>Ga0105047_10002790_pt1 | contig 30954 bp, 30 predicted proteins | sample MAT04_FD_78384 | JGI IMG/M metagenome (GOLD analysis project Ga0105047, IMG submission 78384) | Freshwater microbial communities from Lake Fryxell liftoff mats and glacier meltwater in Antarctica - MAT-04 (megahit assembly) | ecosystem: Environmental > Aquatic > Freshwater > Ice > Liftoff... | reverse complement strand
GCGCCGAGCGTGGGCGATTCCCAGTTGTCCTCGACGAAGCGCAGGTCGTGCACCAGTGGATCGATACCGAGCGCCTTTAGTGATTCGAGATAGAGCGCCAAGATGTCGTCCGGCGAGGGCTTGAGCACCACTTGGTACTGATAGTAGTGGCCGAGCCGATTGGGGTTTTCACCGTAGCGACCGTCGGTGGGTCGGCGGCAGGGCTGCACATAGGCGGCGTTCCAGGGCTCGGGCCCCAGCGCGCGCAAAAACGTCGCGGGGTGAAAGGTGCCTGCGCCCACCTCGGTGTCCAGCGGCTGGACCAGCACGCAGCCGCGCTCGGACCAGTAGCGGTTGAGCGTTTGAATGACGTCTTGAAAACTGAGTCCGGCCATGGAGAAGATGACGAGCGGCTTGAAAGGGCGCGCAGTTTAGCGAGCCCGACGCCTGCTTGGCGATCAATCTGCGCTATAAATTGGCCCACCAACTTTAGCGAGACGCGACCATGAACCCAATTCGACTGGCCATTCACGGCGGCGCTGGCGTGATCGACCGCGCCCATTTTTCGAGCGAGCGCGAGGCGGTTTATCGCGCGGAGCTGCTGCGCGTCGTGCGTCTGGGCGCGGAAATGCTTAATGCGGGCGAGAGCGCAGTCGATGTGGTGGAAGCAACGGTCATGGCGCTCGAAGACTGCGAGCACTTCAATGCCGGGCGCGGCTCGGTGTTGAACGCGCAGGGTGTGGCCGAGATGGATGCATCGATCATGGACGGCCGCGACCGTGCCGCGGGCGCCGTGGCTGCGGTTTGCACGCCGCGCAATCCGGTGGCTTTGGCGCGTTTCGTCATGGACCAAAGCGAGCACGTTTTTCTGGCTGGCCCCAACGCCGATTCGTTTGCCGCAGCCCACGGCATCGCGCTGCAAACGCAGGACTATTTTGTGCTGCCGGTTCGCCTTGCGCAGCTTGAGCTGGCGCGTGCGGCCGGGCGGATCAGTTTGGACCACGATGAAAAATACGCGGACCCGCTGAAAATGGGCACGGTGGGTGCGGTCGCGCGCGATCGCGCTGGCCACCTCGCCGCCGCGACTTCAACCGGAGGAATGACCAACAAGATCCCAGGCCGCGTCGGCGACACCCCGGTGATTGGCGCCGGAACCTGGGCCGACGATCAAACGGTCGCCGTCTCCGCAACCGGCCACGGCGAGTTTTTCCTGCGCACCGCGCTCGCGCATGATCTGCACGCGCGCATCGCCTATGCTGGGGCAGCAACGGCAGATGCCGCGCGTGAGGTGCTTGCGCAGGTCGCGCGGATGGGTGGCTCGGGTGGCCTGATTGCGGTGGATAAAGCGGGCGAGCTGGTGCTCGAATTCAATTCCCCGGGCATGTATCGCGCGTGGGTGGGCGCAGACGCCGTCGCGAAGGTTGCGATTTATCGCGAGTAGACTTAAGCCCTTCAATCTCACGAGGCCAATCCGATGATCTTCAGTTTTTTTCCATTGCTGGCGCTGGTCGTGGTTTTGGCCAACCTCTGCATGTTTGTCCTCAACATTCCGTTTGAGAATGTGCTGTTCGCGGCCAAAATGCCGTCGGGCGTGGTGCTGGGTGTCAGCGTCGGCGATGGCTTTGTGATGCTCGCATTGATCTTGCTGTACTTCGAAGTTTGGAAGGCCGGTCGGCCGCGCGCCTCGGTGCTGGATCACGCGCTGTCGATGCTGCTGTTCGTGATCTGTCTGATTGAATTCCTGCTGGTCCCCAAAGCCTCCCATCCGGTGTTTTTGATTTTGACCTTGATCACCCTGCTGGACGTGGTCGCTGGATTCACGGTGAGCTTAAGCGCGGCCCGCCGCGACATCGGCGTGATGCCTTCAGCCTAGCAGTGCGATCACGCGCCGCTGTGCGCTCGCGGCAAGCACCAGCTGTGAATGGGTAAGTGCCAGGCATTCGTGGTGATCAAGCCAGGGTGCGTGGGTTTCACTCACGCCAACTGAGCCGTCATTCGCCTCGTCGAAACGCGTCACTACGCGGCCCACGCCCAAGCTTCGGGTTCCAGCGAGCATGCTCACCCGAATGCCTTCAGACGGCGCCGCGGCCCCGGTCAACAGCGCCTGATTGGCGTGGCCGAGAGCTGGTCGCAGTGGCGTTGTTTGCAGACGCCTGATCACCTGCGATCCGTTGATCGGCGTGCCTAAGCAAATCACCCGGCCTGCGCACAGTTCCGGGTGGTCTTTAAGTAAATCGAGCACCAGCAGGCCGCCCAGAGAATGCGCGACAAAATCGCAAGGGCGCCCGATCCGCTGCTCGACCAACTGCGTGAGCGCGTCCTGGTTGCGCTTGAACGCGCGCAGCGTGCTCGGATAGTGAATGCGATAAACCCGCCGGCCGTGCCGCATCAGCGCGTTCTTCAGCGGACGCATTTGCCACGCGCCCATCCACAGGCCGTGTACCACCACGACCGGCGCGGGTTCGCTCAAAACAGGGTGTAAATGAAGGGCGCGACCGCGTGGCCCTGGGTCAAAACCACCAAGCCGCCCAAGAGCCCTAAGCTCAGAACGATGGGCAACAGCCAGAACTTTTTGCGCACCTTGAGGAAGGCCCAGAGTTCTTTGCTCAGTTCAAACATGGCGGCGCACTCAGAAAATGAGGGAACCAGTGTAGAGGTTGAAGAAATTTTGCGCCCGACACACGCGAACATATCTTTCCATCGCGAGAGAGAGATATACTCCGCCCCGCAGAAACTCCCTCCCACAGAGAACTCCCTATGAACGCCGTCGCCCACGAAGTTGTGCAACTGAAAGATTTCAAAGTCAAAGACATCACCTTGGCCGATTGGGGCCGCAAGGAAATCGAGATCGCCGAGCATGAAATGCCGGGCCTGATGGCGATCCGACGCAAGTACGCGCCGGCCAAACCGCTGCAGGGCGTGCGCATCACCGGTTCGCTGCACATGACCATCCAAACCGCGGTTTTGATCGAAACCTTGACCGACCTCGGCGCAACGGTGCGCTGGGCCTCGTGCAATATTTTCTCGACCCAAGACCACGCCGCCGCCGCGATGGCCAAATCCGGCGTGCCGGTATTCGCCTGGAAGGGCGAGTCGCTGGAGGAATATTGGGAATGCACGCTGGAAGCGGTCACCCACCAAGGCATGAAGGGCCCTGAGCTGGTTGTCGACGACGGCGGCGACGTCACCTTGTTCCTGCACAAAGGCTACGAGATGGAGCTGGGCGATCGCTGGATCGACACCGAATCAAGCAGCCATGAAGAACAGGTCATCAAGAACCTGCTGCGTCGAGTTGGACGCGAGCGTCCGGGCTTTTTTGCCAATGCGGTCAAAGACTGGCGCGGCGTATCGGAAGAAACCACCACCGGCGTGCACCGCTTGTATCAGATGAAGCAGGCCGGCAAATTGCTGGTGCCGTCGATCAACGTCAACGACTCGGTGACCAAGAGCAAGTTCGACAATCTGTACGGCTGCCGCGAATCGCTGGCCGATGGCCTCAAGCGCGCGATGGACGTGATGCTGGCCGGCAAAGTTGCCGTGGTTGCCGGTTACGGCGATGTCGGCAAGGGTTCCGCCACCTCCCTTCGCGCCTATGGCTGCCGCGTGGTCGTGACTGAAATCGATCCGATCAACGCGCTCCAGGCGTCGATGGAAGGTTTTGAAGTCAACACGCTGGAAGACACCTTGGGCCGCGCTGACATTTACGTCACCGCAACCGGCAACAAAGACGTGATCACGCTTGAACACATGCTCGCCATGAAAGACCAGGCGATCGTGTGCAACATCGGCCACTTCGACAACGAAATTCAGGTTGATCGCCTGAACGACGCGGTTGGCGTGACCCGCACCAACATCAAGCCGCAGGTCGACAAGTACACCTTCCCGGACGGCCGCTCGATTTACATGCTGGCCGAAGGCCGCTTGGTGAACCTCGGTTGCGCAACCGGCCATCCGAGCTTTGTGATGTCCACCAGCTTCTCCAACCAGACCCTAGCGCAGCTGGACCTGTGGGCGAACAAGGACAAGTACGCCAAGGACGTTTACACCCTGCCGAAGAAGCTCGACGAAGAAGTCGCCGCGCTGCATTTGGAAAAAATCGGCGTGCGTTTGACCAGGTTGACCGTCGATCAGGCCGCGTACCTCGGCGTCTCAGCCGAAGGCCCGTACAAGCCGGATCACTATCGTTACTAGGTTTTCAGGCAGAGGCCGGGGACGTTGTTCCCCGGCTTTGTTTTCTTGATGCTGAAAGCCGGGTCCGCCCGGCTTTTTCATGGGTGAGTCATGACGCGATTGTCCTTTGAGTTTTTCCCGCCAAAAAATGCCGAGCAGCGCGCGGTTTTAGATGCCAGTCTGGCTGCGCTCAAGCCACTGAATCCCGAATACGTGAGCTGCACCTTCGGGGCAGGTGGCTCAACGCTGGACCACACCCTCGATACCGTGCTGCGCCTCAAGCGCGAACACGGCATGGATGCGGCGCCGCACCTGTCCTGCATGGGTGGCGAAGAGTCGAGCATCCGCAGCCTGCTTGATCAATACCAGCAGGCGGGCATTTCGCGGATCGTCGCCCTGCGCGGCGACATTCCGTCCGGGATGGCCGAAGTCGGCGGAAGCTTCCGCTATGCCAATGAGCTGGTCGGCTGGATCAAGCGCAACTATGGCGCGCAGTTTCACATTGAAGTGGCGGCGTACCCTGAGTTCCATCCGCAGGCCGTGTCCGCGCAGGACGACCTCAAGAACTTCGTACGCAAGGTGCAGGCCGGTGCCGATGGGGCGATTACCCAGTATTTCTTCAACGCCGACGCCTTTTTTGGCTTTTTGGAAGAAGTGCGACGCCTGGGCGTTGGCATTCCGGTGGTGCCCGGCATCATGCCGATCTCCAATTTTTCCCAGCTCAAGCGCTTTTCGGAGATGTGCGGTGCGGAGATTCCGCGCTGGCTGGATCGGCGCATGAGCGCGTTTGCCGATGATGCAGAGTCGATCAAATCGTTAGGTGCAGACGTGGTGGCGGCCATGTGTCAGCGCCTGATCGACGGCGGCGTGCAGAGCCTGCATTTTTATACGCTCAATCGCGCCAAGGCGACCCTGCGCGTGCTGGAACGTCTCTAAAATCAATTCAAGCCGTAGCGCTTCAACGCGCCGCGGAGCTTCTCAATCGCGAGCAGCCTTAAGCTCTCGGGTGCGGCTACTTCGACATCGCCGCCGTAGCGCAGCACGTCCATCAAGAGTTCGGTCGGATTGCCAAACGGCAGCGTCAGCTCAAAGCGCCCGTCGTCTAACCAGCGCGAAGATTGCTCGCGGTGCCAGACCTCTTCGGCCACCCAGCGCGCCGCGTCACGGCTGAATTTCAACACCGCGCGCTCGCGCGCCACGCCTGAAAAAATGCCGTAGGCCGAGGCCAGCTCCTGGTCCAGCTGCTCCTGCGCGATATCCGTCGCCACCGTGGGCAAAAGGGTGGGTGCTTTGATCCGCTCCAGCGCAAAGGTGCGCAGCCCGTTGCTGGTGTGACAAAAGCCATCCAGATACCAGTTGTCGCGGTAGTAGGTGAGACGCTGCGGCGAGACTTCACGCTGGGTCATGTCCTGCTTGATTCGCGCGTGATAAACCAGCTTCAGGCGCTTGCGATCGAGCAGCGCATGGGCGACCGCGCGGAACTCGCGCTCGGGCAGTTTGCGCCCCTGCTTGCGCACGATCCGGATTCGCTCCAGCGCCTGTTTGCCGACGCTGCCTTTGCGCTCGATCAGCTTTTCAAGGCGCAGGCTCAAGGGCTTGATCGCCTCACCCAAAAAACCGCCCTGCGCTTCATTGACCAGCTGCTGCGCCGCGATCAGCGCATACAGTTCATCCGACGAGAGCCACAAACCGGGCATCTCAAAGCGCTGCTCAATGTCTGCTTGGTAACGCACCGTGTGGGCGTCAGAATCAAACTCAATCGGTGCGCCGAAGGCATCGCGCATGTAGCTGAGGTCGCGGTAGAGCTGCGCACGCGAACACTCAGCCGACGCCTGCAGCGACTTAAATGGCGTCGGATAGCGCGCAACCGAGAGAAGTCGATGCAGCGTAGAGAGTCGCTCGTAACGGTCCATGGTGGGGTTTGGGGTATGCTCGCGATTGGCTGGTGGTCAATTTATCTTGTTTTTTGAAAAAGGAATCTTTATGCACCACTCATTTTCGCGTCTGTTATTTGTCCTCGTCGCTTTTTCCGCCTCTGGGCTCGCAACTGCCCAAACCCGCATTCAATTTGCCCATTTGGCGCCGATTGGTGCGACGCCCGAGTCAACCCAGGTTGCGGTTCGGATTAACGCCGCTCCGGTCAGCAACGATTTTCGCTTTGGCGCCGTCACCGCTTACACCACCCTCGCCGCTGGCGCCGCCAGTTATCAAATCGAAATTTTTCAGCCCGGCCAAGCCAATGCCTTGGTCGCTCAGTCGGTGACCTTGGCCGCCAATACCGATTACACGATGCTGCTGATCGGCGACCAGGCGCGTCGCCCCGTCGAGCTGCAGCTGCTCACAGACACCACCCCGGCGCCCGCCGACGGCCGCTTCAAGGTTCGCTTTGTGCACGCGGCGCCGTTTACCACGAGCCAACTGGCCTCCACGGTGAATCTGCTCAAGGACGACGGCGAACCGCTGGCTGCGGGCTTGGGCGCACTGACGTATAGGCAGGTCAGTGACTACATCGAGCTGCCGGCTGGGACGCTTAACGTCAAAGTCATGGACGCCAGCTCAGCGCGCAATCTGATCGACCTGGCACCGCAAACCATTGCCGCCAATGCGCGCGTCACCATCGCCATCATTGGCAATGGCTTTGCTCAGCCGCTCGGATTTCTTTCGACCTCGACGGGACGTTTGAGCACCGAGTCCGCGGTCGACCACCTTGCCAGCGCGCAGTGGTTTTCGCTTGGCGCGGCGAGCCAGGGGTTTTCGCTGAATGCGGTACCGCAGCAGGATCGCCTCTTGGGTGGCTGGTTTACCCATGATCCAGCCGGCACCGCGCCGATCTGGTTCGGAATTGATTCGTGCAACCAGAACACCGCAATCGGCTCGCCGTGCGCGACTCCCGGCACGTTCAATCCGACCCAGTCGACCACGCTGTCGGTGTATCGACTGGTCGGCGCCCGCTTCAACCAGCCCACACCGGCCGCCACCACCGAAAGAATCGGTTCGGCGACGATCACGTTCACAGGCTGCAATTCTGCCAGCTTCACCTACATCCTCAATCCGCCATACGGATCGGGCACGATGAGTTTGCTGCGCGTCGGCACCGCCATTGAATGCGGGCTGACACCGTAATCAAGTAATGCTCAGTGGTCGGTGGTGTCCAAGCCATCGACCACACAGCAATTGCGCCCAGCGGCTTTCGCACGATAGAGCGCCGCATCGCAGCGGGCCAGCCAGGCCTGCCAGTTTTCGTTTTGTTCCAATTGCGCCGCACCGATCGAGACCGTCAGAGTTCCGTCCGGATGCTTGATTGTGCGCGGCACGCCCTCGAGAATTTTGCGCGCGACCTGCGCAAGCGCGGCCCGATCGGTGTCAGGCAGGAGCACCACAAACTCCTCGCCGCCATAGCGGAAAACCCGATCCACCGCGCGAATCGAGGCCTGCAGGCTTGCACAAAATCCGATCAGCATCTGGTCGCCTGCATCGTGACCAAAACGATCGTTGATTAACTTGAAATGGTCGAGATCAATCAATAGCAGGCCCGCTCGCTGCGTTGGCGTGCGCTCGCGCATCGCAATGGCGCGAGCGAGTTCCTCGCCCATCGCGCGACGGTTGTAAACGCCGGTCAACGGATCGCGATTGGCGAGGCGTTCAAGCTGCTCGCGCTGCGCGCCCGTGCGATTGGCCAAGATGAAAGACAAAAACCCGGTTAACAGGCCAGTTGCGAGAAACGAAAAAACCTCGGCGCGGTTGTCAAAGCCGCCGCTGGCCAGCGCAAGATAAACCAGCGCACACCCGCTCGCCGCAGTCGCCAAGCGCGGCCCAGCCAGAAAGAAGTTTCCGAGAATCACCGGATACAGCCAGAACAGCCCAGTCACGCCGAGCAGATGCGCACTGGCCATGGTGCCGAGCGTGTGGGTGAGCATCAGCACAACCCCGGCACGCTTCACATCCCCGCTGCGCCAGGCATAAAGCACCAAAGCCGTTATCCCGAGGACCAAAATGCTGTCAAGGATCGCAACCCGAATATCGCCGATCACCCAGCGATAGACCGCAAACGGAAAAATGCCGCAGGCTGAACAGGCGCCAAACAGCGAGATGATCGAAAGCTGAAAATTGTTGCGCAGACGCGGGACCAAGGCGTTCGGTTCCAATACAAACACCGATACCGAACAGTCCTGTTGGCGCGGCTTGTGCGCGAAGTGTCGCCGCTCGGCCCGCTTCGATCAAGCCCGACCGCCGGCTGACGCACAGGCAACCGCGACAATGCTCCGTTCGCTCAGTCGGAATGGCGCAGATCTTGCGCAATCAGCGCAGCGACCAGCCGATTGCCGGCTTCGTTAAAGTGCATATCGCCGCGCGGTCGATACAGCGCAGCGCCGCCTTGGGCATAGTGCGCGCGCATCGCGTTGCTTGGATCGATGCAGTGGATTTGCTCCGTTGTGCAGGTGGCGAGCACGCGCTTGTTCGGCTGGTCGAGGTCAAATTGGCTGGGATTGAGCGCAAGCGAGCGCGCAAGCAGCCGCCAGTCGCGCGGGTTGACCTGGTGGCGAACCGGAAAAATCACCACCGTGAAGGCAACGCCGCGCGCTTTGAGCAGCGTGGCGATCCCGCTCAGCGTGGTGTCCACGCTTTGCATCGAGAACTCGGCAAAGTCGTTGTGCGGGACGTGGAAAAGCCCAATCGAGGCGTAAATATCGCGATCCCAAACAGCGTAGGGCCGATTGGATCCAGACACGGGCGCGACGCTGTCGGCAAACCAGCCGGTGCGCGCCGCCAGCCAGCTGCGCAGCGCAAATTCGCGCGCCGTCCAGGCATCGCGCGCGGTCGAGACCGGGATGAATACCGTGGCCGGCAAGCGCTCGGGCATGCGCCGCAAATCGCCATCCATCATGCCGCGATCGACCAGCTTGACCCGCCCAGGCTGGGCATCCGGCGTCATTCCCGCATCCAGGTTCTGGGCGAAAAAATCGTTGCCCACGGTGAGCCCCAGCACGACCCGTTTGGGGCTGAAACCGGCGGAGTGGGTTTGCACCCAATACCACGCGTTGGCCGCGTTGTTGTGGCCGGAAATCACCACCTCGACCCGCTTGCCGGCAGCCTTGAGGTCTTTTTCCAGCAGGGCGCCGATGGTTTGCGTTTGGTCAGTGCGCATGCCGTCGACAAAGGAATCGCCGAGCAAGAACAAGCGCTCAACGCCCGGCGCGGGCGCCGCCGCAAGCTCAGCATCAATCCGAAAGCCCGAGGAATCGGTGTGCCAATGAACGGCGTTTCCAGTGCGTTCGCCCTGCACGTCTTGATCAATGTCTGGCACAAGATGGCCGCCGCGGCGGTCGGGGTCGTAGGCGACCAGCGCGTAGTAGTCGGGCAGGGTGCCGGCAGCTGGCGGCTTCAACAGGATGAATGCCGCCAACCCAACGCCGCCCGCACACAGCGCAAGCGTGGCGGCGAGCAAAAGGCGGTTTGACTTGAGGCTGCTGGCGCTTTGTGGAGTCGACATGGATCACCACCGTATGCAATCGCCTGCGTGGGCGTCAAGCAGCGCTAACTTTGGCCAGCCATTGGGCGTTCAAGCGCCGCGCGGCGGCGATCAAGGGCGCCAATGCCAACGGATCTAAGTCGAGCCTGAGCAGCCCAAGCAAAGGCGCGATCTGCGCAGGCGCGAGATCCTGACTGGCCGCCAGCTGGGCCAAGTCCCAAGCCGGCGAGCAGCGCGCCGCGAACTCGAAATCGATCAGCATCAGCGGGTCGCGGCCGAGCAGGTTGTTGACATTCAAATCGCCGTGACAGACCACGCCCTGCAGCGCATCGAGAGCGTGCAGCGCGGGATCTTCGGGGAAAAGTTCAGCCAGCTTGCGTGTAGGTATGTCGACGTCTAAGGACCACAGCCGGGAAAGGGTTTCGGCAAGCAGGCGCAAGCGGCCGGCTTGGAGCAGGTGCGCTGCGTTCCAGCGCGGCTGCGTATTCCAGCGGGTGACGAAAACGCCGGAGCCGGCGAGCAGAATCTTGGGCGCGAAACCGGCGGCCCACGCCGCGCGGTGCACGGTTATTTCGGCTTGCCGATTGATGCCCAAGGCCTGCGCATCCGCGCGATCAATCCGAAAAGCGACGTGCTCAGCGCCGCGCTTGAGCGAATAGACCTGGTTGGTCAGGCCACGCTTGATCAAGCGCCAGCTGTAGCTGCCGGGCGCCCAGTTGAGGGTCTGCGCAACGCTTGCGCTTAAGGCCGCCAATCGCGTCGCCACTGCCGATAACCGATGATCGCAAGAACCAAATACAGCACAAACAGCGCAGCGGTCAGATGCAGATCACGCTGCCAATAGAGCACGACGCATACCGCATCAATGCCGATCCAGTAAAGCCAGTTTTCGAGCACCTTGCGAGCGACCATAAACGTCGTCAGCACCGATGCCCAGGTGGTCAGCGAATGGAGATAGGGAAAGGCCGCATCGGTGTGATTGGAGAGCCACCAGCCGCTTAGCAAAGCAGCGCCCAACACCGGCACTGCCAGCCCCAAGTGGAGCGACAGCGGCCAGCGCGTGATCGGCAGTTGGGGCTGCTCGCTTGCGCGGCGCCACTGCATGAAGCCGTAGACGCTCAAGGCGATGTAAAGCAGCTGCAGGCCCGATTCCATGTACAGCTGCGCTTGCCAAAAGATCAGGATATAAAGCGCGCTTGAAAGCCCGCCGAGCAACCAGCACGCAATGTGCTGGCGGATGGCCAGAATCACATAGCCAAGCGCCAGCGCAACGGCGCAGATTTCAAGCCAGCTCACGGGTGTCGCCAGCGACGAATTTGCACACGAACACCACCTTGCCGTGCTGGTTCCAGGATGCGCCCATCGCGGCCTGAAGCTTGGCGTAAACCAATGGCGCTGGCCCGAACACTTGGGTGCTCATGGTGTTTGCAAGCACCGTCAGTTCGGGTTCGGATTTGAGGTCCGCAATAAAGCCAAGGATCGGCTCAATAAACGCCGCGTTGAGCGGGTACATGCTGATTTCGACTGACAGGTTCAAAATTTCACCTCGAAGCTCAAGCCCATCCAGCGCGGATCGCCGCGCTGCAAATACAGGCGGTTGGGGAAATCCGGCGGCTCGTTGCCAAAGAAAAAGCCGCGGATGGCGTGGTTTTGGTTGAACAAATTGCGCGCCCACAGAGAAGCCGACCAGCTTCGCGCCTGATAGCCCACGCGGGCGTTGAACAGCGTCGCGGCTTTGGCTTTTTGGTCGTGCGAATCGGAGAAAAAATAGGCGCCGCGGTGGGTTACTTCAGCGCGCCCAAACCAGCCACTGCTATCGCCCAAGTCAAACCCGAGCGCCCCGCTCAAGCGCGGCGCATTGGCCTGCTCGCGGCCATTCAGCACGCGCGTGCCGCACGCGCATTGCTCGATCCGCGTGTCAAGCACACCCACGTTGAGATCGACCGAAAGCAGCGTCGCAACGCGCATGGCCAAGCTGCCTTCCGCGCCGCGATTGCGTCCGCTGGCGGCGTTATCGGTGAAGAACACGAAGGTCAGCGGATCGCTCGGATCGGCCTGAAACGACGTCGCAACCTGTTGATCGGTGCGCTTGGCGATAAACATCGACAGCTCAGCGCGCACGCGGCCGTCTGCGCTCGACCCCTTGAGCCCCCATTCGAGATTAAGCAGCGTCTCGGGGTCGAACTGGCGCCGCTCAAGCGGGATATTCAGGCCCAAATTAAAACCGCCGGCCTTGTAGCCGCGGGCCAGCGTAAAGTAGCCGTCGAGCGGCCCCAGCAGCCCGCTGCGCAGCCAGGAAACCGAACCGCCCCACAGCGAATCTGTCGGTTCGAAATCAAGGTTTTCTGAGTCGCGATAGGTCGCGCGTCGGCGTTCGCCGCGGCCGCCGACGACCACCGTGTCGCGCGTGCCGATCGCGAAACGGCTCTCTGCAAAAAGGGCGCGGCTTTGCGCGCCGAATTGAGATTCAAGCGCATAGCTCTGCGCGCCGTTGAAGCGATCGGTTTGCGCCAAGTCTTCATCGAGATCAAGCAGGTAGGCGCCGATAAGCACATCGGCGCGACCGACTGCGGTTTGTGCGCGCAGTTCAAGCGAGCGGGTGTCGCGCAGGCGGCGCGTGTCGGAAAAAAAATCATAGGGTCCGTTGCTGCCAAAGAACGCCTCGTTTCCCCAATCGCCATCAAAGGAGGCCACGCTGCGCGTGCGCGCCAAACCGGCAAGTGCGGTGAGATCCCAGCTGTTGGCGAGGTTCCAATCGGCGCGCGCGCTGAATGCACGCGAGTACTGCGCATCGCGGCCGGGCTGGTCGCTTTGGGTAAGGGCGGAGTTGTCGATCGCAAAGGCGTCGTAGCCGTTGTCGAGATTCACCGCAAACGTGCTGATCCGCAGCCTGAATGCGTCCGACGGCCGATAGCGCGCGACTATCCGCAGCAGGGCTTCGTCGCGCTTGTTGGTGTCATCGCGATTAAGAAAAACGTTGCGTCTGAATCCATCGACTCGGGTTTTTTGGGCGGCGATGCGCAGGCCCAATGCGGGGTTGATCGGGCCTGAGAGGACGGTGCCGATTTCAGCATGGTTATCGCTGCCGACGCTCGCAGACTGCAGCCATTCCGATTCTTCGCCGGGGTCGTTGCTCTTGATGCTGATCAGCCCAGCCAGCGCGTTGGCGCCGTAGCGGGTGCCCTGTGGGCCGCGCAGCACTTCGACACGCTCCACGTCAAAGGTGCTCGCGATCGAACCAATGCCGGAGAAATCGACGTCGTCGATCATGAAACCAACAGATGGATTGGGCGCGCCCTGGTACTGCGAGTCCTCACCAATGCCGCGAATTTGAAAATAGCGCGGTCGCGATGAACCCGCTTGCCAGTTCAGATTGGCGATGCCGCCGAGGAGATCGCCGAAATGATTAGGCGCACGCGCCTTGAGCGCTTTGCTATCCAGAACCAGCACCGATGCAGGCACCGCCGCGGTCGAATTCTGGCGAAAATCGGCATACACGTGAACGCGGTCAAGCGCGCGCGCATCTGCGGGTGCTGGCGTGTTCAAGGCCAACATGTGCAACAACAAAAACGGGGTGTACACCAATGACTCTCCGCGGCAAAAAGCGGGTGATGGTCAGGCGGTGAGGGGTTGGGCGACTGGGATTAAGCCTAGGGCTTGGGTCGCGCGCCCCATCCCTCCGCCGGTATGACCCGGATCAGGTTCAAAGGGTCTGCGCAACGCGCATCTCAGCCGGTAAAGGCACCCCTTGGGCAAGATGTGCAGGCTAACACGATCAATGCTCGCGCGCTTGCGCCGGCGTGAACGCTACAGCCGTTCGCCGTAGACCACGATGGTCTTGCCGGCGACGCCGATGTTCTTTTCTTGTTCAAACTGCTTCAGCACGCGCCCAACCATCTCGCGCGAACATCCCACGATGCGCGAGATTTCCTGCCTTGACACCCGAATCTGGGTGCCCTGCGGATGCGACAGCGCATCGGGTTCCTGGCACAGATCAAGCAAGGTGCGGGCAACCCGCCCGGTCACATCCATAAACGCCAGCCGCGAGACTTTGCGCGAGGTCTGCAGCAGCCGCTGGGTGAGCTGTGCACCAATTGCAAAAAGCAGTTTCGGACACTCTTCTTTGAGCGTGGTCTCGAACATCGCGAGCAGTCGGTCATAGCCGATTTCGGCCAATTCGACCGTCGTTCGCGAGCGCACCATCACCTCGCGCCGCTCGCTGTCCATGAACAAGCCCATCTCGCCGATGAAATCGCCTGGATTTAAGTACGCCAAAATTAACTCGCGCCCCTCATCGTCTTCGCTCATCACGGTGAGCGAGCCTTCCATCACGTAGTAAAGGGTATTGGCGTCATCGCCGGGTCGAATGATGGCGGTTTTGCTGGGATAGCGGCGCCGATGACAGGCAGCGAGGAAGTCCCGCAGCGGTTCGGGCTTGCGCCTTTCCTCGGTGCCTTCGTTGAGTTTTGGCAGCCCTACTTCCAGCAGATAACGAACCTTCGGTTTCATTCCCACGCGCATTTTTCCCAATTTAATGCTTGGCCCCTCGCCGAGCGCACGCGATCATAGCGATGAATGGGCAGTAAAAGCACCCCGCGCAATGGTTTGATTGAAATCGTTTCTGCCCCATAATCCGCGCCCTTTGACACCCCACTGGACTCACTTCGATGGTCAAACCGCTGCCGCGCCTGAAGTTACAAGGCTTCAACAACTTAACCAAGGCGCTGTCGTTCAACATCTACGACATCTGTTACGCCGTTTCAGACGAGCAACGCAGCCGCTATATCGAGTACATCGATGAGCGCTATAACGCCGAACGGCTGACCAAGATTCTCTCGGACGTGGCCGAAATCATCGGCGCCAACGTGCTCAACGTGGCCCGCCAAGACTACGATCCGCAGGGCGCATCAGTCACCATGCTGATTTCCGAGCTGCCGGTGATTGATCGGGCCGATGCGGGCAAAGAGATGATTTCCGAGGCGATGGTGGCGCACTTGGACAAGAGCCACATTACGGTTCATACCTATCCGGAAACGCATCCAAACAACGGCATTGCAACATTTCGCGCCGACATTGATGTGGCAACGTGTGGCGTGATTTCGCCGCTGAAGGCGTTGAACTACCTGATCGATTCCTTTGAGTCAGACATCGTCATCATGGACTACCGGGTGCGCGGCTTCACCCGCGATGTGCGCGGGCAAAAGCACTACATCGACCACAAGATCAACTCGATCCAGGATTTTCTGGCGAAGCCAATCAGGCAGCGCTACGAGATGTTTGACGTCAACGTCTACCAGGAAAACATCTTCCACACCAAGATGCACATCAAGGACTTCGACCTCGATACCTATCTGTTTGAAGCGCACGCTTCAGACTTGGGCTTCAAGGAGCGCCTCAAAATCGAAGAGCGCGTCAAGAAAGAGATTTCTGAGCTGTTTCACGGGCGCAACCTGTAGGCAGCCCAGCGGCGCGAGATCAAGCGCAATCGCTAGATCCGCGCCGCGATCGTTTTCATCACGTCCGCAGCGGCTTTCATCAGGCCGCTGACAACGGGCCCCGGGCGCGTGCCACCCAGCGTTTGCGCATGTTCGGCGTGCTGTGCTTCGTCCTCACGCATGGCGCTCACGATTGCGCGCGAGCGCAGGTCTGCGGCGGGCAGGCGCTCAAGATGATTGGCCAAATGTGCTTCGACTTGGCGCTCGGTTTCAACCACAAAGCTCAAGCTGGCCTGATCACCGATGCGGCCTGCGATCCAGCCAAAGGAAAATGCACCGGCGTACCACAGGCCATTGAGCAGGCTGGGACGGGAGTCAAGCTCGCGCAGGCGCTCGGCGCACCAGGCTAGGTGATCGGTTTCTTCGCGCGCCGCAGCCGCCAGTTCTGCGCGCAGATGCGGGCTGTTCGTGCTGATCGATTGGGCGCGATAGAGCGCCTGCGCGCACACCTCGCCCACGTGGTTGATCCGCATCAGTTGAGCCGCGCGCGCACGCTCTGCAGCGCTAAGCGAGCCTTCCTGGAGGCCTTGCGCGGGGCTGCTTCGAACGGGCTCGGGCGCCGCGAACAGGGTAAAAAGCGCGCGGTTGACTTCGGCCAAGGCCAGATCAAGTGGGTTGGGCTGCTGCATCATCGGACACGCTGCTGGGAAACTTGGGCGCTACCTTAGCGGAATGCGGGCGCTAACTGGCGCTCTTCAAGAAATCTTCTCGTTGCATCACGGCGGGTGTTTTGATTTAATGCGCGGCTAGCTTTTTTAAACCAGATTTTGAGACCCTTTTCCATGAAGACCTTCAGCGCGAAAAATGAAACCGTCAAGCGCGACTGGTATGTGATTGACGCCAGCGGCAAAACGCTCGGTCGGCTTTCGTCCCAGCTCGCGCTGCGTCTGCGCGGCAAGCACAAGGCGGAGTTCACCCCGCACTGCGACGCCGGCGACTACTTTGTCGTCATCAATGCCGAGAAAATCGCCGTCACCGGCAAGAAGCTCGAAGACAAGATGTACCACCGCTTCACCGGCTACGTCGGTAACCTTAAGTCGATGACCCTGAAAACGCTGCTCGCAACGCACCCTGAGCGCGTGATCGAGATCGCCGTCAAAGGCATGCTGCCAAAAACCCCGCTGGGCCGCGCGATGTTCAAGAAGCTCAAGGTCTACAAAGGCACAGATCATCCGCACACTGCGCAGCAGCCGAAAGCTGTTGAACTCGCAGCCTAAGTCCTCAAGGAATCACTCATGGCTATTCAACAGTACTACGGCACGGGTCGGCGCAAGAGCGCCACGGCTCGCGTTTTTTTGCGCAACGGCTCCGGCAAGATCACCGTCAACGATCGCTCCCTGGATGAGTTTTTTGGTCGCGAAACCGCACGCATGATCGTTCGTCAGCCGCTGGTGTTGACTGAGCTTGGCGCCAAGTTCGACATCATCGCCAACGTCGAAGGCGGCGGGATCTCCGGCCAAGCCGGCGCTATCCGCTTAGGCATCACCCGCGCAATGATGGTTTATGACGAATCGCTCCGCCCGAGTCTGCGCAAAGCCGGTTTTGTGACCCGCGACGCACGCGAAGTGGAGCGTAAAAAGGTTGGCCTGCACAAAGCCCGCCGCGCAACCCAGTACTCGAAGCGCTAAAGTTCTTGGCGGCGTTGATCGCCGCAGTGATGGCAGATCGTCCAATGGTAGGACAACGGACTCTGACTCCGTGAATCTAGGTTCGAGTCCTAGTTTGCCAGCCAATCCAGAAAACCCCGCTCACGCGGGGTTTTTTTTGGCCGTTGGCCACGCTGCGGCGCTTCAAAATGACTTGTAGATGGAAGCACGCGGTGATATCTTTCGCGGTCATTCACTCATTTATTTCGTCGCGCTGTCTGCGACGAACACCCATCCCATGAAATCCAATATTCATCCCGCTTATAACGACGTGATCTTTGTTGACGTCAGCTGCGACTTCTCTTTCCTGACCCGCTCGACCATGAAGAGCAAGGAAACCATGAAGTGGACCGATGGCAAGGAATATCCCGTCATCAAGTTCGAAATTTCCAGTAAATCCCATCCGTTCTACACCGGCAAGCACAAGGTGATGGACGCCGGTGGTCGCGTCGACAAGTTCAAGAAGCGCTACGCCCGCTAGGGTTTCGCGCATCGCCGTACACCAAAAAGCCCGGTCCGCCGGGCTTTTTTGTGGACGCAAGTTTCTTGCCTCGCTATGCCATAATTTTCGACTTGTCTGGACATTAAGCGAAGCGTTCAGGCTCTGCCAAAAAATCAACATCAATTAAGCCAAGTGGGGTTTTCCGTGAGCACAAAAAGCGTCGTACTGAACGATCCAAACACCGGCAAATCGGCTGAAATGCCGCTGGTGACAGGTACCTTGGGTCCGCAGGCTTTTGATGTAGGCAAGCTCTACGCGAATACCGGTTTGTTCACCTACGACCAAGGATTTCAAAGCACCGCCGCGTGCAAAAGCGCTATCACCTACATCGACGGCGACGCTGGCGTGCTGCTTTACCGCGGCTATCCGATCGAACAGCTCGCCCAGCATTCCAACTTCCTCGAAGTGTCGTATCTGCTGCTCAACGGCAATCTACCGACCGCAACCGAGTTCAAGAGCTTTGAACGCGAGGTCACGTACCACACGATGATGCATGAGTCGCTCAAGACCTTCATGCACGGCTTCAACTATGACGCCCATCCGATGGCCATGATGTGCGGCGTGATCGGCTCGCTGGCGGCCTTCTATCACGGCGCGCTCGACATGGAAGACGCCGCGCAGCGCAAACTCTCTGCCATTCGCCTGTTGGCCAAGGCGCCCACCATTGCTGCAGCCTGCTATCGCCACTCAATTGGCTGGCCGCAGGTGTATCCGAAAAACTCCCTTGGATACAGCGAGCGCCTGCTCGATATGATGTTCTCGGTGCCTGCTGAACCCTACGAGGTCAACCCGGTTGCGGCCCGTGCGCTTGATCTTTTGTTCATCCTGCACGCGGATCACGAACAAAATGCCTCGACCTCCACCGTGCGTCTGGTCGGTTCAACCGGTGCCAATCCGTATGCCTGCGTTTCAGCCGGCGTGGCGGCACTCTGGGGCCCGGCACACGGCGGCGCCAACGAGGCGGTTCTAACCATGCTCCACGAGATTGGATCTGCCGCCAACGTGCCGAAATTCGTGGCCCGCGCCAAGGACAAGAACGACACCTTTCGCCTAATGGGTTTTGGCCACCGCGTGTACAAAAATTTTGATCCGCGCGCGACGATCATTCGCAAGATGTGTCACGAAGTGCTCGAATCCCTCGGCGTGACGGATCCACTGCTAGATCTCGCCATGGAGCTTGAGCGGGTTGCCCTGAAAGACGACTATTTTGTCGAACGCAAGCTCTATCCAAACGTCGACTTCTACTCCGGAATTATCTACAAGGCCCTCAAGATACCGGTTAGCATGTTCACCGTGATGTTTGCAATCGCGCGTACGGTCGGCTGGACCACCCACTGGCTTGAGCAGTGCGAAGACACCCAGCTCAAGATCGGACGCCCGCGTCAGGTCTACACCGGCCCAGAAAAACGCGACTACGTGCTGCGCGACAAGCGCTGAGACTAAATTTTTCGCTTATCTGCTTGCGCCACATCATCCGACGGCGCCGCGCACAGGGTTCAATGACTTTTCCCACACGGGATTGCGGGCGGAACTCTGTAGGCTTCGCGCACAAACAAGGCCGACGAGCCCGAGGGTGAAAGTGCCAAAGCGCAAGATTGTGGGATTACTGCTAACGATGCTGATGGCGTTAAGCCTGGCAGCATGCAAACCAAAAGAAGACAAGGAAAAGACGGCTGATGCGCCCGTTCCGGTTGAGGCCGCCGTGGTGGCCCTTGATTCAGTCACGGGTGCTTATTCAGGCACCGCCACGCTTGAACCGGAAGCGCAAGCGATGGTGGTCGCCAAAACCTCCGGGGTGGTGCTCCGATTGCTGGTCGAAGAAGGCGCCGAAGTGCGCACCGGGCAAACCCTGGCTGAACTTGATCGCGCGCGCCCGCAGCTTGAACTCAACCGCGCCCGCGCCAACTTCGATCGGCTCAAAAACGACCTGCGTCGCTCGCGCGAGATGTTTGACAAGAAGCTGCTTTCCTCCGAGGACTACGAGCGCGTCCGCTTCAACGTGGATGCTGAGCGCGCCGCCTATGATCTGGCGGCGCTTGAGCTCTCTTACACGACCATTCAGGCCCCAATTGATGGGGTCATCGCCAAGCGCATGGTTAAGGTCGGCAATCTGATCCAGCCGAACCAGACGCTGTTTCAGATTGATGATTTCAAGCCGCTCTGGGGCATCTTAAGCGTGCCAGAGCGTGAACTCGCGACGATGCAAATCGGCCAACCTGTGCGGCTTCGGGTGGATTCGCTGCCGGGCGTTGATTTCTCCGGAACGGTTGCGCGGGTGGCGCCCGTGGTTGACCCGCAATCCGGCACGTTTCGGGTGACCACCGAATTCCGCGATCCCAAAGACCGTCTCAAGTCGGGCATGTTCGGCCGCTTCGACGTGGTCTTCGACCGCCGCGAAAATGTCATGGTCATTCCGGTCGAAGCCCTGCTCGAAGAAGACGATGTGCGCGCTGTGTTTCTGGTCGAAGGCGGCTTGGCCAAGCGCCGCTTGGTCAAAGTGGGCTATCAAAATGGCGATCGCATTGAGATCCGCGAGGGCCTCAAGGTCGGCGACAAAGTGGTCACGGTGGGGCGCTCCACCCTGCGCGAGGGCGCCAAGGTCACGGCCATTGTCAGCGCGGATGCGCAGCCATGAGCTTCATCGAAACCGCCACTCGCCGTCGGGTCACGATTGGCATGATGACCCTGACCCTGGTTCTTTTTGGCGTGATCGCGCTGAAGGATCTGAAGGTCAATCTGCTGCCGGACTTAAGCTATCCCACCCTGACCGTGCGCACGGCCTACGTCGGCGCGGCGCCCGGTGAAATCGAGAATCTGCTCAGCGAACCGATCGAGCAAGCCGTTGGCGTGGTCAAAAACGTCAAGAAAGTCAAAAGCATCTCGCGCACCGGCCAGTCCGATGTGCTGCTTGAGTTTGAGTGGGGCGCAAATATGGAAATGGCGGCGCTTGAAGTCCGCGAGAAGCTGGAGGTCTTACAGCTGCCGCTTGAAGCGGAGCGCCCGCAGATCCTGCGCTTTGATCCATCCACCGACCCCATTTTGCGCCTCGGTATTTTTGACGACAGCAAATCCGTCAGCATGGATGAATCGCGTTTGAAAGCGCTCAGGCGCTTTGCCGACGAAGACTTGAAGCGTCGCCTCGAACCGATTGCCGGGGTGGCTGCAGTCAAGATTTCTGGCGGCCTGGAAGACGAGATTCAGATCGACCTTGATCAAGAAAGGCTAAAGCAACTCAATTTATCGACTGGCGACGTGATCACGCGGCTCGCGCAGGAGAACGTCAATCTTTCCGGCGGTCGCTTGGAAGAAGGCGCGCAACGCTACCTGGTGCGCACCATCAACCAGTTCAAAAGCCTAGACGACATGGGCGCCATGTTGATCACCAACATTGATGGCGTGCCGGTGCGCCTGCGCGACGTGGCCAAGGTGTATTCCGGCTACAAGGAGCGCCAGGCGATCATCCGCATCAATGCCCGCGAGGCGATTGAGATTGCGATCTACAAAGAAGGCGACGCCAACACCGTGACCGTGGCCGAGGCCATCAAAGCCGAGCTTGGGCGCATGGGCAAAGACCGCAATTCGCTGCCGCCTTTGACCCGCTTGTCGACCGTGGATGACCAATCGCTGTTCATCCGCTCGGCATTGGACGAGGTGATGTGGAACGCGCTTTTAGGCGGCCTGTTCTCGGTCATCGTGATTTACATTTTTCTCGGCCAAGCGTGGAGCACGCTGATCATTTCACTGTCGCTGCCGGTGTCGATCGTGGCGACCTTCTTTTTCATGGGCCAGTTTAATCTCTCGCTCAACATCATGTCGCTTGGCGGCTTAGCGCTCGCCACGGGGATGGTCGTCGATGGCGCCATTGTGGTGTTGGAAAACATCTCGCGACTGCGCGAAAAAGGCATGAGCGCGATGGCGGCTGCGGTGCAGGGCACGCGTGAAGTGGCGGGCGCGGTGACCTCGTCCATCCTGACCCACGTCGCGGTGTTTTTTCCGCTGGTGTTTGTGGACGGCGTGGCGGGACAGCTGTTCCGCGATCAGGCCTTGACCGTCACCATCGCGATGCTGATTTCGCTGGTCATCTCCTTGACCCTGATCCCCATGCTTGCAGGCATCGAAGGCCGCTCGCCGAACGCATTTCGAGAAGAGCCGGTGAAGCCACGCGGGCGCTGGGGAACGCGGTTTTTTGGCACCATTCCGACTGCGTTGCTGCGCTTTTTTCTGCGCTTCTTCGGTTTTTTTGGCGCGATTTTGGGGCGCACGCTCAGGCTGCTCGGTTCGCCGATCCTGTGGCTCTATAACGCCGCAGCACGTGGCTATCGGCGCCTGCTGCCGTGGGCCTTGCGCTCACGCTTTATTGTTCTGAGCGGCGCACTTTTGGCTTTTGTGGGCGCGCTCGCGGTGGTGCCTTCGCTGGGCTTTGATCTCATCCCGCAGCTGGCCCAGGGCAAGTTTGAACTGACCGTCAAGCTGCCACCCGGCACCCCGCTGGCGCAAACCGATGCCTTGGTCCGCGCCCTGCAAGACGCGGCGACCAAAGCCCCGCACGTTGCAACCGTGTATGGCGTTTCAGGTTCAGGCACGCGCTTGGACGCCAATCCGACCGAATCCGGCGAGAACATCGGGCGCCTGCTGATTACGCTTAAAGCCAACAGCGGCGCACGCGAGGAAGCCCAAGCCACCGCCTATTTGCGCGATGAGCTCAAGGCGATGGTCGGCGTGGAAAGCAAGTTCGCGCGGCCCGCCCTGTTGAGTTTCGCAACGCCGCTTGAGATCGAGATTGCAGCTTATGACCTTGAGCGCCTGCGCATCGCTGGCGCCAGAATGACCGCGCTGCTCGAAAAATCCGACCGCTTTGCGGATGTTAAAAGCTCAGTCGAGCGCGGCTCGCCCGAGATTCAGATCTATTTCGATCAGGATCGCGCAGCGGCTCTCGGCCTGACTACCAAGCAAATTTCCGACCAAATCGTGCAGAAAGTCCGCGGTGAAATCGCCACCCGTTTCTCGGTGCGCGATCGCAAGGTGGACGTGCTGGTGCGGGTGCGTGAAGACGACCGCTCATCGGTAGACGACATCCGCAACCTGATCGTCAACCCCGAGAGCGATCGGCCCGTCACCCTAGGCGCGGTGGCGCGCGTGGAATCGACCGTGGGCCCAAGCGAGATTCGGCGCTCCGACCAGGAGCGTGTGGCCTTGATCTCGGCCAATCTGAGCTATGGTGATTTGTCCAGCGCAGTCGCCGAGATCAGGGCCGCGATGGAAAAAACGCCGGTGGCTGCGGGCGTCACCGTGCGCTTCACCGGCCAGAGCGAAGAGCTTAACGCCTCGCTCGCCAGCCTCGCTTTTGCGCTGGGCTTGGCCATCTTTTTGGTTTACCTGGTGATGGCGTCACAGTTTGAATCGCTCAAGCATCCGTTCGTGATCATGTTCACGATTCCGCTCGCGATCATTGGCGCGGTGTTTGCGCTCAAATTGCTCGGGCTGCCAATCAGCGTGGTGGCATCCATCGGCATTATCTTGCTGGCCGGTATCGTGGTCAGCAACGGCATCGTGCTGATCGATCGGGTTAACCAGCTGCGCGAGGACGGCGTCGATAAAATCGAGGCAATCTGCCAAGCCGCCTATTCAAGACTGCGCCCGATCACCATGACCACTTTGACCACTCTGGTCGGATTTCTGCCGCTGGCGCTTGGTCTTGGCGAAGGTGCGGAAATCCGCCGTCCGATGGCGATTACCGTCATCGGCGGCCTGACCGTCTCCAGCCTGCTGACTCTGCTGGTGATCCCCGTCCTGTATGACCTGTTTGACCGCAAGTCCGATCAATCGTATGTGGATCGCGCCGCCAAGATCGACACGACGGAACCCATGGGAGAAAAGGCATGACGCTCGCAGAACTTAGCCTCAAGCGACCGGTTTCGACGGTGATGTTTTTTTTGTCGCTGGTGGTGATCGGGCTGATCGCCTCGACCCGCTTGCCGCTGGAGTTCTTGCCCGCGGTTGATGCGCCGGTGGTGTTCGTGTCGATTCCCTATGCGGGCTCAACGCCCGAGGAGATCGAGCGCGAAATCACCCGGCCGGTGGAGGCGCAATTGGCCACCATGAGCGGGATTTCGCAGATGTCCTCGACTACGCGAGCCGATGGCGTGGACATCATCATGTTCTTCAAGTGGGACAAAAACGTCGGGATCAAATCGGTCGAGGCGCGCGAGAAGATCGAAGCCATTCGCGGCGAGCTGCCCAGCGATTTTCGGCGCTTTGCGGTACTCAAGTTTTCAACCGGAGACCAGCCGGTTTTGGGCCTGCGCATTTCCAGTGATCGCGATCTATCGACCTCTTGGGATCTGCTCGACCGCAAGGTCGTGCGCGCGCTTGAGCGCTTGCCCGGCGTGGCGCGGGTCGATCTGCGCGGCGTGCAGCCACCGGAAATGCGGATCGAGCTCAAACCCGATCGGCTGACCGCGACCGGCATCGACGTGGTGGCGCTCTCGCAGCTGCTCAATGATTCCAACTTCGCCGCATCCGCTGGGCTGATCCGCGAGGGCGAGCTGCGCTATCGGGTCCAGCCGAACGGCGAGTTTCGATCACTCGATGCGATCAAGAATCTGGCGATCAACAAGCAAGGGCTCAGGCTCAGAGATGTCGCGGAAGTCTCGCTCAAGCCACAGCGGCGCACCGAAGTCCGGCGCCTCGACATGCGCAACGCCATCGGCATTGACGTATTTAAAGAGCGCGGCGCCAACTTGGTCGAGGTGGGTCGGCGCGCCTTGGCCGAGGTTAAGGACATTGGCAAAAGCCCGGAAATGGCGGGCATTGAGCTTTACTTCATTCAGGACCAGGGCAAGGGCGTGACTTCGTCGTTGACTGAGCTTGCGGAAGCGGGCGTGCTTGGGCTGATCCTCTCGCTTGGCGTTTTGTATTTTTTCCTGCGCCATTGGCCTTCAACCCTGATGGTGAGCCTGGCCATTCCGATTTGTTTCGCGATGACCTTGGCCTGCATGTACTTCCTCGGCGTAACGCTCAACGTCTTATCCATGATGGGCCTGCTGCTCGGTGTTGGGATGCTTGTAGACAACGCGGTCGTGGTGGTTGAAAGCATTTATCAGTACCGCGAAAAGCATCCCGATAAGCCGGTTTATTGTGCGATTGCCGGGACCAAGGCCGTCAATGTTGCGATCAGCGCCGGCACCTTGACCTCGATCGTGGTGTTCTTGCCTAACATTTTTGGCGAACCCAACTTCATCAGTATTTATCTTTCACAGGTGGCGATCACAATCACCATTTCGCTTCTCGCTTCATGGCTGGTTGCGGTCAGCCTGATCCCGATGATTTCAGCGCGGATCAAAGCGCCGAAATTCTTAGGCGAGCAATCCAGCGTCTCCAAAGGGCAAGAGCGCTACGCAGGCATGCTGCGCTGGACGCTGCAAAACCGCTTCAAAACGCTTGGCCTGATCGCGCTGCTGATGGGCGTGAGCGTGATCCCGGCCACGCAGACCAAGATCGACATGCTGCCCGCCGGTGAAACCCGAGAGCTTGAGCTCGACTACGATCTCAACGGCGTGTACAGGCTGGAAGTGATCGAGCCCTCGGTCGCCAAGATCGAAGAGTTCCTGATGGCGCGCAAGAAGGAGTTCGAGATCAAGAGCGTCTATAGCTACTACGACGAACGCGGCAACGCCGCCACTCGCCTGCTTTTAACCGACGACGACAGCGCTCAGAAAAAACCCGCCGAGATCATGGAGGCCATTCGCTTGGGCCTGCCCAAAATTCCAATTGGGGAGGTCAACTTTGGTGAATCTCGCCAAGGCGGCAGCAGCGAAGGATTCAGTATTTCGATTGAGGGCGAGTCCAACGACTTGCTGAAAGATCTGGAGCCGATGGTAATCAAGTCCCTTGCCGGACTGACGGAGCTGCGCGATGTGAAGGGCGCCACCAGCAGCGGCGACAAAGAGATTCAGGTGCGAATCGACCGCGACCGCGCCGCGCTCTATGGCTTCAGCGCTCAGCAGATCGGCAGCCTGATTGGGGTTGCGCTGCGCGGCCAGCCGATGCGCGAGTTCCGCGCGGCCAACGGCGAGGTGCAGTCTTTTTTGAGCTTTGAAGGCGGCGATCAGCAGTCCATCGAAGATCTCAAAGACTTCAAATTGCGCGCGCGCACCGGCGAGTCGGTGCCGCTTTGGTCGCTGATCGAACTCAAAGTGGTGAGCAGCGCCAACGCCATCAGCCGCAACGACCGGAAAACCTCAAGCCAGATTCAGATCAACGTGGCGGATACCTCAAACACCGAAGACGCGCGCGCGGCGATTAAGAAAACCATGGACGGCCTAAGCTTCCCAGCGGGCTACACCTGGAACTACGGTCGCAGCTTTGGCGATGCTGAAGCGGCCGGCAAGCAAATGATGTTCAACACCCTGATTGCGCTGGTGATGATCTTTTTTGTGATGGCGGCGGTGTTTGAGTCGCTGCTTTTTCCGCTGGCTATTCTTGGCACGATTACCTTTTCGATCACGGGCGTGTTCTGGGCTTTTTGGCTCACTGGCACCACGTTTTCGATCATGGCCTCAATCGGTATCCTGATCCTGATGGGGGTGGTCGTGAACAACGGCATTGTGATGGTCGAACACATCAACCACCTCAGGCGCGAAGGGCTTTCGCGCGAAGACGCCTTAGTGCAGGGCTCGCGCGATCGCCTGCGCCCCATCCTGATGACGATGGGCACCACCGTCTTGGGGATGCTGCCGCTTTGTTTTGGCTCAGCGCAAATTGGCGGCGACGGCCCGCCCTATTTTCCGATGGCGCGCGCGATCGTCGGCGGTTTGGTGTTCGCCACGATCGTCTCGCTGGTGATGCTGCCAACGATGTACGCCATCCTTGACGATCTCGGAAATTGGGCGTCGCGGGTGATGCGCGCAGGCATCAAGGGACTGTCCGCACAGCCAGCGGTTGTGCTGAGAGGCGATTCAAGCGCCTGATGGAACCTAACTGAAAAGGTGCTGAACTCCGCCTTTGCGAGCCAGACTCACGTGCCACTACCGCCGGCTTATCGCGTGCGCCCTGCGCTGCCAGAAGACCACGAATTCCTAACTGAGCTTTATGCGAGCACGCGCGCCGATGAGCTTGATCAGGCGGGTTTCCCGAACGCGCAACGCGCTGCGTTTTGCCGGATGCAATTTAGTTTTCAGCAGCGTCACTACCAACAGCACTTTGCGCATGCCGAGGTCAGCATCTTTGAGCTTGCTGACCAAGCCATTGGACGGGAGTTGATCGCTCGTACTGCGGATCAGTTGACCCTTGTCGACATTGCCCTGCTGCCGGCCTACCGCAATCAAGGCATCGGTTCAGATCGGCTGCGTTTACTGATTGCACAAAGCGCTGTGCTAGCGTGTCCGATTCGCCTTCATGTGCTGCAAGGGTCGGCCGCGCAGGCGCTCTACGCGCGCCACGGTTTTGTCGTCGTGCAGGCCGAAGGCGCGCACTGGCTGATGGAGCGCTCTGCGCGCTAAAGCCGGTTGAAGGTCGCGAGCAGGATGGTTTCGCCCAAACGGTTGGTATGCGGGACCAGGAACAGCTCAAAGGTGCCGAGTTCGGCGTGTCCGATGGTGTAAGTCGCCTGGAGCAACTCGCCTGAACTTTCGAGGGGTTTGAACTCCATCGCGAACGCCTGCGTTTGCCGACCCGGATCATTCCGGCCTATGCGTGCCGGTCGGACCGAGACGCTTTCAAGTCGGGTCATGGCAAAGCCAGTCTCGCTTGAGATCTTAAAATCGCTGCCGACAAGCGAGCGCGCCAGCGGCTCGTCGATCCTTGCCACCACGGATCCAGGCGGCAGGCGGATGCCCCAATCTGGCTTTAGTCCGGCTTGCGCCCAGACGGGCACTGCGACCGCGCATGCAAGCGCGGCGGCCGCGCGAATCAACTCCCGGCGGTCAAGATTCCCTGCGATTTTTGAACTCATAAGCGATAGCCCCCTTCATTGCTTGCCGGAGCGCACGGCAGCCAATGCACGCTCAAAAAATGGTTAGCAGTCGCGCAAAACCGATGACAAACGGCGCGAATCGGCTTAGGCTATCGCTTCGACTTCGCAACTGCAATCCTGAGCCTCGGCAACCATGCTTGAACATCACGACAGAGCCGCATTCGAGGGCGCGCTTGGCTCCACCTTCCGGATGGATGGTGATGGCGACGAAGCGACCGACATTCGCCTGGTTGCCTGCGATTCCAAAATGGATACGCCGCAGCAGTCGTGTTTTTCGCTGCTGTTCAACGCGCCCGCGGAGACGGCGCCCGTTCAGGGCGTGCGCCGCTTGGTTCATCCGGATTTGGGCGAGATGGACGTTTTTCTGGTCCCAATCGAGAAAACCGACGGCAAGCTTTTGTTTGAAGCGGTCTTCAACCAGCTGCGGGCCTGACAAAACTTAACCCGTGGGCGCGATGCACACTCTATTTTTAGGTTCAATCAGGACGCGCGCTGGCGCATTGGCGCCGCGCCATTTTTCAACACAAAACCATGAGGAGTGCGATCCATGGGCCAACCCTTTGTAGGCGAAATTAGAATGTTTGCCGGTAACTTTGCACCGGCCGGCTGGATGTTTTGTTCAGGCCAATTGCTGTCCATTGCGGAAAACGAGACCTTGTTCGTGCTCATCGGCACGACTTACGGCGGCGATGGCCAAAGCAATTTTGGCTTGCCAGATCTGCGCGGGCGCTTGCCGATCAATCAGGGGCAGGGGCCTGGGTTGTCAAACTACGCGCTATCCCAGAGGGCTGGCCTTGAATCCGTGACCCTGTCGCTACTTCAAATGCCTAGCCACAACCACGTGCCGCAAGCCAATTCAGGCCCAGGCAGCACGGGGCCTGGTGGGGGCGTTTGGGCCAGCTCCAGCGGTATTCAAGCCCATGCGCCGAGGCCGATTGGCCTCGGCGTCGTGGCGATGAACCCGGCCAGCGTCGGCATCCAAGGCGGCAACCAGCCGCATGAAAATCGCATGCCTTACCTGGCTGTGAATTTCATCATCTCGTTATTCGGCATTTTTCCAACGCAAAATTAGGAGCGATCGCATGTCACAACCCTTTCTTGCGGAAATCAAACTTTTCTCCTTTGGCTTTCCGCCCAGAGGCTGGGCAAATTGCGCCGGCCAACTGCTGCCGATCAATCAAAATCAGGCGCTGTTTTCACTCTTGGGCACCACGTATGGCGGCAATGGCATGACTAACTTTGCCCTACCGGATTTTCGCGGAAGAGCGCCCCTGCATTGGGGCGGCGGGGTGACGCTGGGTGAGCGAGGAGGGCAGGAAAATGTCTCGCTGACTGCGGCACAAATGCCCAGCCACGTGCATCCGGTTTCAGCCAGCAGTCTGCCGCCTTCGGTTGGCGCGCCGACCGGCAGTACTTGGGCCAGCGGTGGCAGTGCCGCCTACGCCGCCAGCGCAAATGCCTCGATGGCGGCAGACACGCTAAGTCCCAGCGGGGGTTCCCAGCCGCACAGCAATCTGCAGCCTCACTTGGCGCTTAATTTTTGTATCGCCCTCGAGGGCATCTTCCCTTCACGAAATTAAGGAGCGCGACCATGGCTGATCCCTTTGTTGCAGAAATACGCATGTTCGCCGGTAATTTTGCGCCCGTCGGCTGGGCGTTTTGCGATGGCCAAATGCTGGCGATTGCGCAAAACACGGCCCTTTTTTCTTTGCTCGGCACAACTTACGGCGGCAATGGCTCAAGTACGTTCGCCTTGCCCAACCTACAGGGTCGATCGCCATTGGCCCCAGAGCAAGGCCCCGGGCTGTCGCGCTACGATCTTGGTGAGGAAGGCGGCGTGGAAAACGTCACGCTGCTGACGTCTGAAATACCCGGCCATACCCATCCGCCAATAGCGACCGTTGCCCCTGGCACCAGCACCAGCCCTGCGGGAAACACTTGGGCGGCGAGTGTGGGTGGGCGCACGCCGCCGCCGCTGTACGCAACAGGCACGCCGAACACGCCGATGAACGCAACGGCGATTGGCGTTGCGGGCGGGAGCCAGCCGCATCCAAATCGCCAGCCCTATCTGGCTGTCAGCTTTATCATCGCGCTGCAGGGCATTTTCCCGCCGCGCAGCTAGTGCCAAACCCAGCCAGCCAGCGCGCTGGTGCTCCTTACTGAATTGGAAGTTTGATCATGGCCACATCCCAAGTCGCAGACTCGAAAATTGCAGCGCGCGCCATCCTCGCCGCACTTGCTATGAGTTGTTCTGTCGCCGCCGTTGCCGCGCCTACGCTCAAGGCGATGCAGACCGGCAGCGCGCACCTGCAGCTGGGCACAGCGCCCTACGAGTTGACGCTTGCTGCATCCAAGTCGAGCGTCGCTGCGCGCGCGGTGACCATGGTCAGCGCCGATCTCAATATCGACGGCTTTGCGGATTTGATCAGCGGCTATGCGCAGGCTAAAGGTGGATTCATCACCGTCCATCGCGGCAATAAAGAGGCTTACTCTCCAACCAGTGCTGCGGCTTTTGCCAATCTCAAGCTGGGAATCTATCCGCCGGGATTTCTAAGCGAAAGCCAGATCACAAATTTGCCCGTGGCGCCCGAGCTGCTGGTGGCTGGGGATTTCAACGCCGACGGCGACCCGGACTTGGTGTTTGCCAAGCGCGGTGATAGCGCAATTTATTTTCTACCGGGCTCGCGCGCAGGCTTTGGTACTGCGCAAAAGATGGCATTGAACGGCACTGTCGACGCCATCGCCGCGGGCGAAATTGATCTCCCAAACGGGTCGCTTGATCTGGCCGTTGCCGTCTCCGCCCAATCTGGCGCCAGCCTCAAGATCTATCGCGACGGCATCGCCAACAAGCCGTTGGATTATGCGGTGCCGGCTTCGGTGACGCAGCTTGCCATCGGCAATCTGGACGACAGCCCGATGGGCGATGTGGTCATTTTGGCGGGCGGCAGGGTTTCGATTTTACATGGCTACAACCAGCGCGAAAGCGTGCCGGTCTTTAGCCGTTTGGAGGCACTGGAAGTCGGCGCCGCCATTCAGTCTTTTGCCCTGGGGAATTTCATCTGGGATCGCGAAGGAAAGACCGAGCTGGCCCTGCTGGGAGCCGACGGCGCACTCGCAATTGCGGCACGCGGCGCGCTCAATACCACGCCATTCTCTGTGGCTGAAGTGCGCGCGAAGCGCCGCGAGCAGATCGCCGCGAAATCCGTCGCACTGAAATACTGGCAGCCCGGCAGCGGTGGCGTCTTTGCGATTCGGGAATCGAACGCCGACGTGGTAAGCAAAGCCATGGCGATGCGCGGGGCGACTCTGCTGCGCGCCAATTTGGCCGGGCAAATGGCAGACGATTTGATCGTTGTCGACTCGCTCAGCCAAACGCTCAAGCTGCTGACCGTGGAAGGAACGCAGCGCAAGAGCTACAGCATCAGCGCGACCAGCGCCCCGGTTGCGGCAATCGCCATACCCACCAGCAATTTTGTGCTGTCGAGTTTGATCGTTCTGGGAGAAGGCGCAGCCGGCCCGAGCGTATTGCCGTCGGTGCCCAAAGCGGTTTTTACCGTTAACAAAACGGCTGACACCAATGATGGTACCTGTAATGTGGATTGCAGCCTGCGCGAAGCGATTGTTGCCGCAAATTTGGCCGCGGGTGCAGATAGCATTACCGTGCCAGCAGGCACCTATACGCTGACCATCGCCAATACAGGCGGAGTTAACGAAGACTT
>Ga0105047_10002788_pt1 | contig 30956 bp, 29 predicted proteins | sample MAT04_FD_78384 | JGI IMG/M metagenome (GOLD analysis project Ga0105047, IMG submission 78384) | Freshwater microbial communities from Lake Fryxell liftoff mats and glacier meltwater in Antarctica - MAT-04 (megahit assembly) | ecosystem: Environmental > Aquatic > Freshwater > Ice > Liftoff... | reverse complement strand
ATCTGAGCGAAATCCTATCCTACGACTTAAATCAGATGCTAAAATACCAAACAAGTTTACGAAATGGAATAATTAGAGTGCACGGCTGCTGTGGAGTCTATGCGGTGGCGGGAACTGCTGGTTAGAAAATAACATGTCATTTAATGTATGCACATCAATCGTAGTGTACCTGTGGGAACGCATTAAACGCGAATCAATTTCATCAATTACTTTGATAAGCTGGCTATTCAGAGCATAAATTTCCTCTATACGTGCAGTAATAGCATCTGGTTTAATCTCACTGCTTTTATTAACCTTTATTAAGTCTTTAAGATTTGTTAGTGCGCGATCAAGGGAATAAGTAACTCCGCTTAACAACTCTTGAATATTTGGATGATATAAATAATCTTTATCGATAATCGGCTGATTGGATAGCGGAACTGACATAGGTATAACTTGTGAAAACACTTTCCAAAGCTTCTTTTGAAGTTCATTCCAATAAAGAATAGAACTAGCATCAAAAATGAGTGTGCCACCATACTTATTACAAAAATCATCAACTTTTTGTTCATCTTCACATAAGATCTGCCACTGTCCATGATTTTGCAGTTTATAATGAGTAAAACCTATTCCCGTATAAAATTTAAGCGAATCGCCTTTAGCAATTAACTCGATTAAATGACCGTTATTTGCATTTATATAATGCAGTGTATACATCATTAGCAGGCAACCATAACCTTTATTTTGTAAAGCTTCTTCGATAACTATTGATTTTATTTCAACGGATTTTTTTGTACTATCCATATCATAATTAACATACCCTAATATTTTATTATCACAACGAGATAAAACCAGAATATTATCAATCTTATCAGGAGTTCCTTTTATACCGCCATTTGCAATAGTTTGCTCAAAACCATCCTTTTGGCGCACATCAAGCTCTGTTTCAATTTCATCGTTATAAAGATATAAAGCTTGTAGTTGCTCAAGATCAGCAGGTGCGGCAGTTCGAATAAAAACACCTTTTAACATTGAAAATTTGTTAATAAAATCAGCAGTTAACATATTTATTTTCCATTAGTGCGAGTTTAAATTAAGGTATTCACCACTTTCGGAATTGCGATATCATTCTTAGAGCTTATTTTACACCAAAAGAACATTAATTGCACTAGATGGACGGGGAGATCGACTTTTTAAATACGAACCTGTTGGAAAAAATCGCTTAATAATTGAGCGCATTCCGACTGCAGAATGCCTTCATCAATCTGGACTTTGTGATTAAGCGGATAGCCTTGTAATAAATTATAAACCGAACCAGCAGCACCAGTTTTTAAATCACGCGTGGCAAATACTATGCGATCTACCCGCGCGTGAACCAGAGCGCCAGCACACATTGGGCAAGGTTCCAATGTGACATATAGCGTTGTACCGTTTAAACGATAATTATTGATTAATGCAGCCGCATTGCGCAGGGCTATAATTTCTGCATGCCCGCAAGGATCATTATCTTGAATAACGCAATTATAACCTTGGCCCAATAATTGATTATCAGCACCAACAAGTACAGCACCGACTGGAACTTCGTTTAAGGATTTTGCCTGTAAAGCAAGCTCATAAGCCTGCCGCATCCAGAATCTATCGGTCATTCCCATTCTATGGTAGCTGGTGGTTTGCCCGATATGTCATAGGTAACACGCGATACACCCTGTACTTCATTAATAATTCGATTTGATACTTTACCTAAAAAATCCCAAGGTAAATGCGCCCAATGCGCGGTCATGAAATCGATTGTTTCCACTGCCCTTAAACAAATTACATAATCGTAGCGACGACCATCACCCATAACCCCTACGCTTTTAACCGGCAAAAATACAGCAAAAGCCTGGCTTACCTGATGATACAAATCCGCTTTATGCAATTCTTCAATAAAAATAGCATCTGCCGCTCGTAAAATATCAGCGTATTCTTTTTTTACAGCCCCGAGTATGCGTACACCTAAACCTGGCCCAGGGAAAGGATGCCGGTAAACCATGTCATGCGGCAAACCAAGTTCCAATCCAACTTTCCTTACTTCATCTTTAAACAGTTCGCGTATTGGTTCTAATAATTTGAGATTTAACGTCTCTGGTAATCCGCCGACATTATGATGGGATTTGATAACCACCGATGCACCATTCGTTTTCGTTGCTGCTGATTCAATTACATCGGGATAAATAGTGCCTTGTGCCAGCCATTTTACTTCCTGAATCTGCTGAGCCTGCTCATCAAAAATTTCAATAAAGGTGCGTCCAATGATTTTTCGTTTTTGTTCAGGGCATTCAATCCCTTTTAAAGCAGATAAAAATTTTTCTTCCGCGTTAACTGAAATAACACGAACCCCCATATGCTGGCTGAACATGGCTCGGACTTGTTCGGCTTCATTCAGGCGTAACAATCCCGTGTCTACAAATACGCAAATCAACTGTTTGCCCAAAGCTTTGTGCAATAAAGCAGCGACTACCGAAGAATCAACACCGCCAGACAACCCTAATAATACATGTTCATTACCAATTTTTTCTTTAATAGAGCTTATTGCCTGCTCAATAAAATTTTGCGCAGTCCAGGTTGTCTGTGCATTGCATATTTGAATAACAAAGCGTTCCAAAATTCGCAAACCTTGCGTGGTATGGGTGACTTCAGGGTGAAATTGCAGACCATACCAATGATTTTTTTCATTGGCCATACCAGCAATAGGTGCATTGCTTGTTTCACAGATGACTTTAAATCCTTTCGGTAAAGTAGTTACTTGATCCCCATGACTCATCCATACATCAAGTAATGCCTTTCCATCGCTAGTGATACGATCATCAATATTATTCAGAAGTGTTGAATGGCCGTGTAATACCAGTTCAGCATAACCAAACTCACGTAATGCGCAAGACTGCACCGCTCCACCTAACTGCACCGCCATTGTTTGCATGCCATAACAAATGCCAAGGACAGGTATTTTGCATGAAAAAACCCAGTCGGGCGCTCGCGGATTTGTAGTTTCAGTGACGCTTGATGGACCGCCTGATAAAATCAGACCACAAGGTTTTAACTCAGCAAATGCGGCTTCGCTTAAATCATAAGGATGAATTTCACAATAAACACCCATTTCGCGCACTCTTCTCGCAATTAACTGGGTGTATTGTGAACCAAAATCAAGAATTAACAGTGGCTGTTGTTTTATATTTGTCATTACTAATTGTCAACCTGATAATTAGGGGCTTGTTTGGTGATGCTTACATCATGGACATGAGATTCACGCATACCAGCATTGGTTACTTGTACAAACTCTGCATTTTCATGAAGTTTATTAATTGTTTCACTACCGGTATAACCCATGCAGGAACGTAAACCGCCCATCATTTGATGGATAATGCTCTGAACAGGCCCTTTATAGGGAACTCGGCCTTCAATTCCTTCTGGAACCAGTTTGTCAGTACCGAGGCTTGCATCCTGAAAATAACGATCGCTTGATCCTTGCGTTTGCGCCATAGCACCAATTGACCCCATACCGCGATAGCTTTTATAAGTACTGCCCTGAAAAAGTTCAATTTCACCGGGTGACTCTTCCGTACCGGCAAACATACTGCCCAGCATTACAGTGTGCGCACCTGCTGCAAGCGCTTTGCAAATATCACCGGAGAAACGAATACCGCCATCAGCAATAACCGGGACCGATTTTTTCAATGCATGAGCAACATTAGCAATTGCGGTCAGCTGGGGAACACCTACTCCTGTGACAATTCGCGTTGTACAAATTGAACCGGGACCTATACCTACTTTAACTGCGTCTGCTCCTGCCTTGACCAAATCCAACGCTGCTGCACCGGTTGCAATATTACCGCCTATAACCTGCACATGCGGAAAATGTTTCTTAACCCACTTAACGCGGTTTATTACATTTTGAGAATGTCCATGTGCTGTATCAACAATCAATACATCAACACCAGCATCAATTAGTGCCGCAACCCGTTCATCTGTACCTTCACCAACTCCCACTGCTGCGCCTACTCGTAATTGCTCGGAACCATCTTTACTGGCAAAAGGGTTTTCTTTGGCTTTTTGAATATCTTTAACGGTTATTAATCCACGTAAATTAAAGTCATCATTAACAACCAGTAGTTTTTCAATGCGGTGTTTATGTAAAAGACTGCGGACTTCTTCACGCGCCGCACCCTCTTTGACAGTTACTAATCGCTCTTTTGGAGTCATTACCGCTGAAACCGGCAAGGACAGATTCGTTTCAAAACGAATATCTCTACTGGTAACTATGCCAACCAGTTTTTGCCCTTCAACTACAGGCATACCGGAAAAATTATGAGTAGCCATTATATTAAGTAATTCTTGCACAGAAATATCTGGCGAAACACAAATTGGATCTTTTACCATGCCGCTTTCAAATTTCTTAACTTTGCGTACTTCATCTGCCTGCGCCTGAATACTCATATTTTTATGAATAATACCAATACCACCCTCCTGAGCCATAGCAATTGCCAGACGTGATTCGGTGACAGTATCCATCGCAGCCGAAATTACGGGTATATTTAACTCAATTTCACGGGTAAGCTGTGTTTTAAGGGAAACATCTTTTGGAAGCACTGCAGAATGAGCTGGAACCAGAAGCACATCATCAAAAGTAAGTGCCTGTTGCATAATAGGAAGTGACATACGATCCCCGGCGATTAACTTAACCAAATATTATACATTATTCTATTGTAATTATAAATATAGTCTGCTTTTTTCAGGGCGAACTCACCAAAGTTCAAAAAATAGAATTTACGAAACCATATTAACCCATTTGAATGTAGGGCGGACAAAACGAAGTGTGTCCGCGCATTTCCATTTAATCACCTTTGTTACGCTTGGGCACGTCGCTTGCCGCTCCTTTGTCCACCCTTGTGTTCAATTTTACTACTTTGGTGAGGTTAACCCTGAGCTTTTTTTATAAAAAATCCGGTCTTAATCTTTACTTAATGATTTTATGAAATAATCCATCTTTAATTTTTGAAGGTGGGATTTTATGTTTAACTTATTTGATTTAAGAGATCTGAAAAATCAGCTTATGCAGATAAACAAAAGCGGGGTAATTTCACACATTCTCCATGAAAATTACTCACCTTACCTTGAGACTATTGAAGATACGTTAGAGTTATTAAAAAAACCCAACGATTTAGAGGATCTGGTTAACGAAATTAAATTATCTACTGTTTCTAATGCTCAATTAATTTTCCACTCTTGTATGGAAAATTTCTATTGCTTATTCAAGAATACTTCCTTTATAGCAAGCTTGGGCGAAAGCGAGATCGCGGTACTCGCAAATATTGAGCTTATAGTCAATCTTTCTAATACCAAGCTAGAAAAATACCAACTGCCTAATGAATTAGTAATCGTTTACCAAAATCTCGAAGCAATCCTTAAATCAAAACCAGACGCAACTGCAATAAAATCAATACAGTTATTAATGGTTTTAGTCTCTTTGTCAAAATTTATCTACGAGCAAAAATTTGAAGAGGTTTTAATTAACCCCCTGAAACAAGAAATAAGTTACGTAGCTCCTTTAACTTTGGCTAGCCCATTAACAACATATTCGATATTTAGTGGTGACGGTGCAGATCTGATTCAAATCGAACCTTTAAATGTATCGGAAATCAAGCAGGATAATGATAGAAAGGATTTACAAAGAGGTATCGATTTAAGTTTTAAAACAAGTTATCCCTCTCATCACGAAGAAGATGATGATCTTAACCTGGCTTTAGAACTCAGTATGCAAAACACAAGTCCGGAACAAATTTCATCCAAATTCAATACACTATTGAGTAATTGTGGCATTGATTTTTCTCTACTCGGGTTTAATTTATCTGTAGAAAATGATAAAGAAGAGTTTTTATCAACACTTGCAATTAATTTATCGCTTGAATCAGGACTAGAAAAAGAAATAATAGATCTTTGTGAATTTATTGAGAGTTTAAACAGCGAAGAGCTGGAAATACTAAGTGAAGCAAACACTGCAAACAAGCGTCAACGATTGTATTAATTGTCTCGAACTTGCCTTTTAAAAGGCAAGTTCGCTCTACATTTTTAAAAATCCTCGCTGCCATTATCTGGAACCACACGCGTATTATGTCCATAAATTACCAAAATATGCTGGCGATTTTTTAACTGGATGTTTTCAGCCTGTACTACAGAAATAATATTGCCGCTGTTTAATTTAATGACATATTCAAAACCATGCGATCGTGATGTATTTGAATCATCAGTGGCATCATTTGCCGTAACCGCTTCGGCATTTTTATTATGCAATCGCACGGGACGCATTGAAATAACTACACCAGGAATTACTTTTTTGATTTTTCCAACTTCAGCAGAATCATAATCACCTATACCAACGTCTTTGCTACAGCCAGCGATTATCAGGCAGATAATTGCGCTTAAAAATGTTTTTTTTATTTTCATTTCGACCTTTTATTAACTTTTATTTTTACGAATTATCAAAAGGATATAGATTTTAAAGTTTTTTTCAATCCGAAATTAGAAAAAAAAATTGCAAGAAAAGTGCAAAATATGAGCAATGGTTTATACTTATTTTATAACCAACAGCAAGGACGCCACACTATGAAAAAAACAATTCTAGCTTTTACCGTTGTTCTTTCTACTCTTCTTGTCGCCGGATGTGGATTTAACAGCGGTGGATGCTGCGGGGGTAGTGATTATTATACAACGACTTATGTGCCAGCTTATAGTTCAGGATGTTGTGGCGGTTGTAGTTCCGGTGGATGCTGGTAATCGATTGATGTATTGAGCCTGATTTAAACAGGCTCAATACATTTTTTTAACCTTTTCTAAGCTCAATTACAGTAACCTGAACTGGCTTGTTTCCAAGATTAAGATCCTGATGAGATTCTTTACCTTCGGCAGCACTTAAGTAAATTGGTGTTTGTTTTTGAAGCTTTAAAATCTGTTTTTTCCCGGATCGATAAATTACTTGCAAAATTCCATTTTCTTCAGGTATTACAATTCTTGCATATTGGTGATTATGAAATGGAAGTTTGTGATGAGGGCAAATCGTAGTTTTCCAAACTTTTGTCTGAGCATTCTCTACGTATATTTCCCTTAAAGTTTCACATTTTGACGCCATTAAAGCAGGACTACAAAACAGAAATACCAGACATACTAATTTACGCATAATAAACCTCCTGATTACATTAACATTTCCGGAATTTCCGAGCGAATTTCCCGATACTGATTTTTACTATCCACGAATACTACAATTGGTTGATAATTACGGCATTTTTCTTCTTCCAACTGAACAAAAGAAGCAATAATTATAATGTCTCCTGGTGTAACCAGATGCGCAGCAGCACCATTTACACAAATAGCCGTAGAATACGACTCTCCCTGAATAGCATACGTTTCAAACCGTGTGCCAGCTGTCACATTCCATATATTTACTGCTTCATTTGGCAAAATATCCGCCGCTTCCAGTAATTGCGGAGATATCGTAATACTGCCCTCGTATTCCAAATCAGCATGCGTAACACAGGCACGATGAATTTTGGATTTCAACATACGTCGGTATAACATTTAATCCTCAATTTAAATTTAAAATATAACTTAAACACAATACGGGTATTAAGTCGATAAAAACAGCATCCTGTATTGTAAATAATCGTATTTATTAGCAAATTAATTAAATATTTTATGAAAGTGTTATTGTGCTTGAAATGACCAATCATTAGCGTGTAAACTCACTTGAAATATTGTTGGTTGGCTTACAGATAAGGGTATCAAGTTGGCTAAAATCATTGTAGTAACATCGGGCAAGGGCGGCGTAGGTAAAACGACTACATCGGCGGCTATTTCATCGGGTCTTGCATTGCAAGGTCACAAAACTGTTGTGGTTGATTTTGACATCGGTCTAAGAAATCTCGACATCATCATGGGCTGCGAGCGTCGTGTAGTTTATGATTTTATTAACGTTATCAATGGCGAAGCCAGTCTTAATCAGGCATTGATTAAAGATAAGCGTGTTCCCCAGTTATTTATATTGCCAGCTTCACAAACACGCGATAAAGATGCGTTATCAATGGAAGGCGTTGAAAAGGTACTTAATGACCTTTCTGCTGAGTTTGATTTCATTGTATGTGATTCCCCTGCGGGCATTGAAACAGGCGCTTTAATGGCTATGTACTATGCGGATCATGCCATTGTAGTTACTAATCCCGAGGTTTCATCAGTTCGTGACTCGGATAGAATCCTGGGCATATTAGCCAGTAAAACGAAACGTGCTATTGAAAACAGACCACCAGTCCAGGAACATTTGCTTTTGACACGCTATGATCCGGAGCGTGTGGAAAAAGGTGAAATGCTTTCAGTTGAAGACGTTAAAGAAATTCTTGCCATCCCTTTAATTGGTGTTATTCCAGAATCGAAAGCGGTTCTTAAAGCATCAAATACTGGAACACCTGTTATATTAGATGAAGCAAGTGATGCAGGTATAGCTTATCAGGACGCAATTGCCCGTTTTCTGGGTGAAAGCAGACCAATGCGCTTTATAAGCACGGAACGCAAGGGAATTTTGCGCCGTTTGTTCGGTAAAAACAAAGAGGATGCTCTAGTATGAGTATATTCAAATATCTGAAAAAGCGTAACAGCACAGCCTCCGTTGCTAAAGAACGCTTGCAAATTATTATTTCGCATGAGCGTAGTCAAAGAAACGCACCTGACTACCTGCCAAAATTACAGGAAGAAATTCTGGCTGTTATTGCAAAATATATTCCTATTTCACGTGATCAGGTTAGTGTGAGCCTTGAAAGAATGGGTGATAGCGCCGTTTTGGAATTAAACGTCACTATGCCGGAAGAGGCACTGGAAGAGATTTAAGTATTAGCATCAAACTCCTGCGTTAGTAAATACAGGAGTTTAATGTCTCTTAAAATTATTGTAGTTGCACATCCAGTGTCTGCACATTTATATTTTTCAATAAGCTTATCGCTTTTTCAATATTATCAATAGTTGCCGGTGTAGACGCTAATTCACCTAATGCTCGATAACATTGCTCAATTTCAGGAAGTCTTCCACGGACATTCTGATGAAAAAACCGAGTAATTGCATAATCACTTTTTTTCCGGTAAGCAGTGGAAATTATTTTATCGTATTTTTCTCTGGTAGTTAATTCTTCATCACCGATGATTTGCATCATAGTAGAAATACCATCAATTTTTTTAGGGTGATTCTTGTTCACTTTTACTAGTTCTGCGAATAGTTTGTCCATAACTGGAGTAATTTCAAGATCCAAACTTATTTCATTTATAGCCTGTTTAACTTTTTCCATGCCTATAAATTCTTTCTCATTCTGAGTAACAATTACAGGTTTTACTATATTAATACTCAGGGAGGAACTGTTGTTTTTAAATTCTTCAACCACAGACGCAATCTTTTTTTCTTGCAAGCCCCAGGCCCACGCCTGATCACTGTGATTAAAACCAACTATTAATAAGGGTAATTTATTATTCACAGGGCGACTCAAGCTGTATTTGTAAACCTGGCTTAATAAACTGTCAATATTCTCTTTAAATTTATCTGAGTCAGTATCACAAAATAATATAAGAGCGTCAGAGCTTGTTACTTTATAGTAACTTTGCTCAAGTTCCCCATAATAACTAAGAGTAGTATTTTGTTCAGTATTATTCTTGAATCCCAACGTCATATCTAAATATGACGTGCCTTCTACTCTATGCTTTTCTATAAATTGTTCGTGGCATAAAAAACAGAGCCGTTGTTTGTTAAGAGTATTGTCTTTATTTTTTCCCCATACTAGAAATTGAGGCATAAATTCTCCCGCTATCATCATTATTTATATTATTATAGCTTTTTTATATTAAGTGATTATTAACTGAACAATTTTCAATCCGAAAATTCATGGCGATATCATAAAGTTTCACTATGAAACAAAAGCATTAAAATAGCACTGATAGGTTGGGTCTTGACCCATAGCCGTCAAGCTAAGGAAAAAATGGGTTATTTTTTTGTAAAATGGTGCAACAATCATTTTCTGTGCTCCGAACCTCTGGGTTGCTTCGTACCTCGCAAAGACGAAATAAAAGCAACAGTGGTGATTAGATGAAAACTAATTACCCCACCGTCTTATCAAACCTTACTATTTCCTGATTAGCGTTGACAGAATTTACATTTGAATCCATTTTAAAAAACGTTACTTCCTGATTATTTTTTATTGACGCTTCTTTATCGATTTTGCCCATTGTCCATATCAAAACGGTTAACTCTAGTAATAAATAGGGATTTTTCATCTTGCTATCAATTATTTTATCTTTTAAGTTTTTTAAATTGCATTGATTACTGAGAACAATACGAGTGATGAAATTTATAAGGCTTAATTCACTGGCTTGAGATAAAGTCGGCTCACTTAATATAGTGATTAATGGGTTAATGACCTTTTCATCCATTGCAGTCTTATCTATTTTTCCAGACATTTTTTTTAAATATTTATCTAACATTAACAGTATAAAATCAATTTTTAATAATTTTTTCTCATTCATGCTGAGCCAGTTCATGATTACATCTAAAATATTATATTTTAATAAATCTTCTTCAGTCATTGTTGATAAACAATTAACCGCTGTAGTCTGTATATTATCTATATGGAAGTCAAAACGTCCAAATCTCGAAATTTTCTTCAAAAAAAGAATGAAAAAATTTACTATTTCAGGTGGATTAACGGGAGAAGTTAAGCAATGATTAATTTCTTTTAATGATTTTGATAAAACCAAATCACCATTTAAATTCTGTTTGGAAAAAGCATCTATTAATAATTCATTATTCAAATAAGGCTGGACAATTTTAAGTAATTTATAAATAAAAGCATCGTTTATTGTTTCTATATCATTTACCAGAGTTTCAATATATTCCGTTAGCTTGGTTAAACTCTTTACTTGCCCTTCTGCCAGAATAATCGCCAGAAGTTTCGTATAATAATATTTTTCATCAGGCGTATTTTCGTTTAATTTACTTAGCAAAAAATTATATAGTTTCTCGACTGATTCATTTTGTAAATACGGGACCCTACTTTTAATTATATCAATTACGACAGGTGCGTTAATTAAACGTATAGGTTGATCACAAACCAGAAAATCTATGACTTTATCAAACAGCTTTATATTGTTGTTAAACACATAATTAATTAATTTTCGAAAGTCGGTATCTAATGAGGCAAAATCACCCTCTTCTTCCTTCAACTTACTCCATATTAATTCAATTAATAAAAAATCGTCAATTATATCCACAGCATGACATTGATTGTTGGCTAAAATTTTTAATGCAGCGAGTTGAGTGTCTACAGGTAAATCAGCCTGTTTATTAATGAGCATATAAATAGCTTCAAGAGTATTAGAACAAAGCGCTGTATCAGTTATTTTAAAATTTTCAAGTATTTGCTTAAATGTATCTAATGCCAATTTCACTATATTATTATCAATGGGATTATTGAATATTATTAACAGCTCATCAAGAAGATCGGACATATCCAGGTTGCTATCCAATTTAACAATGCATAGATTTATTTGAATAAACGCATTAAGCATTTCATCTGCATTGTCACTGCTTCTAAATAAAGTAATAGCAGGTTTATAAATTTCGTTATAAATGAATGAAGGTGTCAGATTTACCAGGCATTTAATAAAGCAGACCTTTTGTGTGTAATCCTGTGGGTTATTAGATATAAATTCTTTCGCCGGCTCCAAGGCCAATTTTATAATATGTGCTTCTGACAATTGCGGAATGCATTGGCCAAATAAATAATTCGCCTCTTTTTGTATGAGAATATCTTCATTCTTTAGCTGAAATATTGCAAATTCTACTATTTTAATGCTTTCTTCACTATTCAATTTAATGCAACAGCCGGCAAAAATTCTGCAAACTGTAATGATTGAAGAATTTATTTCATTTTCTTGAGTAGGTAAGTTTTTAAGTATTTTGAAGCCGACATTAACCAAGGCGAGGATAGATTGCTGATCTATTTTATTTATTAAAGCCAATAATAGGTTAAGCATATTTTCATTTTTGCCCTTTGAATCTCCGATTTTTTCTATAGCAAACGAAATGTTGTTGTATGTGTAGTATATATTTAATCCTGATAAAAAAGGAGTAATATATGACGGTAGCATGTTGCTTTTATGAATTTCATCTAAATATGGCTGAACAATATCTTCTTTATTATTAATTTTTGGTAAACATGTATTGTAGATTTTTATAATAACGTCTAACGAATTTCCGAGTGAGATATTTTTAACCAATAACAGCCTAGATATCAAATTTATAAATTCTTCAACATCCATTACGTCAATAAAATTGCTTTGTAGAATGTTTAACAATTTTAATATCTGATAACTATTATCAGAGCCATCAATAATTTTGTATATTTTATCAGCAACTGCCTCGTCATTAATAGCAACAGAATTTACAAAAGAGGTATAAAAATACTCATTTAAATTATTATTTGCCATTATTGCATTAATTATTTCATCAATAAAAAGAGCTTTTTTAATAATTTCTAGTCTTGGAACAATCACTAGCTTTAATAAGGAAATGATTTTTTCTGCTTCTGTTAGAGCGCATACGTGTAGCTTTTTGATAAATCCTTCTGCAAGCAACATCAATGCCTTGTTTTTTAAAAATGGAATTATTAATAATAAATTTATATAAGCAAGCTCAGCTTCAGCTTCTTTAAATGAACCAATACGGTTGATTGAATGCCTCATATGTATAGATGTTTTTAATTTTCTTTTAATAAATTGATGATTTAGAGCGTATAAATTCATTAATCCTTGCATAACTTTCAACAAACTAAAATCAGGGGCATCTCCTAAAACCAGTTTCTTTTGAATATCCTTTTCATAAAAGGGCATTAAGGATTCTTTGGCGACTAATATCTTTACAGTATCTTGTGCTTTTAAGCTAGATTGCATCCATAAAGCACCTTCCGCAATTTTTTTAAATCGTTGAGATACTATTTGCAATTGAAGCAGTGAAAGAGGATCCAACCAGTTATAAAATAGCATAAGCCATATTTGATCGGACATTAAATGGGTATTATCTGTAGCGTCATCAGGTGTAATTATCATTTCAGCAGTCTATAAAGCAGACAAAAAAGGTTTTATGATCCCCGTTTGTCGTTAATTGATGTCGTTCACGCGCAGGCACATAGGCGTCAACTTAAGGAATTTTGTATACTTAATGCTATTTTTCTACGTACCACGCTTTATGTATCCCTACGTACCGCGCTTTATGCGCGGTACGTAGTATCAGCAGCGTCTTCGCCAGAAAGCTATACTAAAGCCTTCCGCCATACATCGAGTCAGGAATTATCAAACTTCCATTAAATCTTTTTCTTTTTCGCTCAATACTGAGTCAACTTCGGCAATATATTTGTCAGTAATTTTTTGGATTACCTCCGCTGCACGGCGTTCATCATCTTCTGATATTGACTTGTCTTTAACCAGGTCTTTGAGATGACTATTTGCATCGCGGCGAATATTACGAATAGCCACTCGACCCTGCTCTGCTTCGCCTCGAACGATTTTAATCATTTCTTTTCGGCGTTCTTCTGTTAATGCCGGCATTGGTACACGAATAGCTGTTCCGGCAGTGGCTGGATTAAGACCCAGATCAGCTGTCAAAATTGCTTTTTCAATGGCAGCCACCATATTTTTTTCCCAGGGCGTAACTAATAATGTGCGCGAATCACTGGAAGTAATGTTTGCGACCTGATTTATGGGTGTCATGTTGCCGTAATAGTCTACCTGAACGTTATCCAGAAAACTGGCATTTGCGCGTCCTGTTCTTACTTTTGTTAAGTCATTTTGCAACGTTTCTACGGATTTTTTCATCCGTTTTTCTGCATCATTTTTGATATTATTAATCATGATTAGCTCCTACTATAGTTCCTATCCGTTCACCCAGGACTATTTTTTTTAAAGCACCAGGGGCGGCCATATCAAATACCTGCAGGGGCATATTTTGATCCTGGCACAGGCAAATCGCTGTTAAATCCATCACCTGTAAATTATCACTTAAAACCTGTTTATAGGTTAAATAGTCATAACGTTTTGCATCCGGATTTTTTACCGGATCATCAGAATATATGCCATCTACTTTAGTGGCTTTTAAAACAATATCTGCACCCACTTCTATTGCACGCAAACATGCTGCTGTATCAGTAGTAAAAAAAGGATTACCCGTTCCAGCAGCGAAAATTACTACTTGCCCTTCTCGCAGGTGAGTCATTGCTTTGCGTCTATGATAGGGATCAACAACACCCAGCATGGGTATAGCAGACATAATGCGGGCTGGCAAATCGATACGCTCAAGGGCATCACGCAACGCCAGGGCATTCATTACAGTGGCCAACATTCCCATGTGATCACCAGTAACTCGCCCTAATCCGGCTTTTGAAAGCTCCTTACCGCGAAAAAGATTGCCACCCCCAATAACCAGACCGACCTCAACGCCCATCTGGACAAGTTCAGCTATATCAATAGCTATGCGATCAAGTACTGATGGGTCAATGCCATATTGCACATTGCCCAGTAATGCTTCACCACTGCATTTGAGTAAAATACGTTTGTATTTTAATGTCGGTTGGTTATTTTTCATCATTCACCGCGAACCTGTGCCATTACTTCATCAACAAAGTTATCTTCTTTTTTCTCGATACCTTCACCAACTTCCAGACGCAGGAATGATACAACTTCAGCATTTTTTTCTTTAAGCAGCTGGCCAACTTTGACATCAGGGTTTTTTACAAAAGGCTGACCAATCAAGCTGACTTCATCAATAAACTTATTAATACGGCCTTCGATCATTTTATCAATAATCTCTTGTGGTTTTCCGCTTTCTCGTGCTTGCGCTGTGAAAATTTCGCGTTCTGTTTCAATAGATTCTGCAGAAACCTGATCACGACTGACAACGGTTGGTCGGCTGGCAGCGATATGCATGGCAATATCTTTCGCTACAGTTTCATCACCACCTTTTAACGCAACGATTACACCAATACGTGAACCATGTGAATAAGTCCCTACTACACCATCACAGGTAACTCTTTCCATACGGCGTAATTTAATGTTTTCACCGATTTTGGCAACCAGTTGCTGTCTTGCTTCTTCAATTGTGATGTTATCACTAGCAATAGTAGCTTTTGATAATGCATCAATATCATTGATTGTGTTGTCGTTAAGCGCTGTTGCTGCAACCTTGTCTGCAAAGTCTGTGAAGCTTTCATCACGTGCAACGAAGTCAGTTTCACTGTTAATTTCAACGATGACTGCTGTGCGACCATCTTGCGATCTGGCAATTACAACTGCACCTTCGGCTGCTATTCTGTCGGCTTTCTTGTCGGCTTTGGCCTGACCTGCTTTTCGCATATTTGAAATAGCCAGATCGATATCACCATTTGCCTCAACAAGGGCTCTTTTACATTCCATCATGCCGGCGCCTGTGCGTCCGCGCAATTCCATTACTAAAGTTGCACTAATTGACATTTTCAATACCTCACATAGCAAAAAGGGGGTGCGTTAATAAGTATTAACGACCCCCTGATATAATTTTAATTACTCACCCGTTTTATCGACTTCTTTTTCAGAGACTTCAACAAACTCAGGATTAGCTGATACGCCGCCAACAGTATTACCATTTTTAGCATCGAGGATTGCGTCAGCAATGCAACGAACGTATATATCAACAGCACGCATTGAGTCATCATTACCAGGAATAATATAATCAATATTGTCCGGGCTATTATTAGTATCAACAATACCTATAACTGGGATTTTCAAACGACGGGCTTCTTCAACAGCGATATGCTCGAAACCAACGTCTACTACGAACAGAGCATCTGGCAAACCGCCCATATCCTGAATACCACCTAAACCACGTTCCAGTTTTTCCAGTTCACGAGTCAGCATCAACGCTTCTTTTTTGATCATGCCAGCAAAAGCGCCTTTTTCCTGCATTTCTTTTAATTCTTTCAAACGAAAAATTGATTGACGAACCGTTTTATAGTTTGTCAGCATTCCACCTAACCAGCGATGATCAACATAAGGCATGCCACAACGTGTAGCGTGCTCACGGATACTTTCTTGCGCTGCTCTTTTTGTACCAACAAAAAGGATTTTTGCTTTATTGGAAGCTAAACGGCCAACATAATTAGCTACATCATTCATCATTGGCAGCGTTTTTTCCAGATTGATAATATGGATTTTGTTTCTTGCACCAAAAATGTACTGAGCCATTTTAGGGTTCCAGAATCGTGTTCTGTGGCCAAAATGTGCTCCTGCTTCAAGCAGTTCACGCATACTTACTTTCATTATATATACTCCAGGGTTATGCCTCCACGCTTCCCATAAAGCACCCGGAATTGGGACCCCGCCTTATGTGACGAAACGTGTGTGTCGTTAAAAACGTGCTATTTATACCATACTTAGCCTTGCGCAGCAATCTTGGCATTAGATTAATACAAATCTCTTGAGCAAAATTTACTGAAAACGTCTATACTCCTTATGATTTCACTTTTTCAGGTGAAATTAGATTTGGAATTAATAATTTCACTATATTAAATTAAGGATAATATCATGTTAAAAAAATTCTTGTTACTTCCTGTTTTAGCGATTTCATTAATGATGGGTCAATTTGCTTTTGCACATGGTCACTGCAAAGAAAAAATGCATGAAATGATGCAAAATTTGCAACTTAACGCTGATCAACAAGCTAAAATTACAGCAATAAAAAGCCAGGCTATGGAAAACATGAAAACAAACTGGGCAAAAATGAAAACTATCCGTGGTGAAATGAGAACATTGGTTACTTCTGACAAAGTGGATGAAGCAAAACTTAATGATTTGATTAGTCAGAAAACAGCGGTAATTGCCACTATGACCAAAAATAAAGTCATGACAAAAAACGAGATTTATAATCTTTTAACACCTGAGCAAAAACAAAAATTTAAAGATATGATGAATAAAGAACATACTGGTTGTTAATTTAAAATGGGGGAGGCTTCAAGCTCCCCCGCTTTCGACTTAAAACAAATCTTCCTGTGTCAATCCAACTCTTTCTAACAAACCACGTAAGGTCTTTAGTGCTTCCACCTGGATTTGTCTTACTCGTTCTCTTGTTAAATCTATTTCTTTGCCAACATCTTCCAGTGTGGCTTTTTCAAACCCCCGTAAACCAAAACGACGAGCAATAACCTGTTGCTGATTTTCAGTCAATTTATCAAGCAGCAATTCTATATGCGCTCTCAAATCTTCATCAGTCAATAACTCGGCAGGATTAGCACTGTTTTCGTCAGCTATAGTATCTAATAGTGATTTATTTTCATCATAACCAATAGGCGTATCCACTGAGGCAACTTTATCATTTAATCCCAGCAATTTTTGGACGTCTTCCAAAGGTTTATCCACCATTTCAGCAATTTCCTCTGGTGAAGGCTCATGGTCGAGTTTTTGTGTTAATTGTCTGGCTGCACGTAAATATACATTTAACTCTTTAACTACGTGAATCGGCAAACGGATGGTGCGTGTTTGATTCATGATTGCACGCTCGATGGTTTGTCTTATCCACCAGGTCGCATAGGTTGAAAAGCGGAAACCTCTATCCGGATCAAATTTTTCAACAGATTTCATTAAACCAAGGTTTCCTTCCTCAATTAAATCAAGAAGAGGCAGTCCTCTGTTTAAATAACGGCGGGAAATTTTAACTACCAGCCGTAAATTGGATTCAATCATTTTTTTTCGTGCAGCAGAATCACCTTTAAGGGCGAGTCTGGCATAATAGACCTCTTCTTCGGCAGTAAGCAGTGGTGAAAAGCCAATTTCACTTAAATATAGTTGCGTGGCATCCATAAATTTTGCAACTTGCCGGCCCTTTTGAAAGGTAGGAAAAGCTTCATCATCTGTAAAATCGGGTTCGACCTCTTCACTTACCTCAGGGACAATATCGTCTCCTGCTTCAGGAAGCAGAGTTTCATCGGCGGATTCTTCCCAATCTGTATCAGGAATTTCAGCTTCTTTTATTGACTCGTCATCGACCTGCATGATCTCACCTATTGTGTTTTATACTCTTTTTGCGGATTTGCGGTAAGAGTATATTCATCCTGATCAAACACAGCTTCATTCATAAAATCAGTTATTAATGAGGCAATTAACCTCTTTGTAAATATCCCAGAGGGTTAACAGGCTGCCCAGCCCTTCTGATTTCAAAATGAACTCCCCAAAATTTCCTATCTATAATACCCATTTCGGCAATAATTTGTCCTGCTTTAACCCGTTCACCTTCGACAACCCTGTTCCTGAGGTTATTACCGTATGCCGTTAAAAATTGGCCGTCGTGCTTAATGATAATCAAATTCCCATACCCAGAAAGGCCATTACCTGAATAAGCTACTATTCCAGCAGAAGCAGCACGAACAGTTTCTCCCTTACTACCAGCAATATCTATGCCTTTTTTACCTTGTTGCGGAATAAAATTAGCAACAATCTTTCCTTTGGCAGGCCACAGCCAGGTTCCAGAAGGTTTTGCATAGTGGATACTGTATTGTGGATTCACTGGTTGCGCTCTGCGTAAGGGCAACGTTTTCTGCACTACACTACCCTGATGTCTAAAGCGCCAGTTTTGATTTTTATTAATCGGATATTGTAACTGTATCAGCTGACCTACGCGCAAATCATAAGGACTACGCAAATTATTATAGGAAGCAAGCTGGCGAAAATCTTTATCATAGCGAAAAGCTATAGCATACAATGTTTCACCACGTTGAACTTTATGAGTAGTTGCATAACCACTTTGAGGTTTCCATTTAAGTTCAACCACAGGCGCTAAATCAGAACGTTCCGAGCATGCTGTGACCAAACATAGCGATAACACTGACGTTATTATATAAAAGAGGTGTTTTACTTGTGCCATTTCAGGATACACATAACAATTACTATGATTAATAACGACACCCAGGCAATAACATCTATGTACTTGCTAAGTTTGTTATGCAGGCTTTCACCTTTATAATACATAAGAGTAGAAACCAGAAAAAACCTCATGCCTCTGCCGAGGAAAGATGCCAGTACAAAAGGCAGGAAAGGCATACTTAGAGCTCCTGCGGCAATCGTAAATATTTTGTAGGGTGGAAACGGGGCAAAACTTGCAAAAAAAATAATCCAGATTCCAGAGTTCTTAAACCACTGTACAACTTGATTGTAACCATCGTTATAGGAAGAAGTAACTAGCCACGGCTCAATTAATTCCATACAAAAATAACCAATTATATAACCAAAAATTCCACCCAAAACAGAAAATAATGTTGTAATAAACGCATAATCCCAGGATTTATTTGGTTTGGCTAATCCCATACTGATTAACATCGCATCAGGTGGTATAGGAAAAAACGACGACTCCGCAAAAGAAACACCAGCCAGATAATAAGGTGCATGCTTGTGGCTCGACCATTTTATGGTCTTATTATACAAATAAGAAAATACTTTCATGATTGCCAACTTATATTTTTTACCCAATTGGATAATTGATCAAACACTTTATAATGCGTTAAATCAATATGCAAAGGAGTTAATGATACATAACCATGTCTGACAGCATAAAAATCGGTTCCTTCTGAATCATCCGCAGCCAAGCCAGGAGGGCCAATCCAATATATGGGCCGTCCGCGCGGATCAAAATCTTTTACTGTCGGTTCAGCGCCATGACGCGTTCCTAAACGTGTAATCTGAATACCTCTAATCTCATCTAAAGGCAAATCTGGAATATTAACATTTAAAATAGACTGAGGAGGCAACATATTTGCCCGCAATCCTGATACTAACCGACGCGCAATTACAGCGGCTGTATCATAATGCTGAATATTGTCACCAACCATGGAGAAAGCAAACGATGGCAGACCAAGATATCGCCCTTCCATAGCTGCCGCTACTGTTCCTGAATAAAGTACATCATCACCCAAATTTGCACCATCATTAATGCCGGAAACAACAATATCAGCCATTGGATCTAAAAATCCTGTCAAGGCCAGATGCACACAGTCTGTCGGTGTGCCTTCAACGCTGTAATAGCCATTATCCAACTGGCGGATTCGTAATGGCCTGGTTAAGGTTAATGAATTACTGGCTCCGCTGCGATTCCGATCGGGGGCAACAACATTGACTTCGGCAATCGTGGACATTTCGTTGGCTAAGGCACGAATCCCCGCCGCATGCACACCATCATCATTACTTACTAAAATTCTCATGGTTAACCTTGTGGTGATTCAAGCCATTTTACAATTGCCAGCCTATCCTTTAATTCCTGTTCAACTGTATGAAGGGATTGTGTTAATTCTGTTTGATTAGGATTTTGCTTTAATTGTGCCTGAATCGCAACCATCTGATTTTGCAAAGAAATTATTTTTTTTCCAAATGCTTGAGGATTGATTTGCAATTCATAGGCGAGCTGGCTTACATCAGCAGCAATTGCTTTGAGTTGATCACAGGTTAATTGTCCGGAAGATTGTTCTGAACAATCTTTGATAGCTTGTTGTAAAGCCGGTGGATTTGTACGGTAATACTGTTCGTCATGGGTTGTACAGGCAGTTAACAAACTGACTGCAACCAACCCAAGAATTAAATGTCTAACCATCAACAACCTCTATAAACACTCTCTATAAAGTTGCGATGTTACCATTAGTCAAAGTTTAACGCTATGAGGACGTTTGCTTCCTTTTGGTAAAAGCTGCACGGGGATTTGTTGAATTATGACGCGCTCCGGAATATGAACCTGTTTTACCTTGCTCGGAATTGTTACGTCCACGAGGAGCAGGTTTCCTTTTAGCTTGTGGGGGTCTTCCTGAAAAACTTTCGCTTGAAGGCACTGTGTGCTTAGGCTCAAAATCATCAATTTCAATACGTTTTATGCTTTTTTTGATTAATTTTTCTATATCGCGCAATTGACCCGCTTCATCGGCACACACTAAGGAGATAGCCTGACCGCCAGAACCAGCACGACCGGTACGGCCAATGCGGTGAACATAATCTTCAGCAACCTGTGGCAAATCAAAATTTACAACTAAAGGCAAACTATTAATATCAATACCACGCGCAGCGATATCCGTTGCAACCAGAATCTGTATTTTTCCATCTTTAAAATCACTTAATGCCTTTGTGCGCTGTCCCTGGCTTTTATTACCATGAATAGCCATTGCATCGATTTTATCGTTAGCCAACAATTTAACAAGTTTGTTTGCACCATGTTTGGTACGGGAGAAAACAAGTGCCTGATGCCAGCATTTTTCACGAATCAGATGGCTTAGTAATTCGGCTTTACGTGCTTTATCAACTGGATGAATAATCTGGTCTACTTTTACAGCCGTTGCATTACGGGTTGCCACATCAATTTCAACAGGGTTAACCAGTAACTGTTTTGCCAATTTACGGATTTCATCAGAAAAAGTTGCAGAGAATAACAAATTTTGCCGTTTTGACGGCAATTTTGCCAATATCTTTTTGATATCATTAATAAAACCCATATCAAGCATACGATCAGCCTCATCAAGAACCAAGGTATGGATCTGATCAAATCGAATTGCGTTTTGTTGATATAAATCCATTAAACGGCCTGGGGTAGCAACCAGAATTTCGACGCCTGATCGTAAAGCCATCATTTGTGGATTGATTTTAACACCACCAAATATAACAGCCGAGCGGATAGGTAAATATTTACTATATTGGTCAATACTTGCATGAACCTGTGCCGCTAATTCCCGCGTAGGGGTCAACACTAAAACAAGTGCGTTATTAGGCTTTGCTTTTGGACAGTCAATCAGACGATGTAAAATTGGCAAAGTAAAACCGGCTGTTTTACCTGTTCCGGTTTGTGCGGAAGCCAGTAAGTCACCGCCTTTCAAAATTGCAGGTATTGCCTGGGCCTGAATAGGAGTTGGGGTAGTATATCCCTGTTCATTTATTGCGCGTAACAATGGCTCGGCCAAGCCTAATTCATTAAAACTCATGATGATTCCTTACAATGGAAGTATAAATAGCACATCCATCATGAGAAAATCGCCTGCCATGACCGATGTTATGAAGTTGTCTCAAATTCTGAATATCCGATATTCCTGAGCAAACATGAAAAAAACAATAACATTGTAGCATAGATTTGTGCAAAGTTCATTGATTAAAATCGAACTATTGGCTATTGTTGCGTTTACTTAATTGATTTAGTAAGACTATGTTAGATTTTAATATTAAACGTGATGACAAAATCGGCGAACTTTATATAGAAACCTCTATTTGCGGCAAACCTCTTCTTACCTTACCCCAGCTCAATAAAGGTACGGCTTTTACGCAGGAAGAAAGGCATGCTTTTGGATTATTAGGCAAGCTGCCAAACCGTGTTGAAACATTGGATGAGCAAGTTAAACGAGCCTATTTGCAATATTCCAGTTACAACACCCGTTTACAACAAAACATATACCTGAATAATCTTCATGATAAAAACCAGGTTTTGTTTTATAAATTGCTAAACCGCTATTTGGGTGAAATGTTGCCAACCATTTATACACCGATTGTCGGAACCGCGGTTAAACGCTTTAGTCATGAATACCGGCAGCCTCGTGGATTATATATTGCTCATTCTGATAAAAGTAATATTGAAGAAATAGTAAACAATCGTTCTAATCCTGAAATTGATATCATCGTTGTTACTGATGGCGAAGGTGTCCTGGGAATTGGTGATCAGGGTATTGGCGGTATGGATATACCGGTAGCCAAACTGATGGTTTATAGCTTGTGTGGTGGTATTGAACCTACACGTACTTTGCCTGTTTTTCTGGATGTTGGTACTAATAACCAGGAATTGCTTGATGATCCCATGTATTTGGGATGCCCGCATCCTCGTATTGATCGTGAACAATATGATTCATTTATTGATAACTTTGTTAGTACGGTACGCAAACACTTCCCTAATGCCTTCTTACATTGGGAAGATTTCGGCCGTGGCAATGCACGTCGAATTCTGGATAAATATCAGGATGAGTTGTGTACATTTAACGACGATATCCAGGGAACAGGCGCAGTGACGCTGGCAGCATTACTTGCAGCTTGTGATGTTACCAATATGAACCTGGAAGACCATCGTATTGTTGTATTTGGAGCAGGATCGGCCGGCACAGGTATCAGCGATCAGATTGTTGACTCGTTAATGCGACAAGGTTTAAGTGAGTCAGAAGCATATAAGCGCTTTTGGTTAGTGGACAGGCAAGGATTGTTAATTGACACCGATCTGGAACTGACCGAAGCGCAAAAACCTTATGCACGCTCAGCACAGGAAGTGTCTGACTGGGATCATAAAGGCAAACAGCATTTTTCATTAACTGACACTGTTCGCCAGGTTAAACCAACTATTTTAATTGGTTGTTCAGCACAGGCCGGCGCTTTTTCACAGGATATTATTGAAACAATGGTGAAAACCTGTGAACGCCCCATAATTTTTCCTCTGTCTAATCCCGATGAAAAGTGTGAGGCACAACCTTCTGATATTTTGCAATGGAGTGAAGGCAAAGCATTAATTGCCACCGGAACAGCTTTCCCCGCGGTAGAATATCAAAATAGAATAGTGGATATTGCGCAATGCAATAACGCTTTAGTGTTTCCAGGTATTGGTTTAGGCGTACTTGCCGTAAAAGCCAGACGATTATCAAAAAAGATGATTTGGGCGGCTGCAAACGCTTTAAGTGAATTTGCTCCAAGCAAAAAAGATAGTTTTAAAGCCCTGCTGCCCTCTCTGGAAGACGCACAAACAGTTGCTAAATACATTGCTGTCGCAGTGGCTCAAACTGCGGTAGATGAGAATATTGCACAGGCCAATCAAAATGCTAATCTTGAACAAGTTGTTCAGGATCTGTTTTGGGAACCGCGTTATTTACCGTTTAGAAGAAAATAACAAATTAATGTCCATCTTTGCAAGCCTTTATACAGGCTTTGAAAAACGTACTAAACTAACTCATTTAGTGCAATGCCCGTCTTTGCGAGCGCCAGCGAAGCAATCCAGCCATCGAAGCACGGAACTCTGGATTGCTTCGTACCTCGCAAAGACGACATCGTTCCAACTTGAAGTTAGTTAGAAGCACCAGCGAAGCAATCCAACCGGTAGCCTTGCTGCTCATTCGTTCGCAATGACGATCTTTTATGGCTTTGTTACTGGCATATTGCTATTAAATGTCACGGTGACTGTTTGAATAGTTGCTTTTTCACTCTGCCATGGCTGTGCATAATTAAATACTAATGAGGTCATTTTGGGAATTTTAGCGCCATTAATCAGCTCAAAATTATAAACCATATTGCCTCCAGCTCCGATTAATTTGGTTTCTGGAGGAATATATTTACTGGAAACCAAGCGCAATAAACCAGAATCAAAGGTTTTTAAACTCCATTGATAGCCGGTCGTTGGATTGGCTGGTAGTGTCACCTGAAAGGTAGTATCTGTATTATCAAGATGGTATACGATTGCGTCTGCTGCGTTTGATACACTAATAATCAGCGATAAAAATGCCCCAAGAAGAGTTTTCATATCGTATCCTTTTTAAAATCCATTTTATATAAGTATATACGGGATTATGATGTTGACCTTTTCTCCCACAAGTTGCGGGAGAAAATAGATGTTCGCTAACCTTGATAAGTAGTAACTTTTGCTGCCAGTAAATGCAGTGGCCAATACATGGTATGAACTGCTTGTGGTTCGCCCCATGCAGTCATTAATTCATCAACAATCAGCTCTACGGGATTTTCTTCATTGCGTACAATATATTCTTTAACTGCTGACCACGTATTTAAATAGCCAATCAAATCATCAAAAGTCATCTTTTTTTCGATATGAAAATCGGGTGTTTCCATTTTCTGAAATGGAAATGGGATAGTCTGATATTCCTCGTCAATAAAATGCCGTTGTACAGGCCAATATTCATCACCTAAAATCTGATTATAAAGTTTCGTAATCAGTGCATTAATTTTATCATCCAATGTTTTACTATTACCAATTTTTCCCAATGAATAGCACCAGGCAACAATCAGCCCCTCCGGCTTGGTTACTCGTACGACTTCACGATAAAAAGCCTCCAGATTAAACCAATGCAACGCTTGTGCAACAGTAACCAAATCAATGGAATGTGCGGGAATAGGTGTATTTTCAGCGGAACAGCGGATGTAGTCAATTGACTCATGCCTTGGCGCCCTTTCTAATTGAGCAGGGCTGATATCTGTGGCAGTAACTTTAAAAGACTCTGCCAGAAATAAGGCAGCTTGGGCATTACCGGTGGCACAGTCCCAAATATGACTTTCCGACGGCACTAAAGTCAGTAAATAATCAAATAACGCTTGCGGATAACTTGGTCGAAAAAGTTTATACTGCTCAGCGGACTGATTAAAATGATCAACATAATTCATTTCGACTCCTGATAATAATTAATCCACTATCATACTTGTCTAACGGTCTTATGCCAATATTTTAACATTAACCATATTGTCAACAAGCTGTCATTTATCCATTGCTCCAGAGTTATTGCTAATCTCTTCAGGCAAAAACCCGCCAATTTGCGCATCCCACATCGCTTTATATAAACCATTATTGATAATCAAACTATGGTGATCGCCCTCTTCCACAATACGCCCTTTGTCGAATACTAAAATTCTGTCCATATGTAATAAGGTAGACAAACGATGCGCAATCACCAAAGTCGTTTTATCCTGCATCAATTGTAATAACGAATCCTGAATCAATTCCTCCGTCAGAGAATCAAGTTGTGAAGTAGCCTCATCCAAAATAAGAATTGGTGCATTTTTTAAAATTGCTCTGGCGATTGCTATGCGCTGACGCTGCCCACCGGATAATTTAATCCCGCGCTCCCCAACCAGGGTATGGTAGCCCGCTGGCAGACGAGTGATAAATTCATGGCAATGTGCTTTTTGAGCCGCCTCAATAATCTCGTCATGTGTTGAATTTTTTTTACCATAACCAATATTCTCATACAAAGAACGATGAAATAAAACAGGGTCTTGAGGGATCATGCTGATAGATGCTCGTAACGACCCCTGGGTAGCCTGACTTATATCCTGGTTATCAATTAAAATACGACCTGAATCAAGATTATAAAAACGCAAGATAAGATTAATAAACGTAGTTTTTCCACCACCGGAATATCCAACCAAACCCACACGTTGTTTTGGAGAAATTACAACCGATTTTTTGTTAAAAACTTTAGTGCCTTGTTGATAACGAAAGCTCACTTCTTCAAATTCAATTTTTCCATTCTGTACACTCAATGGCGTCGCATGGTCTGCATCAGTTATCTCAATCGGTATATTGATTAAAGACAGAGCTTGTTTCGCCACGCCAACCTCCCGAAATAAATCGGACATAGCATGAGCTAAAAACCACATTTGACTCATAATAGCTAAAAATGCGCTGAAAATATAAACTAAATCACCAATCGATATGAGATTACGCTGCCAGAAAGCTATTAATAGATAAGTCATTAATAACAACATAATCGACGCTGGAATATCGAGAGCCAAACGAAAAATATTCATATAATTAATGAGCTTTTTATTACTGTTTGCTTCGGATTTCTGCGTTTCATTCACATACAACAGTTCATCTCGATTTCGAGAAAATAATTTAATAGCATTTATATTAGTTAATGTATCAACAATTCTGCCATTTAAACTGCTTTTATCATGGGCATTCTTTTCAGAAATAAAATTAATATGATGAGAAAACCACAAACTAACCAGTGTTTGCACTGCAACCCAAATTAATAACAGAATAGCAAACCATTTGTTAATGCTTGCCATCAAAATCAACGCCACAGAAACTGCACCCAAAGTTGCAATACCGTTCCAGCAAATAATCATACGAATTGCTTCAATTGCCCGCGGTAAATCATTTACTTTATTGGCCAAACTGCCAGACATATTATTGGCAAAAAACTGATAGGAATGTTTTAGCAGATAATCCAGCAAAGTCATGCGAATTTGTGCCTGAAATACAGGAATAACATATGCCTGCCACCAGTTTTGTAATCGGATAATTAAAACAAGTGAAAACCAGGCTATACCACCTAACCATAAACCCGGTGCAGCTTCAGAAAAAACATTAGCGCGATTGGTTTGAGTATGAGAAATACCGTCTATTACAAGCTTTAGGGCATAAGGAAGAATGTTGGTTTCTAATATTAAGGCAAGGGGTGCTAAAAAAAATAGCGTGAAAGCCCAGGGTTGTTTTTTGATAAAATAGAAAAAAAATGAAGACAGTGAACTGGGTAACCGGTCATTTTTATTTATTATGTACGGGTTTTCGTCAGCCACTCAAGCGCTCTCTATTTTAGTGTTGATATTATAATTCTAACTTATACTGACCTATTATTACACATTTATTTCTATATTTGATCTTGTTATTGTAATAATTATCTGAATTTATTGACAAATCTTGATATTCATTCGTATCCAAGCGATCATTTTATTTTCGTTCGTAAGGACTAGAGTATGGAACACGAAACGATGGAATATGATGTTGTAATTGTTGGCGCTGGACCTGCCGGTTTAGCTGCCGCAATTAAAATAAAACAGCTTGCTGCTGAAAATAATCAAGAAGTCAGTGTATGTATTTTGGAAAAAGGGGCGCAGGTTGGCGCACATATTTTATCAGGCGCTGTTCTTGAACCACGTAGTCTGCAAGAATTACTTCCAGAAAACTGGCAGGACGCACCATTAAATACGCTGGTAACGGATGATTCTTTCTATTTATTAACAGCTAAACGTGCAGTTAAATTACCCACCCCCAAACAAATGCACAATAAGGGAAACTACATTATAAGCTTGGGTGCTCTTTGCCAGTTTCTTGCCACACAGGCCGAAGCACTGGGTTGCGAAATTTATCCCGGATTTCCTGCTGCCGATATACTTTATGATACAGACGGCAACGTCATTGGCGTGGCAAGTGGTTCTGTAGGGATTGATAAAGCAGGTAATGAAACTTCTAATTACCAACCAGGTATGCATTTGCACGCCAAACAAACACTTTTTGCAGAAGGTTGTCGCGGTCAATTAAGCCAAAATCTCATTAATCGCTTTCAATTAGACAAAAATTCACAACCACAAACTTATGGTTTGGGAATAAAAGAAATCTGGCAGATTAAACCGGAGAAACACGAACTTGGTAAAGTTGTACATACAGTGGGCTGGCCTTTGGATCAAAAAACGTATGGTGGCTCATTTATTTATCATTTAGCTGATAATCGAATAGCAATTGGCTTTGTCGTCGGCCTGGATTATCAAAACCCCTGGCTTAGTCCATTTTCAGAAATGCAACGTTTTAAAACGCATCCAATGGTGAGAAAACTACTCGAAGACGGTGAACGAATAAGTTACGGAGCCCGCGCACTCAATGAAGGTGGCTGGCAATCGATGCCTAAATTAACCTTTCCGGGAGGTGCGTTGATTGGTGATTGCGCTGGTTTTCTCAACGTACCTAAAATCAAAGGCATTCATACAGCGATGCAATCGGGTATGCTGGCTGCAAAAGCCTGTTTTGAAGCACTGACAAGCAATACGCCTGCGCTTGAATTAACGTCTTATACACAAAAAATTAATAACTCCTGGGTTGCAACGGAACTTAGAGCTGCAAGAAATATCCGTCCTGGATTTAAATATGGGCTATTACCCGGTCTTGCTAACGCATTTTTGGAAACCTACATTACCTATGGCCGCTCCCCCTGGACATTAACTAATCATTACGACCACACGACATTAAGACCGGCTGATAAAAGTAAAAAGATCATTTATCCAAAACCGGATGGAATGCTAACTTTCGATCGTTTGTCATCGGTGTATTTATCTAATACATACCACGATGAAAACCAGCCCTGCCATTTGAAATTAAGAGATCCCAAACTGGCAATTGAAGTCAATTATAAACGCTATGACTCCCCCGAGACGCGTTATTGCCCGGCCGGAGTATATGAGATAGTCAATACAGAAGATGAGATACGGCTTCAGATCAATGCGCAAAATTGCATTCATTGTAAAACCTGCGATATTAAAGATCCGATGCAAAACATAGTTTGGGAAGCGCCTGAAGGAGGTGGTGGGCCTAATTATGTTGATATGTGACAACTCACCACACCACCCGCGCTTTGCCAAAATACATCAACTCCCAAATGGCGGGCGCCTCAAAACGTTCAACACTCACATCATTTTCAAATTTTTCCACAACCACTTTTCCAGTAAAACGATGATAAGCACCATCAAATCCTACCAATTTGGCAGCCAAACGTTTCCAAAAAGGTAAATAATCAACAAAAGGCGCTTGCCAAATTGTCTTTTCCCGCTCAAAAGAAACCACATACCGCGCATTGCCATCAACATAAAAATATTGTGTCAAGTCTGCAACCGGTTTACCTGTTTTACTATCTGTAGCTACCTGACTCGCAACAAAAGTTACTTTGGAATCATCATCGCTGATAATTTTCCCATCCCGTGCAAGCATATAAATAATTTGCGTATCATAGCCATAAGCTTCCGCTGCAGTAATATAAGAAGCAATAACCGTATAAGGCCCAGCTTGTGCCCGCGCCCAATACCAGTCCTGCATAAGACTCTGCATGGGAATATCACCCCAGTTATGATCATGATACCCACTACCGGTCGCATAAAACTCTTTCTGATCAATTTTATAAGTAACCTTGGCCACTCCCTGTGGAACAGAAGGCAACCAGGCAAACAGATTTTCTTTACCATCCTTTGTAAAATACATATGACCTGATTTCGGTCGCCAAGGTCGAACTTCACTGCTCAGATCAACATCCACAGAAACGTTATCGATAGCAGCGGTTATACGATAGTGATGCAGATCGCCAATGAAATGGTTCTCCCCAATTGTTACATCACAACCGTTTTTGGAAGCGCTGAAATTTTCAGGATGAGCATTATAAATTTTTTCATAAACACGCCCATCAGCCAAGGTAATATTGATACTGACACAAGGAGCAAGCAACCCCTCCGGACTTATACTGGGCTTGGTATAAAACACGATAACAATGGTCGAACCGTTATCCAAATGAGCATCAAAATACCACCACTCATAACACCCCCTCTCCGTCCCAATCCGCTGCCCATCCTCAAACGCAGCAACATTAACAGGGTCAATACCAAGTTTTTTATAATCAGCAGCCTCATTCGCCAAACGCAATTGCCCAATCCCTTTGCCAGCCATATATTTCTCTTTAATATATCAATCCTTTAGCTAGTATAGTGCAGAGTACGCACTCGTTGGCAAGTTCATAAAAATATTGTTATTTGTGAAAGTAAAGGCTAGACTTGCACGGTTGAAAGTCCCGGTAGCGCAGCTGGATAGCGCGGCCCCCTCCTAAGGGGCAGGTCGCAGGTTCAAATCCTGCCCGGGACACCAATGGAATCAATGGGTTAGGAATATAAATTTTAAATTCACAATAATTTTTCTTGTTCAGGTGCCTATCTGGGTACCTAAAAAATTTCGTTTGATTTGACAATTAAGTAATTTGACGTTAATTATAATGATCTCCCACGTTTTTATTGAGATATTGTCTGACTGAAGATATTTTAGCGAGCAATTTATATATCTTATCCCTTTTAAGTATTAAAATGTGGTGTTTTTAGAAAGTGAACGCAATATTTATAATATGAATAACATAAACAATATCAACAGACAGACAAAAAAATTAATATCAGGAATAGAATAATGAGCGAAAGTCATAGGAAGCATCTCGATAGTTGATCTCTTTCTTATATTGCTCTATGCTATACGATATAGATTAGCGTATGGGGATGGAAATGAAAACCGGGATCCGATTCATTGCTCAATGTTACGATATT
>Ga0105047_10002787_pt1 | contig 30962 bp, 28 predicted proteins | sample MAT04_FD_78384 | JGI IMG/M metagenome (GOLD analysis project Ga0105047, IMG submission 78384) | Freshwater microbial communities from Lake Fryxell liftoff mats and glacier meltwater in Antarctica - MAT-04 (megahit assembly) | ecosystem: Environmental > Aquatic > Freshwater > Ice > Liftoff... | reverse complement strand
TGGTGGCAGCACCGTTGTTGGCCGCACCGTTGTTGGCCGCACTGTTGTTGGCAGCACTGTTGTTGGGAGCACTGTCGTCACCAGGACCATGGACGTCTTCTGCGATCTCGGGAGTCATCTGACCCATCATCCCACCGATGCGGCCATGTGTGCGCGGTGCGCATGTCGCCTCAGGCCAGCAACGACCCTGGATCCGCCACGACCACGGTGGCCACCAGAACGGCAGGCCCCCGCAACTCAACACCGGTGGCCGTCTGGGTCACGATTAATCGCCCACCGGGCACATCGACCAGCCACTCTTCTGGGGCGACGTCGGGATCGCGGAGGCGAGCCGCTACCACCGCGGCGCAGGCCCCCGTGCCGCATGACTGGGTTTCGCCAGATCCTCGTTCGTGCACACGCATGCGCAGCCGCCCGGGCGCATCCACCACGACGAATTCGACGTTGACCCCGTGGGGAAATGCCGCATCGGGTGCTACGTCGGGAGCTTCAACGAGGCGACCGGCCTCTCGCAGATCATCGACGAACACCACCGCATGAGGGTTGGGCATCAGCACTCCGGTCGCCGGCCAGGTGTGAGCATCCACCGTCACCATCGGCAGCGCACGCACGAGCGGAAACGAGGGGACGCCCATCGACACGGCGATCGTGCCGTCCTCGAACACCCGAACATCGTGGTCGCCGGCACGCGTGGCGATGCTCATGCCGCCTTGATCGTCGGGAGTGACACGTCCAGACTCCACCAGGAAGCGCACGAACACTCGCGCACCATTGCCGCACATTTGAGACTGGCTGCCATCAGCGTTGCGGTAGTCCATGAACCAGAGCGAGCCATTGCCTTCGACACCTGGGGGTACCACACGAATGAGCCCATCGGCGCCGATTCCGCCGCGACGATCGCAGAGCGCGACCACCAACGCATTCGCTACTTGGGGCGGAGCCGTCGTCAGATCCGCGCCAGGCACCAGCAGGAAGTCGTTGCGAGTGCCATGACCTTTGACAAGGGTCAGCGGCTCGTTGCCTGGCTGGTCTGCACTCATACGCTTGATCGTAGGCCCGTCGTGATCACGCCGAGCGCATCAACGCGATCGCCTGCTCTGAGGCTTCGTGTGGATCAGGCGACTCCACCCAGGCGATGCGCGGATCGCGGCCGAACCACGACTCCTGTCGGCGGACGTACCGCCGAGTAGCGATGAACGTTCGTTCAATCGCTTGCGACTGCGTGAGAGATCCGTTGAGCAGATCAACCACTTGGGCATAGCCCAGGGCACGCGAGGCCGTGACCCCCTCGAGCAGCCCCTGACCGATCAGCTGCGCCACTTCGTCGACAAGCCCCTTGTCGAACATCTCGTGCACGCGCGATTCAATGCGCTCATCGAGCACCGGTCGCGGTGGTCGAAGACCGATCTGCGTCGCCGGAATCACGTAGCGGTAGCCGGGCAGAGTGGCCGAGAAACTCCCCGTCAGTTCCACGACCTCCAAAGCCCGCACGATGCGTCGAGGGTTGTCGGGTGAGATGGCTGCGGCAGCAGCTGGATCACGTTGCGCCAATCGGTCGTGCAGCGCGCGCGGGCCGTTTTCGATTGCCTCGGCCTCCAACCGCGCACGAATCACCGGATCGGTACCGGGAAACTCGATGTCATCGAGGGCTGCCCTGAGATACAGACCCGAACCACCGACAAGGATCGCGATCCGGCCACGCTCGTGGATTTGCGCGATCACCTCGCGCGCCATCACCTGGTATTGCGCCACCGATGCCGTCTTGGTGACAGGCCACACATCGAAGAGGTGATGCGGCAAGTCGGCGCGCTCCTGAAGACTCACCTTCGCGGTGCCGATGTCCATGCCCACATACATCTGCATCGAGTCTGCGTTCACGATCTCGCCATCGAACTCCTGCGCGATGCGCAAGGCCAACGCAGATTTGCCGGTGGCGGTGGCTCCTACGACAGCGACTGTGTGGCCGCTCACGCTGGCCGGCGCAACCACGTAGCCACCGCATACATGACGCCGTAAGGGTCGTCACGGAACGTCAGATCGCCCACCCACTCGGCCGCATCGGGGATCATGGCCGCCGCTACCTGCCATGGTGCTCGGCCCGCCACCAGCAACTGCTCCGACAATGCTGGATCCACATCAGCCAACGCCACCACGTCGACGCTGTCGAGTGCCTGCAACCAGATGTCGTCGAAATCACTCGCCCGCGAATCGAAGGCTCCCGGCGCCTTGGGGCTGCGACAGGCGCTGCCATCGCCGACCACGAGCACTCCCACACGATCGGAACGATCAGCCAGTGCGCGACCCAAATCAGCACACCGTTGGGAACTGTCCTGTCGTGTGACTCCAAAGCATTGCGTCGGCATTGGCGCAGCGGCGTCACTGACGGCAGCCGCGCTCTCCAGTACCCACCGCCCCACCGACAAGGCAGCCGGCAGCACCGAGACAGCAGCAGAATCTGAGCCGACTCCGAATCCACTGAAACTGGCCTGAGCGTCGACCGGATAGGGACCGGTGCGTGGGGCAAGACCCACGATCACGATTTCGGATGGCTCTGCGGCGAGCAGGGCAGCGATCGCCGCAGAGCAGGCCACCCGCAGATCGTCCAACTCGAAGGCGGCCCCGGCGGCCACGTCAGGGTTCAACAACGGTGTCGCAGGGACGAAGGCAGCAGCAACCAGCACGCCTGAACGCTAGCGGGCACGCCTGATCACCCGAATGCGCGCTCGGACGGGCTACTAACAGCAGGGGCTTATCCCGCCGTTAGTACGGAACCGTGTTGTGTGAGCCGAGAACACAGGGGAACGCACCACCATCCATCCGTCGCGCATCATCTGGGAGATCCCAATGCTCACCTCCATCGCAGGACTGACCACCAAGGTCGTTGTCGGCGCAGCCGCCGTAGCGCTTACCGGTGCGGGTGCCGTGGCCACCGTCTCGATCATGGCGCCGGCCAACGCCTCCAGCCCCGCGCCTGCGGCCCAGAACGTCGCCGAGCCGTTGACCGCCCCTGTCGCCGAGCCGGCGGAGTTGCCGGCGGCCGAACCGGTTGTCGAAGCGGTCGCCGAACCAGTAGCCGAACCGGTCACGGTTCCCGCGGTTGCCCGCGCCGACGACAGTGCGAAGTCCGCAGCCAAGCCGGCCAAGCGTTCATCAAAGGCCGGTGCAAGCCAAAGCGACGACAACAAGCCCGAGCCGAGTGCAACACCTACTTCAGATGACAATTCGGACGACTCGAACTACGACGAGGATGACCAACAGGACGACCATGACGACAGTGGCGTCGAGGACGACCACCACCCCGAGGTCGGCGACAACTGATCCATCGGGCATCAACTGATCCACGTGGCAACAACTGAGGGGCGGTCGAGCCTCAAGGCATCGACGGCATCCCGAGCAGCACAGATGAATCAGTAGCGACTTCTCCTGCGGGGGGTGTCTGGGACAACTCCCAGGCATCCCCCGCTGCTGTGCGTCGTAGGGCAAGGACGCCCGAGTCGGCCACCAAGTGATGGGGTGCCGCGTAGGTGACCTCGACGTCGACGACGTCGCCCGGTCGTGGTCGCGTCGGGTGCTCATCGCGCGACTCGTCATCGCGTGAATCACGAGCGAAGTGCACGAGCCGGTTGTCGCGCGCTCGACCGCTGAGGCGCGAGGTCGCCTGGTCCTTCTTACCCTCACCCTGCGCAACCAGTAACTCCACGCGAGAGCCAATGAGCGCCTTGTTCTCTTGCCAGGCGATGTCGTCCTGCAACAGCACCAATCGGTCGTAGCGCTCCTGGACGACCTCTTTGGGCACCTGATCAGCCATGGTCGCCGCGGGAGTTCCGGGACGAGGTGAGTACTGGAAAGTAAACGCGCCAGCGAACCGTGACTTGCGCACGACCTCGAGTGTCTGCTCGAAGTCGTCGTCGGTCTCGCCAGGGAATCCCACGATGATGTCGGTGGTGATCGCAGCATGGGGCATGGCGGCTCTGACCTTGTCGATGATGCCGAGGTAGCGCTCGCTGCGATACGAGCGGCGCATCGTCTTGAGCACCGCGTCAGATCCTGACTGCAAGGGCATATGCAATTGCGGCATGACGTTGGCCGTGGTGGCCATGGCCTCAATCACATCGTCGGTGAAGTCGCGCGGGTGCGGTGAAGTGAAACGCACCCGCTCCAGCCCGTCGACTTCGCCGCATGCGCGCAGCAACTTGCCGAACGCAAGCGCGTCGCCGAATTCCACGCCGTAGGCGTTGACGTTCTGGCCGAGCAGGGTGATTTCGAGAACACCTTGCTCGACCAGCGCACGCACCTCGGCCAAAACATCGCCCGGACGGCGGTCCTTCTCGGTGCCGCGCAGGCTCGGCACAATGCAGAAGGTGCACGTGTTGTTACAACCCACGCTGACCGACACCCAGGCGGCATAGACCGACTCACGCCGGGTCGGCAACGTCGAGGGGAAGACGTCGAGCGACTCAAGGATCTCGACCTGCGCCTCTTCTTGCACCCGCGCGCGATCCAGCAATGCCGGCAGCGACCCGATGTTGTGAGTCCCAAAGACGACATCGACCCAGGGTGCTTTGCGGGTGATCTCGCTGCGGTCCTTCTGTGCCAAGCAGCCGCCAACCGCGATCTGCATCCCAGGGTTGGCCAGCTTGACTGGCGCTAGGTTGCCGAGGTTTCCGTACAGTCGGTTGTCAGCATTTTCGCGAACCGCGCAGGTGTTGAAGACCACGACATCGGCCTGTTGATCGGCTGATGCTTTGACGTACCCGGCGTCCTCGAGCAGACCGGCCAAACGTTCGGAATCGTGAACGTTCATCTGACACCCGTAGGTGCGGACTTGATACGACCGGCTGCTCATGAGGACACCAGGGTACGCAGTGCCTCCTAGACCTTTGCGCCCACGGACTCGTCGTCCGCATCCGGCACGTCTTCGATGAGGGCAGCCTCGCGCTCGAACTCCTCGTCGTCGACCTCGACGGCCAGGTGCGGCAGGATCCGGTCGAGCCATCCCGGCAGCCACCAGTTCGCATCACCGAACAAGGTCATGAGCGCGGGGATCAGGACTAGGCGCACGACGAACGCGTCGAGCAAAACGGCCACCGCCAGACTGAGGCCGAACAGTTTGGTATCTGCATCGCCGAACACGAAGCCGAGGAAGACCGCGGCCATGATCGTGGCAGCAGCCGCCACGACGCGACCCGAACCGGCCAGACCTCGTCGGATCGAGCGGTGGTTGTCCTTGGTGTGCGTCCATTCCTCCTGCATCCGACTGACCAGGAACACCTGGTAGTCCATCGACAGGCCGAACAGAATCGCGAACAAGAAGGGGGCGATGAAGGGCGCGATGGGGCCAGTGGACTCAAGTCCGATCAGATCTTTGGCCCAACCCCACTGGAACACCGAGACGGCAACACCAAGCGCAGCCCCGTAACTGAGCAACGAGGCCAACGCGCCAATGACAGGCACGAGCAGGGAACGGAACAGGACCGTCAGAGCGAGGATGCCAAGGCCGATCACCGCCAGCAGGAACAGGGGCAACGCATCGGTGAGCACCGTGCCGAAGTCGACCACGGTGGCCTTCGCACCACCGACATAGGCCTTGACGCCGTTGTCGGCCGTGGCCTTCGGAATGGTCTCGTCGCGCAATGTGGTCAACAGGTCGGTCGTGGCTTTTGCCTGCGGCGAGCTGTCCGGGTAGACGCTGATGATGGCCGCGGTCGCCTTCGACGGATCCTTGGTGTCGTTAGGAATGGGGTTGCTTGCACCGGCGACGTCTTGGGTCCCCTGGATCGCCTTGGCGAGCTCAGCAGCACCGCTGAGATCACCGGGCTTGGGCAGTTCGGCAACCACGACGAAGGGTCCGTTGATGCCAGGACCGAACCCCTCGCTCAGCAGGTCGTAGCCGATCCGCTGTGGGGTGCCTTCCTTCTTGCCACCGTTGTCGGTGAAGCCCTGCTGCAGCGACAGCGTCGGAATTGCGATTACGAGCATGACCAGCAGCGCACCGATTGCCAAGAGCTTGGGGCGCCTCTGCAGCGCTTCGCCGTAGCGGGCGAACAAGGTGCCTCGCGGGTGCTGCTTCACGTTGCGGGCCCACGGCAGCTTGAGGGCGAAGGACTTGCGTCCCAACCACGAGAGCAACGCCGGGAGGAGCCACAGGGCCGACAGCATGACCGTCAGCACCGTGAGCATCGAGGCGAGTGCAAGTCCGTTGATGAAGTTGACGCGCAGGATGAACAGTCCGGCCAACGCCACGATCACCGTGGTGGCGGCAAACAGCACCGCGCGTCCTGAGGTGTTGACCGCCTCGATGGCTGCGGCGCGGGGTTCACGTCCGGCATCGACGGCGGTCTTGAAGCGGTTGATCACGAAGAGCGAGTAATCGATGCCCACACCCAGGCCGATGAGACTGGCCAGGATCGTCGCGAAGTTCGGGATGTCAGCGAAGCGGGTGAACAACGTGACGGTGGTGAGTCCAGCAGACAAACCGAACAGGGCCGTCACGATGGGGAGCCCGGCCGCAACGACCGAACCGAACATTAAGGCCATGATGATGAGAGCCACCAGGACGCCCAGTCCCTCGGTGGGCGGGGTGTCACTCTGCGCGAAGTCGATGACGTTTCCGGCCGCACCCACCGACAACGTGGCGGAGTTGGCATCTTTGACCGTGGCCAGCAGCGACTTGACGTCGGCGGCGTCAACCTTCTGGTCGACCGCACGCAACGTGACAGTGGCGCGAGCGACCTTGCCATCGGGACTCACCGGCGCGAGGAACGCACCTGCAGTGCCAGAAGGATCGGCCGCTGCGTCGCCTGCTGCCGGCGCCTGCTGCGACGCGGCTGTGGCATCTTGTCCGGCCGGTGCGGCGAAAGGCGACTGGACATCGATCGCGCTGGGGTTCTTCTTGATCTCCGCAAGCACGGCATCGATCTGCTTCTCGTTCGACGTCGAACTGATCTTGCCTTTGTCGACCCCGAACACGATCGTGGCCTGCGCAGCGTCCTTACCGCCCTCGAATCCGACGAACTTGTCTTGGAGCAGCGCCTGCGCCGTGGTGCTCTCAGTGTTGGGCAACTGGAAGGAGTCGTTGTAGTCGCCCTTGAATGCGAAGGCCAGACCGAAGATCGAGACCATCAGCAGCAGCCAGATGCCCACCGCCTTCTTCGGGTTGAACACGGCCCAACGGGAGAAGGGACCCATGACGCCTCCAGGCGCTCGACTTCAGAACCAGGGCCCTTGAGCCCTGTCGAAGCGTAGTGACAACGACAGTTGGTGAGCGTACAGTATGTGTATGACACACGCACATGAGCCGTCTGATCCCGTGTCGCCGGGGGTGGCTGAACCCATCGAGACGACAGTTCTGCGCGATCTGGACGAAGCGATCCGTGGAATGCGACGGCTGGCTATCCGGCCCCCTGAAGTGGCTATCACGCTGCCAGGAAGCCCCCACCGCTTTGATCTGGCCAAACTCCTGGCCTGCTCGGCCATCGGCGGTCTCTGTGGCACCGCGAACAGGGACGAGCCCGTGACCATCAAGAACCTGGCCCAGACGCTGGACCTTGACCACTCGACGGTGAGCCGGGTGCTCAGCGAAGTGGAGAGCGATGGTCTGGTGACCCGCACCCCTCACCCCAGCGATCGCCGGAGCAGCGTTCTGTCGCTTACGCCTCTGGGAGAAACAGTGATCGCCGGCTTCGATCAGGCCCGGCTGGACTTCTTGGGCCACATGCTGGAGGACTGGTCAGTCGAGGATGTCGACAAGCTTGCCGAACTGCTCAGCCGCTTCGTTGACACCGCTAGTGCACGCAAAGGCCACATGATCGAGGCCATGACTCAGGCAGGGCGGGCGCTGACACCCACCGCATCGCCCGACGATCAGTCGTCGTCTGAGCCGGTATCAACGATCGCGGAGTAGTCGGCCGCATCGGATTGCTCCTGCCCTTCTTCGGCTTCCACCTCACGGATCACCTCGAATACCAGGCCTGGTGGATAGCCACGACGGCCGAGCATGGAGGCCAGACGTCGACGCCTGGCGCGGGATTCAAGGCCGGCCACACGACGCCACTTACGGCGCACCAGATCAGTGGCCAGCGCCCGTTCATCCTGGGATTCGATGTCGGCCAACGATTGCTCGATCAACTCAGGCGCAATGCCCTTGCGACTCAACTCTTGAGCCAGGGCACGGCGCCCGCTCCCCCGTGATGCGCGACGTTGCGCCACGTAGTCGGTGGCATACGCCTCGTCGTTGACCAAACCGACGGCTTCCATTCGGTCGAGCACCCGCTCGGCGATATCGGGTGTCACCTCGCGCTTGAGCAGGGTCGTGCGCAATTGCTGGCGGGTTCGCGCCGCCATCGTTAGTTGTCGCAAAACGATGGCGCGCGCGATCGCTTCAGCTTCTTCTGGCGATACGGGCTCGCCCGCTGGTACCGCTCCCCCGCTTTGCTCTTCAGGGTTGGCCGATGGCTCAGAAATCGAATGCATCAGACGATGGTGCCTCTCCACGATCAGATCGTCAGCAGCGGCCCTACAGATCAGCTGGCTTTAGAGATCAGCAGCCCTACAGATCAGCAGGGACCGTGACCGTGAGATCGATCGGCTCGTCGATACGAGCACCGACACCGAGCTTCTCCTTGATCTTCTTCTCGACCTCATCGGCGAGATCGGGGTTGTCACGCAGGAAGGATCGGGCGTTTTCCTTGCCCTGGCCGAGCTGATCGCCTTCGTAGGTGTACCAAGCACCTGACTTGCGAATGAAGCCATGCTCCACACCCATGTCGATGAGGCCGCCTTCACGACTGATGCCCTGGCCGTAAATGATGTCGAACTCGGCCTGCTTGAACGGCGGTGCCACCTTGTTCTTGACGACCTTGACGCGGGTGCGGTTGCCGACAGCATCCGTACCGTCCTTCAAGGTCTCGATACGACGAACGTCCAATCGGATCGATGAGTAAAACTTGAGCGCACGCCCACCGGTGGTGGTCTCGGGGGAGCCGAACATCACGCCGATCTTCTCGCGCAACTGGTTGATGAAGATCGCGGTGGTTCCTGAATTGCTGAGTGCTCCGGTGATCTTGCGGAGCGCCTGCGACATGAGTCGCGCCTGCAGACCGACGTGACTATCGCCCATCTCGCCTTCGATCTCGGCGCGCGGCACGAGTGCGGCCACCGAGTCGACGACAATGATGTCGATCGCGTTGGAGCGAATCAGCATGTCCATGATTTCGAGAGCTTGTTCTCCGGTGTCGGGCTGAGACACCAGGAGTGCATCGATGTCGACGCCCAACTTGGCTGCGTAATCAGGATCGAGCGCGTGCTCGGCGTCGATGAAGGCCGCGATGCCGCCAGCCTTCTGTGCGCTGGCCACCGCATGAAGCGCGACCGTGGTTTTACCTGAAGATTCTGGTCCGTAGATCTCGACCACGCGACCACGCGGGAGGCCACCGATCCCCAGCGCGATGTCGAGGGCGATCGATCCGGTCGGGATGACCTCGATCGGGGCGCGCACCTCATCGCCCAAACGCATCACAGAGCCCTTGCCAAACTGCCGGTCGATCTGGGCTAGTGCGGCGTCGAGCGCCTTGTCGCGGTCTACAGCCATGGGGTCCGCCTCAGGGTGAAGATGTGTGCCCCCGAACGGTTGTTCAGGGCGTGGGGCCGACCGTAGAGACGGGGTCTGACAGTGCAGCGGTAGTGCCTGCGATCTGGGGACCACGACCGGTGTGGACGAGCCTGTGGGCCGAGACTAAACCGAACACCTGTTCGAATGACAGCGACACGCCGAAACCGGTGAGTTGATGTCGACGTCAGCGAGCCGAGGCCGGCAGATCAAGCGTCGACCACACCGCACGCCACACCGTCTTGGTCTCGACCCCATGGGCCAGCGCCTGTTCGACAGTCAAGCCATTGAGATCGGTGATGACGTGGTCAGCGGCAAACGAGGCCGCATAGCCCGCACCCAGGTGCTCATCCATGCGTTGCCAGAACTCGGTGAGCCGCATCGAGCGATGAAAGGGGAATTACGCCGCGACGGTGACGCCGACGCGCGCCTTGGGCGAACCGCGGCCATCGTCGTCAGGCAAACGCGGAAGCCGAGGAGTTTCCGAGTGCTCCTGATGAGCGACGTCGGGGGCCACCGTCATGAGCAGTTCGCTGAGACGGAAATCAAGGGCATCGCAGATCGAGGCCAGCAACTCGCTGGAGGCCTCCTTCTGTCCACGCTCCACCTCGGACAGGTAGCCGAGCGACACCTTGGCGTCTTGGGACACCTGGCGCAGCGTGCGACCCTGCTGAAGGCGACGCTTGCGCAGACCATCGCCGATCTGTTCACGTAGAAGAACCATGGGTCGCCTCCTTTCGATCATCGTGCTTGAGCGCCCGCCTGGAGAAGCCACCGAGCACCCGCCTTTCGTACCGTTGAAACACCGTACCCGCCACCAGCGACACGCGCGCATGGGAGCCACCTCCGCGAGGTGGATCGGGCCCTTCAGCCTCTCAACCTCTGGAGCGGCGTGAATGTTCCCGGGCCGCCAGTGCCCCGTTCGGGCCAATCGGCCCTAGCGTCGCCGACGCTTGACGAGCGCTGAGGCGCCCCGCTCAGTCGCTCGAAGGCCCCTTTCGCGGGGGCAGGCCCAGAACCGTGCGACGCAGCAGATCCAAGGCCTGGACCACGGTCTGACGACGGATGGTGTCGCGATCTCCGTGAAGGTGAAGCGACACATCGACCACGTGGTGGGGGCCGGCCACCGCCACGTGCACTGTGCCTACCGGCTTGCCGTTCTGCTCGGTTGGCCCGGCCACCCCTGTCGTGCCAATTCCGTAGTCGCACATGAATCGAGCGCGCACGGCTTCGGCCATCGCGCGGGCCACGGCCGGATGTACGGGGCCGTGCAGGGCCACGAGATCGACGTCAACACCCAGCACATCTTCTTTGGCCTCGGTCGCATACGCCACGATCCCGCCCTTGAGCATGGCCGAAGATCCGGGCACGTCCGTGATGGCCGCTGCAATAGCTCCACCTGTCAACGATTCAGCGACGGCAACAGTGCGTCCGGCGGCAGCCATTAAACCGACAACCGCTTGGGCCAACGTCTGCGATGCCTCACCAACAACGGCATCGCCAAGCACCTCGCGTGCATCTTCCGATGCAGCATCGACCAGCGCGGTGACGCGGGCATCGTCATCGCCGGTCGCCGTCATCCGCACGACCACTTCAGCCGGCGACGCCAAGTAGGCCACACGAACGCCGGTGTGACGCACTTCGAGAGGCGCAATCATCGCCGCGACTTCACTCTCAGGAATCAAGGCGGTGCGCAGGCTGTATGTGAGCACAAAGGAGCGGCGACGACGTACCAGATCGTTCACCACACCCGCATCAACAACGGCTCGCATCTCGTGCGGAGGACCAGGAACGGCGTAAATGACGTGGTCGCCGATGGACATCCGAATACCAGGAGCCGTGCCTGCGGAATTGGGAATGGCCGCTGCTCCGGCCGGCAGATCCACCTGCGTCAGGTGCTGGACCGAGGCCGTTCGGCCTTGTGCTTCGAGTCGCTCACGAAGTACTGATTCCGCCCTCACATCACGCACGAGTTCGACCTCGGCCAACAGCGCCAGTGCGTGGCGCGTGCGGTCGTCCGAGGTAGGTCCGAGACCGCCGGTCACGATCACCGCATCAGAGGTGGTCAAGGCTTCGCGCACTGACGCAGCGATCGCGATCTCGTCATCAGCCACGATGCGGCCTGCATTGACCTGCACGCCGATCTGACTCATCCGCTGACCCAGCCAAGCGGCGTTGGTGTTGACGACGAAACCGTTGAGAAGCTCGTCACCCACTGCCACCACACACACCTGCAACGGCACACCAGAACGATCGCGCTTGCGTGAACTCATGACGCTCCCCCAGATTCTGACGCCTTCGGTGCAAGCGCACCGCGCCGAAGGCGGACGGCACGCACGACGTAGTCGAGTCCGGTGACGATGGTGACCACGACGGCAGCACTGATCGTCGCCACACGCAGCGTTCCGATCAGATCACCCGACAGCGGAAGCAGGTACAACAGCACAGCAAGCAGTTGGAGCACCGTCTTGGCCTTGCCGCCACGGCTGGCCGGAATGATGCCGAACCGAATCACCCAGAAGCGCAACGCGGTGACGCCGATTTCACGCACGAGAACCACAGTCGTGACCCACCACGGCAGTTCCCCCAGCCAGGACAACCCGATCAGTGCGGTGCCGATCAACGCTTTGTCGGCGATGGGATCGGCTACCTGGCCAAAGGGGGTGACCTGTCCACGGCGTCGCGCATAGTCGCCATCAACGAAGTCGGTGAACGAAGCGAAAGCAAAGACTGCGGCCGCCGCGTATCGCCACGCGGCCCCGCCACTGGCCTCATTGGCCGAATGCACCAGCAGGTAGGCAAACACCGGGACCAGCACGAGCCGCAGCACGGTCAAAGCGTTGGGCACATTGAGCGCGCGCGGAGATTCGACGGCCGCGCTCGACGTCACGGGCGTGTCAGTCACAGGCCCACCAGGGGGCGCGCATCGGCCACCAGGTCAGCGCCATCACTGTCGGTCACGACGGCCAGCACGAGATCGCCGATGCTGACTCCCGCAGGGTGGGCTGCTGTGACGCCCAAGTCGACTCCGAGCACGGTGACTTCGCCATCAGTTTCGGGGCCTTGATGGGCCGCACGCCCCATGATGTTGCCCGTCTCCGGATCGATCGACTCCACCAATACGTCAACGGTTTCGCCGATCCGATCCTCGGCTCGCTGCGATACGAGTTCGTCCGCCAACGACGCAATCTGTTCGACCCTGCGGCGCACCTCATCGGGATCGACCTTGTCCGGCAGATCAACCGCTTCGGTGCCTTCCTCGTCTGAGTAACCGAAGACACCGATGGCGTCCAGCCGCGCGTGCGTGAGGAAGCGCTCGAGCTCGGCGAGATCCTCAAGCGTCTCGCCGGGAAAGCCCACGATCACATTCGATCGGATACCGGCCTGGGGTGCCGCGGCGCGAATCGTGGAGATGAGGTCGAGGAACGAATCGGTGTCGCCAAACCGGCGCATCCGACGCAAGACAGTGGCGCTGCTGTGCTGGAACGACAGGTCGTAGTAGTCGGCCGCCGACGGCGTGGCTGCAATCGCGGTGACCAGACCTGGTCGCATCTCGGCCGGCTGCAAGTAGGCCACGCGTACGCGAGCGATTCCCTCGACCTCAGCGATGGTGGGGAGCAGTTCTTCGAGAGCGCGCAGTTCGCCGAAATCCTTGCCGTAAGACGTGGAGTTCTCAGAGACGAGCACCAACTCGCGGACCCCTTGCGAGGCAAGCCATTGCGCTTCAGCAAGCACCTCATGAGGACGGCGCGACAGGAACGAACCTCGAAAGGAGGGGATCGCGCAGAACGTGCATCGACGATCGCATCCGGAGGCCAGTTTGAGTGAAGCCACCGGTCCGGTGCCCAACCGTTGCCGCAGAATCGGCGGGCCTGACGCTGGTCGACCGCGCAGGTCGTCATCGTCGTCACGCGAGGGACCATGCACGGCCGCTTGGCGTTCCACTGGTGACACCGGCAGCAGGAGCCGACGGTCCTGCGGAGTGTGCGCGGGTGGTCGTTCACCGTGCACGACCCGATCAACGACCGCGGCAATGTCGGCATAGTCATCAAAGGAGAGCACTGCGTCAGCTTCTGGCAACTCGCGGGCTAACTCGGCCCCATACCGCTCGGCCATGCATCCCACGGCGATAACGGCCGGTGCGTGATCGGCGGTCTTGAGGTCGGCTGCGGCCAGCAGGGCGTCGACCGAATCCTTCTTCGCGGCTTCGATGAAGCCGCAGGTGTTCACCACGATGGCGTCCGCCTGCCCGGCGTCCTCCACCAGGCTCCATCCGCCTTCGGCCAGCCGGGCAGCTAACTCCTCAGAGTCGACCTCGTTGCGGGCGCAGCCAAGCGTGACCAGCGCCACCCGGCGCGCGGGCGCCAAGGCACTCGCCTCGTTCATTGCACTCCCTGCCGAGCCGATGAGGTTGTTGATGGACTGAGCCGATGGAAACTGAGTCGATTCTGGATGAACTCATTCTGTCTGAGCGCGTCTGGCGAACAACGCAGACGTGGCACGGCGATCATCCCTGATTGGGATTACCCGGACCGAACGTCAACCGTGCCACGCGACCAGCCGGCCCCGAAGCACCCAGATCCTCTCCGTTGACGGTGAGCGACACGGCAGCGGCATTGCCCACCACGATTGAGAGACGCTCGCCATCGACAAATCGTCGCGAGGAATTCTTCTCAATCACACCGCTGAACAGGACTCCCTTGCTGCCGCTCACCTGTACCCAGGATCGACCCTGGGCGGTCCGCAGCACCATCTGTACCGATGCCCCGGCCGCCACAGCATCCGTGGGCAGTATCGCCTGAGGCGGCACCGCAGTGGCCGGCTTCGACGTGGTCGGAGGTACTGATGCCCGCTCGCTGGCCGGAGGTTGCGCCACCGCCGCGGTGGTCGACCCTGACGGTTGGTCTTGGCCCACCGTGAGGAAGCGAAATCCCACGAAACCAAGAACAGCCACCAGGGCTACCGACATCAGCAGCGTCCAGTTGAGGTGACGCGACTCCTGGTAGTTCGTATCCGCCATTGCGTCACTGGTCACTCGGGGCGGGCGCGCGCCCTGCTCGGTGTCGAACGTGGCTAGGAGGGGTGCCGAATCCAGGTCGACGACAGTGCAGATCGCCCGCAGATGCCCGCGGGCGTAGACGTTTCCGCCACAGAGGCTGAAGTCATCGGCCTCGATGTGGCGCAGCACAGTCGCTCTGACGCGCGTTGCCTCACTCACGTCATCGATCGTGAGCCCGCAGGCACGTCGAGCGGCAGCCACTTCGGCGCCGACCGACACCCGATCCTCGATTCCCACCCTGATCACGCGTAATCGCACGACACGCGTTTACGCGAGGGCGTACCCCCACTGTAGGTGCCGTAGACGACACGCCCAAATGGGAAAGTCACCGGCCGAAGTGGGCCTGGGCGGATCCTGGATCAGATTTCGCCGCGGAACTGCGCCAGGATTCCTGGCAGTTCATCACCCAGGACGAGCACCTCGCGCGGCTTGGATCCTTCGCTCGGGCCCACCACGCCGCGACTCTCGAGAAGGTCCATGAGCCGACCTGCCTTGGCAAAACCCACGCGCAGTTTGCGTTGGAGCATCGAGGTCGATCCGAGTTGAAGCGTGACGACGAGTTCGGCCGCTTGCAGCAGCAGGTCGAGGTCATCACCGATGTCGGCGTCAATGATGCGGGTAGGACCAGCGACAGCCACGACATCGTCCCGGAAGTCGGGATCCTGCTGTTGTTTACACCATTGAACGATCTGCTCAATTTCAGCTTCAGATACGTAGGCGCCCTGCATGCGCACAGCCTTGCTGGCACCCATCGGCAGGAACAAGCCATCACCATGGCCAACCAGCTTCTCAGCACCTTGCTGATCGAGAATGACGCGGCTGTCGGTTGCCGATGACGTAGCGAATGCCAATCGACTTGGCACGTTCGCCTTGATCAGGCCCGTCACTACATCAACGCTGGGACGCTGCGTCGCGAGCACCAGGTGAATGCCGGCTGCGCGTGCCAATTGCGTAATGCGCACGATCGCGTCTTCAACATCGCGCGGCGCAACCATCATCAGGTCGGCAAGCTCGTCCACGATCACCAACAGGTAGGGGTAGGTCTTCAACTGACGCTCGCTGCCAGGAGGCATGGTCAGAGTGCCGTTGCGCACGGCCCGATTGAAGTCGTCGACGTGACGAAAGCCGAAGTGCGAGAGATCGTCGTAGCGCATGTCCATCTCGCGCACGACCCACTGCAACGCCTCGGCGGCCTTCTTCGGATTGGTGATGATGGGAGTGATGAGGTGCGGAACTCCCTCGTACGCCGTGAGTTCCACGCGCTTGGGATCGATCAGCACCATGCGCACTTCTTCTGGCGTTGAGCGCAACAAGATCGAGGTGATCAGGGTGTTGATGCACGTTGACTTTCCAGCACCCGTGGCACCTGCCACAAGCAAGTGGGGCATCTTGGCCAGGTTGGCGCAGATGAAGTGACCCTCGACGTCTTTACCGAGCGCCACCACCATCGGATGCTGCTGCGAGGTGTTCTCCTTGCTCCGCACCACATCGCCAAGCTGCACAACATCACGATCGGTGTTGGGGATCTCGACGCCGATCGCGGACTTTCCTGGAATGACGTCGATGATGCGAACGTCGGCGCTCTTGACGGCATACGCAAGGTTGCGCTGCAGTGCCAGCACCTTCTCGACCTTGACGCCTGGTCCGAGTTCGACTTCATAGCGCGTAACAGTCGGCCCTCGCGTGAACCCACTGACCTGCGCGTCAATACCGAACTCACCGAATACGCCCGTGAGCGCAGCGATCACGACGTCGTTGGCTTTTGTTCGCTGCCGCGGCGGCTCGCCCTTGTTGAGCAAGGACGGCGAAGGAAGTCGATACGCGCGCGCCTGGCGCGCTCGCACCCGCGCCGGGTCGGTGGCCGCACTGCTTGCAGCATCAGCAGATGCCTCCGGCGCTGTAGACCCAAGATCGACCACGACAGTGGGGTGCTCTGGTCCGATTTGGTCGCTGCCGACCAGCCCTGCGGTGCCGGGCGCGAACGGAGAGACCATTCCTGGGCCGCCGGCGTTCACACCATCGGAGCCAGTGGGCGACGGGAAGGAGGGCTCGTCGAGCAGATCGTCGTCCAGCGTGAGCTGGGGACCCACCACGAGCGGTGAATCGAAGGGGCGATCACGATCGGGGTCGACGGTCGAACCCAACGGCAAATCCTGCGGACGGGTGAACAACGTGGCCAGGCCAGCGCGTTCCCACCAGGATCGACGAACGACGGGCAGCACGTTCTGATCCTGATCGTCGGTGCCGACACCGGCGCGATCACGCAGGTCGATCACATCGCCGGCAAGATCGGACTGCGGCCGGCTCGTACGCGGCAACGCATCATCGGGCGTTGCGTCACGAGCGCCACGACGCAGGAGAGTGTCGACCAGGGCTCGCAAGCGGGTCGAGATCTGGTTGATCGGCGTGGCAGTGACGACCAGCAGGCCGAACGCCAACAGCAAGAGCAGAAGGAAAGCCGCCACCCAAGATCCGACCGCCGCCACCACCGGGGCGGACACGAAGAAGCCGATGATGCCGCCACCGGACCGCATCGCCTCCGCGCCGTCAGAGGCCTTCGGCGAACCCGCGAACACATGCGCTAGGCCGAGCACCGCGATGACGACAGCGAGCCATCCGATGACCAATCGGCCGGTGTCGGCCGAGTCGTCGGGGTGCCGCATCACGCGAATTCCGAGCGCCAGCAACAGCAACGGGACCACCCAGTCCAGGCGCCCAGTGGCGCCAGTGACCACGGATTCCACGACGCTGGATACGCCGCCGCTGCCAGTTCCCCAGGTGGTCGCGGCCACCACAACGGCCAAACCGATGATCGCCAGTCCGATTCCATCGCGTCGGTGCGTGGGATCAAGGTCGCGCGCTGAACCACCAAGGCGGCGCGTAATGGCACCCACCGCGTGTGCCAACGACAGCCACAATGAACTGAACACACGGCCGATCGCGCGCATCACGCGATACGGAACCGAGGGTCCGCGCGTACGCGACCCACGCGGAGGACCTGACTTCTTGGCCGCCGGCCTTCGCGCAGCCGGCCTACGGGCAGCCGGCTTGGAGGCGGGACGGGACGCGCTCGATCGAGGAGCACGCGTCGAGGGGGAAGTTCGAGACGCCATAAATTCCACAGTAGGCGGCAAATCGGGCCCGCCAACGGTCTGCGGGGGCGTGTCGGGCAGGAGTGCTCACTCGGGCTCGGTCACGCTGATGACCGCGCGAGTGCCCGATGTGCTCAGGCCATCAGACCTCGAGCACGACCGGCACGATCATGGGCCGCCTGCGGTGAGCTTCGTTGACCCACTTGCCCATGGTGCGGCGCACCACCTGCTGCAACTGGTGCACATCACCAATGCCATCAGCCAGCGACTTTTCCAGCGCCTCGGTAATGCGCGGGAGGGCCGGGTCAAAGATCGAGTCGTCGGCGCTGAAACCACGGGCGTGGATCTCTGGCCCGCTCACCACCTTGGCCGATGCGGAGTCGACGACGACGATGACGGTGATGAATCCCTCGTCGCGCAAGATGCGGCGATCCTTGAGCAACGTCTCGCTCACATCGCCCACGGAGGATCCATCGACATACACGTAACCGCAGGGAACAGCACCCACGATCGAGGCCTGACCATCAACAAGATCGACCACGACGCCATCGTCAGCGAGCACCACTCGCTCGCGCGGTACTCCGGTTCCGATAGCGATTTCAGCGTTGGCCCGCAGGTGACGCCACTCGCCGTGCACCGGCATGACGTTGCGCGGCTTGACGATGTTGTAGACGTAGGCCAATTCGCCAGCTGCCGCGTGACCTGAGACATGGACCAGGGCATTGCCCTTGTGAATGATCGTGGCGCCCCACCGGGTGAGTCCGTTAATCACACGGCTGACAGCGTTTTCATTTCCCGGAATCAGCGACGAGGCGAGAATCACGGTGTCGCCTTCACCAATCCGGATCTGGTGATCACGATTGGCCATCCGCGAAAGCGCGGCCATTGGTTCGCCCTGCGAACCCGTGCACACCAGCACCACTTGGTCATCGGGAAGCTTCTCAAGGGTGTCGGTGTCGACGATCAAACCCTCAGGAATCTTCAGGTAGCCCAGATCGCGAGCCACCCCCATGTTGCGCACCATGGAGCGGCCAACGAACGCTGCCTTGCGGCCGTGCGCATCTGCGATGTCGAGGATCTGCTGAATACGATGAACGTGCGAGGCGAAAGAGGCGACGATGATTCGGCGCGGGGCCTGCGTGAAGGCGCGATCAAGAGCCGGAATGAGATCGCGTTCGCTGGTGACGAATCCGGGCACCTCGGCGTTGGTCGAGTCGACCAAAAAAAGGTCGACCCCTTGGTCGCCGAGTCGGGCGAAGCCGTTGAGGTCGGTCAACCGCCCGTCTAAGGGCATCTGGTCCATCTTGAAGTCGCCGGTGTGGAGCACGACGCCAGCCGGCGTCTTGATAGCCACGGCCAGCGCGTCGGGAATCGAGTGGTTCACCGCGAGAAATTCACACTCGAAAGGTCCAAAGCGCTCGACGACACCTTCGGACACTTCGAGGGTGTACGGCTTGATCCGATGCTCGCGCAGTTTGGCCTCGACCAAAGCCATCGTCAGTCGCGATCCGATGAGCGGGATGTCGGGCTTCTCGCGCAGCAGATAGGGAACGGCACCAATGTGATCCTCATGCCCGTGCGTCAGCACGATCGCGTCGACATCGTCGAGGCGCTCACGGATCGACGTGAAGTCCGGAAGGATCAAATCAACACCAGGCTGTGCATCCTCGGGAAACAGGACGCCACAGTCGACGATCAGAAGGCGACCGCCGTACTCGAAGACGGTCATGTTGCGTCCGACCTCACCAAGCCCGCCCAGCGCGACAATGCGCAAGGCGGCGGGATCCAGTGCGGGGGGCAGGGTCAGTTCGGGATGCGGATGGCTCATGCGGGAAGTCCTTCAACGCCGCCGTTGCGAAGATCGATCAGCAACTGGGCGCGTTCGTCGGGAGTGGCGTCAATCAGCGGCAGGCGCAGGGGCCCGCCGGGCAGTCCAAGCAGGTCGAGCGCAGCCTTCGTCAGGATCGCGCCCTGAGTCCTGAAGATCCCGACGAAGACGGGCATCAACGAAAGGTGAATACGGGTGGCAAGTTCTACGTCGCCCGCGAAGAACGCTTCGTGCAACTTCTTCATCTGTACGCCCACCACATGCGCCGTGACGCTGACGGTACCGACTGCCCCCACCGAAAAGAACGGCAGATTGACAGCGTCGTCACCGGAGTACCACGCCAGACCGGTTTCTCGAATCAAGACGGCGGCGCGTTCGGTATCTGCGGTCGCATCCTTGCTCGCGACGATGCGTGGGTGCTCGGCCAACCTCAAGTACGTTTCATCGGCAATGGCCAATGCCGTACGCGCGGGAATGTCATAGAGGATCACCGGCAACTGCGTGGAATCAGCCACGGCGGTGAAGTGCTGCACGAGGCCGGCCTGCGGAGGCTTGTTGTAGTAGGGGGTGACGACTAGAAGTGCGTCAGCGCCAGCACGCTCTGCCTGCTTCGACAGTTCGATCGTGTGTGCCGTGCTGTTGGTACCGACGCCGGCAACGACGTGGGCTCGATCGCCCACCGCCTCAACGATCGCCTCGATGATGGCGAGCTTCTCCGCATCGGTGGTGGTGGGCGCTTCACCCGTCGTGCCATTCACGACGATTCCGTCTTGGCCTTGATCGATCAGATGCGTCGCGAGTTGCTGGGCTGCGGCCAGATCCACGGATCCGTCCGCCGCGAAGGGCGTGACCAACGCGGTCAGCAAGCGGCCAAACGGTGCCGCGTCAGCAGGGGCGTCGCTGCTCGAGTGCATGGGGTCCAACCTATCGCCGGTCAGGGGGCCACCCGCCCGTTGGCCACGAACGCGGCATGGGTGATGGGCATGAGCGAGGCGAACGCTTCTTCATAGCGCTCGGCCACCATCTCAATCTCACGCTGCGGGTAGGAAGGAAAGCGGCTGTCCTCTGACTTGGTGCGCAAAGAGAGGAAGTTCATCAGCGCCCGTGCGTTCATCGTGACGTAAGCCGACGAGTAGATGTTGACCGGAAGGACGGCACGAGCGACCTCACGCGCTACTCCGGCCTCGAGCATCCGGGTGTACTGGGCGTAGGCCGTTGTGACGGATTCGCGCACGGCATCAGTGACCACCGCGTACTGCTCTTGGGTGCCATCGACGAATTCGTAGGCTCCTGCTTTGCCAATCTGCACAAGCTTGCGCTCGGGGCCAGGTACGTAGAACACCGGATCCAAGACGCGGTACCGACCGCTTTCTTCGTTGTAAGACGTCATGCGGTGACGCATGTGTTCACGCCACACGAAGATGGGCGCCTGCACGTAAAAGGTGAGCACTGAATGCTCGAACGGCGAACCGTGGCGCTCGCGCATCAGGAAACGGATCAATCCACCGCTCTCAGAGGCGTCGGCATCAACGTCAGCGAGCGAACGCTCCCCCATCGTTGACACCCGGGCGGCAAAAACCACGTCGGCGTCACCGGCTGAAGACTTCACCAGTTCAACGGTGACATCGCTACGGAACTGGATCTCGTCGGTGCTCACGTACTGGCTCCTGGTGGCGCGGGCGGCATCGAAGCTGTGCTCGACATCGGAACGGTGCGGTATACGCGCGGCACGCCATCTCGTGCCAGAAATCACACACGAACGCGGCCGGGGAAGGAGCGCATGGACAGCCTAGGCCACGGGTCTGCGTGCCCCTGCGTCGTGGATGCGCACCCGCTGGGTCAGGCCGATGCAGAGCACCACCGATACGGCGGCGGCAACGGTGCCCCACTCCAAAGATTCGCCCAGAATCAAGGCCGCCCACATGACTGTGAGCAAGGGTTGAAGCAGTTGCACCTGACTGGCTCTGGCAACACCGGCTTCTCCCATACCGCGGTACCAGGCCACGAAGCCCACGAACATCGACACGATGGCCAGATACGCAAACCCCGCCACTGACCGCGGCGTCGGTTGGGCTGGCGCGCTGACCGCGATGGCCACGGCCGTCACCGGGACGGCGATCGGAAGGCAGAAGACCAACCCCCACGCGATCACCTGCCACCCCGGCATGGATCGCGCGAGCCGACCGCCCTCGGCATACCCCACGGCAGCGGCCACCGTGGCCAGCGCGAAGAGCCCATCAGCTCCGCTGGGCACCCCTCCCGCGCGCGCCAGCACATAGACCAGCACGACCAGGGTGCCGGCGATGCTCGCAAGCCAGAACCACAGGCTGGGGCGTTCCCCACCCCGCAGAGTCGCCACCACAGCAGTCGCGATCGGCAGCATCGCGATCACGACGGCGCCGTGGGAGGCGCTCTCAGTACGCAGCGCTAACGACGTGAGGAATCCAAACCCGATTCCCACACCAACGGCGATCACCACGAAGGAGAACCACAGGCTGCGATCAGGAAATTTCACTTGCCCCACAAGCAGCACGACGACGGCGACGATTCCGGCCAGCACCGATCGACCAGAACCCACGACGGAGGGATCGAACCCTTCAATCGCCAATCGGTTCATCGGCAACGTGAACGAGAAGGCCAAAACGCCAAGGAAGGCCCACCCCGTCCCAGGGACGAGCCAACTCGAACGCCGGGCTGACCGATCACCCACGTCAGCGGCTGGGGTGGACGGCGAAGGCATCCCAGAACTGTACGTGCGCGCGCGCCGACCCAGACAAGTTCGGCGTGGCGGGCCAGAATGCCGCCATGACATCGAACACTGGTGATGCACCCCCCGCCCGCAGCAGCCGATTCCTGTCGCGCCTCTTTCGGTTCGCACTCGTGCTGGTCGTCATCGGTGCGGTGCTGTTCGGAGCCGGGGCGTGGTACTTCTCCGGCGTCATCGGCAGCGACGTGCTCAAAGTCGACCCTGCAACACCGCAGTACGTGACGAAGGTCGACCGCACGAGCAACTCCACCGTGTCGTTGGTTCCCGATGACAGCCAACCTCAAGTCGACAGGCCAGGAGTATTCGGCCTGCAATGGACCGATGGCTCGGGCGAACTGGGCACCATCATCGATGGTCAAGGGGCGAGCACGGTCACGCGCACGTACACCAGTCGTGATGGAGGCACTCCCGCCGATGGCACGTTGGCCGAGGTCAACGACACCGTCTACCTCGGCAATCCGCGCCAAGCCTTGGGCTTGGACTATGTCGATGTCTCGATCACCGGAGAACTTGGCACCATGCCCGCCTACCTCGTGCCAGCACCGCGCTCGACCTGGGTGATCTACGTCCACGGCAAAGGAGCAACGCGTGAATCCGGCTACCGCGCACTGCGCACGCTGCAACCGTTGGGCTACCCCGGGCTGCTGATCACCTACCGAGGTGATGTCGGAGCACCGCAGGATCCCACCGGTGAGTACGGCTACGGATTGCGCGAGTGGAAAGACCTCGAATCAGCCGTCGCCTATGCGTTGGCCAACGGTGCCGACAACGTCGTGCTCGCGGGCTGGTCAATGGGCGGGGCCATCGTCGGGCAGTTTCTCGATCGATCGCCGCTGGCCGACCGCGTCACCGGACTCATCCTCGATTCCCCTGCTCTCGACATGCCAGCGGCGCTCGAACTCGGAGCCTCGCAGCGCACGTTGCCGCTGGTCGGCCTGCGGATTCCCTCAGCCCTGACATCAGCGGCGCTGTGGACTGCCGACAAGCGCTTCCCCACCGACCTCAGCGACGCCGTCACGACGTCAACGGTTGAAGCCTTTCCTGGTCCGTTGTTCCTGGCTCAGGGAACCGCCGATGACACGACACCAGAAGCCACGAGCAGCGGGGTGGCCGCGGCCCGCAAGTCGGCGAAACTGACCACGCGATATCTGCTCGTCGAAGGTGCCGGCCATGTCGAGTCGTGGAACGTGGCCAGCGACCGCTACAAGCTGGCCCTGACGACATTCTCGGGAGATCTACGCAAGTGAGCTCTGCCCCCTCCTCCGCCTGGGCGCAGCAACGTTCGATCGTGCTGCGCGATGGTGTCGGCGTGGGGATCGCCGTCGGTTCCTTCGGGCTTTCGTTCGGCGCCTTGTCTGTCACGTCGGGGCTCTCACTTCTCCAAACGTGCGCTCTCTCGGTGCTGGCGTTTACCGGCGGATCGCAGTTCGCCTTCATCGGTGTGATCGGCGCTGGTGGCACCCCACTTACCGGCCTTGCTACCGCCGCGTTGCTGGGCTCGCGTAACGCGTTGTACGGACTGCGGTTGGCGCCCATGCTGCAGTTGCGCGGTGCGCGGCGGCTACTGGGTGCCCACCTGGTGATCGACGAATCGGCCGCGATGGCGTTGGCGAACGAAGATCCGGCAACGGACCACCACGTGCAGCGCGGCGCACGTTTCGCGTTCTGGGTGACCGGACTTGCGGTGTTCGTGTGCTGGAATCTGGCCACCCTCGTGGGCGGACTACTGGGCAACGCACTCAGCGACCCACGCGTCTTTGGCCTCGACGCAGCGGTGCCCGCAGCTTTCTTGGCGTTGGTGTGGCCGCGCTTACGCACGCGCGGCATGTGGGGATTGGCCGCACTCTCGGCCGTCGTGGCCCTGATGTTCGTTCCGCTGCTGCCGGCCGGAATCCCGGTGCTGTGCGCCGGCTTGGTGGCGGTCATTGCCGCCCTCATTCCGCGTAAGGCCGACACCGACCCGACGATGAACGCAGCCGCGCCGTGACGCACAACCTCGCCATCACGATTGGCGTCTTAGCTACAGGGCTGTCGTGTTACGCGATCAAGTTCATCGGGCTCGCACTCCCCAAGCAGGTCTTGGAGCACCCGTACGCGATCAGGCTTGGCGCCCTCCTGCCCGTCTCGCTCCTGGCAGCCCTGGTGGCGGTGCAGACCTTTGCCGACGGGGAATCACTCACCCTTGATGCGCGCGCAGCGGGAGTGTCCGTCGCCGCAGTGGCACTCATCCTGCGGGCGCCGTTCTTGCTCGTGGTCGTTCTGGCCACGGCAACCGCAGCGCTGATTCGCGCGGTCAGCTGAGTGCCGCAGAACCCGATGGCCCCCTAGAGGCCAAGCATGGAATCGATACCGATGGTGAGTCCTGGCTGCGAACTCACATTGCGCACCGCAAGCAGGACTCCAGGCATGAACGAGGTGCGGTCGAGCGAGTCGTGACGAATCGTCAGGGTTTCGCCCGCCGAGCCCAGGAGCACCTCTTGATGCGCGATGAGCCCGCGGAGTCGCACTGAGTGCACGGGGATGCCCTCGACATCGGCGCCACGCGCGCCCTCCAGTGAGGTGACCGTGGCATCGGGCGCCTTGGGGGTTCCCGCCGCCTCGCGTGCTTGGGCCATGACGTGGGCGCTCTGACGCGCTGTGCCCGAGGGCGCATCAGCCTTGTCGGGGTGATGCAGTTCGACAATTTCCACCGACTCGAAAAAGGGTGCAGCCTTGGCCGCGAAGCTCATCATCAGAACGGCACCGATGCCAAAGTTCGGCGCAATCACGCAACCGGTCTCTGGTGAACCCTTGAGCCACGTGCGCACGCGCGCGTAACGCGCTTCATCAAATCCCGACGTTCCCACCACCATGTGGATTCCGTGTCGCGCGCAGAACTCAAGGTTGTCCATCACCACACCGGGGTGGGTGAACTCGATCGCTACGTCGGCCTTCACCTCGACAAGGGTGTCGAGGCTGTCGCTTTCATCCAGGGTCGCGACCAACTCGAGATCGTCTGCGGCTTCGACAGCGCGCACCACCTCAGCACCCATCCGGCCCGCAGATCCCAGAACGGCGACGCGCATCATCGACGGCTCCTGTCGTGTAGTGGTGGTTCCATCACGCCGTACTTTTGGTCAACCACTGCCTGCACCATGCTGCCCAGCATTGTCATAGCCCAGCATTGTCGCTCCGTGGCTCAGGCGACAGCGCGACGCACCTGGGCGACCGAACTGAAGGGTCCCACCGCAGCGATACTCAGCGGCCCATCGAGCACCTGCGCGGCCACTTCCTGGATATCGCGAGCGGTCACAGCATCGATGCGCTGAAGAATCTCATCCACCGACAAGATGCGGCCGTGCACCAGTTCGGCACGACCCACGCGAGACATACGCGAACCGGTGTCTTCAAGACCGAGCACCAACCCGCCACGCACTTGGCCCTTACCGCGAGCGATCTCGGCGTCGGTGATGCCATGGGCACGCACATCGGCCAACTGTTCGCGGCAGAGCGCCACCACGTCTTCAAAACGGGTGGGCGGACATCCTGCGTAGACGCCGAACACACCGGTGTCAGCAAACTGCTGGTGATAGCTGTAGACCGAGTAGGCAAGACCTCGCTTTTCTCGGACCTCTTGGAACAAGCGGCTCGACATTCCGCCGCCGAGGACCGCGTTGAGCACGTTCATGGCGTGACGTCGCTCGTCGTCACGCGCAAGCCCGGGCAACCCGAGCACCACGTTGACCTGCTCGCTGTCACGCTTGACCATGCGCGCACCCGGCTTGGTCGGAGCCGACCAGCCCTTGACGTGACCTATTCGCGGAGGCGACGGGAGGGCATCGCCCTCAAGCCAGTTCGTGCCGGCGAGGGCTTTGCGCACGCGTCGAACCACGACCGCGTGCTCAAGGTTTCCGGCTGCCGAAATCACAATGTCTTGGGGGCGATAGCGGCGCTGGTAGTACCCATTGACGGTGCGTCGCGACATCGCGTTGATCGATTCGAGCGAACCGATGATCGGACGTCCGACGGGGGTGTCGCCCAACACCGCGGAGGCGAACTCATCGTGCACGAGGTCGCTCGCGTCGTCGTCGCGCATCGCCATCTCTTCGAGCACGACGCCGCGCTCACCATCAACATCGGCGGTGCGCACCAGCGATGACGCGACCATGTCGGTGATCACGTCGACCGCCAGCGGCAAATTCTCATCCAGCACTCGCGCGTAGTAGCACGTCACTTCTTTCGAAGTGAACGCGTTCATCTCACCACCAACGGCCTCAAGGGCCGAGGAGATGTCGAGCGCACTGCGCGAGGGCGTGCCCTTGAAGAGCAGATGTTCGAGGAAGTGCGAAGCGCCAGCCTGGACCGGAGTCTCATCGCGAGAACCGACCCCGACCCAGATGCCGAATGCGGCGGACCGCACATCGGGCATCTGCTCGGTGACGACACGAATCCCGCCTGGCAGGACGGTACGCCGCACCGGTCCACCACCACCGCCGCTCAGCAGCGTGCGAGTGGTGCCCGGTGCCTGCTCCTGCGCAGACGGGATTCGTTGGGTCACGCGTCGGCCGGAACCGCTGCCTCGTCGGTGGCTGCGTCATCCTCAAGCACGGGGATGAGCGACAACTTGCCACGCGCATCGATCTCAGCGATTTCGACCTGAACCTTCTGGCCGATCTTGAGTACGTCTTCGACGTTCTCCACGCGCTTGCCGCCCACCATCTTGCGAATCTGCGAGATGTGGAGCAGGCCATCGCGACCGGGCATCAAGGACACGAACGCACCGAAGGTGGCGGCCTTAACGACCGTTCCCAGGTAGCGCTCGCCGACCTCGGGCATCTGCGGGTTGGCGATGGCGTTGATCATCGCGCGCGCCGCTTCGGCCGCTGTGCCGTTGACCGCACCGATGTAGATGGTGCCGTCGTCTTCGATCGAAATCTGGGCGCCGGTCTCGTCCTGGATCTGGTTGATCATCTTGCCCTTGGGGCCGATGACAGCACCGATCTGGTCGACGGGGACCTTCACCGAGATGATGCGCGGTGCAAGCTCAGACATCTCGTCTGGCGTGTCAATCGCGCTCCGCATCACGTCGAGGATGGCCAGGCGAGCGCCCTTGGCCTGCGACAAGGCACCAGCGAGCACCGACGCGGGAATGCCGTCGAGCTTGGTGTCGAGCTGCAGCGCCGTGACGAACTCCGACGTTCCGGCGACCTTGAAGTCCATGTCGCCCATGGCGTCTTCAGCACCGAGGATGTCGGTGATGGCGACGTATTCAGTGACGCCATCGACGGTGTCGCTGATCAAGCCCATCGCAATGCCGGCGACCGGCGCGCGCAACGGCACACCAGCGTTCAGCAAGGACAGCGTGGAGGCGCAGACCGAACCCATCGAGGTGGACCCGTTCGAGCCGAGGGCCTCTGAGACCTGACGGATCGCGTAAGGGAACTCTTCGCGGGTGGGCAGCACCGGCACGAGGGCGCGCTCGGCAAGTGCGCCGTGGCCGATCTCGCGACGCTTGGGCGAGCCGACACGACCGGTTTCACCGGTCGAATACGGCGGGAAGTTGTAGTTGTGCATGTAGCGCTTGCGCGTCTCAGGAGACAACGTGTCGAGCTGCTGCTCCATGCGCAGCATGTTCAGCGTGGTGACACCCAGGATCTGGGTTTCGCCGCGCTCGAACAAAGCCGAACCGTGAACGCGAGGCAGAACCTCGACCTCGGCGCTGAGCTCGCGAATGTCGGTGGGGCCGCGACCGTCGATGCGGATCTTTTCTTTGAGGACACGACGACGCATGAGGGTTTTGGTGACCGACTTGAACGCTGCGTTGAGCTCCTTCTCGCGACCTTCGAACTGGCCGCCGAGCTTGGCCAGAACCTCAGCCTTGATGCGATCGAGTTCGGTTTCGCGCTCCTGCTTGCCCGCGATCGTCAATGCCGCGGCGGTCTCGGTGGAGACAGCGTCGGTGACGGCGGTCAGCACGTCGTCCTGGTAGTCGAGGTAGACGGGGAACTCGCCGGTCGGCTTTGCGGCCTTGGCGGCCACCTCGGCCTGCGCCTCGCACAACGTGCGAATGAAGCCCTTAGCGGCTTCGAGGCCCTGGGCCACGATCTCTTCGGTGGGAGCGACAGCGCCCTCGTTCTTGACCATGTTCCAGGTCTGAGCGGTGGCCTCGGCCTCGACCATCTTGATCGCGACGTCATCGCCCACAACGCGGCCAGCCACGACCATGTCGAAGGTGGCGCGCTCAAGCTCGGTGTGGGTGGGAAAGCCCACCCACTGGGAGTCGATCAGGGCCACTCGGGTGGCACCAATCGGTCCCGAGAAGGGCAGACCAGCGATGGTGGTCGACATCGACGCGGCGTTGATGGCCAACACGTCGTACAGGGTGTCGGGGTTGAGCGCCATGACGGTGACAACGACCTGGATCTCGTTGCGCAAGCCCTTGGTGAAGGACGGCCGCAACGGGCGGTCGATGAGTCGACAGGTGAGGATCGCGTCTTCTGACGGACGACCCTCACGGCGGAAGAACGAGCCGGGAATGCGCCCTGCGGCGTACATCCGCTCCTCGACGTCAACGGTGAGCGGGAAGAAGTCGAGGTTGTCCTTAGGACGCTTCGACGCAGTGGTGGTCGACAGGAGCATGGTGTCGCCGAGGTAGGCGACAGCCGATCCGTTGGCCTGACGAGCCAGCTGGCCCGTTTCAAACGTGATGGTGCGGGGACCGAATGCGCCGTTCTCAATGACGGCGTCGGCGGAAAAGATCTGGGAACCCACGCTGGGTGCCCTCCTTCGCATGCATGAGGCACGCGGCAGCGAGGAAGCAGTGGCGGTTCGGCGGTCTTCGATCGAGGCTCTCGGATCCGCCCCGCATATGCGGGGGATCCGGGGACCACTACCGAGGACCGTCGCCCGTGCTCACCTGTTGGTCCGCGTCGCCCCTAGGGAAAATGGGGTCGAACCGGTGGTGCAAGCAGACTAGCGGCGCAGACCCAGACGCTCGATGAGCGTGCGGTAGCGCGTGATGTCCGTTTTGGCCAGGTACTTCAGCAGTCGACGGCGCTGGCCGACGAGCAGCAGCAGACCGCGGCGGCTGTGGTGATCGTGCTTGTGGGTCTTGAGGTGCCCCGTGAGGTCATTGATGCGACGCGTCAGAAGCGCGACCTGCACCTCAGGGGAGCCCGTGTCGCCTTCGACGGTGGCGTACTCGGTCATGATTTCTTTCTTTACGGCACTGTCGAGCGGCATGCGTGAACCCCTTCAAGGGCACTGGTGAGCCCCTCGGTCTGAATCACGAGGGCATTCAAGACTCACATCGGCACTCGGCCGACCCACTCAGCCTACCCGGCAGGCGTGGCCGAGCCGCCCTCGGGCTCATGAGCGTGGTCGCGAGCGTGGTCGTCAGTGTGGTCCAGGGCATGGTCGTGGGCATGGTCGTGGGCGTGGTCGTGGGCGTGCCCCCCTGCTGGGCCTGAGGCGTCGTCGACGAGGTGCACATGGTCGTCGTCGTGATAGTGCCCGGCCTCCAGCCGCCTGGGATCGTCTGGATCGAGTTCAGCGAGCTCCTCGGCGCTGGGCCCTTGGCTGTGACCCAATTCCTTGCCGGCCGCCTGGCGCTCGGCTCGCATCGTCTTGTAGGCCTGCTTCGCCACCTCGGGCACCCGGCCCTTGAGGCCTTGCCGCTGGGTGAAGGTGAGCTTGTCGCTCTCGAAGAGCGCATCCCCGGTGACCGGTGAGGTGCCGGCCAGCCCTAGCCGTGAGATCAGCCGCTGCACCTCGTGGCCCGAACACTGCGGGCACGTCGGCTCGGGAACGTCGCGTTGCAGAAGCAACTTCTCGAAGACCTCACCGCAAGTGGTGCAGCGGTATTCATAGATCGGCATGGGATCAGTATCGACCGCTCAGGTGGCCGCGAGCACAGCGCGGGCTTGGTGGGCGTCGGCACGCACTTGAGCCACCAGCGACTCAGCACCATCGAACTTGGTCATCCCTCGAAGGCGTTCGACGAACTCGACCCCCACCCGGACCCCGTACAGATTGAGATCAAAGGCGGGATCAAGGCAATGCGCCTCGACCCGAGACTCAGTGCCGTCGAACGTGCTGTTGGCGCCGACCGAGATTGCTGCGTCATAGGTGGCACCGGTGGCACCGTCGTCGGCCAACACGCTGAGACGACCGGCGTACACGCCATCGGCGGGCACGGCCATCCCCGAGGGTGCTGACACATTCGCGGTAGGAAACCCCAACTCGCGGCCGCGCTTGTCGCCTTCGACGACCACCCCATCGAGCCGATGCGGACGCCCCAGGATCGACGCCGCACCTCGCACGTCGCCGTCGGCCAACCGTGTGCGAACGGCGGTTGAGGACCACCGCTCCCGGCCATCGCCGACAAGCCCTACGCCTTCGACGGCAAAACCGAGCCGCTCCCCCATCTCGGTGAGCAGCGCGACGTCGCCGGCTGCCTTATGGCCGAAGCGAAAGTCTGCACCGACGATCACTTCAGAGGCGTTGAGTCCGGCCACGACCACCTGGGAGACGAACTCCTCGGGAGTAAGCATCGATAGCGCGACATCGAAACCAAGCACGACGACGTGGTCGATTCCCACCTGTTGAAGCAGCTCAGCTCGGCGATCAAT
>Ga0105047_10002785_pt1 | contig 30967 bp, 25 predicted proteins | sample MAT04_FD_78384 | JGI IMG/M metagenome (GOLD analysis project Ga0105047, IMG submission 78384) | Freshwater microbial communities from Lake Fryxell liftoff mats and glacier meltwater in Antarctica - MAT-04 (megahit assembly) | ecosystem: Environmental > Aquatic > Freshwater > Ice > Liftoff... | reverse complement strand
TGGTGCTTCCGAACGGGCATCAACTGGTTGTCCGCCAAGTGGGCCATCGTCCGAGACGCCGTCCGGACCTACCGCTCCCGCCCCCACTACCGGCAGTCAAACCCGGTCACTGCGTAACTCCTAGATATGCTTGGCCAGCGGTTCTTTGATCTCACGATGACGAGGAACGGGTTGAGAAATCCCCGTGTTCCGATTGCGATACCAATCGTGATTGCCGCCGTGCCGGATGAATTCACAACCGAACTCTTCAATCGTTCGCACGAGATCGACGCGCTTCATGGGATGACCAATTCGCCGACTTTGCGCACGCCGGGAATCTTGCCGCCGTCGAGATCGATCAGCAGGTCTTTGAGATGATCGATTAACTCATCCAGCGAATCGCCCTGAGTCCAATAGTCGGGATAATCCTGGAGATATCCCAACCAGGCGTCGTCTTCCCGCCAATAGACATACTTCACAGTTTGCATCGTTGACTCTCCCGCATGGAAGTGTTGACCGCTGAATGGATCATAATCGATTTATGTCGAGCGGGAAATGTCCCGCCGACGCCGTCGGCGGGCTTTGGTTTGGCTCTCAACCCTCAACCATCCGTCAATCGTCCCCCGACACGATCCGCAGATAACTCTCGTACCGCGTGAGCGAAATCAGGTCCTGCCGCACGGCGGCTTTCACGGCGCAGCCTTCTTCTTCGATGTGCAGGCAGTTCGGGTAGCGGCACAGCATGACGAACGGGCGGAATTCAACGAAGTGGAGTTCCACTTCGCCGGGGTGGACATCCCACAATTCCATCTGGCGGATGCCGGGCGTATCGACGACCCAGCCGCCGGCGTCGAGTTGCAGCAACCGGGCGACGCGGGTGGTGTGCATCCCCTTGCGCGAAGTTTCACTGACATCGCCGATGGCGAGTTTCAGGCCGGGCTGAATCGCGTTGAGCAGTGACGACTTCCCGACGCCGCTCTGGCCGGAAATGACCGTCGCCTCGCCGGCGAGCAGCGTGCGCAACTGTTCGATTCCCGCGCCGGTGCGCGTACTGGCGGCGACGATGGGATAACCCAATCGGCGGTATAAGCCGAGGATTGGCTGCAACTCGGCGAGATCGACCAGATCGCATTTGTTGATGCAGACCAGCCCGCGGACTTGCCCTTTTCCGGCCGTGACGAGAAAGCGGTCGATGAGGGCGGGCTTGAGGGGCGGGTCGCTGGCGGAAGAGACAATCAGCACCTGTGTGATGTTCGCCACCAGAATGTGCTGCTTGTGCTGATGTCCGCGCGAGAGAATTCCCTGGCGTGGTTCAACGCGCTCGATCACCCCCTGCGTTTCATCCTGCGGCTGAAACAGAACCTTATCCCCCGTGACCACCACATTGCGGGCATCGCGGGCCAATGTTCGCAGCACGCGGCGGACCGTGCATTGGTAGATTTTGCCGTCCTCGGCTTGCACGGTGCATTGCGTCGTCCCGATGGCGGCCAGCACGCGGCCCGGTTTGCAGACCGATTCATCGACGGCCAGCACCACCTGATCGCCGTTGACGACATCGCCCATGATGGTGCGGCGGCGAGTCTGGCTCCCTTTGCCAGAAACGCGTTCATCCTTTTTGACGCCATCCAAGTCGAGCGATTCGGACTGATGATCGCGCGTGAGATCGTTCCGCCGCGCCTGCTGGTTGCGATTCTTGCGAAAGTCGACGCGAATTTTACGAGGGGGTTTGCTCACCGGAAACCAAACCCTCGTGGTTGCCGGAGGAGCACGACGCCTGCCGCCAGCCCTGCCGCGAACACCAGTCCCGCCAGCCAGGGTGACACACCGCTGAGAACCTGAACCAGCACCAGTCCGACACCGAGGCCCAGCAGGGCCATTCCCGCCGAGAACCGCCACGCGAGACCTTGTTCGACCAGCAGCAGCCAGAAGGCGATGAGCAACAACCAGCGCGACCAGGGTTGGGCGGGGAGAGCCGATGCGGTCGCCGTCATGCCGGCGGAACTCTGCGGCAGAGAATTGATGTCTGTATGAAATTTCCAATTGGCCGTTTCGGGGAACTCTTGCCGGAACGATTTTTCATCGAAGGCCGCCAGATCGCTTTCGATTGAATCGACATTCACGGCATACCAGACCGACTTCGACGCCGGCGGTCCCCAGCGGAGTTCGAAAAACCCGCTGCGCGTAGTCTGGTCGAATGTCGCCTGTCGCTGCAAAACTTCGAGGCTCGCGGTTTCCTGATCCGGCATTGTGACCACAGCCGTACGCACGGCTTCACTGTCGATGAGAGCGGTCAGTGGTTCGCCGACCAGAAGTTGTCGGCCTGGTTGGCGGTCGACGATGGCGAACTTCACGAGTTCGTGCATCAGCGGAATGAAGCTGTGCCCCCACACGGCCCAGGTGCCCCATTCGCGATCCACCGAGGTGGTCAGCAAGATCACGCGCCCGGCTCCGTAATCGGCGGTGAGAATCGCCGGGTCGCCGTTGGAAAACCGCAAGGCGACACGCGTGCCCCGATCAAGCGGGATTTCCGTTTTCAGATAGGCGAACGTGCGGGTGAGTTCCAGACCGCTGTTGGGATTGCCTTGAAACGGTTTGACGATGGGATGGCTGAAATCGCCCGGATCGAACTCGAACGCCGTGGAAGTCGCCTGTGGATCGCCCGCGAGTTCCAGCAATCGTGCCGGCAGAATACGGCGATCATCGGCCAAGAGCGCCTGATTATATTGATCGATGCGAACCTGCCCGCCGACACAGATCACCACCGCGCCCCCCTGCGTGAGATAATCGGACAGCCAGCGGGCTTCGCGGTCGGTGATCAAGGCGAGGTCGCACAAGAACACGCACGCGAACGGAGCCAACGGCGTCGAGAGCAGTTCACTTTCCGGAATCACGGTCGGTTCAAAGGGACTGTTGTCGTCGGGTGCCAACGCCAACCGTAGCAGATCGGTTGCGTTCTCCCACGGCTGACCCGACGGTCTGCCATTCACCAGCAACACCGGCACGCGATCCCGCACAGTTAGCACGGCACCCCGGCGATTGTCGGCCTGCAAACTGTCATTCGGCAGGCGAACTTCCAGCCGGTGTTCGCCGGGCGTCAACGTCGGCGACCAATCCAGCGTCGTCTCCGCCCCGGCAACAAGATTCACCGTCCGCGTTTCCTGCAAACGGTCATCAATCCTCAATTCCACCGGCGTGCTGGCGGCACCGTTTCCAAATCGCTTCAAACCAATCCGCAGTCCCATTCGCTGACCTGCGAGCGGCAAACTGTCGACCACCTCGATCTTCGTGACGGCCGCATTCGCCGGTTCGTCATCGCCGACGCGCACCACATGCACGTTGCGCTCGGCCAACGGTCGCAAACTTTGATGCAGCTCGGCCAGCGCGGCGGCATCTTGCGGTTGCCAGTTCGCTGATTGTAAATCGGTGATCAACGTGATTTCCTGCCGCGGCAACGGACTGTTGCGGGCAAGTTGCTCGATATCGGTCAACACCGACGACATTCGTGCCGTTTCTTCGAGGCAGACCAGTTGATCGATCTCGCGCTGGACGGCATCGACCTGCGGCGTCGGTTGACGGATCAGCACGGCGGGCGAACCCCCGGAAATGCGGGCCAGGTTCCACACATCGCCTTGTGTCGAGGATTGCAGCAGCTTGCGGGCAACTTCTTGAGCCTGCTCGAAACGGCTGCGATTTTGTCCGGCGGCGGACATGCTGAGGGTGGAGTCGATCACAACAATTCGCTGGGCGGGAGGCCGGTTTCCGGCCGGCACGAATGCCGTCAGCGTGTCGGTCGTCGGCCCCGCGAGCGCCAGCGCGACGAGTAACAGAATGGCCGTACGGACCGCGAGCAGCAGCCATTGTTCGATCCGCATCCGCTGCGATTGCTTGCGAATCGCCGCGGCCAGAAACCGCATCGCCGCCCAGGTCGTTTCGCGATACCGCTGCCGATAGAGCAGATGAATCACAATGGGAATGCCGCCCAGCGCCATACCCCCGAGCATCCAGGGGCTGAGGAAACCGAAAGCGAGCAGCGGAACGAAGTCGATCATGCGCATTCAACAGATTTTACAGTGCGGCAAAGACACTTTCGACTATACGAGGTCGATGGACGCAGACCAAGGGACCGCGCGGCGCAGATTGGTTTTCGTAGGGTGTGGTCGAGCCTCGGCGAGGCTCGACCGCACCCTACAGGAAAATGGTCTTCGTCGGTCCTCAACTGGCATCGCGATTGCGAAACGCGTGCATCTCAAATAAAACTTCAGTTCCGATGACCGTCCGTCGATGGAAGTGCGCGCTTCGGCTCGATGCGAGATGTTCTGGCATCAAGACACGGACATGTTGGCAAGAAAGCAGGTCGATTGATGAAATTCTCACGTTGGTGTCTGGTGCTGGCCGTTTCCGCCGCGTTTTCCCCGGCGGCTCAGGCGTTTCAGCCGCTGCCCGGTTATTTGAAAGACGGTTACAAGGACGATGAGTCCTACAAATCGTTCCTCGAAACCGTGGACGGCCTGAAAATGAAGTGCGACGTTTGCCATAAACCGGGAGCCGACAAGAAGGCGAAGGGGCACGGCCTGAATGACTTTGGCAAAGTCATGCACGACCGCTTCCGTCACAAGGCTTTCACCGCCGCTCACAAAGACAAGAAGACCGACGAAGCCATGAAGATCTTCAAGGAAGCGTGGGACAAGTCAGTCAGTGAGAAAAACGCCGACGGCAAACTTTACAGCGACTTCATCAAAGAGGGCAAACTGCCCGGCAAGAACGATTGAGGAACTACTCTGCGGGGCCGGCCGACAGGTGCCGGCCCCCGCTAGTGATCAGCGTTTGGCATTTGCCCTCCTGGAACCCGACATTGATGCCGCACCACTCCAGCCAAAGGACCAGTTCGGCGGCACAGGTTTTCCTGAAGCGCGCGAGCCGGTAGACTGCTATTCGTGTCTTTCGTTATGCGCCCGTAGCTCAGCTGGATAGAGCAACGGATTTCTAATCCGTCGGTCAGTGGTTCGAATCCACTCGGGCGTATTCAACTTCCGGCGAGTACCCCTCGAACTGTACCCAAGTACATCCGGGGCGGTCAGCCGGGGTCTGTTTCTGGGACGCGGTCGGGGGCAATTTGCCATTTTTGGACTTCAGGATGGCATTCAAGACTTCCGCATCACTCTGCACATTGCCCGGAGCGTAGTGCCTCTGCGTCGTTTCCCAGGACGAGTGACGCATCACGCGGCTGATCACCAGCGGTGGAACGCCTACCTTCCGCAGTTGTTTTCCGCAGGATCGCCTCGGCGGGCTTTGATGGTCGAATTCTCCCAGTTCCACCTTGATGGTCCGTGGGTGCATCCGTCATACTGACGGTTTCCGATGTGATTGTAATTCCCACGCGAGACTGTCCATGTTCCGCCCCAATGGTTCGCCGAATGTTGCGCGTGATGGCGTTTCGCGGCGTGATCTGCTTCAGATAGGCGGAGCGGGACTGTCGGGCCTCGCGCTTGATCGGGCCGCGCCGTTCTCTCTGGCAGCGAACTCGCCCGACTTGCCCCACTTCGGTCAAGCCAAGGCATGTATTCTGCTGTTTCTGTTCGGCGCGCCGCCGCAACACGAAACGTTCGATCCCAAACCCGAAGCCGCCGCTGAAGTCCAGGGCGAACTCAAGGCGATTCCCACCTCACTCCCCGGCGTGTCGTACTGCGAGGGATTGCCCCAGACGGCCCAAGTCGCGGATCGGCTCACGACCATCCGCTCGATGACGCATCCGTTCCCGCTGCACTGCTCGGCGTATGCCCTGAGCGGCATGCCGACCTACACCACCGACATCGAAGGCAAGCCGCGCGATCCTTCGTTGTGGCCCTATTTCGGTTCCATCGCCGATTATTTCTGGGCACAGCAACCCAACACGCAGCGCGACATGCCCCGCCATGTCGGCTTGCCTTGGCTCTTCAACTCGCAGGCGGAAGATTACCCGCCGCTCGCCGGACCGTATGCGGCGTTCCTCGGCCAGCAGCACGATCCGTTGTGGGCCAAGTTCGAGGGGAAAGCGTTGCATGCCGCGCCGAAATGCCGCATAAATCAGCCGAAAGAATTCATCGACCCCTACGCGGGCGTCGATCCTGATTGCCGCTTCGTCTTTGAAGGAGCCGGCCGATTCCCGGAGCAGGTCTCGCCCGATCGCTTTCAATTCCGCCGCGATCTGTTGAGCCGGATTGATGTGTCGCGCGGTGTGCTGGAAGAGGCTGCGAACTCGCAAGCGTATGGATCGCAACAGTCGCGCGCGCTGTCGTTGTTGACCTCGACCAAAGTTCGCGAAGCGCTGGATGTCTCGCGCGAACCAGCGACCCTGCGGGCACAATACGGCCACACGTTGTTCGGCCAATCGTGTCTCGCCGCCCGCAGGCTCGTCGAAGCCGGCACGAAATTCGTCTCCGTCTTTTGGGACCCCTATGGCACCTACTTCGGCGGCAGTTGGGACACGCACGAAAACCATTACCCCCGGCTCAAACAGTATCTGCTGCCCGGTTTCGATCCCGCCTTCGCTATGCTGATTCGCGACCTCGAACAGCGCAACATGCTTGATGAGACGCTCGTTATCTGCATGGGCGAACACGGCCGCACCCCTCAGATCGACTCGAACCCGGTCGGTGCGGCTCGCCATCACTGGTCGCAGGTCTATTCCGCCGCCCTCGCCGGCGGCGGCACCCAGCGCGGAGCCGTGGTCGGCCGCTCGGACAGCCTCGGCGGCCAGGTCGCGGACACCCCCATCTCCCCGAAAGACATCCACGCCACCGCCTTCCACCTCCTCGGCATCAACCCCCACGCCGTCGTCCACGACCGCCAGAACCGCCCGTACCCGATTGCGGGCGATGGGGAAGTGCGCGCGGAGTTGTTGGGGTGATGTCTCTCGTGGGGGGCCGCAAGTACGCTGATTTCTCTTGAAGTAAGAAAAGTCGTCGAAGTCAGAAAGCATATAGCCCAAATAACGCACTGGGCGACTGGGCCTACATCAGGCCGCCTCATGGTATGGATTCAATTATAAAACTCCTATAACTTCTCACTTGTGAACCATAGATCCCAAGACATATCTGAGCTGCATAGTTCACTTTTTGAGAACTTATTAAGGCTTCACCTGGCAGTGGGATTAGGGCAAAACGTCGACCTGTACGGATTGCCGTCGCACATGTTTGAAGCGGCGCCGCAATATAACTGATACCTTAAAGCGGCAGGTGGCGGCAACACAAGGAAAGCATCGCAAAAGCATTCTTGATCACTCAAGGAACAGCCTCTTGCATACGTCGAGACTTGAACTAAATGCCACTCTAAATCACATGGAGGAGCTGGATTGGTCTCGTTATTATCTGTAATCCAGTCACAACAGACAGCATCGAAAACAGTGTCTAACCACGTGGGTGAAGAAGAACAAGGCGGTTCTTCGTCGACGACATAGTCTATGCAGTGATCAAATATGGAATCTCCATTTGTGTCCTCGGCCAAGCAATTCGAGCTTGTTGTGGCAGGCTGTGTGTTGCGTTCATAACCAGCCACGCAACATTTGCTTGGTTCCGCCGGAGGATTTGGTGGAATATCCGGATTATTAGGAGGATCGTCTGGGTCGGAAAACACGATGCCAGATAAAACAACTATCGCAATGTAAGGTAAAAGTCCGAACGCCAATACCTTTAACAACTTACTTGCCTTGTCCATCATGTTTCTGCTCCATATTCGTTTCTCGCACTAGATTGATTGCAAGTCGCAAGTCACACTTTATTTGATGTCCGCCTTGCATACCATATGGTTATGAATATAATTGCAATCCCGACGTTAAACAAAATAATTATAGCGATACGCGATCTCGGAACATCCTCTTCGAGCTTTTCACGATCACGATACTTTTGAGCCTCAAGCTCGTGCTGATCGAGCTGCCCCATGGCTTCAGCGAGGTTCATTTTTTTGACCGCTGTTGTGATTGGAACCGGTTGTGTTAGATCATTATCGCTTAAATCGACTATCGTGGCCCGCGCTAGTACACCCGAGTCGGCTAGTGACACGCGGGCGTCATGAGTGAGAGGAATAATTTCATCGATGAAATACAATTCCATACCAGTTAGCAGCAATTGCGGGTTGTATTGGAGCTTTGCTGTAATTCTAGGAAACAATGCATCCGCTATTTGGATCTGACCCAGCTGTAACGTCTCCTGCAAGACCCGATTCTCTTTATTCAACACCGACATACTACAGACCAGAAATGATGATTTATCAAAATCGATTACGACACTGTTACCGCTCGTTAATTGCCGGCGTAAGCGACCAACATTTTCATCCGCACTGTCATCAATCGTAATGCTTTTGTCCTGTGGCCCTAAGTCTTGTGTCAAAAAAATTCGCTCACGACGGTATGTTGGCTGACGATGAGCACCATGTTTAGATACTTGTTGACGCTGAAACCTATCGTCGTCGTAAAAAGTCTTTGAGTTTGTATATTGTCCATCCAGCCGAAAGGTCTCTAATATATTTTTCTCTGAGTCTTCAATACTTACTCTGGAGGGGCAAAGATTGACTTGCTGGCGAAGTGCTTCACCATCCCACCTAATGTTAACAAGACCCCAGCTATAGCATGATTTGGAAGCGTGTATTAACATGGGATCTATAATTTCAGATTGAACTAGCTGATTATCGGCGAATGCCAAGCTGTTCATAGTCGCCAATATTTCCAATCTTGTGCATTTCTTTAGCCCGGAAATGTGTGGTTGAATTACGCGTATATTTACGTCTACGCGATCAAGAATTAAGTTGCACTTCTCAATATTTGCGTTTATCGAAGACATGTCTGATGATAAATCGATATCACTGCTTACAGAGCGACTTTGATTCGCAAACAGAGTTGTACAAAGAAGTATCAGACCAGAAAATCTGTGCATGGATCAATCTCGCGTTTGTCGGCAATGTATACGAATGATCATATCGTAAGTCGAGTAGTTCACATTTGCAAGGGAAAATTTGTTTGTAGCCGCAGATGCCGGCATTGAGCACGGAGCAGCGCGGCGGCGTATCGACGGCCGCTGCGGAACCCGTGGGACACGATCGCACAGACCGCCTGCCCCGGCGGGGCAGAGTTCGTGCGTTCAATCGAATACATATCGTTCGTCGAACTCGATGTCATGTGCGTGCAGCAACTTCAACAGCTCCGCTTTGAAATCGACCGTGCGATGATGCTCGCGTTGATTCGCGATGTATCGCTTCACGGCGACCTCCTGCGACTTGCTCACCGAGAAGACCGCATATCCTTCCTGCCAGGCGAAATCTTTGAGCATCGGGAATTTGTCGTGAATCCATTTTGACGAGTTGGCTTTGACGGCCCGCATGAGATTGGAAATCGCGCCGTCCGTTCGCCAGCGCAGATAAAGATGCACATGATCGTCGACTCCGCCGATTTCGAACAAAGTTCCTTTCTCGCCGCGAATGACGCCGCCGATATAAGAATACAGTTCCCGCGAGAGATCGTCCGTGATCCACGGCGTGCGATGCTTGGTGCTGAAGACCACATGCAACAGCAGTTGCGAGTAGGTGCCTGGCATTGGAACTTCCATTGCCCCGCCGGGGCAATGCGTTTCTCATTCATCAGGTCCACGGGTTTCGCAGCGGGCGACGAAGCGCCGCCGCGCTGCTGCACCCGTGGCTACAATCCGTCGCCCCTGCCCGGGCTGAGAAGAATCGATCATGGCGCAGTGATGAGGTTGAATCAATCGCCGCCAGTCAGAGCGATGGGGCGACGCCAAGCCTTACTGCCAGCACGCGAAGAAGCGCACCAATTGTGACCGCCAATCTCGGGATGGTGGGCCTCGTCGGGGCACTCGACCCACCCTACGGGTGTCCGTGCATGGAAAACGGGGGGGGCGACGGGCGGTGGTTGGAAATCTCGGCGGCGGGTATCATTTCCTGCTCATGCGGGCTGAACTTCAGTCGACGATGTGGGAGTGCGGTGTGATGGGCCGGTTCTTGAGAATTCCTTGTCGCTGCGCGGGCCTGCTGGCTGTCGTGTGGGGGTGCATCAGCGTGGCGGCGGCGGAATCGCCTGTGCCGCCGCGGATTTCGTCGCTGGCTCGGCTGCATCAGGTGGCGACGCAATCGAAGCCCGATGAGGACGACGATGAACCGGCCGCGCCCATCCCGCGTGATCCTGCTGTGGAAGGCCGCGTGCTGCTGGGGGAACTGAACTGCGTGGCGTGTCATGCGGCGGGGGAAAAACTTTCGCCGGTGATTTCGACCAAACAGGCTCCCGTTCTCGATGAAGTTGGCAGTCGTGTGAAACTCGACTGGCTGCGAACTGGTCTGGCGGACATGCATACCGCCAAGCCGGGGACGACGATGCCCGATGTCTTTCATGGAATGTCGGCCGAGGAAAAAGCCGTGGCGGTGGAATCGCTGGTGCATCTGCTGGCATCCACGGGCCGGACGACCGATGTGATCCGCGATGCCGGTAGTGCAGCGCGTGGGAAAGAGTTGTTTCACAAAGTTGGCTGTGTCGCCTGTCACGATCCGCAAGAAGAGGACGTCACGCCGTTGCCGACATCGGTGCCGCTGCCGAACTTGTCGCAGAAGTACAGCTCGACGAGTCTCGCCGCGTTTCTGAAAGAGACGCATAAATCGCGACCGTCGGGCCGCATGCCGAGCTTTCCGCTGAAAGACGAGCAGATTCGCGACCTGGCGCAGTACCTGGTGAAAGAGGTCTCGATTGAGCCGAATGTGAGCTTCGCGTTGTATTACGGTTCCTGGGGCATGATCCCGAAGTTCGAGGAACTGAAGGCGATTCATCAGAGCCAGTGCGGCGGGTTCGATCTGGCAGTCAGCGGGCGGGCCAACGATTTCGGCGTTCGGTTTCAAGCGCAGCTTTTGATCAAACCAGCGGGCAAGTACACACTGCACATCGGGTCGGATGATGGCTCGCGGCTGCTGATCGACGGCAAGTCGATTGTCGATAACGACGGCATTCACCCCTACTCGACGAAATCCGGCACCGCCGATCTCGCGGAGGGCTGGCACGAGATTCAGATCGACTTCATCCAAGGTGGCGGCGAAGGGGTGTTGACAGCCGACATCGAAGGCCCCGGCTTACCGAAGCAATCGCTGGGCGGTCTGGTGCTGCACGAACGGAAGGAACCGGCGGCGAAATCGCCCGAGTTTGTCGTGTTGCCGGAACTTGTCGAACAAGGCCGCAAGGTCTTTGCCAATCTCGGCTGCGCGGCGTGCCATACGCTGCATCAAAATGAGCAGCGGGTTGACGGTCTGCGAAACGGCAAGCCGTTGGGGGAGGTCAATGTGCTGGCGGGGTGTCTGGCGGAGATGCCGCCGAAAACTGCGCCGGATTATCATCTATCGATTTCGCAGCGGTCGGACATCGTTGCGGCGTTGCAAACCGCGCCGGTCGAGACTACGGCTCAAACGGTTCATCGTCAATTGCTGACACTCAACTGCTACGCCTGCCATCAGCGCGACACATGGGGCGGTGTGGAAGAAAGCCGCAATGCGTTCTTTGAATCCCTGATCAAAGAAATGGGCGATGAAAGCCGTGTGCCGCCAACGCTGACCGGCGTGGGCGATAAACTGCAGCCGGAGTGGTTGAAGCAGGTGCTGGAACATAGCGGCGATGACCGTAAGAACTACATGCTGGTGAAGATGCCGAAGTTCGGGATCGCAAATGTCGGCAGTTTGACGCCGTTGCTGGCCGAGGTGGATCAACAACCGGCTGCGGAAACACCCGCGGCATTTCCCGAGCCGGAGTATCGCATTAAAGCGGCGGGTCGGCATCTGGTGGGCGGGGCCGCGCTGTCGTGCATCAAATGCCACGACTTCCGCGAGTATCCCTCGACCGGCATTCGCGCCCTCAGCCTGACGACGATGACCAAACGGCTCCGCGAAGACTGGTTCACGCGCTACATGTTCAACCCGCAAGTTTATCGCCCCGGCACCCGCATGCCGGCACCCTGGCCCAACGGGCAGGCGAGTATCAAGGATGTGCTCGACGGCGACACGCCGCTGCAAATGCGGGCGGTTTGGACGTACCTAGCCGATGGCAACAAAGCCGCCATTCCGGTCGGTCTGATCCGCGAGCCGATTGAACTCAAGCCGACGACCACGCCGATCATTTATCGCAACTTCATTGAACGGGCGGGTCATCGCGCGATCGCCGTGGGCTACCCGGAAGGCCTCAATCTCGCGTTCGACGCCAACGAATTCCGGCTGGCCCTCATCTGGCACGGGGCGTTTCTCGACGCGTCGCAGCATTGGAACGGCCGCGGACAAGGAACCATCGACCCGCTGGGAGACAACGTCCTCGATCTCGGCACCGGCCCGTCGCTGGCCCGGCTGACGTCTGCTAACGACAGTTGGCCCACGCCCCGCCCGCGCGAATCGGGTTATCGGTTCCTCGGATATGCTCTCGATAAACAGCAACGGCCGACGTTCCGCTACCGCCTCGGCGAGATCATGGTGGAAGACTGTCCCGAACCATTCGTTAAGGACGGCGACAAATATCCGGGTTTGCGGCGAACCTTGAACCTGACCGCGAACAATTCCGATGCGGGCGATGTCTGGTATCGAGCCGCGATCGCGAATGACATCCAAGACACCGGCGAGGGGAATTACCGCATTGATGACATCTGGAACATCCGCCTGAAATCGACCGAGAAACCGACCATCCGCGAGATGAATGGGAAGAAAGAACTGCTGTTGCCGATAAAATTCGTGGACGGCAAGGCGACGATTGTGCAAGACTACTTGTGGTAATCGGACTTAGCGACGCTTCGTAGCAGCGTTGTCGATTGCCTATGAAAACACCGAGGGGTTGCAACCCCTCGGCTTCCGGCCCTGAGCACTTAGCCCTCAACCCTTAGCTTTCCCCATGCGTGTTGTCCTTGCGATGAGTGGCGGTGTCGATAGTTCCGCGGCGGCGGTGCTGCTGCAAAGGCAGGGGCACGAAGTCATTGGACTCTTCATGCGCAGCGGCGCGACCGAGGAAGTCGTCTGCCGGACAACCCCAAAGCCCGCCGTCGGCGACGGCGGGACCACCCTAGGTGAAAAAGTCCCGGCGATGCCATCGCCGGGCTTTGCGCTGCCGATCATATCCACGAAAACCCACAAGCAGGGCTGTTGCAGCGCGTCGGATGCGGCTGATGCGCGGCGGGTTGCTGATCTGTTGGACATTCCTTTTCACGCACTCAACTTTCAGGACTCGTTCGGGCGGATCAAGGATTACTTCGCGGATGAATATCTCGCGGGCCGCACGCCGAATCCGTGTGTGATGTGCAACAACTGGCTGAAGTTCGGCAAGTTGTGGACATTCGCCCAATCGGTCGGGGCCGACCGCATCGCCACCGGACATTACGCGCGACTCACCGATGTCGGCGAAGATCGCCCGGCGCTGGTGCGCGGCGATGATCCGAATAAGGATCAATCCTATGTTCTCGCCGGCATTCACCGCGACATCCTCGATAAGATTCTGTTCCCCGTCGGCATTTACCCCAAACCCGAAATTCGCGAACTCGCCGCGGCAGCCGGGCTGCGGAATGCGCAAAAGCCCGATAGCATGGAAATCTGTTTCGTGCCCGACAACGACTACGTCGGCTTTCTGCATCGGCATCGCGAGATCACTGGCACCGCAGGCGAATTCGTCGATCCCGCCGGCACCGTGTTGGGACAGCACCCTGGGTTTGAACGGTTCACCATCGGCCAGCGCCGGGGGCTGGGCGTCACGTTTGGTGAGCCTCGGTTCGTCATCCGCATCGAACCGGAAACCAGGCGCGTTGTGCTGGGGACGAAAGCCGATCTTGCGGCGACGGAACTCACGGCTCATCGACTCAACTGGTTGACGCCGGAGATTCCTGACCGACTTCAATGTCTCGCGCAAATTCGATATCAACACACAGCGGCTGAAGCGGTGGTCGAGCGGCTGGATGATGAACGCATGCGGGTGCGTTTCACCGAGCCACAGTTTGGTGTCGCGCCGGGGCAAGCCGTGGTATTTTACGAAGGCGACCGCGTGCTGGGTGGCGGCTGGATCGCATAAAGAAGCCCAGGGCTTGCAACCACTGGGTGTCTCTGTGATCAACTCGACTTGCGCTGGCCGCGCATGAAATGCCACAATTGTTCGGCGGCAGGCCGCCATTCTTCACGCTCCGCTTGTTCGCAGATGAGGGTCAATTTCTGATAGGCGGCGTCCGGGACTTTGCCGCTGGAGTGGAGTTCGGTGAGCCGCTGGAACGACTGATCCAGCAAATCGGGCCGCTTCGCCGTGACGGCCGTGTACAGCGCGTCGACTTCGCCGAACACGCTTTCATCCGCCCCCATCTGCGGCGGCCGTCCACAACCGGCGAGTAATAATAAACAGACCCAAAGCCCGCCGTTGGCAACGGCGGGACCGATTTTGGAATAGCGCATGATTAAAATTCCCCGATAATTTCGCCGCCGTTGCGGGTGCTGAGCGCGACCCATGCGAAGGCATCGATGAACTGAGACACGAAGCGGACCGAGCCGTCGCCCAGCAGCACATGCGCGCCGCCGAGATGTTCGGAGTACATTTCATCCGTGTGGCCGAACGGATGATTCGGCGCGTGAATGATGACTTGCGGATGATCGTGCGTATCCGGTCCGCTGTGCGCGCCGACGAGACAGCCGGCGCTGTTGCAGTCCGAAGGCCAGCCGGGTTTGGGGCATGTCGCCGCGTAGGGGACGGTGCCGTACCATGTCTTGTTGCTGAGTTTTGACGAATGCTCGCCCAGGAAGACGGTGTTGGATAACCCGTCCGTCACGCTGGCGACGCCGATTCTTGAATTGCGATAGAACGGCCCGTCCTGGGTGACCGTCTGGCCGATCGCCGGGATCGGTTCGGGGACGGAGAAGTCGGTCGAATACGCCGGGTCGCGGCCCCACGGCTGATGGACGCCGGCGTTGGTGAGGTAATGAGCATGGGCAAAGAACAACTGCGGACTGAACGGCACCGGCGTATGCGGCGCGGAGGACGTGCCCGTCGTCCACTTCTCGACAACGAAGCCATCTTCGCCGCCCGAAGTGGAGGGACATAAGAAGACGCTCAACTTCGTTTTCGCGGCGTTCGCATGCGCGGCATCCCAGCAAGGAAGCGAAAAGTTGAGACCGTTATACAGCGGGGCCTGATCCAGATAGGGCAGCAGCAGTGTGCCCCAGGCGAAGCCGGACGGGCCGTTGAAGTTATCATCCGGAAAAGTGACCCCCGCGTGCGTGCCGGTCTGCGTGGGGCTGCCGATGTACGCCGGGGGGAACAGCCGGTGAGTGTCGTGATAGTTGTGTAACGCGAGTCCCAATTGCTTGAGATGGTTCTTACACTGCGTCCGCCGCGCGGCTTCCCGCGCCTGCTGCACCGCCGGCAGCAGCAGTGCGATCAGGATCGCGATAATGGCGATGACAACAAGCAACTCAATGAGTGTGAATGCTTTACGTCGAATCATCTCACATTTTCCTGTCACCGAACCAAGGGCTGAAAAACCAGAATGTTTGATTGCTCAAAATTATAGATGACCGCATTGAAAACATCAAGTAAGTCGCTCGTAAAATTTACTTTCGAGTTGCGGCGTGGACTTCAACATCCAAAAACCGACTTTTCGGACTGCGGGTTGCCCCTGGATGAAACGGGTGTGTGATCGGAGCATCGGGGTTATGCTGCCAACCAATAAACTTCCGCATCTTTCCAGATTGGCCCCATGTCGTTTGCCGCCAGTTGTGATTGGACTTTGATTCGCAGTTTGATGCTGGCGGTCGCCGCGGGGCCGTTGTGTTGGACCTGCGAGCGCGGATTGCGAGCTTCGACGCGGCCGACCTTGTGGCTGGCGCTAATCGTGCTGCCCTTCCTGTTTCCCGAATTGCTGCTCAGCTATTTGATCGCGTCGTTTGTGGTGGGGCGGCCGTGGCGGGCGGAACTGGCGTGTGATGCGATTCTGTTGCTCCGCTGCGTTCCTGTCGGCGTGTTGACGCTGTGGATCTCGCCACCTTCTTCACTGTCATCTGCGGCATTGCATCTCGCGTGGTTGAGGTGCCGGGGGTGGCGGGGGCTGGGGGCGTGGTTGCGGTGTTATTGGTTTGGCCCCGTGCGGCGGATGTTGCCGGCGGTGGGACTGATGTTCCTCGTCAACTTTCAGGAGTTTGAAGCGGCGGCGATCTTGGGAGCGGTGAGCTGGACCGATCGGTTGTTCACACAACATGCCTACGGGCTGACGCTGGCGGCATCGACACCATTTTTGTTCCGGCCGCTGGTGATTCAAGTGGTGGTGCTGGCGTTTGTCGGCTGGAGTTTGCTACGCCGTGATGCGGAGCGGGGCTGGGATCATGAGGTCGAACTTGTTTCGCCACGGCTGGTACGCGCGGCGGAAGTCTTCGCGGGGGCGTGGTGTTTTGTCGGCGTCGTGCTGCCGCTGCTTTTGTTGTCGCGCGAACTGGTGATGGGGTGGACCTGGTTGGTGCGGCAACCGCAGGCCGTGGCGCATTTGTTCGCGGAGATCGGCTCGGCGGGATTGGTGGGTTTGGTGGCGGGGTTGCTGGCGTGGAATGCGGCGCGATGGATGTTACCGAGCGGGGACCGTGAGGCCCCTGATTGTGGCGACGTTAGCGCGATGGATGCCACATTCAGGGGGCTGACGCCCCCCGCTCGGAAATCGATGACGAGTGAGTCGCTTGGTCTCGCACTCGTCTGTCTGCCGGGGTTGTGTGGGGCGCTGACGGTGGGCCTGGCGGTGTTGCAGGTTTCGACCTGGAGCGCGCTGCGGCCGTTGTCCTCGACGCCGGTCTGGTGGGTACTGGCGTCTACGATCTGGTTGTTACCGCGAGCCATGCTGCTGCAACTGTGGTGGCTGCGGAGCACGGAACCGGCGGCATTGCATCTGGTTCATCTCTTGCGGGAGAGTCCGCACATCGCGCAGCGGCAACAGGCGTGGCGGCGGTGGTGGGCCTGGCGAGTGGAACCGCAGATCGCGGCTGTGGGCGTGTTGTGTTATTGGGCATATCTCGATTTGACGAGTGCCGGCCTGCTCGCCCCGCCGGGCATGGCGTCGGTGGTGGTGCGGCTTTACAATTTTATGCACAACGGTCATTCTGCGGCGTTGTCGATGGAGGCGACGGTGGCGATGTGCGTGCCGGTGATTGCCTGGGGAACGGTGCTGCTCACGGCCCGGTTGGGTCGCTGGGGCGGTCGCTGATGCACGCACCGATTTTTCACATGGACAATGTCACCGTGCCCGGCCAGCGCGGACCACGGCTCGATGACATCACGCTCGACATTCCCGTCGGCATCACAGCGGTCCTTGGTGCGTCCGGCGCGGGGAAATCCACACTGCTCAATTTACTGGTCGGCTTCGAGCGGCCCAAGGCCGGCGCGATCACGCGGCCCAGCGCTTCGGATCAGCCGGCAACGATGCCCGTCTTCTGGTCGCCCCCCGGCCACGGCCTGTGGCCGCACGTCACCGTTCGCGGACACTTGGAACCATCGACCATTGATGCGGATCAACTCTTGTCGCTGCTGGATTTGTCGCCGCTGGCGAATGCGTATCCGGCGACGTTATCGCAGGGGGAGCGGGATCGTTTGTCGCTCGCCCGCTCGTTCGCTTCCGGGGCCGAGGTGCTGGTGCTGGATGAGCCGCTGATCCATGTGCCGCCGCATGTCGCCGGTCGGTATTGGCGTGAATTGCTGCCGTTGCGATCCGCGACATCCTCAATCGTCTTCGCGACGCATGATCCGCAACTGGTGCTGCGAATCGCGGAGCAGGTCATCTGCGTGGAGGCAGGCCGCGTGATTTACGCTGGCGGTGTGCGGGAGTTGTACGAGACACCGTGCACGGAGCGCGAGGCCTGGTTTCTCGGGCCGGTGAATTGGTTCACTGCCGCAGAGCGAGCCACGTGGTTGCCTCATGAATCCGGGACCGAGGATTTGTTGTTGCGCCCGGAGCGACTCAGCATTGAGCCGAGCGAGAACGGAACGTGCCGGGTGGAACACTCAACACCGCTGGGTCCGATCACGGAGACGGTGATCGCCACGGAGACGGAGACGCGCACCGTGTGGCATGGTCCGCACAGTGGAAAACTGTTGCCAGGGATGCGGGTCATGCTTCGGATTTTGTCGCTGATCGGTCTGCTGTGTCTGGGGGGATGCCAGTCGTCGTCTCACGAACCGCAACTGGCCGTGCGCTCGGTGGAGTACTGGTCGATTCCGCCGGAGGGGACGAAGATTCCGGCACCGCGGGGCATTCATTGTGGTTCTGACGAACAAACGTTCGTACTCGATAACGCCGGCCGCGTGCTGGTGTACGACCGCTTTGGCGCGGTGCGGCGGCAATGGTGGATGCCCGAGTATTCCGTAGGCAAACCGGAAGGAATCTTCGAGTTGATGGACGGCCGCATCGCCGTCGCCGACACCCATTATCATCGCGTGGTCTTCTTCGATCACGAGGGAAAGTTTCTCAACTCGTTCGGCAAGCTCGGCCGCGAGCCGGGCGAATTCATTTACCCGGTGAAAATGACGCAAGACCCCGATGGGTTTCTGTATGTCTGCGAATACGGCGACAACGACCGCGTGCAGAAGTTCACTTCCGATGGCACGTTCATCAAACAGTTCGGTTCGTTCGGCACCGAGCCGGGCCAGTTCCAACGACCGAGCGGCATCGTCTGGTTCGAGCACAAGCTCTACATCGTCGATGCGTTCAACAACCGCATTCAAATGTTCTCCGACGAAGGGGAGTACCTCGGCGTACTCAACTCGGATGCCGGTGCGGCTCTGTATTACCCGTATGACATCGTCGCGACCCGCGCGGGGGACTTGTATGTCGCCGAGTATGGGGCCAACCGCGTCTCGAAGTTCCACATCGACGGCCGCCTGCTCGGCCGCTACGGCACAGCCGGGAGCGGGCAGGGCGAATTCGCGACCCCGTGGGGCATCCATGCCGACAGTCTCGCCCGCGTGCTGGTCGCCGACACCGGCAACCGCCGCATTGTGGTGTTGAATCTGCGCTTCGGTGGGCAGAAGTAAGCGTCGACACAAGTGGGCTGTCTTTGGCTCGGGTCCCCTCTCCCCCGTGGGCATTGGTATCGATACAAGCCAGAAATCCCCTCTCGCAAAGGCGCAAAGACGGAAAGTTCGCCAAGAGAATTCCTTCTCATCAAACCTGGCATCTCGATTTCACGATCTTCAAAAACTGATGCTTTCAGCCGGATTTCCTGGTCGAAATTCTTGGCGAAACTTTGCCTCTTTGCGCCTTTGCGTGAGATGCCTTTCCGAGATGTGTAGATACCAATGCCCACGGCGGAGAGGGGACCGGAAATGCGATGGCAATAGGTAGAGAGCTGGGCTTCCTCGCTCGCGCGTCGGGCTCTCCAGGCGTCCATCTTGATAAAGAATTGATATCTTTCGCTTCCAAAATGACACCCATTTGATGTGCGAGCCGCTTTAATACCCTGGAGTCGATGCTGACTCGGGAGTTTGAAACATGGATTTCGTCTGGCTCGCCGTTGTGGTGCTTTTCTTTCTCGTCTCAGGCCTGCTGTTGCGCGGGATGTGTTTCTTGAAAACGGAGAACTAACCGTGGAATGGCCCCTGATTGTCGCCGCCGTGCTGGCGGGGTTGCTTGGCCTGTATTTGCTGGTGGCTTTGCTCAAGCCGGAGTGGTTCTCATGACAACGAATGCGTTTCTGCAAATCGGCCTGTTCGCCGTGATTCTGTTCGCGTGCGTGAAGCCGCTCGGTCTGTTCATGGCGCAGGTTTACCTGGGACGGCCGACCTGGCTGGATCGATTGCTTCGGCCTGTGGAGCGGCTGCTCTATCGTATCGCCGGAATTGACCCACAGAGTGAAATGACCTGGCGACAATATGCGGCGGCGGTGCTGACCTTCAGTTTCGTCAGCATAGTCGCCGTGTATGCCATGCAGCGACTGCAAGGCTGGCTGCCGTTGAATCCCGCGGCGCTGCCTGCGGTTTCTGTCGATTCCTCGTTCAACACGGCCATCAGTTTCGCGACCAACACTAACTGGCAGGGTTATGGCGGCGAATCGACGATGAGTTATCTGACGCAGATGCTGGCATTAACGGTGCAGAATTTCGTGTCGGCCGCGGCGGGCATGGCAGTGCTGGTCGCGTTGATCCGGGCGTTCGCCGGCCAGTCGATCACGACCCTGGGCAATTTCTGGGTCGATCTGACGCGGGGCACGCTGTACATCCTGCTGCCGCTTTCCACCGGGCTGGCGCTCATGCTGGTTTCGCAGGGGGTTGTGCAAACCTTCTCGCCGTATCACAACGCGGCGCTGTTGGAACCGACCATCGACGCCGAGGGAAAGTCCGTCACGACACAGACTATCGCCGTCGGGCCGGCGGCATCGCAAGTGGCGATCAAACAACTCGGCACAAATGGAGGCGGATTCTTCAATACGAACAGCGCGCATCCGCTGGAGAACCCGACGCCTCTGTCCAACCTGCTGCAACTGGTGTCGATCCTGCTGATCCCGGCGGCGTTGTGTTTCACGTTTGGTGAGATGGTCGGTGATCGCCGGCAAGGGTGGACGATTCTCGCCGCCATGTCGGTTGTGCTGGCCGTGATGCTGGTGGTATCGCTGTTCGCGGAGATTCAAGGCAATCCGGTCCTCGCCAAACTGGGCGTGAATCAGACCGTGAGCGACATGCAATCCGGCGGCAACATGGAAGGGAAAGAGACCCGCTTCGGCATCACCAACTCGGTGTTGTGGTCGGTCGCGACGACGGCGGCATCCAACGGCTCGGTCAATTCGATGCACGATTCCTACACGCCGCTGGGCGGAATGGCAGCGATGTGGTTGATTCAGTTGGGCGAAGTGATTTTCGGCGGCGTTGGTTCCGGGCTGTATGGGATGCTCGTGTTCGCCATCGTCGCCGTGTTTCTGGCCGGTCTGATGGTGGGCCGGACGCCGGAGTATCTCGGCAAGAAGATCGGCGCGTTCGAGATGAAGATGGCCGCACTGGTGATTCTGCTACCGTGCGCGATGGTGTTATTGGGCACAGCGGTTGCCGTCAGTGTTCCGCAGGGCCGAGCCAGGATTTCCAATCCCGGGCCGCATGGATTTAGCCAGGTGCTGTACGCGGTTTCGTCGGCGGCGAACAACAACGGCAGCGCGTTCGCGGGGTTGGGGGCCAACACGCCGTTCTACAACGGCCTGTTGGGGCTGGCGATGCTGATCGGCCGGTTCTGGGTGATGCTGCCCGTGTTGGCCATTGCTGGCTCGCTGGTGGAGAAGAAGAAAATTCCCAGCGGCAACGGCACGTTACCAACGCACACGCCGCTCTTCGTCGTGCTGCTGGTCGCCGTGGTGGTCGTCGTCGGCGCGTTGAGCTTTTTTCCGGCTTTGGCACTGGGACCGATTGTCGAGCATCTGTTGCTGACATCGAATTGAACGGGAGATCGATATGTTAACTCATTCCACACAGGCCCAGACGCTGGGCGGTCGCGTCTTGCTCGACGCCATCGGTTCGTCGTTTGCGAAACTCGATCCGCGCAATCAGATTCGCAATCCGGTGATGTTCGCGGTGTATCTGGGCAGCTGGCTCACGACCGGGCTATGGTTTCAATCGCTGTCGGGTGGAACCGGGGAGTCGTCAAAGTTCATCCTCGCCGTTGCGATCTGGCTGTGGTTCACCGTGCTGTTCGCCAATTTCGCTGAGGCCATCGCGGAAGGGCATGGCAAGGCACAGGCGGCGTCACTGAAGAAAAGCCGCACCGATGTGGTCGCCCAGCGCATCACCGCCCAAGGATCGCGAGCGACAATCGAAGTTCCCGCCGCGGATTTGAAGATCGGCGAACTCGTGCTGGTGAAGGCGGGAGAAGTCATCCCAGCCAATGGGGACGTGATCGAAGGGGTCGCTTCGGTGGATGAGAGCGCCATCACCGGCGAGAGCGCCCCCGTGGTGCGGGAAAGCGGCGGCGACCGCAGCGCGGTGACGGGAGGGACGCGTGTCATCTCCGATTGGTTGATCGTTCGCGTGTCGACGTTGCCCGGCGCGAGTTTTCTCGACCGCATGATCGCCATGGTCGAAGGGGCCAAACGGCAGAAGACGCCTAATGAGATCGCCCTGGGGATTCTGCTGGCGGCATTAACGCTGATCTTCCTGCTGGTGGTCGTGACGCTGTTACCTTATTCGGCCTTCAGTGTGGCCGTTTCCGGGCAGGGGCGGCCCATCAGTCTCACGGTGCTGGTCGCACTCTTCGTCTGCCTGGCACCGACGACCATCGGGGCGTTGCTGTCGGCGATTGGTATCGCCGGGATGAATCGGCTTAGCCAGGCCAACGTCATCGCCATGTCCGGCCGAGCCGTAGAAGCGGCGGGGGATGTCGATGTCTTATTGCTGGACAAGACCGGCACCATCACGCTTGGCAATCGCCAAGCCACGCGGTTTCTGCCGGCGGAGGGAGTGACGGAACAGGAATTGGCGGAGGTGGCTCACTTGGCATCGCTGGCGGATGAAACGGCCGAGGGACGCAGCATCGTGGTGCTCGCCAAAAATCGGTTCGGAATTCGCGGCCGAAATCTGGAAGAGATCAAACCCCACTTCGTCCCGTTCTCGGCCAAGACCCGCATGAGCGGCGTCAACTTCGATAATTCACAGATCCTGAAAGGCGCGGCGGAATCGGTTGAAACCCATGTGCGGGCGCTGGGGGGGATCGTGCCGGAGATGGTGAAGTCGGCCGTGAAAGACATCGCCCGCGTGGGAGGGACGCCCCTGGTTGTCTGCCGCGATGCCCAGGTGCTGGGTGTGATCGAACTCAAAGACATTGTGAAGGGTGGCATCAAGGAACGGTTCATCGAGTTGCGGCAGATGGGAATCAAAACGGTGATGATCACCGGCGACAATCCCCTCACCGCGGCGGCCATCGCGGCGGAGGCCGGCGTCGACGATTTTCTGGCGGAGGCGACCCCCGAAGCCAAACTCGCCTTGATTCGAGCGTATCAGACCGGCGGACGACTGGTCGCGATGACGGGCGACGGAACCAATGACGCCCCGGCTCTCGCCCAGGCCGATGTCGCCGTCGCCATGAACAGCGGGACGCAAGCGGCGAAGGAAGCCGGGAACATGGTGGATCTCGATTCCAACCCCACGAAGTTAATCGAGATTGTGAACATCGGCAAAACGCTGCTGATGACGCGCGGCGCGCTCACGACATTCAGCATCGCCAACGATGTCGCCAAGTATTTCGCCATCCTGCCCGCCGCGTTCGCCGCGACTTACCCCGCGCTCAAGGCGCTCGACGTCATGGGGCTGACCTCGCCGGCCAGCGCCATCATCTCGGCGGTGATTTTTAACGCCTTGATCATCGTCGCGTTGGTTCCGCTGGCGATCAAAGGGGTGACATATCGCCCGGTCGGGGCCGCGCAGTTATTACGGGACAACATGCTGATCTACGGACTGGGAGGGCTGATCGTCCCCTTCATTGGCATCAAGGCGATTGACATGGCCCTGTCCGCCGTGGGGCTGGCTTGATGAATGGAATGCTCTACGGATCCTCTACTGCACAATTCAGGGTGGCAAGTCCCTGAGGCTTTGCGAAGGGCGTGGTCTTCAATCAAGCGCCACGCCCTTCGAGGACTCAGGGACGTGCCACCCGGTTCCCCAATTTTGACACAGACGATTGCCACTTGAACAATGGAAATCACCCATGCTTCAACAACTGCGAATCTCCATCCTTCTGCTCGGCAGCCTGACGTTGCTGACGGGCGTCGTTTACCCCATTGTCATCACGGTCATCGCCCAGACGGTCTTCCCGCGACAGGCGAACGGCAGTCTGCTAACGGTTGATTCCCAGACGCTGGGATCGGAACTCATCGGCCAGTCGTTCACTCAACCGCAATACTTCTGGGGGCGACTCTCGGCCACCGGTCCGTTTCCCGACAATGCCGCGGCGTCGTCGGGGTCGAACTACGGACCGCTGCACCCGGATCTGGTCAAGAATGCGCAATCGCGCATCGACTCGTTGAAGCAGCACGACGCGGAATTGACGACGATCCCCGTTGATCTCGTCACGGCGTCCGCGAGCGGTCTCGATCCGCAGATCAGCCCGGCGGCGGCCGACGTTCAAGTCCGCCGAGTGGCCGCGGCTCGGAAAATGTCTGAAGATGATGTGCGTATGCTTGTGCAGCGGCATACGACAGGCCGTCAGTTCGGACTGCTGGGTGAACCGGGCGTGAACGTGCTGCCCTTGAATCTCGCGTTGGATGCGGCTGCCCGGAACTGACATGACCCTCGAACGCCCGAATCCCGACGAATTGCTGGCCCAGGTGCAGGCGGAGGAAGCGTCTGCCCGGCGGGGTAAGCTGATGATCTTCTTCGGCTATGCGGCCGGGGTGGGCAAAACTTACGCCATGCTGCAAGCCGCGCAGAGAGCCGCGGCGGGTGGCCGCGAGGTGGTGGTCGGTTATGTCGAGCCGCATGGCCGCCCGGAAACGGAGGCGTTGCTCGCCGGGCTGGAGTCGCTGCCGACACGCAAGCAAGACTACCAAGGCGTCACGCTGGCGGAGTTCGATGTCGATGCGGGCTTGCGGCGACATCCGAGTCTGCTGCTCGTTGATGAGTTGGCTCACACGAACGCCACGGGCTGCCGGCATACCAAACGCTGGCAGGATGTTGAGGAACTGCTGGCGGCGGGGATCGATGTCTGGACGACGTTGAATGTTCAGCATATCGAGAGCCTGAACGATGTCGTCGGGCAGATCACCGGGGTCGCCGTTCGCGAGACGGTCCCGGATCGCATCTTCGATCGGGCCGACAATCTGGAGTTGGTGGATATCGCGCCGGAAGAACTGGTCGCGCGGTTGCAGGCGGGGAAAGTCTATGTCTCGCAGCAGGCATTGCGGGCTATTCAGAGCTTCTTTCAGAAGTCGAATCTGGTCGCCTTGCGGGAACTCTCGCTGCGGCAGACGGCTCAGCGGGTGCATGCGGATGTCGAGACCGCGCGTCGTCAGCAAGCCGCGACTGAACCGTGGGCGACGACGGATCGCATTCTCGTTTGCGTCGGCCCCAGCCCGACCACCAGCCGGGTGATTCGGACCGCGAAACGCTTAGCGACGGCCCTGAATGCGCCGTGGCTGGCCGTCGCCGTGGAGCGGACCGGCACGGAGCAGAACACACGCATCCAGGCCCAAATCGCCCAACATTTTCGCCTGGCGGAGAAGCTGGGGGCGGAAACCATCACGCTCTCCGGGCACGATGTGGCGGGCACGATTCTCGACTATGCCCGCACGCGGAATGTCACGAAAATCTGCATCGGGAAAACCTTCAAACCGCGCTGGCAGCGATTCCTCTTCGGCACCGTGGTCGATGAACTGCTGGAGCGCAGCGGACCGATCGACGTGTCGGTGATTCAAGGGAAAGAAGAATCCGCAGCGTTTTCCCCCGCGCAACCGCGCCCCAGACCCATCGCCTGGCAGCCCTACTTAGCGACCGCCGGCCTTGTCGCCGGTTGCGGGCTGATTGGTCAGTTGTTCCACCAGTTCGGGTTGGCTGAGGCGAACATCGTCATGGTGTTTCTGGTCGGCGTGGCTTTGGCGGCTTATCACTTCGGGCGCGGCCCCGCGATTTTCGCCAGCATTGCCGCGGTGGTGGTTTTCGACTTCTGTTTCGTGCCCCCGTACATGACCATCGCCGTCACCGATACGGAGTATCTGCTCACATTCGCTGTCATGCTCAGCATCGGCCTGGCGATCAGCACGCTGACCACGCGGCTGACACGGCAGATTGCGAGCGGGCGGCTGCGCGAACTCCGTATCACGGCTTTGTATCAACTGGGGAAGCAACTTAGTTCTTCATCCGGCGAGGTGTTTCTGCTCTCGGCCGCGGCACGGCAGATTGCCGAGATGCTGGGGGGCGAACTGGTGATTTATCGCACGGTGAAAGGACAGCTGCCCCGTTTGGCGTTTGGTGACGGAACATCGGTCGCGAATCATCCGGTGAGTACACCGACGGCTCAATGGGTGATCACGCATGATCAAATCGCCGGGGCAGGAACTGAGACCTTGCCGAATGCCCGCGCGCTATTTCTGCCGTTATCAGCCTCGCAAGAAACCGTGGGGGCGATGGGGGTTCGCGCGGACGACATGGATCGCTTGCTGCAACCGGACCAACGGCAGCTGCTCGCCGCGTTCGCCAGTCAATTGGCGTTGGCGCTGGAACGGGACGAAATGGCCATCGACGCCGCTGAGGCCCGCATTCAAGCCGAGGCCGAACATGTCCGCAGCAGTTTACTCAGCAGTGTGTCGCATGATTTGAAGACACCACTGGCGGCTATCGCCGGGGCCAGCAGCAGCCTGTTGCAAACGGCCTGCACCGACGAGGAGACCCGTCAGCAGTTATTGGAATCGATTTCCGAAGAGGCGACCCGACTCAATCATCTGCTCGAAAATATTCTGCAGATGTCGCGGCTCGATGCCGGAAAATCTCCACCCAACCAGCAATGGCACATTCTGGAAGAAATTGTCGGATCCGCCATTTAGCGGACCCGGCGGGAGTTGGAGCACCATCCGATCACGGCTCACATCCCGACGCAACTGCCGCTGCTGTTCGTGGACGGCCTGCTGCTGGAGCAGTTGTTCGTCAACCTGCTGGAGAATGCCGCGCGTTACACACCGCCTGCGACCCCGATTGTCATTTCCGCCAATCCGGATGGCAAATGGTTGATTGTCTCCGTCGCTGACCGGGGTCCCGGCTTAATGGCTGGGACCGAGGAACTTGTCTTCGAGCGGTTTTATCGCGCTTCACCCAAGGCGGATGCCGGGCGCGGCAGCGGCCTGGGCCTCGCAATTTGCCGGGCCATCGCGCAACGCCACGGGGGCACATTGACCGCCGCGAATCGTCCCGGCGGCGGCGCGGAGTTCACACTGCGGCTGCCGTTACGCGACGACGCGCCAAACATCTCGTTAGAATAACGCCCATCGACCGAGTCCTGTCTAACAGACCGTTGAATTTTTTCGTGGCACACGTTTTTAACGTGTGAGTTACTCGATTTTCTCGCTGTTTTCGATCAGTTTCTGTCACGTTGGAAACGTGACCCACGTTTTTCAACAGCCTGTCTAATGCCGAGAGCAGCATGCCCACGGGTGACTTTCTGGTGCTGGTGATTGAAGACGAGCAGCCGATTCGTCGGTTTCTCAAGGCCGCATTAACCAGTGAAGGTTACCGGGTGACGGAAGCCGGCACCGGCGAGGAAGGGTTGAAGCTCGCCGTGCATCAGCCACCCGACGTAGTCATTCTTGATCTCGGGTTGCCGGGCATCGACGGCCAAGTGGTTTTGAGGCAACTACGCGTATGGCTGACCGCGCCCATTCTGGTTCTATCCGCTCGTGATCAGGAACAGCAGAAAATCGCCGCGCTCGATGGCGGAGCCGACGACTATGTGACCAAGCCCTTCGGTGTCGGGGAATTACTCGCGCGGCTGCGAACCGCGTTGCGGCACGCCCAGCCTCAAGGAGCGGAAGCCTCCGAAGTTCAGATTGGTGATTTGAAGGTAGATCTGGCCGCGCGGCTGGTGTATCGAGGATCGAACCTGATCCATTTGACGCCGCTGGAATACAAACTTCTGACGACGATGCTGAAGAACTCCGGCAAACTCCTCACGCACCGCTCTCTGCTGCGCGAGGTTTGGGGACCGCAAGATTCGCAGGAAAATCATTATCTGCGGGTGTTCGTGGCGAATTTACGACGGAAACTGGAAGACGACCCCGCCCAGCCGCGATTCATTCTCACCGAGCAAGGCGTCGGTTATCGTTTCGCGGCCGAGTAGTGAGTCAGTTGCCACTGCTCTGAGTCAGGTTCGCCGAAGAGCTTTGATGAGGCGAACCGTTATGGGGTGAGTGCTTAGGGTTATAACATGAGGGCTGCAACAGCGAGATCTCTGGCTGATCTCTAACCATCAACTCTCGACGCTCCACCAAAAAAGGTTCGCCTCGAAGACCCGATCCGCTTATCAGAGGTGGCCCACCAGCGACGACTTCCGGGTAGGCGTGTTACATTAATCTCCCAATTCTCACGCTCTAAACTTTGACTCAACCCCATGAGGTGTTGCATGCTGTCGCCTGCTGAGGACAACCTTCCCGATTCACCGGCCGGGGTCGCGCGGCGTGACTGGATTAAAGGGGTCGCCGCCGGTTCGCTCGCGGCGCTCTCCGGGAATCTTCACGCCACAGATGCCAGCGCTGTCGCGAAACCGTCGCAGAAGTCTGCAAATCCCATCGCCCATGAGAACGCGCAGGAAGGTTCTGCCGACTGGCAGCTCACGCGTGTCCGGCTCAATGGGGGCAACGGTTTTCGCGCAGCCGACATCGAAGGCTATTGCTCGCGGCAAAGTGTTCAAGCCGGCGAGGCGCTCGAGATTTTCGTGTCGACCGAAACGCCACGTCCGTTCCAGATCGAAATCTTCCGCACCGGGTATTACGGCGGTCGCGGTGCCCGGCGGATGACCACCCTCGGCCCCTTCGAGGGAATCAAACAGCCCACGCCCGAGCCGGGCGAGAAGAATCTGCATGAGTGCCAGTGGAAACCCTGCACGTCGCTCACCATCCCCGCGGACTGGCTCAGCGGCGTCTATCTCGGCCGACTCAGCCTGATTGAAGACGATCCGAAAAAGGGCTACTGGCAAAGCTATATCGTCTTCATCGTCACCGACGACCGGTCGGCCGATATCCTTTTGCAATGCTCCGACAACACCTGGCAAGCCTACAACCAGTGGCCGAGCAAGTATTCGGTCTACACGCATCCCAAAGGGAATCAGGGACCGTGGGCCGATGTCAGTTTCGACCGGCCGTATGCAAAGTACGCGCAGATTTATGAAAACCCGCAGTCCATTGGCTCGGGCGAATGGCTCTGCTTCGAGTTCCCGCTGGCGTATTTCCTCGAACAGCATGGTTACGATGTCACCTACTGCTCGAACAGCGACATGCATACGCCGGACCGCGCACTGAAGTGCAAGGCATTTCTCTCGAATGGTCACGATGAGTATTGGGACCGCCGGGCGTATGACAGCGTGGTCCAACTCCGCGACGCCGGAGTGAACCTGATGTTCTTCTCTGGCAACGCCGTCTGCTGGGTCACGCCGCTGCGGGACAGCAGCACCGGTTCGCCGAACCGCATCATGTTTCGCGGCGGGCCTTATGGGGGCGAATACAAGTATGCCGTGGATCGCGAGAAAACCAACGGCCCCTTCCCCGAACGGGGGCCGGATGAAGGCTATCTGATCGGTGCGCGGAACGTCGAACCGGTCAACGGCGGTGGCGACTGGATCTGTACGCAGCCCGATCATTGGATCTTCGAGGGAACCGGCATGCAAGCCGGCGACCGCATTCCGGGCCTGATCGGCTGGGAATACCACGGCGACCCGCCGAGCGACATCCCCGGCCTGGAAATCGTCGGCGAAGGAACCGCCCTGGTCGGCGGCGTCACCCCGCAACGCTGGACGGCGACGATCTACCCCGGCCCAAAAAACAACTTCGTCTTCAACGCCAGCACCATCTTCTGGTGCCAGGACTTAGCCAGCCCCCCCGGCCACATGCTGCCGTGGTCGCACTGGAGCCGCCCCCACGGCCCGGACGAGCGCGTACAAAGGATGACGCATAATTTGCTGCAACGGGCGATTGGCTTGACATGAAGCAAGTGTGCCATGCCCACCGCCTTGGGTGGGCATGCCGAATCATCTCATATTCACATATTTAGTTTCAGAATCGGAAATGCCATGACTTTTGAAATTTGTATTTGCTCTTTCCTTGCGTTGCAAGCCGTAGAGCCTGCTGACGATGGTCATCAGGTCAAGGCAGCCATCAAGGAATTACTCGACTTAAAAGTAGGTGAGAAACCCTTTGCTGCAGAGTACATGATTCGTTTACCAGACATGCCTAGCGTCGCGGGGGGGGGGTCCACACTGTAAGGTTCTTGAGATCGGACGAGGGATATTTCGCCGAGGATGTTCGAGGCCTTTTCTCATCAAGAATTCTAGTAAGAGATGGAAAATCATTTTTCGAGTATTGGGATGAAAATGCCGGAACCATTCGTGTCGAAGCTTCAACATCCCTTAAGGAACGTACAGCCGAAGATTTCATAGAGGATCATGGATTCATTCAAAACGATTATAAACTGATTGACGAAGATATATTATCGTGTTTTACGTTCGTGAGGCTGAACAAATCATCCACAAATGAAAAGAAATCCGCAGTCATGAGACTTCGCGGGTTCGGGGAGGTCCTCTTGACCGTCGCTAGCAGCGGCTTTGTGGTAGAGTCACTTGACGGCCACGATTCTAAAATTATGGAGTATAAGTTTTGGAAACAACCACCAGAATCGATTGTAGAAAGACAGCAGGACTTTAGTGCTCGTTTTGCTGAAAATAATACTGCCGTTAAAACAGTAACGATTGAAGAGCAGTTCGATTTTGCCATACTAATCGACGCTGTAGCTCAAGATGGAGAAAAACGTCCTATTCCTTTAGATGTGTTAAGCGCCGCGGCCATAAAGTATAACTACTTTCTGCCGGAAGTAGGACAAATTACTCAAGCAAACGGAATGCTAGCGGAGCGACTGCAAAAAGCCCTCGATCTTGAGGTCAAATATGAAAAGAAAACATACTCTATCGGTGAGTATATTCCAAAAATGGATAAGAACACTTTCCCAAAAAAGTATATTACAGGTGAACGCAGTGCCAACGGAATTCATATTGTGCGACTTAAAGATCTAGGCACGAAAGCCACTCTGACATACTTTTTTGATGAAAACGCAACATACATTTTAAATGGTGACCATCTTTGGGATAAACAGCTGGAAACTGTGATTCGTAGTTTTCGACTCTTGCATGCTGTGAAAAAGCAGTAAGTAGGGTGGGCCGAGGCTTTGCGAGTCCCACCAATCCTACTCGCGTGACAAATCTGGTGGGACTCGAAGACTCGGCCCACCCTACGCCACTGGAGCCGCCCGGACAAGCGCGTGCAGCGGATG
>Ga0105047_10002784_pt1 | contig 30976 bp, 23 predicted proteins | sample MAT04_FD_78384 | JGI IMG/M metagenome (GOLD analysis project Ga0105047, IMG submission 78384) | Freshwater microbial communities from Lake Fryxell liftoff mats and glacier meltwater in Antarctica - MAT-04 (megahit assembly) | ecosystem: Environmental > Aquatic > Freshwater > Ice > Liftoff... | reverse complement strand
TTTAGAACAGAATAACACTCAATACGTGCCAACATGAACGCCCTCATCCGGCGCTACGCGCCACCTTCTCCCCAAAGTGGAGAAGGGAAAATTCGAAGATGTCTTGAAGTTAGTTAGGAGCGTCAGCGAAGATCCAGAAATCGGAGCACGGAACTCAGGATCTCGCAATGACGACATCGTTCCAACTTGAAGTTAGTTAGAAGCCAATGTATTGAATATCTCAGCCTATATATTACATAATCGAAGAAAAACGATTATGATTGTCAATGACAATTGATTTGATAAGCCATTAGTTAAAAAGGAATAATTTAGTATGAAATGGAATAGAATGTATGGGTTTATGTTTATTATTAATTTATGTATGTCGACCTGTGCATTATCTTATGATCAACCAGTTGTTAATCTGGGTTATACCAGTTTTCTTGATGGAGGCCCTCCTGCAGGACCGGGTTTTTATTTTCAGGATTACTTTCAATATTATACCTCTGATCGTTTTAATGATAAAAATGGAAATAAATTACCATTTCCCCGAACTGACCTGAATGTTGTTGCCAATATTACACAGCTTATCTATCTATCAACTAAAAAAATATTAGGGGGTAATCTGGGTGTATCAGCTCTTGTTCCCTGGGTACTAAGTGCCAAGGTAAAGGATGGGCTGAACAACACTGTTTTACGTGCCAATGATGGGCCAAGTGATCTGGTTATAGGGCCTGCATTACAATATGATCCCGTGATGCGAAAAGATGGAAAAGGCCCACTTTTTGTTCAGCGCATTGAGTTTGATGTTATTGCTCCGATTGGCCGCTACAACCACAATAATGCGATTAATCCCAGTAGCAATTTTTGGAGTTTGAATCCCTATTGGGCGTTTACCTATTGGATTACACCTAAATGGACTAATTCCGTTCGTATGCATTATTTGTGGAATGCCAAAAACACACGCCCTAATATAGCATTTGGACCAAATGTATTTTCAACGCAGGCAGGGCAAGCTGTTTTTGCCAATATAGCAACCGAATATGAAATTACCGAGAGATTTCATTTAGGTATAAATGGTTATTTTTTCGATCAGATTACCGATACTCGCGCCAATGGAGTAAAACTGTCAGGCAGGAAAGAGTTTGTCTGGGCGATTGGTCCTGGTTTTTTATTTGGCATTACCAAAGAGCAGTTTTTATTCTTTAATCTATATTCAGAACAGAATGCAATAAATCATCCACAAGGCATTAATTGTATATTACGTTATGCCATTCACTTTTAAGGAGTGACTTTACCCACTCTACCCACAATTGTTCTCAGGTTTAAATAACATAGGTTTCTTTTAATGAATCAGAAGAAACAACACGCGTAGCCCGTATTAGCGTAGCGTAATACGGGAATTCTGACGTGACGTTTATCCCAAAGTACAGGTTTCTGTCTTTTGAACAGATGGGGCTGATGAGATTTGTTCTTTGCCATGAATGAAAAAAGGTCGTTGTTTTACAGAAATATCAGTTAGCAATTTTGAAGGGTAAATAGCAGGAGGCTCTTTTTTTACAAAAAGATCTACTCTCTCTTTTAATAAACGCGTTCTTTCTCTAAGCTCAAGTTCGCGTGTAATTTTAGCGCCAGAAATTACATCGCTTTTGATTGTCTGCGGGGGTAAAGGATGCATTGTATTTTCATCAATATCCTCATCGCAAAATTTTACCAGGCCGGAGACATTTTTAGCGGCATTAAATCCATAGTTCCACCAGCGTTTTATGACGCTATAAAAAGTGAAGTACCATTCTTCGCGGTGCATATCCAGTTGTGCCTCTACTGTAGATTCAAGCAGCGCTTTTTCAATACGGTTCGCCAGTTCCGGTTTTTCATCTCTAATTCTGCTGGATAATATTAACTCACAACATTTTTTGACTAAGCCATATTGTTTAATCTGACCTAAATAATTAATAATATTTATTTCTTTTTCAAAATATTTATCATCATGATGTAAGGAGTAACTTGATAGTTCGGTATAAATTGTAATATCAACAAAATCGCCATTTTTTAGAAAAAAATTAATCAAGACATTAAATATACATTTACTAACATCTCGATCGGGAAATTTTAACAAGACGTGCGACAAATTGTGCAGCAACAATGGATTATTTTGTTGCTTGGCCATATCACAATAATCATTCAGCAATTTTTCCAAATGCTGTGTGGACCCAGCGTAATTCATGAGGTATTCGCTAATAAATGGTAGTACTGCGTGATTTTTGCTATTACTCCAAGTGATGTCTCTAAGCTTTTGCCAATCAATAATTGCCTGCTCTTTTTTTAATTCTTCAAAAGCACGATCAGGTTCTTTTTTATTTACCCAGTTAATTAGTCTGGTCAGAAGATTATTCACTGAGCCTGGTAATATGTTTCTGATTGCCGCGCGATAGGTATTTTTAGTCGCTATTTGTACATCTAATGTATTTGATTTATAAAAAAGAGAAACATTGCCAAAATTCGCACAGCGAATAACCAGCTCATCAATTAACCGATTACCGATAGTTTGATTCTCATCGGGTGTTTTCGTACAGTGAATGTGGCGTTTGGCAAATTTAGTAACGTCTGCAATTTCATCAGCACTCCAACCCAATACTGTAGAGTAACGTAACTCTTCATTGGGAAATATTTTTTCATGCTGATGCCCAAGAATAGTTAAAAGCATACGATATTGATAACTATTAGTCCAATCTGGATTTTTTTCTAATTGTTTTAATAACGGCATGCAGTGATGTTTAAAAAAGAAACTAGAAAATCCAGGGTGATCCACAGCAGGGTTGATTTTGGTCAGCAAATCGGCTTTAAGAAAATTTTTCCAAAGAATTTCGCTGGAAGCTTCGGATGCTAGTAATGAGGCCATTACTGATTCATATGTTTCAGGAGCCAGCGTTTTATGCTCGTAAGCATTAATATTGAGTATGTGCAGGGATTCTGATAGTAAGTCTTGTTGATCAATTTGTGAAAAGGCAATTAAACCCTTAAGAAAATCAGGTTTTTTATGATGTTTAACCAGGTAATCAGCAAATAGTTCTTTAGCATCATGTTGTGCAGTAAATTGCAAAAATGTTTTTAAATTATCCTCTTCAAATAATTGTTTGGACATGGTAGGTGAAGCCAGAATAGCTGCAAATAATTCACAGGCATTTTCGGTGTTTTTAGTTTTAAAAAGGAGAGGGAATATTGTTGTTGCAGGAAATTTTTTAACAAGAGTATGCATATTTTTGGCAGGAATTGCGTTACCCTGGTCAATCAGATGCAATTGTATCTGGTCATTAATCCATTCGGAATGTTCGGGTTCGCAGTTTTCTAATAACGCAGACAATGCGCATTCATTAAAAACGTCTGAAAATAGTAATTTAAGCGCTACAGGTTCCTCAATCAATTCATCTTTCGTCTGATGTGCAAGTATAAGTGCGGATGTATTCGGTTGAAAAATAGTTTCCTGTTTTTGTTGTAATTTACCTGATTTGGTTAACAGGCCGACCATTCGTTGATTTGCATTATAAAATGGCATGCCTTGATATATGGCAACACCGAGTCCTATGCTTTTATGATTAAAAACGGGTGAAAGTGAGCCATCCACGTTAATAATCAATACATCATTGGATTCGCTAAGATGGGCAATCTCTTTACCGGATTCGTCATATAATACTTGACCGCCTGTAACTGAGTTTTGTTTGCATAAAAGCTGTTGTTGCACAAAATTCGGGTGGTCAAGGAAACTAATAACCCAGTTTTTAATTGTATCGCGTGCGTTTGCAATATCACCACTTTCACCAGCTGTATTATTATATATAAAACTGGATACTCTATAAAAGAAGTCATCTCTTAAGCCCGGTAAATCATTAGCGTAATATTTATGCAATGTGTTTAGTGCGCTATTGGCTAAATCAGGATTCGAATCGCTAAGTTTTTCGCATTCTTCTTCAAGTTGTGTTAATAAAGCGCTGATACTGGAATCGGCTTTAAAGTTAAGCAAGCGCTTGCTTTTTTCAAGCAGGTTTTTACGCCTTGCTTCAAAAGATTTTTGTCCAGCTTCACCTTTTAACGCTTCATTTATTTCTTCTTCCTGTGCTCTAATTTTTTCAAAGTTAGGCATATTTTTAATAAGCGAATTTAATTCATCTTGCTTTAGCGTCAATGAAATTAATCTATATCGTTCAATTAAGGCGCGTAAAATGTCTGGTGGGCAAGCTGCAACGAATTCAGGAGAGGTTATTAATCGCTGAATCCAAATGCCATCAATAGTGAAATCCTCCAGAGTAGACATGGTTTTATGTAAAATATCATTAGCCAGTGTGATTAATAGTTCGCTTCCGAGTATATCTAAATCCTGCGAACCAAGTTTATTTTTAATCAGTTTTAGGGCAATGGGATTACCTATATGAAAATTTTGACAGATTAAACTTAAGAGATTGCGACATAACGATTTGCTTTCAGCATGATTGAGATTAAGAAGACAAGTCTGAATGATATTTTCAATCAAATTTTCAGGAAGTTTTTCAAGGGCTGAGTAAGCAGTATCAAGTGTCGTGGCATTAAGTAATTTTTCAATACCATATAGGGCAGATATTTTATCCCTTCTTTGTGTACTGTTTAAAGCCGGTTCAAAGGAAAGGATAAGTTGGCTAATCGTTTGTGCGTTCAGATTAATTTTATATTGCTCAAGCAAGCGAAGTGTTGAATGTATACTTTCTTTATGACTACTTATACTTTTAATCAAAGTCATCAATGAAAAAGTGCGTGTTGAATGTCGTTGTAATTTTTCAGTAACTTGCTCAAGCCAATGTGTAATATTTTCCCCAGTATTAATATCCACTGATATTAAATTAATCAGAGATAAATTATGCTCTTTTGCATTTAGAATTAAATCAAGGAAAATAGTAAAATCATGGCAATGTGCATTAACGCATAATTTTTTAAATTGTAATAATATACTTTCATCTTGCTCAGATAAAAATGAAATTAAGTCTATGGCATTTTTTGGATTCTCCATAAGCAAAATATGAAGTCCTGTAACTAAAAGATCTGTATTTTCAATTAATAATAGATTGTCATCCAAAAGGGAATTTAAGTTTGCCCACTCATTTTCTGAAAGTGTTTTTGACATTTCAGCAATTTCTTTAAAAATTTCATCATCTTTTTTATCATTTTGATAATGGAAAAAAACAGTTAAAAATTGTTGAGCATTACTCAAAATATTCTCTTTGGTCATTACAAAGTGGAGCAAGTTATTCGCAATGCTATTCAATTGCTTCTGTTGGGCATTAGACGCAGTGGCGGATACAATAGTTTGTTTTAATACCGAAGATTGTCGGGATTTTATAGCCAGCTCTTTGCATCGGGTTTTTATTGTATCAATAAAAATACCTGTGGACTCTGCTGAAATCAGGTTTGAAAAATAATCTGATTTTTCAATTGTTTGCCTTGCCTGGTCAAAAGCAATTTCCAGTTTTTCAAAATTAATTGACTGAACAGGCAGTTGATCGGATATAAAAATAGTAAATAAATTGTCAATAATATTATCTAATTCAGAAACAAGGCTGTTTAAAGTTTTGTTTTCAGTGGCAATGAGGGTTGCTTGATTTTTTAAGAACAGAGCATGACTAATTATATCTGCAACACCAAAATTTAAACTTCGTTGTTTTAGAGAAAAGAGAAGATTTATTAAAGCAGATTTATCCTGATTTTCCAGCGAACTATTATGTAAAGAAGATAACATAGTAGTGTCTACTGCAAAATCTTTCAGGATGTTCGATAAAATCAATTTTATTTTAAACAAATCATCCTGATTACATCCTGACAATAACGCTTTGTAAGCAGCGTGATTGTCAGGATTCCCAGCTTGCGTATCTGTGCAGGCCAGCATAATAAAAAGCTCATACATCATATTACCAGGAAGCAATGGTTGTGTTGCGCGGTAATCACAAAACAGTTTATTTATACGCTGGGATAGAGATGAGGTGCCTCCCATAGTATCAAGAAAGTTGTAGATGATATTTTTTATTTGAGGATGAGAAACCAGATTTAAACACTGAAATAATTGACTATTGCTACGGTTATTCGTTTGATTGTAAAACGTTAGTTGTTGTTCGAGTTTTTTTTGTAATTGTGCAATTTGAGCATATTGTTCTGGTTGCTCCTTAAATAACTGTTCTAACGTTAAAATAATTAAAATAGCATCCGAACTGTCGTTGGTAAGCTGAATTAGTTCTTTTAATGGTAAGCAAGCAGCGTATTCTTGTAGAAGTTGTGGTGGTAACTTATCTAATTGATTTCCAATTTTTAATTGCTCTTGAGCAAGCATTAAATGTGTTTTTGAATTTTGAATAATTGTTAAATACGGTTGGCATGTTTCCCAGTTAAGCTTGGAAATAATTGCAGGTTTACTTAAGCCTTCTTGTATCAGGGCTGTTAATTGCGACTGCAATTGTGGCAGCATTGTAAATAGTGTTTGTAATTGATCTGGAGAGATTAAGAAAAGCAAAGCAATAATACAAAATTTGTTGGATTTAATATTGTTTTCTATAAAGATTTTTATGGGGCCAATCAAATTGTTATCATGATTCTCTATTAAAAAACGACATGCTTCAAGCAATAAAAATAGTGAACTTAATTGATTTTTTTCTGCGTATTCGTTTAAAAATTCTCTCAACGTAAGATCGCCCTGAACTTCATTAAAAATATTTTCCAATTTAATCGTTTTTAGAGGGCTTATAGTGATTTCTTTTAATGTTTTTGCCAAGGCGTTTTCAAGAGCAATTTTGTTTGGGGATTTAGTGATATGCTTTAGTATATTTAAATTATTGTTTTTTAGGGAAAGATCAACTGCGTTTAATTCTTTATTATTTGCAAGCTCGATTGAACTTCCGGCGTTTAAAAGAAATAAAACTATCGCTTCATTTTCTTGCTCTATTGCATGATGGAGTAATGTTCCACCATTGAGCCATTTAACTGTTAATATGTCCGGATTTGTTCTAATTTTTGCTGCACATTCTTCCAGCTTCTGATTTAAATCAGTAGGGGTTTGTGAGAGTGAATCATTATAAATTAATCGATATAACGGTAAGGAATCAAAAAGGGTGATAATTTCTTTATTTTTTGATTTTTTTGCATAATCATACATGCTTTGTGCATTTGTATTTTTTGTTTTGTGCTCCCTTTCTGTATCACTGCAGAAAAGCAGAAAATAACTCACTGTTGAAGTATGTTGTTTAACAACAGCCATATGCATTAGAGAGTACGGCTGTTCCGACGAAGTCATGGTCAGAAGTATTCTCAAGCTTTCTTTAGCCATTAATTTTATAGTTATTAAATTTGATATCTCTTTATTTTGATTATTAAAGGCAAGTTGCAGGGGAGTAAGTTTAGACTTATTACGATGAGTCATTAGTTTTATCAAAGTTTTGTCGTCTAACTCATCTAAAAGTGAGAGTAACTCTTCACTAAGCTCAAGAGAAGGATTTTGAAAAATAACATGTAATAAATTATCACCGTTTTTAGTCGAATAATTGGTGGAATCACCTATTAAAAACGCTAGTAAATTACTTTTATGTTTTTTCAGAACATTAATCATTTTTAAAGCGGCGTCAACATCGGTGCAATAGTTGAAAAACTTTATAAAAATAGTGTGATCATTAGTTGCGAAAGGTGGTTGTTGATGTTTAAAACTTATTTGTTCCACGGCATTTACTAATGCTAAGGTCTCTGGGTTTTTTCCATAGAAAAGTTTAATGAAATTGATTGATTTAACATCATTGCCAAACAAAATGGCTGTAATTTCTGATTCGGAAAGGGTCGCAATGTGATTGTATAAAATCGTTTTGACCTCATTTGGTGCATAGGCTGCAATAGTTTCCATAACGCGTTCATTAAATTGCATGTCGTAAGTACTGGCAACTTCTCCTGCCAGAAACTCGGTAAACTCTTTAGCGCTTAGTTCTATTAAATTATTGGCTACTTCTATGCATACTTCTATCGGTGCAAAAGCAAAAACCATGTTTAAAGGCAGGGCATAAGCAGGTAAATGGTTTATACGCAAGATTCCTCGCCCCCTTTTAGGAAGACGACGGTCATTTTGATGAACTTTCGTGAATGCTTTTTCCTGAGTTTCCCACGTTATATTTGTTATAAAGTGCTTTAATAATACGTCTTTAACTTTGGAATCATTTAACCCGTTGATTTTTTTCTCTAATTCCATTATTAACTTGCCCATTACTTTTTCCTGTTATTTTTATTTTTTAATGTTGATTTTATATAAATGTTTTTAAGTAATAATGCAATATGATTTTATCTGAGATGATAAGAGGAGCCTTCAAATTCTGGCATTGATTGGCTGCGTGTACCTGACTGTTCAGTGAGCGAAGGTTGATGTGTTTGCAAGAGCAAAAAAGTATGTGATTGTTCTTCACGGATAGCAAGTTCATTTGCTGGTGTATATCCAGGTGATGCTGAAAGTTGAATATTCATACGTTTATTACTACTCATTCGTAATGGTATATCTGGCAGGTGTGTACCAAAGGTAGAATCCAGCCAGCAATAAGTTGCCCAGATCACCATTAACGAGCATACAAATCCAGCGGTTACCAAAGTCGGAAAGGCTATGGCAGGAATAAAGAAAGCAAGCGTTGCCGCAATTGCCGCGAAAATATTTAATGCGGATGTAAAAAGAGAGTATTGGAAGTTACGTGCCTGTCGAGTTGATGAAAAATGTTCATCATTAACAGGTGGATTGCATTTTTTATGGTATTCAGCAACACAGCGTAAGGTACTGTGTAAAGCATACAGCCAAAAAGAAGGAATAATCATAACCGGAACAGCAAGGGCAACAAAGCCACAAATCATGGCAGTTAAACCGATTGCAGCAGCTGTTTTAATTTGCTCTTTAAATTGTTGAAAACCATACCAGGCTTCGGTTGCAGCGTCCTGATCCGGATAGAAGTGACTTGCGACCATTAAGACTAAATAACCGCAACAATTAAACAATAGTGAAAGAGAATTGGTTATTAATGAGAATAAGAAAAAAGGCAGGTATTTAAGTTGACCAAAGCAAAAGCCAATTACGAACAGGACCGAACTTAATTTATCAAGCTTTTCATGTGTCTTCACAAATAATCGATCCAATTTAAAGTAGGGAGCATTTTAAACAAGATTTACTGATTTGTAAAATCTACAAGTGGTTTTATTTATGAACATTTTGTTGATTATCAGTAATAGGTAATATTATCCTCACCCACAGCCCACCTGATTTTCTATTTTTAGCACTAATTTCACCGTGATGAAGCTTAACTGCTTTTTGTGCAATAGATAATCCCAAGCCATAACCACCGGTTTTCTTTTCACGGGAGGTATCAACCCTGTAAAAAGGATTAAAGATTTTCTCAAGTTGGTCAGGGGGGACACCGGGGCCTCTATCCATGATATCAATAATCAGATTTTTATCATCAATAGATAATTCAAGATTCACCGCTTCTTTAGCAGGGGAGTAACGCAGCGCATTACGAACTGCATTTTCAATCGCGCGGTGAATTAACCGTTCATCTACACATAAAGTAAAGTCTTGAACCTTTAGCTGAAGCCGTGGCGTTGACTCGCTGTATTCAAAAGAAGCATCTTCTTCGATTTTTTTCAATATATCTGCAATGTTAACGTTGTTTTTGATTATTTCATCAACCGACTTATCTAATCGGGCAAACTGGAGTATTTCACCGATTAAATTATTTAATCGAAGGCACTCCAGTTCCATTCGTGCAAATTCAATTTCTGCCAGACTGTTTGCTTTTTTACGGCCTAATTCCATAATAATTTGCAAGCGTGCTAACGGGGAACGTAATTCATGAGAAATATCCTGCAATAGACGCTCTTTTGAGTTAACCAGCGTTTCCAGCTGTTCTGCCATCCTGTCGAACTCATCTCTTAGTTCATCAATTTCATCACGGTGATGACCTTTAAAATGCCCCACACGCGTATTTAACTTTCCTGTTCCTAACGATTTTGCCGCCATTCGCAAAGAACGCAAGGGCTTGGTAAGGTAAATAGAGAGCAGATAACAAATCAGACCGCTAATGAAAATGGCGATGGTTAAACGAATAGTCAAACCTGCCCAAGGGATAACAACAAAATGTGAAAGGGGTTTTTCGCTCACGGCTGCCAGTCGATAGGCTCTGCCCGATGTGGAAAGAATTTCATGGCTGATAATCAAATTACCAAACTTTAACATTCCGTCATCTAATTCTTCTTTCACCAAATCTTTTGTTATTTCTTTAATTTCGTCGGGAGGTAATTGATTGCTGATAATTTCTCCGGTACTGCAGAGTAAATATAATGTCATTTTTTTTGACTGGCCGGTTTGTGCCAGCCATTTCTTTAACGCAGCATGATGTCCTGATTCAAATGTCGCTACCGCTGCGTTGGCATAACTGTCCATAAAAAGCTGTTCACGCGCCGGAATAGAGGATTTTTTGGCGATTTCACTGGTAACCCATGCGGTTGTAATAATAATAAGGATTGTTGCAAGCCAGAATGATAGAAAAATTTTCCAATACAAACTACGCATTAAACAAGTATCCAAAACCGCGAACAGTCTTTACTAAAGGTTCGCCAGCCTGATTATCTCCTAGTTTATTGCGTAGATTGCTAATATGTACATCGATACTGCGATCATAGGCCGTGTATTTTCGTCCGAGAGCGTATTCAGTTAACTCTTCCTTTGAAAACGCTTGCCCTGGCGATTTAATAAGCATTTCAAGAATGTTAAATTCGGCATTGGTAAGATCCATTTCTATATCATGCTGTCGCGCCGTGCGTTTTGAGCAGTCAACAACGATTCCCTGTTGTTCAATCACAGGTCGTTGAGCAGGGATTTTCTGAGTCCGTCGCAAAATAGCTCGTAATCTGGCTACCAGCTCTCTGGGATTACAGGGTTTGGGAAGGTAATCATCTGCACCAATTTCCAGGCCAACAATTCTGTCGATATCATCACCGCGTGCAGTTAACATTAACACGGGTGTTTCAAGATGTTCACGAATTCCTTTTAAGACTTCAAAGCCATTTAATTTGGGTAACATTACATCAAGAATAATTGCATCAAATAACTGATTGAGCGCTTTTTTAATTGCCGCTTCGCCATCATGAACACAAACAACATTAAAACCTTCAGGTTCGAGGTATTGCGTCAGTAAATCAGTTAATTCGGTGTCGTCATCTACAATTAAAATATTGTTATTCATTAATTGTCAGTCCTCAGCGTTTATTCGTTTTTCCAGTGTAGCCCGTTTATCAAAACAGCCTAACAGTTTGATACGTCTGGCATCAGCATTAATGATTTTAAATTCGAACGGTTCTATTGTAATGACCTCGCCTCGTTTAGGCAAATATCCAAAATTAGCCATTACAATACCCCCGATAGTATCGTAAATATCATCGGTGAAATCAGTATTTAATTGCTCGTTAAATTCATCAATGGGCGTATGAGCTTTGATAATATATTGCGCATCACCATGTTCTTTAATATAAGCCTCTTCATCGACATCGAATTCATCTTCGATATCCCCTATAATTTGTTCGATAATATCTTCAATAGTTACGAAACCACTTACTACACCGTATTCATCTACAACCAGAGCCATATGGTTACGATTACTGCGAAATTCGCTAAGAAGTTGATCAAGACGTTTACTTTCAGGAACAAAGGTTGCCAGTCTTACGATATCATCCAGGTCAAATTCTTTATTATTTTCCGCCTGAAACCGCAGTAAATCTTTGGCATGCAAAACACCAATAATTTCGTCTTTATTATCACCAGTGACGGGAAAACGAGAATGGCCGGAGCTGGTCACTGTTTCTATAATTGTTTGTAAATTATCATCCTGGGAAATGCAGGTCATCTGTTTTTTAGGCAACATAATGTCGCGTACACGCATCTGCGAAAATAGAATTACACCTTCAATCATGCCTAATGTTTCAGAGTCAATAAGTGAACGAATCTGAGCGTCTCTTAAAAGGCTGATAAGCTCATCTTTATTTTGAGGCTCCATCTGTAAAAACTGTTTCAGCCGCATAAACCAGGAACTACTTTCATCTTCTTTACTCAATTTATTCACCCTCCAAAAGATAAGGATCAGCAATGCCAAATTGGGCAAGTAATTTGATTTCCATAGCTTCCATAACGTGTGCATCTTTCTCTTCAATGTGATCATAACCAAGAAGATGTAGAACGCCATGCATCACAATATGCGCCCAATGGGCTTCCAGTGATTTTTTCTGTTCAATACTTTCCTTTTCCAAAACAGCAGGGCAAACGATAACATCACCTAACAAAGGATATTCCAGCTCAATGGTATCAGGTAATTCGCTTGGAAATGCGAGTACATTAGTTGGCATATCTTTTTTTCGATATAGTTTATTTAATTCAGTAATTTCTTCAGTTTCTACGATACGCACTGTCAATTCAGCTGCTTCTTGATGTTCTTCAAGTACAACATTTACCCAATCAGTCAGTTGTTTTTCAGAAACTGGCAGTCTTTGTTCACAGGCAATTTGAATATCAATGTGGTGGGTCATTTAAAATCTTCCTCTTTATTATTTTCATAACGATCGACAATTTTAGTAATCAGAGGATGTCTTACAACCTCGCGGCTGGTAAACGAATGGATGCTGATTTCGTCAATATCATTAAAAATTTTAACGGCATGGGCAAGTCCAGACTGGGTACCTTTGGGTAAATCAACCTGTGTCATATCACCGGTAATAACAATTTTGGAAGCAAACCCCATACGGGTGAGAAACATTTTCATTTGTAAAATGGTAGTGTTCTGGGCTTCATCAAGAATGATAAATGCTTCATTGAGCGTTCGGCCGCGCATAAAGGCCAGCGGTAAAATTTCGATAACATCATTTTGCAATAATTTTTGTGTTTCTTTAAACCCAATCATTTCATACAAAGCATCATAAATTGGTCTTAAGTAAGGGAGCACTTTTTCGACTAAATCGCCGGGGAGAAACCCAAGTTTTTCGCCGGCTTCGACGGCAGGTCTCACAAAAACAAGGCGTTGCACTTCCCCTTTTTCAAAGCATTCAATCGCTTTGGAAACAGCCAGATAAGTTTTACCTGTTCCGGCAGGGCCGACTGCAAAGGTAATATCATGCGTATCAATACTGTTTAGAAAAGCAGCCTGTTTATTGTTTCGTGGCTGGATGAGTTTACGGCTTAGTTTTACGGGATGCGACATGATTGGTTGCGATTCCTCTATGTTTAATAGTAATTTTATTTGTTCAACGTTAACAGGGGAAGATGATTGGTTGTAAAGTTTTGTAAAGATTGCTGCTGCATGTGTAACGACAGGCTCACTTGATCCGGAAAAGGTAACGTGACTATCATGTATTTTGATAGCAATCTGAAGCGATTGCTCAATGAGAGTAATATTTTGATGAAATGCTCCGCATAAATTGGCCAAACGTTCAACGGTCAACTGCGGTAATACCAAATGGGTACTTGCCAATCTACTACTCAAGGTTATTTTTTGTTTGATAACTGTATTTGAAGAATAGTCTATAAACAGGGGATTCTGCAAGTAACTGAGTAGTCAGGTCGGTTTAGTGGTATACTTACAGATTATTCCGCAGTTCGACATTAATGGTTTTTATGATTGACTTACATTGCCACAGCAATTTCTCCGACGGTCTTTTACCTCCTCACCAATTGCTTGAAAAAGCAAATGACGCTGGTGTTAAAATTTTAGCATTAACCGATCATGACACGGTTGAAGGATGTAAGCTTTTGCGTACACTTGAAACGTCTATCCGCATTATTAATGGTATCGAATTAAGCGTTCGCTGGAAAAAATATGATATTCATATTCTCGGTTTAAATATTGATATCGATAACGAAGCAATCACTGATTTGATAAATCAACAAAGTGAAAGCCGTATCTTGCGCGCTCGACAAATCGCTGAATGTATCGAAACATTGGGAATAGATGACGTATTTAATAAAGCCTGTCTTCTTGCAGGGCACAATCGCATAGGCAGACCGCATTTTGCTCAGCTTTTTGTTAACGAAGGTAAAGTTAAAGATATGCAATCTGCTTTTAAACGCTTTTTAGGCAGAGGTAAACCAGCTTATGTACCCACTCCCTGGATATCAATTACCGAAGCGGTTGAAGGAATAAATAATGCAGGCGGGCATGCAGTGATAGCGCATCCGCTAAAGTATGGTTTAACCAATACACGTTTAAATGGCTTGATTACTGAGTTCAAAGAGGCTGGCGGCAGCGGTATGGAAGTTGTTTCTGGTGAAATGACTCAACAGGAAGTCGATACGCTGGCAGGCCTTTGTTTACGCTATGAATTGCTCGCTTCAACCGGCTCCGATTATCATGGCGATAAAATATCGCGTATTTCCCTTGGACGACAGCGCAAACTCCCGCTAAACTGTACCCCAGTTTGGCATCAATGGAACATTTAACAGGGGACCTTATGAGTCAGTTTTTTGCTATACATCCGGATAATCCACAATCGCGCCTGTTGCGCCAGGCCGCTGCAATTGTCGAAGAGGGTGGCTTAATTGTTTATCCTACCGATTCAGGTTACGCATTAGGTTGTAAATTAGGTAATAAAGACGCCTTGGAGCGAATTCGTTTACTACGTCAGCTTGATAAAAATCATAATATGACTCTGGTTTGCCGTGATTTATCCCAGATTTCCACCTATGCGCGTGTCTCAAACCCCATTTTTCGTCTGTTAAAAGCATTCACGCCAGGTTCATACACCTTTATCTTGAATGCAACAAATGAAGTTCCGCGTTTGATGCTGCATCCCAAGCGAAAAACATTAGGTTTGCGGGTACCGGAAAACACTATCACATTATCTTTACTTGAATGTATGGAAATGCCATTGATGAGTACAACGCTGATTTTGCCAGGAGCTACAGCGCCTTTAAGCCAGGCTGAGGCAATTAAAGATATTTTAGGTAATCGGGCTGATTTAATTATTGATGGTGGCAGTACGGCTTATGAGCCGACTACAGTTGTCGATTTGACTGGCGAATTTCCAGTGGTTATACGAGAAGGAAAGGGTGATCCTGAACCATTCAGGTAATAATTATAAGAATAAGATTGAGGATTTTGATGTCAGCGTTATTTAGTTCTAACAAACGGGTTGTTTCGGGGATGCGTGCCAGTGGCCGCTTGCATTTGGGACATTATCACGGCGTTTTAAAAAACTGGCTTAAACTGCAACATCAGTATGATTGCTATTTCTTTGTTGCGGACTGGCATGGGTTGACTACTCATTATGAGTCTCCTGGCATACTTGAAAATATTGTATGGGACATGGTAATTGACTGGTTAGCCTGTGGTATTAATCCCAGCCTTTCAAAAGTATTTATTCAATCCTGGGTTCCCGAACATGCCGAGTTACATCTGTTATTATCGATGATAACACCCTTGGGCTGGCTTGAGCGTGTTCCTACTTATAAAGATCAGCAGGAAAAATTACGTGATAAAGATTTATCAACCTATGGTTTTTTAGGCTACCCCTTATTACAAAGCGCCGATGTATTGTTGTACAAAGCTGATTTTGTTCCCGTAGGTGAAGATCAGATTTCCCATATTGAGCTTATTCGAGAAGTTGCTCGTCGTTTTAATTTTATGTTTGGTCGTGAGCCGAATTTTGAAGTGATGGCTATGGACGCCATAAAAAAAATGGGCAAAAAAAATAGCAATTTATACAATGAGCTGCGCACAGGGTTTCAACAGAATGGCAGCCATGATGCGTTGAACACAGCCAAAGCGTTGGTCACTAACCAGCATAATCTCTCAATTGGTGACAAGGAGCGGTTGCTGGGTTATCTGGATGGGTCAGGAAAAATAATTCTGCCTGAACCGCAGGTTTTACTGACCGAAATGGCAAAAATGCCGGGTGTTGATGGACAGAAAATGTCTAAGTCATATAACAATACTATCGGCCTGCGTGAAGAACCAGCGCAAGTAGAGAAAAAAATTATGACTATGCCAACTGATCCAGCTCGCATCAAACGTAGCGATCCGGGTGACCCAGAAAAATGTCCTGTCTGGCAGCTTCATAAAGTTTACTCTTCCGACGAAGTAAAAGAATGGGTGCAAACAGGTTGTCGCACGGCGGGTATTGGCTGCGTTGATTGCAAGCGTCCAGTCATTGATGCGATAAATCAGGAACTGGAACCAATTCAGGCATCGATTAAAGAGTTTCAAGACGATATGGGTTCGGTGAAGCAGATTGCTGCTGAAGGCAGTGAAGCTGCACGGGAAGAAGCAATTAAAACATTAAAAGATGTGCGTGAAGTCATGGGTCTGGATTATTAATGGATGTTTGCCAGGAAATAATTGAGCAGCCAGTACTCGCATTTATCAGTGGTAAACCATACACTGATTTACCGGTGGATTTATTCATTCCACCGGATGCGTTACGGGTATTACTTGATTCATTTACTGGCCCTCTGGATTTATTGCTTTATCTGATTCGACGTCAGAACATTGATATTCTGGATATCCCTATTGCACGTATTACCGAGCAGTACATGCAATACATTAATCTCATGGATGAAAGCCAGCTAGAGCTTGCAGCCGATTATCTGGTAATGGCCGCAATGCTCGCGGAAATAAAATCACGACTACTGTTGCCGCCAGCTCCTCATCAAAATGAAGACGATCTGGAGGACCCTCGCCTGACCTTAGTCAGAAAGTTACAGGCTTATGAGCAATTTAAACAGGCTGCAATTAATCTTGATGAGCTGCCACGCTGTGAACGAGATATTTTTCCAACGACAATAGAATCCACGGCTCTTGAAGCGGTGATTTTGCATCCAGATGTCACTTTATCAGCGTTAATGGATGCGATGCACGATTTAATAGAACGACAGGGGCATCAGACTCATCACCAGATATCACGTGAGCCTTTATCGGTACGTGAACGCATGGCTAAGGTATTGGAAAGAATCCAACAGGATAAATCAGTATTATTTACTCAATTATTACAACAGGAAGAAGGGCGGATGGGTCTGACCGTTACTTTATTGGCTATACTGGAATTAGCAAGGCAGTCGCTGGTGGTTATTACCCAAACGGCTGCATTTTCCCCCATTCATCTGCAGGCAGTTTAATATGGATGATAATGAATTAAAATTGATTATCGAAGCATTATTGATGAGCGCGGAAGCACCGCTTACTCTTGAGCAACTTACGGACGTGTTTGATGACTGGGAAAAACCGGATCGCAAACAACTTGAAAAAGCGCTTGCTCAACTGATTACCGATTATGATAATCGCGCTATAGAATTAAAGCTTCTTGCCGGCGGATATCGTTTCCAGACAAAAGCAAAATATGGCCTATGGATCAGTCGTCTGCAAGCGGATAAACCTGCAAAATATTCCCGGGCATTATTGGAAACGCTGGCAATTATTGCTTATCGGCAACCTGTTACACGTGCTGATATTGAAGATATTCGTGGTGTTACAGTAAGCAGCACGATTTTAAAAACCTTACTGGAACGTGAATGGATAAAAGTAGGTGGACATCGGGATGTCCCAGGCAAACCTGCAGTTTATGTGACAACCAAACGTTTTTTGGATTATTTTAATCTTACAACGGTACATGAACTGCCTCTCTTACCAATTGCAACTGATGATTTGGTAACAATAGAAAAACCTTTAGAAGAGTGTATTGAAGAATGAGTAGTGAACGATTACAAAAAATATTAAGCCAGGCCGGTTTGGGATCGCGCCGTGAAATGGAGCGCTGGATTGAACAAGGTCTGGTGACAGTCAACGGCGCAGTCGCCAAGTTGGGCGATGGCGCCTGTTCATCGGATAACATTGGTGTAAAAGGGCGTTTGATTCCCAATCCATTGAAAAATCAAAGTAAAACACGAATATTAATGTACCACAAACCAATCGGTGAAATATCAAGCCGTAATGATCCTAAACACAGTAAGACAGTATTTGACAAACTTCCCTATTTAAAACAGGGTCGCTGGGTTCAGATTGGGCGGTTGGATATTAATACGTCGGGATTACTCTTATTTACCAACGATGGTGAACTGGCAAATCAATTGATGCACCCAAAATACGGTCTTGAACGTGAATATGCTGTTCGTGTTCGCGGCGAAGTGAGTCCCGAAATATTAAAAATATTACAAAAAGGCGTACAGCTTGAAGATGGTATGGCTCAATTTAAAAAAATTGATTTTAAAGGTGGTGAAGGTACAAATACCTGGTATCACGTTACGCTGACTGAAGGTCGTAACCGCGAAGTAAGACGATTATGGCAATCACAAGGTGTAGAGGTAAGTCGCCTGATTCGCATACGTTATGGACAAGTTACCATGCCTCGTTCGTTAGCACGCGGCAGCCATAAAGAACTGACAGCAAAAGAGGTTTATACCTTAATGAAAGCTATACCACAGGTATAAGATTTGGTTATAAGAGAGATTGATGTAATGAGAAAAAAACGAGCACGATTGCCTTTGGCAATAGCAACTGCGGAAATTGAGAAATTCAGTCATGATGGCCGAGGCATTGCCCGGCTTGAAGGTAAAACGACGTTTATCCAGGGCGCTTTACCTGGTGAAACAGTTTCTTTCCAGTATACGCAAAAAAAACGTGATTTTGATGAAGGTAGAACCCTGTCAGTAATGACTGCTTCAAAAAAACGGGTGGAACCGCGATGTCCTCATTATTTACTATGTGGTGGTTGTTCGTTGCAGCATCTGGCTGAAGAAGCTCAGATTCATGAAAAAGAGGAATTATTACTCGATTTATTGCAGCGAATAGGGAAAACCAATCCTGAGGAAATTCTCCCTCCATTGACCAGTACAACCTGGAATTATCGCAACAAGGCGCGTCTAAGTACCCGTTATGTGGAAAAAAAGCAGGCAACGCTGGTTGGTTTCAGAGAAAAAAATAATCCGCGCTATATTGCCGAGATTACTCAATGTCCAGTTCTCAATAAACGTGTTGACGATCAAATTGTAAATTTAAGAGCTTTAATCGATTCATTAACTGTACCTGCGATTATCGCTCAGATTGAAGTTGCTGCTGGAGATAATGAGGTAGCTCTTATTTTCCGTAATATGGAACCATTGACTCCTGACGATGAAATTAAATTGCGTAGTTTTGCCGATCAAAGCGGGTTTTCTGTGTATTTACAACCAGGTGGACCGGCGACCGTAAAATTGTTTTACCCCGAAGCTGCAGATGAATATTTAAACTATGAATTACCAGAACAGGGCATACGTTTTAAATTTCACCCGACAGATTTTACTCAGGTGAATGCAGGTTTAAACCGCGCAATGGTTGCCAAAGCCATTGAATTAATGAAACTTGAAAAACACGATGTTGTGCTGGATTTATTCTGCGGTTTAGGTAATTTTTCGCTGCCTTTGGCAAAACATTGTGCCAGGGTCATTGGTGTTGAGGGTAGTGAAACAATGGTTGAACGGGCACAAATGAATGCGCAGTTAAATGGAATTACCAATACTGAATTTTATTCAGCTAATCTTGATGAAGTGGATGCACTGGCCAGGATTGTTAACGTGCAAATCAACAAAATCTTGATTGATCCCCCACGTTCTGGCGCCTTGGAAATTGTACGTCAAATCGATAAGTTAAACCCGGTACGAATAGTTTATGTATCCTGTAATCCCGCAACACTTGCCCGTGACAGCGATATATTAGTCAATCATCATGGTTATCGTTTATTAGCTGCTGGTGTGATGGATATGTTTCCTCACACAGCTCATGTGGAATCCATAGCTGTATTTGAGAAAGGATAAGCTTTTATGGTTAAAGTCAAAGAAGATACGCCCTGGTCCGTGGATGGCAACATCGACGTTGAACGGTGGTTACAACAGCTGGGAAACAAAGGCTATTTTCAAGACTTGGCACCAATCCGCAATGCCTGTTCGCTAAGTCAGCTAGCGGGGCATGAACACGCTACTGAAACAGGTATTTCCTGTTTACAGCAAGGTTTAAACATGGCTGATATTTTGGCCGATCTGGAAGTTGATCAAGAGACATTAACTGCTGCCATTGTTTTTGCAAGTGTTCACTACGCTGAACTTTCAATTGATGATGTAGAAGAGCAGTTAGGCACTAACATTGCCAAGCTGGTATTAGGCATTGAAAAAATGAGCGCTATTCATAATTTGCAGGTGCTCAATAAATATCCACAGAATAAGCATCAAATCGACAATATACGCAAAATGTTGCTGGCCATGGTTGATGATGTACGCGTGGTTTTAATAAAACTTGCCGAGAGGCTTTGTGTTTTGCGTTCCAGTGAAGGATTGCCCCAGAGCTTACAAAAACAAATCGCAACTGAATCCATGGAAATTTATGCGCCGTTGGCTAATCGCCTGGGAATTGGAGCAATCAAATGGGAAATGGAGGATTTGGCGTTTCGTTATTTGCATCCTGATGATTACAAAGCAATTGCTAAAGGGTTAAAAGCCAAAAGGCTGGATCGGGATCGTTATGTGAATCTGATTGTCGATGAGTTGAGCAACGAAATCAGGTCAACGGGTGCAACACGTTTTGAGGTATATGGCCGTTCAAAACATATCCATAGTATTTATAAAAAAATGGAACGGAAAAATGTTCCGCTAGATGAAATTTATGATGCGACAGCGGTCAGGGTCTTAGTTGAAACAGAAGATCAGTGTTACGACGTTTTAAGCATAGTGCATGCATTGTGGGATCAGGTTTTAGTCGAGTTTGACGATTATATAGTTAATCCAAAACCTAACGGCTATCAATCATTACATACCGCCGTTGAAGGTCCTGAAGGACGCGTTTTCGAAGTCCAGATTCGTACCTTTCAAATGCATGATCTGGCCGAAATGGGTGTAGCTGCTCATTGGAAATATAAAGAAGGCAGTGTCCAGCAAAAAGAAAGTCATGAACGAAAAATTGAATGGCTGCGCGAGGTCTTGTCATGGCATAGGGAAATGGCTGCCTCCAGCGGTGTGTCGGAAGCTATGGAAACAGAGTTTCTTGAAGACAGGGTATATGTATTTACACCCAGTGGAGACGTACTGGATTTGCCTCAGGGCGTAACACCGCTTGATTTTGCTTATCATGTTCATAGCCAGATTGGCCATCGCTGTCGAGGCGCGAAAGTTAATGGATCAATTGTGCCATTAACCTACGCATTAAAAACAGGTGACAAAGTAGAAGTATTAACCGGTAAAGAAGCAAGACCATCACGCGACTGGATTAATCCACATTTGAATTATCTTAAAACATCACGTGCCAAAGCCAAAGTGCTGCATTGGTTTAAAATGCAGGATTACGATAAAAATCTTGCTGAAGGTCATGAGATTCTTGATAAAGAATTAAAAGGGTTAGGCGTTAAAAACGTCCGTATGCAAGATATAGTCAACTCATTTAATTTTAAGCGATTGGATGATTTATTAGCAGCTCTGGGGCGTGGTGATATAAAGCTTGGTCAGATCTTGCATCGTCTTGCTCCTTCTCAGGAAGTTGAACCTGATATTCAGACGTTGGTGAAACCACAACATAAACCAGAAGTTACTGGCAGTGATTTACGCATTGAAGGAGTAGGAGATTTACTTACTTCAATGGCTCGCTGTTGTCAGCCTGTTCCCGGTGATGATGTTATTGGCTATATAACCATAGGTCGCGGTGTTTCAGTACACCGACAGGATTGCCCTAATATTATACATTCGACTGACAGGCAAAAACAGCGTTTTTTGCATGTAACCTGGGGAGCCTCTACTCGAGATCATTATGTGGTTGATATTCTGATTCAGGCGTTTGATCGCCCGGGATTGTTGCGGGATATAACATCATTGCTGGCTAATGAAAAAGCACACGTTTATGCATTGCAAACTAATAGCAACAAGCAAGAAAATACCGCTTTTCTGACGTTAACAGTAGAAATTGATGGCTTGCAAAATTTATCAAGATTATTAAGTAAAATTGAGCAAGTTCCGAATGTGTTGCAGGCAAAGAGGCATGTGTAAGTCTGCGATTGGGCACCGTTCACTACACAACCGAGCCGCGACTGTAAAGGAGCGTTCACGGGCTAAGAGCAAGGCCTGTGTTAGCGAAGCTTTAATTATATTCCTCAAACGCTTGCTAACGCGCGCGGCTCGGTTACGCCGACCGATTTTCCAAAACGGATTTTCCAAAACCGTGGCTTATCCCGAACAAAGTAATTGATCTCTAATTTAACTGGTCATGGTTAATTCGCTGGTATCTTTTGTTACCGGTGTTGCCAATACTTTACTTGCAAAAAAACCATCTGGGCTGCTACCTGGATTAATTATCTCTTTGCTTACCATTAAATCGTTGACCGTATCAAACAAGCTTTCAAAATTTTGTTGATCCAACTCATTTTCATCTGCCAGACACCTCAGGGCGTTGGCCAGATTGCGACTGTGATTTAAGTTATTAAAAACAAACACAAGATTAGGAAGATAAGAATTCAGATAATTTAATTTTAAAAGCTCCAGTATTTCCGCCGTATCACTAGCGAACTCTGGCCACAGCTTAATAACTGATAAATAATCAGTTCCATTTTTTACTTTTTGATATTGAATATAAAACTTGGCTAACCCTACAGCGTGCTCGGCAGAAGAGCTTATGAATTCTTTACTGTCATCATTATATAACTTTTCTTTTTCAAGTAAGACTATCGCCGACGCCATATTTAAAGCATGTTGTGGATGAGCCAAAATCTGATCGAGCTTTCCATCAGTAAATACATCATTATTGATAAGTGTTTCAACGGCTACAACATTAAAATGAGAGGGTGATGTTGTAAAAATTGCATTTAAAATTCCTGAAATTTGTTCAGCTGTAAAACTATATTGTTCTTTAATTTTGACAAACTGTTCCATTTCCATTTTAAAAACCACAGCCAATTGGTCATTAGCTTCTAAAATTCTTTTAAAATAGTCAGTAACATCCCATTTGGCAATTTTAAACAGTTCAAGAATTTCCGTTACCCATAATCTTTTGGTTATGGTTTGCCCACACTCAAATAAAATATCGTAACATTCAGGTGAAAAAGGACCGGTATTTGGAAAGGAATCGTCAAACATTGAAGTCGTACGATTAGACAATACATCGTATACTTCAACAATAAAATCCGGGTCTCTTAGTGTCAAAATATTAATAATATTTTTACTGTCTAACGTCCAAGTCATTGTCTTGACTGCCATTAATACTTTACTTATATCTGTTGAGGCAAACAGTGTATTGATGACCTTATCAGTCAGAACCAAGCGGCTTTTTAATATTTCCAACGCAGAGCGATAATTAGAAAGCTGAGAATTATTTGGCGATTTCTTAAGAAACTCATATAGGTGATGGGCGCTCATACCACACAAAATTATTAAATTAACGAGATCGTCCCTTTTTGATTGATCGGTTTTATTTAAAAATATTAAATTAGTCGCAGTAAGCTTGTCATTAGCCTGCAGTAATTGTAAAACGGGATACCCACCAAACATCTCAGCAAGTTCAATAAATACAGGACTACTGCCAAATTCTTTATTAAGCGTTTTTTTGTCAAGAATTATGTTTGCCAGTAAAACCATTTCATGGTTTGATATTTCTGAATGAATATCCCTACCTTCCATAAAAGTATGTAATTGTTGAATATGACGTTCATATATTCCTACCATCGCAGCTATCCCGCGAAAAATACCGGTTTGATTAGTATCCAAAATTTTTTTAACTGCGATATATTTCATCAATAACTCCTGTTTTGTGAAATAGCATTTGTATATATAGACAGATTATTATAATAGTTCACTTTTAAAATCAACGAGTTCATTATGCAAAGAGCCTCAGAATCCGGATTTTTTACCCCAGTTCCAGTTGAGAAGAAAACAACTAAAGAGCTACTGACCCAATGCAGACAGCCTCCCCTGAACTATCCGATACCTATTGCTCAGGAATTGTTTAGCCGACATGATGAAGAATCGTTGGCTGCACAAAAAACACTATTAAATTTTTGGCTGCGAGAAAACTATGCCCCTGCATTTAAAAATAATAAATTGTTTAAAGGCTTATTATTTAAATCCATTACGCATCCTGACATTGGTGCAAACCATCGTTTCTCAGTATTATTATTTATAGCAAAAATGGAAAGAAAAACGCCGAAATCATTTCATGAAATTCAAGAAAAATATATTTTAAATTACGGCAATTTATCATGGCCAGATAGTTCGTTGCCGTATGCTGAAATGCAGTATGAGTCCATGACCTCAGAACAGTGCGATTCATTGGTAAAAACCTTGATTATTCAATTAAAAACCAATTATATATCTGCTGTAAATATGTTAAATCAGTCTATTTGTTCACGGATAAATAAAGCTCAGGCACAAGAAATCATTGCTTATATAATTGCTCAAATAATTGCTTATAATGAAGATAAAAGATTTTATCGAAGAAGCGTTTCAAATATTATAAATTGGTCTGCTGGACCAAATTGTAGGGTGTTAGCTAATTTGTCTCGTTTTATGACGCAGGAACAGGCTTTACAAGCCTATACTTTCGTAAGTCAAAATAAATTTGCAATGGAGTGGTATGGTTCTGCGTTTGTGCACAGGTTATCTAAAAAAGATTACAATGCTATAGTTAGTAATCTTTTAACAACATTTAATAAGCCAAAGGATGATAAGGAGTTTATAGATAATTGTAATAAACTGAAAGTTATCAGCACTCGTTTATCAGAGAAACACGCTAAAATATTCGTTTTAAATTTATGTGTAATGCGCGAAAGAAAGGCTAGTGTATCGTTTTTGCATTTCGAGTATTTTATTGCGGATGTTTTCAGTTCGTTGGCACCGTTGTTGAGTGAAGAGACTACAGAGGAATATGCAAAAATCAATATGATTGCTCTGAATAACTATGTAAATATGAGTGATTATTCAGTGATGATGAACTTGAGAGTTTTAGCCGAATTTTTTCTGAAAACCAGTGAGGAAGGAAAGAAAAATATAACTAAAGCCTTAGATTTTTTAACTAATAGATTACCAGCAACTGAGCAACAGGAACTTCTAATATTAAAAGCACGTATGGTTGATTCAGTTAAAGAAAGTAAAGTTGATACACTTGATCTTTTTGTAAATATGCCTGCAAAAGAAGTAAAAACAATACTTTCTAAAACCGATAAGGAATACAGAGCTAAACTGGTTGATAAGACAATTAAGTTACTTGATGAAGAATGTGCTAAAAATATAAAAGTGAGTCTTTTTCATTTTCATCAATTGTTCTCTATTCTTGCATGCATGAGTCCTTACATGAATACCGATCAATTAAAATTAGTAGCACGTTATATTTTTTTATATATAAAGAAGGCTGATGAGAGTAGTGAGGTAACTAGACGAAATCGCCTATCTTATGCGCCACGCCCCTGGGAATTATTAATTATTGTCAATCCATATTTAACAGATGATGAAATAAAACGTTTATTAAGAGATGTGATGGATGAACTGCATTTTGGCTGTGGCAGGCATAAACAGGTTGAAAAGTTTTTAAGTTTGTTGATAGTTAGTAATCGGATAAATTCAAGGCAAATTATGCCTCAGGTAGCAAAGATTCGTGTTCAAACTAAAGAGACTTTAAATCTGCAATTAATTGCAGAGTTTTATGATCTTTTGAAGGGCAGTTATATAAATCCTGCTCCTGAACGGCTACCACGTCAGGTTTTTTCTCTGAGCATGTGACTTCGCTGTGGTTAGGAAAACCGAGCCGCGCGCGTGAGCAAGCGTTTTTTGGAGTTTGGGATGCCTGGCCGATAGAGCCTTGCTCCCATCCTGTGAACGCTCCTTGACAGTCGCGGCTCGGTTTTTTAAAACATAATTCCCAAAACCACATTTCTTAATTCACTCAGCAATACATTATATGTTCTGCAGGCTGCACCAATCGACATGCACTCCAGGCCAATACGTTGTTGCGAGAGAAATTGCATGCTAGGAAAAGGTGCAAACTGACCTGTCTGAGAATGTCCAATAATTATAATTTCCGGCTTGAGATCCAGCACCAATGTCAATGCTTCAATATCCAGCATTTTTATTGATTTAACAGGCCAGTCAGTGATTATTTCATCTGCGTTAACGATCAGATTTTTATGATAATCATTTGAATTTATTCTTATTTCCGTATCACTATACGACTGTACGGCATGTTTATCATTTGATTCGAGGCTGATGTGCATGGTTTTTGATCATACATTAATTTATACTGGAGGCCATTATAACACAGAGGTATAAAAATGAATGAATTTCCACGCATTAGTCGTTTGCCCCCCTATGTCTTTAACACGATGACCCAGTTAAAGGCGGAGGCACGAGCGCGTGGTGAGGATGTTATTGATTTTGGTATGGGTAATCCTGATCAGCCCACTCCGCAACATATTGTTGACAAGCTGATTGAAACAGCCAAGCGCCCGGATACTCATCGTTATTCCATGTCAAAAGGTATTCCTCGCCTGCGTCGGGCAATGGCGGGTTGGTATAAAAAGCATTATAACGTTGAACTGGATAGTGAAAAACAGGTACTTACCACTATTGGTTCGAAAGAAGGGCTTGCTCATCTGGCTTTAGCAATTAGTGGCCCCGGCGATACTGTCCTTGTTCCTGATCCGGCTTACCCTATTCATACCTATGGTTTTATTATTGCGGGTGCGAATGTAAAACAGATTCCATTAATTGATGAAAATCAATTTCTGCATGCTGTTGAAGAGGCCATTGAGCAAACCTGGCCACGTCCAAAAGCCCTCGTTATCAATTTCCCTGCCAATCCAAGCACGCATTGTGTTGAGTACGAATTCTTTGAACGAGTAGTCGAGTTGGCAAAGAAACATAATATCTGGATTATTCATGATTTAGCTTATGCCGATATCGTTTTTGATGGCTATAAAGCGCCATCTATATTACAGGTTCCAGGAGCGATTGATATTGCAATTGAAACCTATTCAATGTCCAAATCTTACAATATGCCAGGCTGGCGTGTCGGTTTTGCCTGTGGTAACGAAGAGCTGGTTGCTGCGTTGACTCGTATTAAATCCTATCTTGATTACGGCACATTTACACCGATTCAGGTCGCTGCAATAGCCGCACTTGAAGGCCCTGATGATTGTGTTGAAGAAATTCGGGCTTTATATGAACTTCGTCGTAATGTGTTGTGCGAAGGATTACAGGAAATTGGCTGGGATGTAGAAAAACCAAAAGCGACCATGTTTGTCTGGGCAAAAATTCCATCGTTTTACAGCCATATGGGATCACTTGAGTTTTCAAAATACCTGTTACAAGAAGCGCATGTTGCAGTTTCTCCTGGCATTGGTTTTGGCGCTCAGGGCGATAATTATGTACGTTTTGGCCTTATTGAAAACAATCACCGGACTCGACAGGCTTTGCGTAATTTAAAATCGTTATTTCGACGGGATGGTTTTGCCAAGGCGGTTTAATTATGGATGTTATTATTAATGCTGACAGGGAGTTAGCGCCTCCAGATAGCCAGTTATTGGCGACAGAAGGGCATCATTTACTTAATTTTCTTCGTTGTGCCGGTTACGATGCTAATTATTTACCCATTGCTGATTTGTTACGCCAATACCACCAGTTAGAAGGTGAGTGGTTAGTGATGATGCCTGTTCATTGGCAGGCAACTCATAATGACGCAATGATTATCGCTTTTGGTAATGAACTGGCTTTAAGTGAAGAGGAATCACGTGCACTCTTTAATCAGATTTCAACGTTTTTGCAGGAAGATGGACTTGATTTATATTATCACGATGCCAATACCTGGCTTGTAAATCTGAAAGACAAGCCTTCAATTACCAGTAAACCAGTCTGGCAGATGCAAAATCAATCGATGATGTCAGTTCTGGCAACTATGGATAAAAGTTTATATTGGCAACGTTTGTTGACAGAGTTACAAATGCTGTTAAATGCAGACACTACCAAAGAGCAGTCTTTACGTTTACCCGTGAATGGTGTCTGGTTTTTTGGTAATGGTACGTTTTCATGGCCAGTTAATAGAGATATTATGACGGATGATGAACAGCTGCTTACTCACTTTTCTCCTGCACTTAAACCATTAGATTTTGATAAGCCGATTGCCAATAATGCGATTTTACTTATTAATTATCCTGAAAAAATAAATATTGACTGGCTGGAAACGACCTTAAGTAAACAAAAGGTTAGTTGGTTTTGGAATAATATAGCCTATTCAACCGCTAAAAAAAGCTGGTGGAAATGGTTTGCTAAAGGATGAATCAATGCTTATCAAACGAAGAGTAATTCCGCAAATTTTACCTGATTTGGGCAGTATATCCCCAGTATTACAGCGAATTTATGCAGCCAGAGGCATCACCGATGCAACTCAACTTGATAAACGTTTACAAACATTGCTGCCTTTTTCGTCGTTGACCGATATTGATAAGGCGTGTGCCAGATTGGAAATTGCTCTGAAAAAACAGCAGCGTATTTTAATCATTGGCGATTTCGATGCCGATGGCGCGACATCAACAGCGGTTGCCATTAGCGCGTTACGAGCTATGGGTGCGCAAAACGTTGAGTTTTTGGTGCCTAATCGGTTTGAATTTGGTTATGGACTTACACCAGGAATTGTCGGGATTGCACAAAAATGGCTGCCTGATCTGATTATTACCGTCGATAATGGTATTGCCAGTCTCGATGGCGTTGCTGCTGCGAATGCTGCTGGTATTGATGTATTAATAACCGATCACCATTTACCCGCTGAAACGCTGCCTGCTGCTTGTGCCATTGTTAATCCTAATCAGACTGGTGACGTTTTCAATAGTAAATCCATTGCCGGTGTTGGCGTGATATTTTATCTCATGCTTGCTTTACGAAGACATTTAGTGAATATCAACTGGTTTAAAGAGCAGACTATTCCTGAACCTAATATGGCACAATTTCTCGATTTGGTTGCCTTGGGAACCGTCGCTGATGTGGTGGCACTCGATCAAAATAACCGCATTTTGGTTAATCAGGGATTAGCACGTATCCGCCAGGGGTTATGTCGTCCAGGGATTAAAGCACTTATTGAAATAGCCGGTCGAGATTGCGCTCGTTTGCGTGAAAGCGATTTAGGTTTTGCTATTGCACCGCGTTTGAATGCCGCTGGCCGACTTGATGATATGTCAGAAGGAATTGAATGCCTCTTGTGTGAGGATTTAGCAAAAGCAAGACAGCTGGCGCAGCATCTGGATGAATTAAACCACGAAAGACGGGCTATTGAAGCCGAAATGAAAGAACAGGCCTTAGCAGCGGTGGAAAAGCTCTCACAGAAAATAGAACACGCAGCCCATTTGCCCGCAGCCTTGTGTTTAATGGATAAAGGCTGGCACCAGGGTGTAATTGGTATCTTGGCAGGGCGCTTAAAAGAACGCTATCACCGACCGGTTATTGCCTTTGCAGCGGTTAGCGATAATGAATTAAAAGGATCGGCGCGATCAATATCGGGTTTAAATATTCGGGATATTCTGGCTTCAATTGATAAAGACAAACCAGGCTTGATAACCAAATTCGGTGGTCATGCAATGGCAGCGGGTTTAAGTTTGCATCCTCAACAGTTTACAAATTTCCAGCAGGCTTTTGTAACGGAAGTCGGCAAACACCTCGATGCAGCGCAATGTGAAGGTCATTTATTAAGTGATGGTGAGTTAAATATAAGTGAAATCAGTTTGGAAACAGCATTGTTGCTTCAGCAGGCTGGGCCGTGGGGGCAGCTATTTTCCGAGCCATGTTTTGATAATATTTTCGAAATTCTCGATCAACGCATAGTCGGACAAAATCACCTTAAAATGACGGTAGTGCATCAACATGGTGGCGAACCAATCGATGCGATTGCGTTTAACGTTGATTTAAAAAGCTGGCCTAATCACCGCGCCCGGCAAGTTCACTTGGCCTATAAGCTGGATATTAACGTGTATCAGGGGCGATCGCGTTTACAATTATTAGTGGAGGCATTAAACCTAGTTTAATACCTCCTTTATACAGGATCTGAAAAACGTAGCAAACTAACTTATGTGATTTCCTTCTCCCGTTTGCGGGAGAAGGTGTCACAAAGTGACGGATGAGGGTGCTGGGTATAGCATAGTTTACGTGCCAACATGAACGCCCTCATCCGGCGCTACGCGCCACCTTCTCCCCAAAGTGGAGAAGGGAAAATTCGAAGATATTTTGAAGAATGGCTCGTAAGGTTATTTTTTTGGTGATAAATTCATGTTTTCTTCTATTTTATCAGTAAATACATCCGGGCGTGATTTCCAGAACTGAGCCGTTCCAAGTTTCAAGCCACGGAACAAGGCATACAGTCCGCCAGTGAGAATGGCCAAGGTGATACGCTTAAATCGCTTGTCTCGTTCATCATCTGATGTAGTAACTTTTAATTCATCTTTGTTACTCGTAAACGTTTTTTCAAATTCCGTAATGCTTTTTTCAACATCAGAAAAATCGAGCGGTTTACTTAATGTTTGAATCGTTGCAAGTTTGTTTACTGTTTTTTCTACTTTTGCATAATCTTTGGAAGCCTTGTGAGTGGTTAATTTTTTTTGAAGGTAATTCTCATAATCTCGACACTCATGTTTTAATTCCGCAACCTTTGCTACTGCCAGCACGTAATTTTTATCCTTTTCTTCAGTCAGATGAATACGCAAGGCAGGGATGTCCTGGGCGCGAAAATCAGCATTCCCCATTTTGTTAACCAGTTTTTTAAAGATGTCAAGTTGGAGTGGTTTTTTTGCAGCAAGTTCGGCAATACGTTGCATTAATTTAGCATCTACTACTGTTGCGTCAGCAGTTCCCGCCACCGCATAGACTCCACAGCAGCCGTGCACTCTAATTATTCCATTTCGTAAACTTGTTTGGTATTTTAGCATCTGATTTAAGTCGTAGGATAGGATTTCGCTCAGATGT
>Ga0105047_10002783_pt1 | contig 30978 bp, 25 predicted proteins | sample MAT04_FD_78384 | JGI IMG/M metagenome (GOLD analysis project Ga0105047, IMG submission 78384) | Freshwater microbial communities from Lake Fryxell liftoff mats and glacier meltwater in Antarctica - MAT-04 (megahit assembly) | ecosystem: Environmental > Aquatic > Freshwater > Ice > Liftoff... | reverse complement strand
TTATTATCCCAGAGCATCTGAACCACAGATAACATTTATGCAGTCACGTCCCGGTGCAGATGGATTTAGCATAGATAAAAAGTCATACATGCAACGAAAAAAAATGGCAGCAGACAGACTTGATGCTATCATTCTATATCTCAGCAATGAAAAAAAATGCCGACAAAGAGCCATCGTCGAATATTTTGGTGAAAAAGGAACGGACTGCAGAAAATGCGACATTTGTAACGGGTCTTCAGAAAACATACTAACCTCAGAGCAAATTAAGAAAGTATATAAGCATTTACAAGAAACAGTACTACAACAACCGATAGACATAAAAACGTATGCAGGCATTTATCCATTCAATAAAAGAAAAAGGATTATCCGAGCCATCAAGGATTTTGAATCTGAAGGGCTGATCAGCATCGACAATACCGGATATATAAAACTGGCAAAAGCATGACAGTGCCTAAAACCATTTACTGCATCGTCACCAATGATCTGAATCAGGATCAGCGTATGCACAGGATATGTACATCACTCACCAAAATGGGATACGATGTTTGTCTGGTTGGCAGAATAAAGCCAAAATCCTCTGCGCTGCTAAACATGCCCTTCCGACAAATAAGATTACCTTGTATGTTCGATAAAGGATTACTTTTTTATACTGAATACAATATCAGGCTTCTTATCTTGCTTGCATTTCGGGTCAAAGTTGATATCATTTATAGCGTCGATTCAGACACAGTGGCTGCCTGCGGACTCTCAAAATGGTTGAAACGAAAAAAAATGGTATTTGATGCCCATGAATATTTTACAGAAGTACCCGAAGTGATGAACAGACCTATTATAAAATGGACTTGGGAAATCATAGAAAATATCTTTATACCCATGGCGGATGAATGTATGACCGTCAATCAAAGTCTGGCAAAACTTTTCAGCAAAAAATATACAAAACCATTCATCACTATATACAATGTACCGGCGAAATCGGAGAAACGCTTTCGGGATAAATCATACACCAAACCTTACCTGCTGTATCAGGGTATGTTGAACCAAGGAAGGGGACTAGAAGAGCTGATATCTGCCTTGCCACTGATCAGAGATGTCGATCTTTATATCATCGGTGAGGGTGATATGTCGGAAAAACTTAAAAAGCTGGCAAATGAAAACACAGCCAAAGATAGAATCATTTTTAAAGGGTGGTTAATACCGGACGAAATCAAAACAATCACAGCAGGAGCTATATTGGGTATAAATTTGCTGGAGTCGGATAGCAAAAGTTACTATTTCTCTCTAGCCAATAAATTTTTTGACTACATGCATGCAGATGTACCCTCTGTCAATATGGATTTTCCGGAATACAGAGATATCATCGCAAAGTATAATGTGGGGATATTGATATCTGTTCTGGATAAACATGAAATTGCCAACAAAATAAATTTTCTGCTGAGCGATCAGGCAAAATATGCAGCTATGAAATCAGCTTGCAGGTCAGCCTGTGATGTTTATAACTGGGATCATGAAGAAAAAAAGATAGAAAAACTTATGGAAAGACTTATTGTAAGGTCTTAGTCCGTCAGGTATCAGCAAAAAAAAGTTGAGATACAAAGATTGTAGTACAATACCACATCAATTCCCGAAATATCCTTCAATAAAAAAAGCAAAATAAATCCTGCTATTTTCCCGAGTACCAACTCTTCACATCATCAGAAAATTTTGCCAGGGATGCTTTTTCTATATACATCATATGCCCTGCAGGATAATATTTCATAGTGATGTTTTTCTTAAGTCCGGCAGGTAAAAACATATGGTCCATCGTATATTCTGAAGCAAAGAATGGGGTGGCAAGATCAAAATACCCATTGCAAACCAATACTTTCATAAACGGATTTTTGACCATGGCCACTCTAAGATCTTCCGACACATTCAGATACTGATTCTGTACATTGTCATAGTTCCAAGGTCTCGCCCGTCCGGTAAGGATTTCATAGGGCATATCAATATCTACTTTCAGATTTTTTTTCAGATGATCATATAGAGCGACTGTATATGGTCCGTAAATCGTAGCGTCATAACTGGGATCAAACTCTGGTCTTTCCCCCGCATCATTATAGTCCTGACCAGTAAAACGGCTGTCGAGCCTTCCCACGGTAAGACTTTCGCTTCTTCTCAATTCCTTACAAAACTGCTGGATATTGATACGAAGATTAGTGCCCATAATATATTGCTTGGATAGTCCGGTATAGATGGAAAGTTTCTCAGCAATGAGATTTTTATCACTTGCACTCAACTTATCGCCCAGTGTCAAAGCATTGTTGTATTCGCCAAAAGCAAACTTACGTACTTCATCCATAAGATTCTCCAGATTACTAAACTGCGCATTGAGTTTTTTGTGATGCCAAGCCGTAGCAGCATAAGTTGGAAGAAAAAGCATATATGGTAAGTCATTTCCTATTTCAAATCTGGCCGTCTGAAAGTTAGTGATTTGTGATATTAAAACAATACCATTCAGAAACATCCCATATCGGGATAAGAGGTGACTGCTCAATCCTGCTGCCCTGGTGGTGCCATAACTCTCGCCTGCCAGGTATTTGGGGCTGGCCCATCTGCCGTTTTTACTGGTATATAACTGGATAAACTGACCTACTGACTCAATATCTTCCTTATAACCCAAAAACTCCTTTTTATCCACACCTTCAGCAGGTCTGGAATACCCCGTCATGACTGGATCGATAAAGACAAGATCTGTATAGTCGAGCCATGAATAATCATTGTCCGTCACCTGATAAGGCGGTGCCATAGAAGCTCCATCATCTTTCATCATGATTCTTTTGGGTCCTAGGGCTCCCATATGCAGCCATACAGACGATGAACCCGGCCCTCCATTAAAGGTGTAAGTGATGGGTCTTTCGGCAGTACTGGTAACACCATCTTTTATATATGCAGTATAAAACATCCTTGCCTTGTCCTTGCCTTCTTCTGTCTCGAGCAGCATATAACCTGAAGTGGCAACATAATTGACGGTTCTGCCGTTTTTCAGTATCAAGGTATGTTTTGTAACTGACACCGGCGGTAATGGCAATTCTGTTTTCTCCTTTTTGTCTTGTCCAGCAAGGAAATTGAATGAAGCACATATTACCAAAAGAAATAAAGAACGTAACATAGATTTAATGTTTTATAATTTTGAAAGAATACAGCTTGATATCTGTGTACACATTTACAATATACATGCCATCCGAAAAACCTGACATATCTAATACGGTATTATTTTTTTCCGTTTTACCTATTTTTTGACCCTGTATATCCGTGATCTCTGTATATAGCAATTTGATATTTTCATCCAGTCGAATATTGATTATATCGGAGGCTGGATTCGGGTAGATCGTTACAGGCCATTTTTCAGCCTTATCATCAACTCCTGAGTCCTTCTCTACAAATGCAATCACTTCCCTGGTATCACTATCGCAACTGACTATATCATAATGTACTTCCCAATCATAAAAATAATAGTAATAGATGGCACCGAAGGATGAAGAAAGTAAAGTAATCACATTATCAATGCTATATGGATATCCGGTACTGTTGAATGTACGGACCAATCTGGGAGATCGATACCCAAAATTACTGACATTGACTGCTTCATCGGTGGTAAGGTTGTATTGGTTTCCTGGCTGAAGTGTTGCATTTAGTATCAAGGAATGGATACCTGCATCGATATAAATATCTTTGGAATATATCACATTGCTTTCACTATTTTTGATAATAACCTTCCTGATGCCTGCTATGTCTGTATTTACTTTTACGCTATACAAAACACATGGTCTGTCAATACTAAAAATAATCCCTCCCACTGTACTGTTGCCTCCGTATAAGTTATTCAACGGGAATTCCTTTTCTCCCACATTTTTTATCTTTTGATCTATGACTTCAGTTACTCTTGCAAAAAAACCGGTGGTATTACTGAGTGCCTCTGTGATCAAAGTATCACCGGTAAATATCGGATTGACCAAATTTTGATTTGGAAACCAGCTTGTAGCAACGTTGTCAGAAATTAGTGTGGCTTTTTCACCCGCTACTATAGTGTCTCCTTTGACCTGCCATTCAACATTATAAAATTCTACATTGACACTATCTGTTCGAATGGCCCCACAATAATCCGTAGCAGTTAGTATTATTTTTTGAGACTGATCTGTTGATGTGAATTGAGTTGTACTACCGGTACTCCATTCATAGTAGGCTGCATTGACTGCAGAAATTTCAAATACTTCTCCATCACATAATTTTACCAATGGACTTTCGCTAATTAATTTTATATCACTGGAAAAACATCCCGAAATCACAGCAACAGGTTTGGAAATAGTTTTACAACCAGTCGCATCCGTCATAGTAACATGATATTTCCCTGGCTGAGCAATCTGAACTTGCCTGCTGGTAGAGCCATTATTCCAAAGATAGGTGACAAATTGAGTCGATGCTACAAGCGTAATTGGTGTTGATGCCAATATTTGTTCGTCTTCATATAGTGTAATACTTTTACTGATACACTGTCCTTCCTGGGCAAGATATGTACTGTTTGCTTCCAAGTTCAGATACTTATCCTTGTGTCCGGATGGCCATCTTATGACTATACTATCAATAACATTTGCTGTGCCAATACCGAAATGTTGTTGCAATGAATTGAAAATACCATAACTTTCTCCCCCTTTTACATATCTAACCTTTTTGCCCCATGCTCCGTAAATTTCAATCTGAGCACCAATAGCTGAACGATTGGAAGTTTTACCTTCAAGATTTACTTTGATAAAGTTGTTATCGTTGCCTTCATTCAACCAGAGTTCATCATCTTTAAACCCGAGTTCATTTACGGGCTCGGCGATATGTGCATGTATATCCAGAAAACCATCATCATTGATATCACCCACTGTCAAAGATCTAGGTGTGTTTGGCCCGATGGTATTAAGTATTATCTGAAATGTTTTGTCGCCCATATTGCGCAAATATGTAAATCCTTCAATCCCGGCCACAATGATATCAAGAAAACCATCGTTGTCAAAATCCCGCATGACAGATTGGAATCCAAAGGATTGTATAACTTCAGGTAAGGGTATTTCTTTAAAAAATTGACCCCCGATATTTTCCATCAGCGCATGAGGAGCAAAATGATTGACCACAAAAGCATCCTGATCACCGTCATTGTCTATATCTCCGAAGGCAGTAACCCAGGATTGTTCACCACTATTCATGCCGTATTCACTACCTCGCTCGGTAAAAGTGCCCTCTCCATTATTGATATACAGCCTGTTTATCCTGCGAAGATCTGAAGAACTATTCACTCCTGCTCTGCATTTTGATATACACAGATCTGGGAGAAAATCTCCATTGACATCTACCCATTCACTTCCGTAATTGCCAGATCCGTCGGTAGTGTCATTTTTGGTAAAATCAATGACTTTGGTCAAGACCAGATTACCTGCTTTATCATTTATATAAATACTGCTTGGACCATCATCGTTGCAAACAAAATAGTCCAGCCAACCATCATTGTTGATATCAACTGTATTGGAAGCCTGTGCATAAATGCCCGATTGAAATGCTTTTTTGGTAAACTTGTTATTAGTTAATGTATTGATGCTGATTAAATTATATAAGCCTGATGTTATTATTTCATTTCTGCCATCATTGTTCAAGTCTCCGGCAGTAAGTGTCCATTCGGGATTTGACGATACTTTTATCGAGTCGATCAGACGCAGTTTAAATTGTTTTCCGTAGCTTTGGATGGCTTTGAGCCAGATACCTTTATCAATTATTACAAGGTCATCGACCAAATCTCCATCGACATCCAGCATAGCACCTGGCATAACACTTCGGGTAGGAATGTCTCTTTTAATTGATCTGGTTATATTTTTAAATTTAGGTTGGCCAATGCCAATTTGTGACACTAGGGTCATTACTAAGATAAAAAACCAATTGGAGTAAACACGCATATATAATGAGCTGATTTTAAGAGACAAATATAGAGGATTAATTTAAATTAATGATAAATTTTTAGATGCTTGGTAAAATCAATAATCTTTGTTGATAGCTGTTTTAGGATGCAATGGTGTAAGGTAAAGAGAAATCAATCATTTTTTTAAGCTCACTCATGTAAAAAACATAGTAAATCTTCACCCTGATGTATGTAACAAAGAAAACCCTAGGACATCTTTTTGTCTTTAAATGTTATTATTTATGCACCAATTCTACCTTGTAGAAACATAACCTATGCTTAATTATAACCTAAAGTGCTTTTTTGAAAGATACCAATATCCCACATATTATTATTAAAGTGATTCCTACAAGACTAAGTTTATCAGGAAAGGCATCTCCTAGAAAGGTTCCAAAAATAATGGAAAATACAATGTTACTGTACCCAACAGCGCCTATCACACCAGTTTTTTGAAATGAAAAAGCTTTGGTCAAATAGATCTGCCCAAACAAAGCAGCTATACCCAGCAAAAGTATCACCGGATAATGACTAAGTTTAGGAATATCAAAACTATCAATGATAAAATCAAAACGAGTAGTCTCAATAAAACTGCCTGTGGTAAGCGAAAAAATCGGTAAAACAATACCACATAACATAAAGGATAGGATTATCGATCTCTGGTCATACTCTTCACTTAAACCTCTGATACTTAGGTAGGCCATACCTGTCATCACTGCATTGGCAATTCCCGTTATATGGTGCTTTACTGACAATCCTGAAGTGTCTACTGAAGGGAGAAAAATAAGACAAATGCCACCAAATCCTATAATAATGGCCACCCATTCTGAAAATTTAAGTTTTTCTCCAAAATACCATGCAGCTGCCAGCGCTAAGAATACAGGATAAGATTGCTGATATGTGATGGATATAGCCAAACCAATATTGGAAATTCCATAAAAAAAAGTGTACAATGCGAGGGTACCGATGACACCTCTGAAAATCAAAAGCCAAATGTTACCTCCTTTCTGCACAACCGGAGTCACTTTCATCGAATAGAGAATAAACCCCACACCTATTAGATTTCTAAAAAGTACCAACTCAATAGGATTGATATCATCTCTCAGATATCTGGCACAGGCTCCGGTTAGCGCAAAACAAAAAGAAGCCACAAGCATAAACAAGATGCCTTTGCTTTGACTTGGTACACTCATGAACCCAAAAGATAAGTCCTACCTTTTGATAAATTTTCTAAAAGTTGACTTATCATCCACTTCAATTTTTAGCACATAAACTCCGGACTGCAGACCCTGTATGTCATACACGGCAGAAGTACCTGAAAAGTTATTCGATGAAATAATCCTGCCTGTCATATCTGAAATAGTAGTCCGATATTGTCCTTCTACTCTGTCTATCAAAACAATATTTAATACATCAAAGGCAGGATTTGGATATATCAGTATTCTTTCCGTCAATAATTCTTCTTTGACGGATGATGCAAAGTCTTCATCTACATCAATATTAAACTCAGTAATACTTATCCATCCTCCCTGCCCATCAGAAACAACAAATCTAAAATCATCATCTTCATCACCTTCAGAAGTATGAAGATATTTTACTTTATTTTTATCGATATCATCTTGCGTAAACTGACTGCCTCCGTCCACAGGACTTCCATTTACAGTGAGTACTCCTTTTGATGGAGCCTTTACCAGAATATATTTCAATTCAGCGGCTGAATTATTGATATCTTCGCTGAGTAAAAGTATCCTGTCTATATCTCTGGTATCTTTCGGGTGGATTTTTAAAATTTCATTTCTGGTCAATACCGGCGGATTTAAAACAATATTGGCGCACAACTCCAGGTCAAAATTTTGCAGCCTGCCACCATTTCCGGATGCTTTGTCTTCCAGTCGCAGTGTCCAATTGCCCTTCATATTTTCTCCATTGAAAGCTGAAAGCGGCGATTCGGGTCTGTATATTCTTCCCGTATTGACCGGACATTGAAAATATTCATTGGATTGATCGTCAATACCCAGATACAGCCCTTTGGAAGAGCCACATTTGCGACTCCAGAGTAAAATTTCTTTGCCTGAGGGAGCTGTTAGATAAGCTACCAGATCACCAGACCATTGATGTTCTGCCCTGATATTTTTTATGTTTATATCACTAATCGCACCTTCATTAAAAACATTGACAATAGCTTCCACTTTAGGGGTTCCTGATTGTGAAATATTTATAGTGAGATCGCCTGATTTTACAATAGCACAATTAAGAGACTCTGTATTAAAAGCATGAACATCTGACCATTGACCACCCCGACAACTATTGGAGGCTCGTACTCTCCAATAATAAATAGTCGCCTTCTCCAGAAATGTATTTGAGTTAAAACTATTCCCTATTGTTTCTATATTTATTACTATTTTTTCAGTATTGAAAGCGGGAGAAGTAGCCACCTGCAAATTATAACTGACTGCATCCGGTTTGTTATCCCAATTGTAATTTTGAGTAGGACCAACACCACTGATTCCATCTACTGGACTCAACAAAGCTACGTGGTCAATATCAGTACTGGTAATCCCTAATCTAATCACCCGCTCTATTGTATCAATTCCTTCTATGTACGACCTTACCATGATCTCATAATCGGCAGTGCCCGTTACATTTTGGAGATTTATATTTAGCTGCGTGTTTTCTCCTGCATTTATTTCATTTTTAACAAAAGTAGCCACAGCGCCCTCCGGTAATCCTGATATTATTTCAAAACTAACTTTTTCTGTAAGTCCTGAGAATCCGACTGTTGAAAAATCATACGTTACACTTTCCGGCAAACAAGCATTTTTACTTGATTCAGCTACATCCATAAAAAATGAAGGAACAGTTGGTAAATCAATGCGGGAATTATATAATCCATTGGTAAAGAAAATATTATTTGATGCTTTCACCACAATTCTTGCCCTTATGGTTTCAGTATTAGGAACAATTATGCTTTCCTGTCCGTCATTTGGAGTAGATTTTGATATAAGTTTTAAATTTTCAGAATCAAAATCCAGACTATTGTTTAAGGCTAGATAAATATCCACAAATTTACAATTGACTGGGGCTATATTTGTATTGGCCACATCCCAGGTTACATTAAGTTTGTCTCCAATCTTCAGCTTATAATCCAGCACAGGAAATGTGAGTCTAAAAGGTCCTGCATTATCTGCCACTCTGAATTTCATTTCATCCCATACTGAAGCATTTCCAAGCGGATTATTATCTCTTACTACAAATCTGAAAGTAAGCTCTCTTCCGTAAGTAGGCAAAAGTTCGGTTTTGTCTGTAAACTGTCCATTGAGTATTCTGGATACATTAGGAAAATATCTGGCAGGATTTGTAGTGGGCTTAAGTGATCTGAAAATAGGTGCGTTGCCTACGGGAGCCCCCAACGGACTGGATGTTTGATTGTCAAACTGATCCCAATTGTACTTCATAATGTCTCCATTGGCGTCTTCTGCGGATGCTTTCAGAAAGAAAGGGGTTGACTTAGGAATAGAAAATCCATCGGTGTAAGGCAATGTAATCACCGGTATAAAATTATTGATATCTACTTTTTCTGCACATTCATAGGCATCTGCTCCTTCAGAATTTGTAAATGAAAGCATTTCATCCAGAGAAATGACGTGATAATAATCGTCTCTTCCACCACCGAGGTTACTTGTTCCGCAAGCATTGGGATACGCCATGATAGTAGAGCCACCTCCAGGTTCGTATCCGGAGTCAGAAAGTTGTCCTTCCTGTCCAGGACAATTGTTAAATGTATGCGCAGCGGTCATTTGGTGTCCTATTTCATGATTAAAAACAAGGACGATACCATTGCTGATAGAAGGGCTATTGTGACAAGTTACTCCCGCTCCTTTGCTTGGCGTACAAATATTGCCAGCGGCAACACCACCCACATCATTGCAGATTGAAAATACATGCCCTATTTCATAAGTTCCGCTACCTATTCTTACATTCAGGACACTTGTATTTTGGCCTACAAGCGATAATCCTTGATTGGGGTTATTGTATGGATCGGTGGTGCCGTCCAAAAATATAAGATCATCATTTTTTGCAATTAAAACTGCTGTCAAACCTAACTCAGTTTCGAAAACGATATTAGCACGTTCCACAAAAGCAACCATGTCTGCCAATGCTTTTTCCTTAGTTCCTCTGACAGCGCCCCATTCTCCCGTGCATGCCAATGCAAGTCTGTACCGCCTAAGTTCCATCTTATCACCCAGCCTTCTGGTGCCCCATTTAGCTTTGCTAGTATTATGCACCTGAAAAGAGTCATCCGTACCACAAAGTGCTCTGTCTTTGAGTGATTCGTCTATATGGTCAGAAGTATAATATGCCATATAATTATTGACATCCCCTGCACTATAGGGATCAATGTAAACCATTCCTTCATCAGTCCTTATAGCGCCATGAAATCCATTAGGCCCAATACTAAATCTTGCAAAAATGGTTCTGTTGCTTTTCTGATATGCTTTATATGATTTGATGGCCGGGTATCGTGCTGCCAATTCTGATTCCATGACAGGTGCTTGCCATACTACAAATTGTTCTAAACTACCATCAGGCATGGGAAGTTCTATAGCATATTCTGATCTTAATCCAAACCCAGTAAATTCAGCAGGAGCTGAAGCCATTTGTTTTGCAAGCGCTAAATAATCCAGACTTACTGTAAAATATTTATTAGGAATGATGTCTCTGGATTGTCTTTGTGACAAAGATATTTTTGATTCATCAGATTTTTTCCATATAGTCTGCGAAAATGCAAAAGATGGAATCACAAGAAAGAGAAAGGATATCATTCTTTTGTTCATGAGGAAAATAATATTTATAAATTGCAGTAAAGGTATGAAATAAGTATTGTTTGGTATGATTCTGCAGGTACAAAACTGCATGGTGTATTAACACGGACAATTTAAAATAGTTTTTTAGACATCAAAGGAAACAAACCATGATATGACTTCATAATAAAGACCTTAATATTGCTTAAAATCATCAATGTTTGAAAGCATACCTCATATTAAAATAATAATTAATATATTTGCCAAAAATATAAGGTAAGTGATCGATACACACAGACACAGGGGGCTCAGGCAGCAATTGGTAAATGAGTTAAAATCAAAAGGAATAAATAATGAAAAAATCCTGAATGCTTTTATGGAAATACCAAGGCACTATTTCCTAGAAAAAACCTTTTCAGACTGGGCTTACAAAGACGTAGCTTTTCCAATAGATGCAGATCAGACGATATCCCAACCTTACACAGTGGCTATGCAGACTACGCTGCTAGATGTTAAAAAGGGAGATAAGGTACTTGAAATTGGCACCGGATCTGGATTTCAGGCCTGTGTGCTCTCTCATATGGGTGCAAAAGTGTATACCATTGAGCGGCAGAAGAAACTATTTGATAAAACAGAAAAATTTTTACATGATATCGGATTTGGAAATATCAGAACATTATACGGCGATGGATATGAAGGTGCGCCTCGATTTGCTCCTTTTGACAAAATTCTTATCACTGCAGGAGCCTCTGAAATACCTAAAAAACTTATTGACCAATTAAAACCCGGTGGTATCATGGTCATTCCATTGGGACAGGGTGATTTGCAGAAAATGCTCAAAATAACAAAAAGCGAAGACGACTCTCTTAAAAAAGAGAATTTCGGAAATTATAGATTCGTTCCATTTCTAAAAGGTGTGAACTAGAAAATTTATTGATGGCATTTCGCTTGACCATTCATAAAAACTTACATTGTTGCATCTAATTGGCAGCATCCTTAAATATAGAAATGATGTTTCTCTATTTAGCATGGAAACAACCTATTCTATTCATGAAGCATTTAATGGTTTTAATACGTAATTTAATTTCGTATATGCTGCATAAAATAAATATTATTATTTAATAGCAGCTATTTTACGACTTATTTCAACTCCTGGAAAAATTTATTTTTTACATCAATTAATTTATATATTTGTGAAATAAATAGCATCAAGCCATGACTTTACAAGTTAAATCCATCGAACAATACCATGAAGCTTACCAAAAAAGTGTGGAAGATCCGGAAGGATTTTGGGCAGAACAGGCAGACACTTTTACTTGGCATCAGAAGTGGCATACCGTACTCAAAAATGATTTCATCACTCCAGATGTCAGATGGTTTGAAGGTGGTAAACTCAATATTACTGAAAACTGTCTCGACCGACATATAGCTACAAAGGGCGATCAGACAGCCATCATCTGGGAAGCAAATGAAGCTAATGAACCGTCTATAAGATATACATACAAACAACTACTCGCCGAGGTTAACAAATGTGCCAATGCGCTCAAAGCACAAGGTGTGAAAAAAGGCGACAGAATCTGTTTTTACATGCCTATGATACCGCAAGTCGCCATTGCTATGTTGGCTTGTGCACGTATCGGAGCGATTCATTCCGTGGTTTTTGCAGGATTTTCAGCCAACGCATTGGCAGATCGTATTAAAGATTCAGAATGTAAAATGGTGATATGTTCAGATTACAACAGACGTGGACCCAAAAATATTCCTGTCAAAGAAGTAGTAGATGAAGCCATTACAATGGGTTGTGATTCTGTGGAGAAAGTACTTGTGTATGAGACCACTGGCGGAAAGGTCAACTGGAATCCTGATCTCGATCTTTGGTGGCACGAGACAGTAGATGGCATGAGTACAGAATGTACAGCGGAGTCTATGGATGCTGAAGATATGTTATTTATATTGTACACTTCTGGATCTACAGGTAAGCCCAAAGGTGTCGTCCATACTTGTGGGGGATACATGGTTTATACTTGTTATTCTTTCAAAAACGTATTTCAATATCAAGATGGAGATGTGTATTGGTGTACGGCGGATGTAGGGTGGATCACGGGTCACTCCTATATTATCTACGGCCCATTACTGGCTGGTGCCACGACGATGATGTTTGAAGGTGTACCCGGTCATCCGGATGCAGGCAGATTTTGGCACGTATGTGAGAAGCATAGAGTCAACCAATTTTACACAGCACCTACAGCTATCAGAGCGCTCATGGCGGCAGGATGGCACGAACCCGAAAAATATGATCTTAGTTCTCTTAGGGTTATTGGCTCCGTAGGTGAACCCATCAATGAAGAAGCATGGCACTGGTACGATGATAAAGTCGGTCATGGAAATGCACCTATCGTAGATACCTGGTGGCAGACGGAGACAGGCGGTATTATGATCACACCTTTGCCGGGCATTACAGATACTAAACCATGTTTTGCTTCCTACCCGCTTCCTGGTATCCAACCATGTTTGTTGGATGCCAATGGTAATGAGCTACATGGCAATGAAGTAGAAGGTCTATTATGTATAAAATTCCCATGGCCGTCGATACTCAGGACTACTTATGGTGATCATGAAAGATGCAGAACCAATTATTTTGCCTCATTTAAAAATATGTATTTCACAGGCGATGGTGCCAAAAGGGATGAAGATGGGCGTTACAGAATCATAGGCAGGGTAGATGATGTCATCAATGTTTCTGGCCATAGAATAGGCACTGCCGAAGTGGAAGATGCCATTGATCAACATTCAGGAGTAGTAGAGTCAGCCGTAGTGGGCTATCCTCATGATATCAAAGGACAAGGTATCTATGCCTACGTCAAAGCTCATCATGAAGTTGTGGATGCGGAACATTTCAGAAAAGAAATTTTGGCAGTCGTCACCAAACACATTGGACCAATAGCCAAGCCTGATATGATACAATTTGTCACCCAATTGCCCAAGACAAGATCTGGCAAAATCATGAGGCGCATCCTCCGCAAAATTGCCGAAGGTCAGACTGATCAGCTTGGAGATATATCTACTTTACTTAATCCAGAGTGTGTAGAAGAATTAAAAGCAGGAGCATTGGTTTAGACATGGTCAATTGAATAAGTATAATTCTTAAACAGAAAAGTACAAATTTAAAATCTTAAGGACTCTTGTTTGCCTTAAGATATGGAGTCTATTAAATAATTGCCTATACATCTTTTAAGTCCTTTTGATAAAACAAAAATGTTCGTTCTTCTGCATTTGTATTCAGATAAGTATTTAATGAGCTGTATGGCAAAACTTTGCCTGTTTTCATCAACATATTAATTTCACCTGATTGTATATCATATGGATGAATTACTTCTCTTTTTTCACTAAAAAAGTAATCGATTTCATCATTGCTAAAATTATGAGCTTCTTGATATATTTTTTTATTTTTATTAAATACAATAGCTGACTCATCACTTTTGATGACTACTTTAAGCAATTTTCTATCCAATAAATTTTTGCACAAAGTGGCGAATATTTGGTCGCTATGATTGACTGACTTTTTGATCATCCAGAGAATATCCATATCATCCAACTTTACATAATTTGATAAAAAAGCTGGTTTGCGCAAAAAATCTTTTTCATCTCCGCTCAGACTTAGGAAATAATTTAACTCTTCTGAAGATGGAATTTCAATACCGGAAACAGTAAGATATCTGGCTCTTTTCAGTATTGAAATAAGCATAATCTCGGCAGCGATGACTGTTTTGTGGAGGTAAACCTGCCAGTACATAAGTCTTCTTGCCATCAGGAATTTTTCTATAGAGTATATTCCTTTTTCTTCTATCACCAGCTGACCATCAGCAACATTCATCATGGTGATGATTCTGTCATAGCTGATAATTCCTTCTGCAACTCCCGAAAAAAAACTATCTCTGGTCAGGTAGTCCATACGATCTACATCTATCTGCCCCGAGACGAGCTGGTGTAAAAATGGTCTGTGATAACTTCCTGTAAATATTTCAAGGACTAGGGAGAAATCCATTTTTATTTCTTCACCGATTTTTTTCATAATGATCAATGAAACTTTTTCGTGATGGACATCAGCTAATGTATGCTCTAATGCGTGAGAAAATGGACCATGTCCTATATCATGTAATAATATAGCAATGCTAACTGCTTCGTATTCCTGATCGGAAACATTAATATCTTTAGATCTGAGTGTTTCGATAGCCCGACACATCAGGTGAGTGGCACCAAGTGCATGTTGAAATCTGGTGTGTAGTGCCCCGGGATAAACATAATGAGACAAGGCCTGCTGGGATATTCTCCTCAGACGCTGGAAGTATGGGTGATCTATGATTTCATAAATGCTATGAAAGGGAAATCTGATCAATCCATAAATCGGGTCGTTGAATATTTTCTTTTTATTCACGGGACAAAAATATAATTTAATTCCGAACGTTATGTTGTAATATATTGTTTACAAATAAAAAATACAAAAAAGCATGAGCGATAAAATCAAAATCCTTTGGGCTGATGACGAGATTGATTTGTTAAAACCACAGTTGTTTTTTCTTGAAAAAAAAGGATATGATGTAGTGACAGTGAGTAATGGACATGACGCATTGGATGTTTTGGACGAAGACAATGAAATAGATATTGTATTTTTGGATGAAAGTATGCCGGGGCTTACAGGATTGGAAACACTTTCCAGGATAAAGGTGAAACGCCCAAATATTCCAATCGTGATGATTACCAAAAATGAAGCTGAAAATATTATGGAAGAAGCCATAGGATCGCAGATTGATGATTATCTGATAAAACCTGTAAACCCCAACCAGATTTTACTTACCCTCAAAAAAATTGTAGATAACAAAAGACTGGTATCCGAAAAGACAGCAACAGACTATCAGCAGGAATTCAGAAATATAGCCATGGAAATCAATGGAGGACCTGATTATATTGGCTGGGTAGACATTTACAAAAAAATTATTTCTTGGGAACTTCGTCTGGATGACAGCAACAATCAACAGATGAAGGAGATACTGAATATGCAAAAGGAAGAAGCCAATAAAGAATTCTTTAAATACGTATCTAAAAATTATACCGATTGGATCAAAAAAGGCAACGGTCCCAGAACTTCGCAAAATCTGCTTAAAGATAAGGTTTTTCCATTGTTTTCTAATGGAAAGCCGACCATTCTTATCCTTATGGACAACCTTCGGTTTGATCAATGGAAAATTATAGAGCCAGTCATCACAGAGCTTTACCGAATAGAAGAAGAAGACTTCTTTTACTCTATTCTGCCTACAGCTACGCAATATAGCAGAAACTCTATATTTGCAGGCATCATGCCGGTAGAAATTCAGAAAAGATTTCCTGATTGGTGGTTAAATGACAATGAAGAAGGCGGTAAAAACATGAAAGAGGGTGAAATGATGACTGATCAAATCAAAAGGTTGGTTAAAAAAGACATTAAGTCTGATTACATTAAAGTAACCAATGTGCAGGGTGCCAGACAACTTCAGGATAATGCACTGAATTATGTCAATAATGATTTTACAGCAGTAGTATATAATTTTATTGACATGCTTTCCCACTCCCGGACAGAAATGGAAGTGTTGAAAGAACTTGCAGGTGATGAAAAAGCATATCGGTCACTTACTAAATCCTGGTTTATCAATTCACCACTTTGGGTAATGATGCAAAAATTGGCTGAGAGAGATATTCAGATTGTGGTTACGACGGATCATGGTACCATCAGGGTAAAGAACTCATCAAAAGTAATCGGTGACAGGGAGACTACAGCCAATCTCAGATATAAAGTTGGCCGAAATCTACAATACGACCGTAAAGATGTATTTGAAGCAAAAAATCCTTTTGAAATTGGGTTGCCCAGCCCAAATATGAGCAGCACATTTATTTTTGCAAAGGAAGATTTATTTTTCCTTTATCCCAACAATTTTACATATTTCAATAATTTTTTCAGAGATACTTTCCAGCATGGAGGAATATCAATGGAGGAAATGATCTGCCCAGTTATCAAACTTATACCCAAAACAAAATAATTGCTTTATTCAAATATGGATACTTCTTTTATTAAAAATCTGCTCACAAAACATGCTCAAACGCAGGAAGTCCCTTCCACTCAGCTTATTAGCGATTGGTCTTTTAGTCTGATGGAAGTGCTCTTTCCTGAAGTAAGTGAAAAAAGACTTAACTCAGAGTGGGAAATACAAAACCTTTTTGGTAAGCTTGAACTAGAACTAAAGACCCTTTTGTATAATACCAGATCATGTGATCATACCAGATATGATGATATTGCGGTTCATTTTTTTAGCAAACTTCCTGAAATATACAATGATTTATTGCTTGACATTGAAGCCATTGTAGCTGGTGATCCGGCAGCTTGGTCTGCATTTGAAGTTATCAGAAGCTATCCTGGTTTTTTTGCTGTGTATATGTATAGAGTTGCTCACCAACTTCATCTGGACGGGGTACCACTTTTACCAAGGATCCTTTCAGAGTTTGCTCATTCCAGAACAGGTATTGACATTCATCCGGCTGCTAAAATCGGCAAATCATTCTTTATTGACCACGGCACGGGCGTTGTGATAGGAGAAACTGCCATCATTGGCAATCATGTAAAAATTTATCAAGGAGTAACTTTGGGTGCGCTTAGCATCGATAAAAAAATGGCAGGAATAAAAAGACACCCTACTGTGGAAGATGATGTGATTATTTATTCTGGTGCAACCATCTTGGGCGGCGAAACTGTTGTGGGTCAGGGTAGTATTATAGGTGGTAATGTATGGCTTACCAGATCAGTTCCGTCCGGGACCAAAGTTTATCACAATGCAGATAATAAAGTAATTGAAAACCTGATTAAGATTTGAAACAACAACTATGAGCAGAATAAATGATTTGGTAGGCAATACTCCATTGGTGGAACTTGTCAATCTTCACAAAAATCCCAATGTGAAAGTGTATGCAAAAATGGAAGGGCATAATCCGGGTGGAAGTGTAAAAGACAGGGCAGCACTCAATATGATAAAATCTGCTCTCGAACGTGGCAACATAACTTCTGAAACCTTACTCATAGAAGCTACAAGTGGAAATACAGGTATTGCACTCGCGATGGTAGCCAGTATCTATGGTATACCTATTGAGCTAGTGATGCCATCTAATAGTACAAAAGAGCGGACTCAAACCATGGAAGCCTTCGGAGCAAAAGTGACCTTACTGGACAATATCGAGATTTGCAGAGATTATGCAGAAGAGAAATCAAAACAATCGGGATACTTTATGCTTGATCAGTTTGCCAATGCTGATAATTATATGTCACACTACAAGTCCACAGGTCCGGAAATATGGCAGGATACAAAGGGCAAAATTACTCACTTCGTAAGTTCGATGGGTACGACGGGTACTATTATGGGTACTTCCATGTTTCTAAAAGAGCAGAATTCATCTATCCAAATCATAGGTTGCCAACCTACTGAAGGATCATCGATACCCGGGATAAGAAGATGGACACTCGAGTATATCCCAAAAATATTTGATAGAAGTCGAGTTGACAGGGTAATGGATGTGTCTGAAATGGAAGCTATAAACATGGCGAAACAACTGGCGCTCCGTGAAGGTATATTTTCAGGAATGAGTTCCGGTGGGGCAGCAGCTATGGCTTTACAATTGGCTTCTGAATTGGAATCAGGTGTCATAGTATTTATATGCTGCGACAGAGGAGACAGGTACCTAAGCAGCGGATTATTTGTCTAAAACCACAAAATTGTTTCATCTCCCGGCTCACCATTGTAATTTAATGTAATTTCTTCTCCTGCCATAATATTTTTTATAGCTACAATATCAATGGTTTCATTTTCAAGATCTAAAATGAAATTGGCATTGGGGTGTATTTCATGATTATAAAGACTGCCAAACCCCAAAGCAATCGCGCAATCTTCCATATTTTCTCCCCACAGGAAGTAATAGTCATGGAGAATAGTTTTGTGTATGATCGGCAATTCAGCTTTTGGCATGATAATCACAGGGCAAACTTCAATAATGTCACCTTCGCTGATATCAATAGAAGTAAACACTCCTCGTCCCTTGTCAGTAGAAGTAGTAATATATAGTCCGGGTATCTGATTCATTACTTAATTTCTTTTTGTAATGTAAACACCTGCCAGTATCATGGCCATACCTGAAAAATGCAATATGGATATGGTCTCACCGTCAATAAATCCCCACATCATCGCCACTATAGGCATAAGATATGTCACCGTACTTCCGAATATCGCACTAGTTCGTTGTACGAGATAATAAAATAAGATACTTGCCATTACGGTACCAAACAAAGATAGAAGTGCTACAGCACCCAGTGCCTGCCAGGCTAGTGGGTTTGTTTTCAAAGTGTGCGTGAAATCTGAAAACATCAAATATATCAAAGCTGGCGGACCGATCAGAAAAAAGGACACACTACTGATGATGATCGGTTTGGTTTTACTAAAAAAGGCCTGAACCATATTTACACTTGATGCGTAGCATACCGTAGCCAAAACTATAAATATTCCAAAGAGTGGATTTCCTCCCAGAATATCTTCAGAACCAAGGATAATCAATGATGCCGCTCCAATAAATCCCAAGATGACACCAATCAACTTTTGTTTGTTGAATTGTAACCTAAAAATAAAAATTCCAATGATTAATGTCCAAATAGGTGTGAGACTGTTCAGCAGGCCGGCGACAGAACTACTTATTTGAGTCTGTGCAAAAAAGAAAAGGAAAGCAGGAATACCGCTCCCAGTGAGACCGACAGCTGTAAACTTCATCCAGTCTGACCATAAGATATCTTTGCGGTGCCACCAAACGATAGGCGTAAATGCCAATGAAGAAATGCCCAATCTTAAGCATGCCAATGATACAGGATCAAAAGCAATCAGAGATTTTTTGATCAGAATAAAAGAACATCCCCAAACTACGGTGAGGAATATCAGTATCAACCATGATTTATTGTCAATCTCGTTATTGTTTTTCATGCTTACCTTTCTGACCCCAAAGAAACGAATTTTCAGATTACTTTGGAGTGTTATTAAAAGCAAATAACATATTATTATAGAATCATTTTATTTATATTACAGCATTTATCTTAAAATTATTGGTTACCATTTTTAATATAAGCGATTGAAAACAAAAATTTTAGATATTAATGATAGTGCTGATGCAAGTTTAGTCAAAACTTAAAAACATTAATTTGACATATTAAATTTTGCAGATAATAAAATTGGTTGTACCTTTTACCGAAAATGTATCATAAAGGGTATAAATTTTGACGTGAGTAATTATTTTTTAAAAATTAAAATTTAATAATAAATGAGTATAGATACAAAAAATATCAGGAATGTCGTCATGTTGGGACATTCCGGTAGCGGGAAGACAACGCTCGCCGAAGCGATGCTGTATGAATCAGGAGCCATCACCAGAATGGGTAGTGTGGCAGCAGGTAATACTATTTCTGATTATACAGCGATTGAACAGGAAAGAGGAAATTCATTATTCAGTTCTCTTATGCATGTCAAATGGAGAAATTGTAAAATTAATATTTTAGACACGCCTGGTTTTGACGATTTTATCGGAGAGGTAGTTTGTTCTATGAAAGTTGCCGATACTGCATTAATGGTGCTCAATGCAGCCCATGGAGTAGAAGTCGGAACCGAGATCCTGTGGGATTATGTAAATGATTTCAAAACACCTACTATTTTTGTTATCAGTCAAATGGATCACGAAAAAGCCGATTTCGAAACTACTTTAGAGCAGGCAAAAGAACGCTTTGGTCCTAAAGTTATGGAAGTACAATATCCCATAAATCAGGGAGCAGGGTTTAATGCCATTATTGATTCTGTTCGTATGGTAATGTATGAATTTGGGAAAAACGGAGGTAAACCTGAAAAAAAACCAATTCCTGACAGCGAAATGGCAAAGGCAATGGCACTACATAATGCCCTAGTGGAAGCTGCCGCAGAAAATGAAGAAGGCTTGATGGAAAAGTTTTTCGAACAAGGTACACTAAGTGAAGAAGATATGACTGCCGGGCTTAGAATAGCGTTGGCACATCAGCAGATTTTTCCGGTATTTTGTTGTTCAGCGGCACAAGATAAGGGAAGTGGAAGGATCATGGGCTTTATCAATGATGTAGCTCCTTCACCGGCAGATGTACCGCCAATTGAGCTGGTGGGTGGTAAAACCATGGCCTATGATAGTAAAGCCCCATCTTCTATATTTATATATAAGACTATTTCGGAGGCGCAGGTAGGTTTAGTCAGCTATTTTAAAGTTTATTCGGGCACGGTGAAGGCGGGTGATGAATTGATAAATGCCAAAAACGGAACCCACGAAAGAATAAGTCAGGTCTTTGAATCTGAAGGGAAAGTAAGAAATACCATTGATTATCTTCAGGCAGGAGATATAGGTGTAACCTTAAAACTTAAAAACTCACACACAAATAATACTTTGAATGGAAAGGGTTTGAGTATTGAAATAGACCCTATTCATTTTCCGGAACCGAGAATCAGAACTGCAGTAGTTCCACCGTCCAAAGCAGATATGGAAAAACTCATCAAAGCACTCCACCAAATTGCTGAAGAAGATCCGACATTGGTCGTGGAGCAGTCAGCAACTTTAAAACAAACTATAATACATGGTCAGGGCCAATTGCATCTTGACCTGATAAGATTTAGGGTTGAAAAATTGTATGGTGTTCATATGGATTTTGATCGACCAAGAATACCTTACAGGGAGACCATCACTAAAAGTGCCAATGAAGTCTACAGGCACAAAAAACAAAGTGGTGGTGCCGGACAATTTGCTGAAGTGCATATGCGTATAGAACCATATCATGAAGGCATGCCTAATCCCGACGGACTTACTGTAAAAAATGTAGATGTGGAAGAGTTGGAATGGGGCGGAAAACTTGCATTTTATTGGTGTATTGTTGGGGGTACAATTGATGCCAAATTTTCCAGTGCAATAAAAAAGGGCATTATGCAAAAAATGGTGGAAGGGCCATTGACAGGTTCAAATTGTCAGGATATCCGAGTAAGTATCTATGATGGCAAAATGCACCCTGTAGACTCCAACGATATGGCCTTTATGCTAGCATCCATTGGAGCATTCAGAGCGGCATTCAAAAATGCAGGATCACAAATCCTTGAGCCGATTTATGACGTAGAGATTACATGTCCGGATTCATCTATGGGCGATATCATGGGTGATCTGCAAACAAGACGTGCCATTATTATGGGGATGGATTCTGCCGGTCATTATCAGAAAATAAAAGCTAGAGTACCTATCGCTGAGATGTATCAGTACTCCTCAACTTTGAGATCTTTGTCTCAGGGTAAAGCCAAATTTACTAGAATATTTGCAGATTACGTCGCAGTTCCTCCTGATATTCAGCAAAAATTAATCACAGCACATAAAGTGGAAGAAGAAGAAAATCACCATTGATCCTCCACTTTTGTATAGAAAAATGACAACAGTAACTATTCAGCCGCAATGACATAACAAAACAAAATATCCGCGACTGAATAGTTACCCTTTTGCAATTTGATCAATCAGCATTGGTTTTAAATGTAAGTCAACACGAAAAATAAATCAAAACATTATACCCTTTTGATATTATTTTATTTTCTTGCGTCAGATTTTATAACCATTATCATGCTTACTATTTTTTCTAACGATTATTTCATGGATCAGGCGATCAAAGAAGCTAAGAAAGCAGAACTTGCTGGCGAAATACCAGTAGGAGCCATTATCGTTTGCCAAAAACAGATCATCGCAAGGGCACACAATCAGACACAGATACTCAATGATGTCACGGCACATGCAGAAATTTTGGCTATAACTTCTGCCGCTTCCTATTTAGGCAACAAATACCTGAAAGAATGTACGCTTTATGTTACGCTTGAACCATGTATCATGTGTGCCGGAGCACTATACTGGACGCAACTGGATAGAGTTGTGTATGGAGCAAGCGATGAAAAACGAGGATTTATGAGATATGGAAAAGAATTACTCCACCCCGGTACTAAACTTGAGTTTGGTATCAGACATGATGAGTGCGCAGCATTAGTAACAGCTTTTTTTGAGAAAAAAAGGAAGTAATTCTTATCAAAAGGTTAATGTACATGTTAAACTATCTTAAGGCTGTTTACTTTCTGATGATTTTGTCCTTCTTTTGAAGAGTAATCATTAAAAATGTATTTCCATGAGAACTGTTGTTTTTTCATTTATATTATTTTTGTTGGCATCATGTGCTCCTTCGCTAAAATATTATACCAAAGATATACATGATGACAGTAGATGGTCAGATAGTGAATTGGGGAAAATTCAATTTTATCTGTCCAATGATATTGTCCTTTGGCGAGATGTAAACAGAGGCGAATCTGTCATCAGCAAAGGAAAAATAAAGATGGTGGATGGTCGGGAAGTAGAAGAAATAATAATAAAAAGGCGGACACCTGGAGTATTCCTCTTTTCACCGCAAAAAAATCATTACGCCATAGGATTTGATACCAATGATGATACAAAATATCTCATTTTTGGGCCTTCAGAAAAAGTGAATGGACGATATGTCCTATTGGCCAAAGACTGGGACAGACGATTTGGAAAGGTAACCTATGGGGACAAAGTATATAGAACGACCAATGAAAGCGCCTTTGCTTACCTGATGGTCGATGTGGATAAAACCAGAAGTACTAAAGTACGTAAGACAAAAGCTACAGGAAGAAAGGTCGTACGATAAGTCCTAAGTTCAGCCTCTTTTAAAATGGAAATAATCTATAAATTTTTCGCGAGTTATTGTATACAAAATAAATAGGAGTATAGATAATTCACCACAATGTATTGATTTTGCTTAAATATGAAGTTTGTTAAAATTCGAAATGTCTAAAAAACATTTTTCATCTTTAGAATGTGTAATATCATTTTGTATTTCATCCAAAAAAAAGAGAGTGTAAAAAATGTTGAGAAAATCAAAAACATAAACAGGCTTATTAAAACGAAAAGCAAAGGAAGATTGACCAAAAATATTCCACAAACAAAAGTTACTTTTCTTCATTCCCGCCTTTTTTCGACTATGATGTTATTGTTGATGATTTTGTGGTTAATCTACATAAATTTCTCTAGCTTTACTTAATTCTACTCCGTCGGCAATAAATATTACTTTTTGCTTTGATTTAGGTACTTGGATGATTAAAAAAGGAGAAAGTGATTGTTCATCATTTGATGTATCAGCGTTAACAAGTTTATATTCAATAATCAAGGATTTTTTATTTTCTTCAACTTTAACCAATTCTATTTTATCAAGTCCTTTTTTACTTATGTCATTTCTAAAGATTTTCACAAGCATTTTCTTTTTATATAGTTCTTTATTATTAAGATTTTACATTTTACGAAAATCTGCTGAGAGATAATCTTGATTAAAATACTTATTATAACAAGTAATGTGTAAATCTGGAATTGGAGCATCTTTACCATCAGCAACAATGACGTATTCTACTTTTGACATTGGCAGATCTTGACCCCATGCATAAAAATTTATCAACATTACTAACATGACTGTAAAACACTTATTCATTTGACTTTTTTATAAATTCGATAAAGTATAATAACATTAAGTCTGACATTCAAACCAATTTTGGATTTCTACAATAGCTTTATATCTTTTGCAAAGATGTACAAAAAAAATACTAAGAGAATTAGTTCCTAGTGCTCAAATAAAGACGGCTACAATTTTGACTGAAACATTCATAAGATTAAATATCCGGATGGCAAAAGGTCCAAAGAATAATTGAATCAGTTCAACAAAACCATCGACAAAATTAATAAAATGTTTGTGTAAGATGTACCAAACATGAGATCGGGTGCAAAAATAGGGAGCCAATTCGATGAATAATAAAGTATGGATGTATATATCAAAACGGGAATCCATAGATGGTAAATGCTTTAACCCAAAATCAGCCTTAGAAATGAACTTCATGAAAATCTGACTTCATATTATCTCCAAGAGGTCAGATGACCAACGTGGTAAATCGTTCTCAATTTTATGTCCTCCCTGTAACTTAGGCTACACCTGCGGGATAAAATCTCCGAGCAATGCCAACTATTTTGTCATATATTCATTCGAATAAAGTCTAATGCGCAATTTGGGTTTAAGTAAAATATTTGAACATACCTGATTTCTCCCCCAAATAATCATTGGCTTTCCTTTATCATTCTATTATTACGAAAAATTCATTGACTTAATATCTATAACATCATTCGAATCATTAATTTTGGTCAAATTCATCTATCTTTGCATTGGGTATACCGCTCTGTCGCTTTCGGGAAGCCGGAAGAGGAAAGTCCGGACAACGTAGAGTGCCACACCGTCTAACGGACGGGATCGTATTTAAGTACGGTACAGCATAGTGTCACAGAAAATAACCGCCTTGATTACGGTCTGGGTAAGGGTGAAAATGAGAGGTAAGGGCTCTCGTGGTGGTGCAGCAATGTATCATCAGGACAAACCTTGTGGGTTGAAATGCCATGTATATTTTGATTCCCTTTGGGGACAAAGCTGACTCGGCTTTGTTGTCGTAAGACATATCAGGAGGGGTAGGCAGCTTAGATAAATGACAGAGAATGCGCCTTTGGCGTGTTACAGAATTCGGCTTACAGGTATATCTTTTTTTTAATAAAACCTTGCAGTTTTACTGTGAGGTTTTATTTTTAACCCAAAATCCGCATTAGAAATGAACTACATGAAAATCTGACTTCATATTATCTCCACGTAGTTCAGATGACCAACGTGGTAAATCGTTCTCAATTTTATGTCTTCGCTGTAGTTAGACTACACCTGCGGGATAGAACCTCCGAGCAGTGCAAACTATTTTGTCATATGTGTAGTTTCACTTGGTTGTTGGGGGGCACTAGCTAGCGTACGAGTGTTCCTATTCGTTCTCCCTTAGCTATTCTGGTAAGATGTCCTGGCTCATTGATGTCAAATACGATGATGGGAAGATTGTTTTCTTTACAAAGTGTGAAAGCTGTCATGTCCATGACTGAAAGACCCATGCTAATTACTTTTGCAAAAGATATATCATCAAATTTTACAGCATCTGGGTTCTTTTCTGGATCACTGTCATATATACCATCCACACGGGTTCCTTTCAAAATTATATCTGCATTGATCTCATTTGCCCGAAGTGCTGCTGCTGAATCGGTGGTAAAATATGGACTTCCCGTACCTGCAGAAAAAATAACCACTCTACCTTTTTCGAGATGACGGATAGCCCTTCTACGGATATATGGCTCTGCTATTTGTCGCATTTCAATAGCTGTTATCAGTCGGGTATATACGCCATGTGTCTCCAGAGCACTTTGAAGTGCCATACCATTGATACAAGTTGCCAGCATACCCATATAATCTCCCGTAACTCGTTCGATACCTGATGACTCAGCACTTAATCCGCGATATATATTTCCTCCTCCTATGACGATAGCTACTTCTACTTTACTGGCTATAAGTTCTTTTATTTGCTCTGCATAGTAATTGAGCATCACAGAAGATATACCAAACTGCTGCTCACCCATCAGGGATTCTCCACTTAGTTTGAGTAAGATACGTTTATATTTCAGGCTCATGATGAAAAATTAATATCAGGTTAAGGATGATTTTATTGCGTTTTAGTCATAAAAAAAGAGCGGCTTAACGACCGCTCTTTTTTTATTTTTAACCCAATTTTACGTGTTTGAATCCGATGGCTGTAAGCTCAGGATTTTTGCTTTTCAGAAATTCGGCCACACTTATTTTACCATCTTTCACAAAGATCTGATTCAGTAGTGTGTTGTCCTTGAAAAATTTATTCAATTTACCGCCCGCTATTTTTTCAAGCATTTCTTCTGCTTTACCTTCCTGTCTCGCTATTTCTTTACCAATCTCTATTTCTTTTGAAATAATATCCTGTGGTACATCATCCTTATCCAAAGCTACAGGCTTCATAGCAGCTACTTGCATAGCCACATCTCTTCCCGCTTCCATATATTTTTCATCTGCAAGATTTAGCCCTACCAATACGCCTGCTTTATTACCCAAGTGTATGTAAGATGCTACCAAAGGTGCTTCTATCTTCTGATAATCGGCAATTTCAATTTTTTCACCTATTCTTGCTACTTGCTCAGCCATAACAGTTTGTAAGGTTAAACCATTCATTTCTTCCTTATTCAATGACTCAAGATCAGCAGGAAATTTATCCAGAGCAATTTTGGTAATATCTTTGGTAAGATTGATGAAATCTTCATTTTTTGAAACAAAATCTGTCTCGCAGCTCAATCTCACTACAACGCCTTTTTTATTGTCGGCTGAGACAAGTGCAATTACCACACCTTCTTTTGCGTCTCTGTCTGCTCTTTTTTCAGACATTTTCTGTCCTCTCAATCTAAGGAGTTCGATCGCTTTGTCAAAGTCACCATTCGCTTCTACAAGCGCTTTTTTACAATCCATCATACCTACACCAGTCTGCTCTCTGAGTTCTTTTACGGCTGATGCTGATATATTTACTTCACTCATGTTGAATAACTTATTTTATAATTTATAATAATTTTATTAATCTTCTTTGGTATCAAGCTTAGCTACTCTTCTTTCTTCCAAACCTTCTTTAATGGCAGTAATGACATAATCTGTAATCAATTTTACTGATTTTGAAGCGTCATCGTTGGCAGGAATTGCAAAATCTACCTTATTGGGATCTGAATTTGTATCCACCATGGCAATGGTTTTCATGCCCAATCTTTTTGCCTCTGCGAGAGCTATGTGCTCATGGTGTATATCTACCATAAATACTGCACTTGGCAATCTGTTCAGATTGGCTATACCACCCAGTACTTTTTCCAATTTATCTTTTTCTCTGGTCAGCGTGAGTCTCTCCTTCTTAGTAATAGAGATGGCAGGATCGCTTAGCATTTTGTCTATGCTGTTCATCTTTTTGACAGACTTCCTGATGGTGGAGAAATTGGTCATCATACCACCCAACCACCTTTCAGTGACATATGGCATTTCAGCACTTCTTGCAGCAGTAGCTACGATATCTTTGGCTTGCTTCTTAGTAGCAACAAAAAGAATTTTTTTACCTGATTTTGCCATTTGTTTCATGGCATAAGCTGCTCTGTCAAGACATTCTGCAGTTCTGTTAAGGTCTATGATGTGAATTCCTTTTCTTTCCATGAAAATGTAAGGAAGCATCTTTGGATTCCACTTTCTTTTTAAGTGACCATAGTGTACTCCAGCTTCTAACATTTCATTATATGTCGGCTTATTCATTTCTTTAAAATTTTTGACTTTAATATTAAAATAATGGTGATAAAAAGATTAACGTTTAGAGAACTGGAAGCTCTTTCTCGCTTTTGGTTTTCCAAATTTCTTTCTTTCTACCTCTCTAGCATCTCTAGTAAGATATTTTTTATCTTTCAATGGCTTTTTGAAATCTTCATTGATTTTTACCAATGATCTTGCTATTGCCATCCTGATGGCTTCTGACTGACCTTTGAATCCTCCTCCGTCAACCGTAATCTTGATGTCATACTGACCTTCAGATTCCGACACTTTCAGCGGATCAAGAATGGTGGCTTGTGTAATTGGCATTGGGAAGTAATCTTTAAGATCCTTGCCATTAATGGTAATTTTACCAGCTCCTTTTGTAACATATATTCTGGCAGTGGAAGATTTTCTTCTGCCGATGCTATTGATCATTTCCATATCTTATTAAAATTTAAATGTTTCAGGCTTTTGTGCAGCATGAGGATGTGTGGCCTCTTTGTACAAAAACAATTTTTTAATCATAGCTCTACCCAATTTTGTTTTTGGAAGCATACCTTTTACAGCAAGTTCCAATACCATTTCAGGTCTTTTAGCGAGCATTTCCTTTGCTGTTCTTTTTCTCAGACCACCCGGATATCCAGTATATCTCTGATATTCTTTGTCATCCAGTTTCGAACCTGTAAATCTGACTTTATCGGCATTGATTACTATGACATAATCACCCGTATCTACGTGAGGAGTAAAATCAGGTTTATTTTTTCCTCTAAGTACTGAAGCTATCCTGGTAGCCAATCTTCCTACTACTTCCCCTTCAGCATCTACTACATACCACTTTTGATCTACAGTAGCGGAGTTGGCAGATTTGGTTTTGTAACTTAGTGTATCCACTTCTTTAATTTTTATTATTTAACACAAATAACTAACGTGACTTCGTTAGCGGGCGCAAAGGTAATTTCTTTGGAAAGAAAAAAAAATATTTTGAAAAAAAAAATCAAAAAAAAATCATAACTTACTGAAAAACAGTGAAAATATTGCCATGTATTTATTGAACATACAATAATTTACCATATTGCAATAAAATATTTGAATCACTTTATTGATGCTACATTCATCTTTCGATGTTAATTGTGACAAAAAACAAAGAATTTAATCAATATATAAATTGCTAATTTATAACAATATATATAAATATATTTTCCAAAATTATTGGAGGATTCAGGTATATGATTAATTTTGTGTTTAATTTTTAAATCCGGAACATTATCAAAACGAAATACTATGGACACGGCAAGCTGCTTCTCACGGGTGAGTATGCGGTTTTAGATGGAGCCAAAGCACTTGGTCTTCCTACACGATTTGGGCAGAAAATGACGGTAAAAAGAACTACCAGCTCGGATTTGTTGTGGGAAAGTCTTGATATGAATGGCAAAAAGTGGTTTGACTCTACTATCTCACTGTTTGATTTTTCTGCTATTACCACATCCAATCAGGAGACATCTGACTATTTGCAAAAATTACTTAAAAATGCTGTCAGACTTAATTCAGAATTTTTGTCTCAATGGAATGGATTTAAAATTGAAACTCAGCTGGAATTTCCATTGGATTGGGGTTTGGGTTCAAGTAGTACACTTACCTTTTTGGTATCTGAATGGGCGGAAGTAAATCCACTGTTACTTTACTTTAAAACGGAAGATGGATCAGGTTATGATGTGGCATGTGCATTTGCTGATGGGCCAGTGGAGTATATTAATTCACCGGATGAGGTTTCGTATACTGAAGTTGATTTTAATCCTAAGTTTACTGATAGTATTTATTTTGTTCACCTTGGCAAAAAACAAAATACGGCACAGGGTATAAAGGATTACTTAAAAGCAGTAAAAAATAAATCCGCATTGGTAAAAGCAATTACAAAGATAACAGAAGAGATCAGATCAGTAACCAGTTTATCAGATTTTGAAGCATTACTACTAAGGCATGAAGACCTGATTGCAAGCCATACAGGTTTTGCTAAAGTGAAGGAGCAGCATTTCTCGGATTATTCAGGTGTGGTCAAATCACTTGGAGCATGGGGAGGAGACTTTGTATTGGCTACCTCAGATAGAGGAGCAGATACTACAAAAGCGTATTTTGCTCAGAAAGGTTTTGATACCGTAATATCTTACAAAGATATGGTGTTGTAAAAAAGTAATATATTTTAAATAGTAGTTTCCGGAATATTTTTCGTACGACCAATTTGGATCAGTTTGCTCTGGGATTGTCTGATCAATTTGCACCGAATCTTTAATTTTTTTTATCAACATTTCGGAGTTGAAAATGAATATTTTCTATTGTGAAGGGTTGGCTGTTAATTTTTGTACTTTCGGTCTTTTAGCTTTGATTTTAACGGCTGTGCTTTACAACCGTGTCAATGATTAACCGGGTATGTCTATAAAGCACTTGTTACCGCATTACGGGACAAATTATGGCTTTGTGATTAACTCTTTATTCTACTTTATGACTTTGATTTAGCCTTAGGGGTTAGGGGCACTTTATTTTCTTCTTGTTAGTTTATAATGAGCTATTATTTTTGGTTTAAACTCTTTATCTTCTTTTGTCTGTTTTGCTCTTTTAACTACTAAATCTATACCTTTGGGCTCGATTCCTAATTTGATATATTGTCTTTTTACTAAATGCGGAAAATATTTTTTGATTAATTGTAATGCTTCAAATGGGTAAATTACCATTTTTTGATCTCCGACATGCACTGCGCCGATGGTCAGATCCTATTAGTCAACTAGTGCTATGTCCATATAAATATTTATATTAAAACAGGGTATTTGTTAGCCATTTTATCCCTTGCCAAGTCCGTT
>Ga0105047_10002778_pt1 | contig 31000 bp, 44 predicted proteins | sample MAT04_FD_78384 | JGI IMG/M metagenome (GOLD analysis project Ga0105047, IMG submission 78384) | Freshwater microbial communities from Lake Fryxell liftoff mats and glacier meltwater in Antarctica - MAT-04 (megahit assembly) | ecosystem: Environmental > Aquatic > Freshwater > Ice > Liftoff... | reverse complement strand
CGACAACGTGAACCTGGAAGTGGAATTGATCATTCCGGTCGGGTTGGAGCAAGGCTCAAAATTTGCAATTCGCGAAGGTGGTCTCACGGTTGGCGCCGGCGTGATCACAAAGATCCTCGATTAGGCAGTGTGATATGGCTAAGCAGAAGATTCGCATTCGGCTAAAGGCTTACGATCATCGTGTGCTCGACCAATCCGCCAAACGGATTGTCGAGACGGCTGAGCGCAGTGGTGCCCATGTGGTTGGTCCGGTACCGCTGCCTACCAAAATTGAACGGTTCACAGTTCGACGGTCGGCGTTTATTGACAAGGATTCGCACGAGCATTTTGAAATCCGCACACATAACCGGTTGATCGACGTTCTGGAACCCGATTCCAAGACGATCGACATGTTGATGCGACTCAGCCTGCCGGCTGGCGTGGATATCGAGATCAAAATTTAATTTCCGCGATTAAACTGTTTACTGGGGGCAGCCGGTGGTTGAAGAACCACAGGTTGCCCCCAGTTTACCCCAATGAATTCACGGAAGCCCAACACTGGACAAATCACCAGGTTGGTGTTACACTTGACTGGTTTGCGGTAGAAATACTGCTTAACAGGCAGCGTATGAGCGAATTGGTGACGGGCAGACCCAATAACGAGCCTCGTCCCAAATTGCTGACTGCGTTGCTGTCAGGGATGATGCAGCCAAGCCCAGGCTGACAGTCCCGGAAAAATCTTTTGAAGGAGACAACCTAGATGTTTAAAGGGCTCATTGGCAAGAAAGTCGGCATGACCCAGATTTTCGATGGAGGCGGTGTGGCAATTCCTATCACACTCATCGAGGCTGGGCCATGTTTCGTTACTCAGGTACGATCGGACGAAACCGATGGGTATTCGGCCGTGCAACTGGGTTTCGATGAAGTTAAGCCGAAGCGCTTAACGGGCGGCGAGTTGGGGCACCTCAAGCGGAACAATTTGCCCCCGCTCCGTTTTCTGCGCGAATTTCGCGCTAAAGACCCACAGGTAAAAGAAGGGGATCAGGTTAACGTCAGCCAATTTACTGTGGGCCAACGTGTCGATGTGATCGGTATCAGCAAGGGTAAGGGGTTCGCGGGTGCAGTGAAGCGTTACCACTTTCGTGGAGGTCCGCGCACACACGGTGCGTCTGACCGAGAGCGCGCTCCAGGTTCACGCGGTTCCACAACCACCCCCGGCCGTGTCTATCGGGGTTCCCGAGGTCCAGGTCATATGGGCGATGACCGGGTTACCGCGCAGAGCCTGAAAGTCGTACTGGTGGATGTTGAACGCAACCTGATCGGTGTACGCGGTGCGGTCCCTGGTGCGAGAGACGGGCTGGTGCTGATCAATGAGGCGCGGAAGCAGTAACCGGGTTAGCCTGGTCTGCTTTTCAGCACGAAGGAGCATAAGAAAATGGAAGTGGACGTATTCAACATGGAAGGTCAGAAGGTCAGCACGGTGGAATTACCCCCTGCGATCTTTGAAGCCCCAATTTATATCGACTTGATGCACCAGGCGGTAGTTCGCCAGAACGCGAATGCCCGTTTAGGTACGCATGACACCAAAACTCGCAGCGAAGTTGCGGGTGGCGGCCGCAAGCCCTGGAAGCAGAAAGGCACCGGGCGAGCCCGTCAGGGTTCGACACGCGCCCCACATTGGAGAGGCGGCGGTGGGGTTCATACACCTCATCCGCATGCATACACCCTCGCCATGCCGAAGAAAATGCGCCAGATTGCGCTGCGCTCAGCTTTGTCGGTGAAAGCCGCCGAGGAAAGCCTGGTAGTGGTAGATGAACTTGCCCTGACCGAACCCAAGACCCGGCTGATGGCCAAAGCCCTCAACAGCTTGGTGGGTGACTCCAAGGTATTGGTACTTATTCCAGAGAAGGGCGCCTACGAAGGTGTGATCCGCTCGACGAGTAATCTTCCCGATGCCAAGATACTGCTGGCCAGCTATGTCAATATTCGGGATTTGCTGAATTATGACAAAGTGCTTCTGCCCCTTTCAGCATTAGATGTGATTAAGGCCCACCTGGGTTAGGAGGAGGAAAACATGTCTACAATTTATGATGTACTCCGCCGCCCGCTGGTGACCGAAAAGTCGAATTACCTCAATAGCAAGTTACACCAGTTTGTCTTCGAAGTGGCTACTGATGCCAATCGTACACTGGTCAAAGATGCCGTTGAAACCCTGTTTGACGTTACGGTTTTGCGGGTGAATATGGTCAATGTCGCCGGTAAGCGCTCGCGCCGAGCCAAGAGCCGCCGCCTTGAAATTCGCAACAGCGGATACAAGAAGGCGATTGTCACATTGGCGCCGGATGACAAAATTCCGTTCTTTGAAGGGGTGGAGTAATGGCCGTAAAGATTTACAAACCGGTAACCCCCAGCCTGCGCGGCATGACCGGATACACGTTTGAAGAAATCACCAAAAGCGAACCCGAACGCTCGCTGATCATCAGTCGCAAGCGTTTCGCGGGCCGCGATGCCCTCGGGCGAATCAGCGTGCGCCATCGTGGCGGCGGCAATCGCTCTTTTGTGCGTATTGTTGATTTCAAACGCTCCAAGCGTAATATCCCGGCCAAAGTGATCGCGATCGAGTACGATCCGATTCGCACCGCTCGTTTGGCTTTGCTGTCTTACGCTGACGGCGTCAAGACTTACATCGTCTGCCCGCTCGGCCTGAAAGTCGGTGATGTGATCGTCGCCGGCCCTACCGTCGATATTCGCCCTGGCAACAGCATGCCCCTTTCCAACATTCCGGTTGGCACCATGATCCACAATGTGGAACTACAGGAGAATAAAGGTGGGCAGTTGGTGCGCGCCGCTGGAGCCGCTGCTCAGTTGCTGGCGAAGGAAGGCGAGTACGCCCAGGTTCGTCTGCCCTCAGGTGAAGTTCGCCTGATCCGTCTGGTGTGTTATGCCACCATCGGCCAGGTGGGCAACCTGGACCACAGTAATGTTAAGTTGGGCAAAGCCGGCCGCAAGCGCCACATGGGCATTCGCCCGACGGTGCGCGGTTCTGCAATGAGCCCGCGCGATCACCCGCACGGTGGTGGTGAAGGCCGCCAGCCGGTCGGTATGCCCAGCCCGAAAAGCCCATGGGGCAGGCCGACAATGGGTTACAAAACCCGTAGAAATAAGAAGACGGACCAGTATATTGTGCGCCGTCGCAATGCGGGGGGTGGCCGGTAACGCAGGTTACTGAGCCATAAGCGAGAAAGAGGGACGATACTATGTCACGTTCGCTAAAAAAAGGACCGTTTATTGAACCAAAGCTTCTGAAGAAGATTGAAGCGATGAACGCGAAGGGTGAGAAGAAAGTAATCCGCACCTGGAGCCGAGCTTCGACGATCTTCCCGCAGCTTTTGGGGCATACCATCGCAGTGCATGATGGCCGTCGACATGTTCCGATATACGTTACCGAGAACATGATCGGTCACCGCCTGGGCGAATTCGCCCCCACGCGGCACTTCCGCGGCCACATGGCTGAGAAGTCGTCCTCGAAGGGAAAGTAAGCCATGGCAACCGATATTCGTGCAGAATTGCATAATTGTGGTGTCTCAGCCCAGAAGGTTCGCCTGGTTGTGAATCTGGTGCGCGGTATGGCGGCGGTTCATGCTTTGAACACGCTGCAGTTCACCAACAAGGTGGCTGCTCATCACGTTCGTAAACTACTGGCCTCGGCCGTCGCAAATGCCGAAGAAAACTTTGGCGTGAGCCGCGACGACCTGGTTGTCTACCGCATTTCGGCTGACGAAGCCCCAACCCGCAAGTGGCGCCGCTTTGGCGCTCGCGGGCGCTTCAAGCCCCTGCTGCGGCGTGCCTCGCACATCACGGTTATTCTGCGGGAACGCGAGTAATCGAGAAGACGGCCGGACCATTTGGTAGAGATAGCTAAGAAAGAGTAACCAGGAGAGCATATGGGTCGTAAAGTTCACCCAATAGGTTTTCGTCTGAATATTAATCAGCCCTGGATGGGGCGCTGGTATGCTGAAGGAATGGAATACACCGATCAGTTGCACCAGGATATTGCCATCCGTGCCATGATCCGCAAAGATGCGGAGAAGGCGGGCGTCTCACGGGTTGAGGTGGAACGCTTCCCCGGTAAGGTGAAGGTAGTGGTTCACACCGCCAAGCCTGGTATTTTGATCGGTCGCAAAGGCGATACGGTCAAACAGATCCGTCTGGGCCTCGAAACCCTGACCGGTAAGAAGATCGACCTTGAGATCAAAGAGATCAAGGCCCCCGATACCGACGCCTGGTTGGTGGCCCTTAACATTGGCGGCCAGATTATCCGTCGTGTTTCTTACCGCCGTGCCATGAAGCGTGCCATTCAGCAAGCTATGCGCCAGGGTGCCCAAGGGATTAAGATCGAAGTCGCCGGCCGTCTGAGCGGAGCCGAAATGGCCCGCACCGTCTGGCTGCGTGAAGGTCGTGTGCCCTTACAAACCCTGCGTGCCGACATGGATTTTGCCCGCACCGCGGCACTGACCCAATACGGTCAGATCGGCATCAAGGTGTGGATATACAAGGGTGAGGTACTCCCCCAGGTGGAAGAGAAAGTGGAAGCCACCGCGGGTGTGTACGTCAGCGAATAAATATCCTTCCGGGTGAAACCCTGGAAGTATGAAAGAGGTAGCAACCATGTTGATGCCAAAGCGTGTCAAATATCGCAAGCAGCACCGCGGCCGTATGACGGGGCTGTCTTTGCGGGGTGCCGAGGTTAGCTTCGGTGAGTATGGCCTCCAGGCGCTTGAGCCTGGTTGGGTCACGGCTCGCCAGATTGAAGCTGCCCGCCGGGCACTAGTACGGATTATGAAGCGCCGCGGTAAGGTTTGGATCCGAATTTTCCCGGATAAACCTTACACCCATCGCCCGCCCGAAACCCGTATGGGTAAGGGTAAAGGTGGCGTAGAATATTATGTCGCCGTTGTGCGCCCTGGGCGGGTAATGTTTGAGTTGGGCGGTATGCCTCACGATACTGCCGTTGAGGCGCTGCATCAGGCTTCTTATAAGTTCTCGATCAGGACCAAGATTGTTTCGCGCTTTGATGTTCATGAAGCTCAAAGCACCGAGGCAAAAGGAGAAGCGGAATGAAAATCACAGATATCCGATTACTTGGTGAGACAGAACTGCACACGAAGCTGACGGATACCCGGCAAGAATTGATGAATTTGCGGTTTCAGATGGTCACCGGGCAGCTTACCGATACCAGCCGTCTCAAGCAAACCCGTCGTCTGATTGCACAATATGAGACCATTCTACGCCAACGCGAGTTAGGAATGGGTCTGGAAGGTGGTAAGTAATGAACGAACGACGACGGATGACTGGTGTGGTCACCAGCAATAAAATGCAGAAGACCGTTGTGATCGAGATCACCCGTACCTTCCGGCACCCCTTGTATCGAAAAGTGGTTCACACCTCTCACCGGGTGAAAGCCCATGACGAACTGGGTTGCCAGGTCGGTGACAAAGTCCAAGTTTGCGAGAGCCGGCCTTATTCGGCGCAGGTGCATTTTGTGGTCGAAATGATCATCAAGCACCAGACCGAAGTGGTTGCGGCTGTAACCGAACAGGGAGCATAAGCAATGATTCAGCAAGAATCTCGTCTCAAAGTAGCCGATAACACCGGCGCACGCGAGCTGCTGGTCATTCACGTCATGGGCGGCTCAACACGCCGCTACGGGCATGTCGGAGATGTGGTCGTTGCCACAGTCAAATCGGCAGCCCCACAGGGTACGGTGAAGAAAAGCGAAGTTGTTAAAGCGGTAATCGTGCGCACAGCCAAAGAATGGCGGCGTGAAGATGGTTCGAGCATCCGCTTCGATGACAATGCGGCCGTGATCCTGGACAATGATGGCCAGAACCCGAAGGGTACGCGTATTTTTGGACCGGTGGCTCGCGAACTGCGTGAAAAGGGATTTATGAAGATTATCTCTCTCGCGCCAGAAGTGATCTAGGCCGGGGAAGACAGGAGCGAAGCCATGGATTTTAAAATTCGCAAAGGTGATCAAATAGAAGTGATCAGCGGTCGCCTCGATGATAAAAAGAAGCGCGGAGAAGTAATTCGCGTCATTCCTGAAGATGGCACGGTGGTGGTTACAGGGATTAACCTGCGAACCAAGCACCAGCGCCAGGTGCAGCAATCAAATAACCGCACTCTGACGCCCGGCAAGGTGCGCTTTGAAGCCCCACTTCACGTTTCTAATGTGATGCTGGTGTGCCCGAAGTGCAGCAAGCCGACTCGGGTGGGCTTATCGCGACAAGGCGATGCGTCCAAACGGGTTTGCAAGAAGTGCCAGGCTGTGATCGACGACTAAGGCGACCTGGGAGCCGACTAATGAACCGGTTGAAAGAACGATATCAGAAAGAAATAATGCCCGCCTTGGCTAAGGCTTTGGACCTGCAGAATGTGATGCAGATCCCGACGCCGAAGAAGGTTGTGGTGAATATCGGTTTGGGCGAGGCCATGGATAACCCCAAGGCACTCGAAGCCGCGGTGGCCGATCTGACGGCCATTACCGGGCAAAAACCGATTGTTACCAAGGCTCGTAAGTCCATTGCCAACTTCAAGTTGCGCGAAGGCCGGGCGATTGGTGCCAAAGTGACACTGCGCGGCGATCGCATGTGGAATTTTCTCGACCGTTTGTTAAACATTGTGCTGCCCCGGGTGCGTGATTTCCGGGGTGTTTCAGCCGATGCCTTCGACGGTCGGGGTAACTACACGCTGGGTTTGCGCGAGCAGTTGATCTTCCCCGAGATCGAGTACGACAAGATCGACAAAGTGCGCGGCATGGAAATAACGATTGTGACGAATGCAACGAGCGACGATCAAGCAGCCCATATGCTGCAGATGCTCGGCATGCCTTTCAGGAAGGGTTAATATGGCAAAGAAATGCATGATTTATCGCGAACAGCGGCGCAAATTTGCTGTGCAGGTCCGCAATCGCTGCCGAATTTGCGGGCGCCCGCGCGGCTTTATTCGTCGCTTTGGCTTGTGCCGCATTTGCTTCCGAGAATTAGCCCTGGCGGGGCAAATTCCCGGTGTGACCAAGTCATCCTGGTAGCGCGCGGAGGAACAGAATGAGCGTGAATGATCCTATTGCTGATATGTTGACGCGCATCCGCAATGCTGTCTCCACGGGGCAACCCCAGGTGGCAATGCCGTCCTCAACCATTAAAGCTGAAATGGCCCGAATTCTTCGCGAAGAAGGGTTTATCGAAGCATATGAAGTGGTGGATGGTGAAAAAGCATTTGAGCGGTCGCTGAGACTGAAGTTGAAGTACGTGGGAGAACGCCGTGAGCGTCGCCCAGTGATCACCGGTCTGGTACGTGTCAGTCGGCCGGGTCGTCGGGTTTACACCCGCAAGCAAGACATCCCGTGGGTACTTTCGGGCATGGGTGTTGCTATCCTGTCAACCCCTAAGGGAATCATGACCGGTCAACGGGCTCGCCAGCTCGGTGTGGGCGGTGAGATTCTCTGCAAGGTCTGGTAGGCCCGGATAAGGAGGTAGGAACGTGTCTCGGATTGGTCGATTACCGATTACCGTTCCGGCGGGCGTGCAGGTTCATGTCAATGGCATGGATGTGCATGTGAAAGGCCCGAAGGGTGAATTGAAAATGCAGTATTTACCAGTGGTTGAAGTTAAGCTGGAAGGTACGCAGGTTCATGTCACTCGCAGCTCGGATGAACCGAGAGTACGGGCTCTGCACGGAACGACGCGCGCTTTGATCAGCAACATGGTGACCGGTGTTTCCACCGGCTTCACCCGGGTGCTGACTGTAGAAGGTGTGGGCTACCGCCCCGAAATGAGTGGCAAAAACCTGGTGCTCTATGTGGGGTACTCTCACCCCGTCACCATCGAACCTCCGGCCGGTATCGCTTTTGAAGTGGATACCAAGGCCCGCCAGATCAAAATCAATGGTTTTGATAAGGAGCAGGTTGGTCAGGTGGCAGCAGATCTCCGCGAAATTCGCCCGCCCGAGCCTTATAAGGGTAAGGGTATTCGCTACCAGGATGAAAAGGTTCGCCGCAAGGCTGGTAAAGCCGGTAAAGGCAAGGGTAAGAAGTAAGGTGGTCGTATGACGAAAAAGACTCGTGCTGAAAGCCGCATTCATCGGCATAACCGTGTGCGCAAGAACGTGAGCGGCACACTGGACCGCCCTCGAATGGCCATATTTCGCAGCCTGGAAGAAATCTATGCCCAGGTGATCGATGACGAAGCCGGAATCACTCTGGCATCGGCTTCGAGTATTGACCATGATCTCCGTGAACAGGTTAAAGGCCTCAAGAAGACGGAGCAGGCCAAGCTGGTGGGCGAATTAGTCGCCAAGCGAGCTATAGACAAGGGTGTCAAACAGATTGTGTTCGATCGCGGTGGCTTTCGCTACATCGGTCGTGTCAAAGCCCTTGCCGATGGTGCTCGTTCCGCCGGCCTGGATTTCTAAGACCCTGTAGGGATAAGAATGAGGGCCTGAAACTATGGAGCATATGGAATCCCAAAATTCTGTTGAAACTTCGTATGATGAACGCGTGATCGAAATCGCGAGAGTGGCAAAAGTTGTTAAAGGCGGCCGCCGCTTTCAGTTTCGCGTCACGATAGTCACTGGCGATAACAAGGGTAATGTGGGTATTGGCATCGGTAAAGCCAATGCCGTGCCCGACGCCATGAAAAAAGCGACTGAGCGCGCCCACAAAAATATGCGTCATGTCTTCACGATGGGCACTACTGTGCCGCATGAAGTGATAGGCAAGGTGGGTGGTGCAGTAGTTTTGCTGAAACCGGCTTCCCCCGGTACGGGCGTTATCGCGGCCGGTGGTGTGCGCGCAGTGCTAGAAGTTGTAGGCGTGCGTGATATTCTCACCAAGTCGCTTGGCAGCGCCAATGTCCTCAATGTGGTGAAAGCCACCTTCGTGGCCCTGGATCAGCTTAAGTCTCCCGAGCAGGAAGCTGCCCGGCGTGGCAAACCTGTGAAAGACCTGATGCCCTTCTGGGCACGGAGGAAAAATGGCTGAAAATCAAACTGAGAAGAAGCTGCGCATTACCTGGGTGGTGAGTGCCATTGGCGAAACTGTTCGCCATAAGGCAACCATCAAAGCCCTTGGGTTTCATCGTCTGCATGAGACGTTGGAGCACGTGGACTCGCCCTCGCTGCGTGGGATGCTTTATTTAGTACGAAAACTGGTTCGGATTGAAGAATCCGAATAGGAGAGCAGGTAAATGAAACTGAACGATCTGTTCCCAAATCCGGGTTCGACCAAAAACCGCAAGCGCAAGGGTATTGGTCCGTCGGCTGGTCAGGGTAAAACCGGCGGCCGCGGCACCAAGGGCCAGGGTTCGCGCTCCGGCACGGGTGGTCACCTGTATCGCCAGGGCGGTAATCTGCCGTTTTTTCGGCGCCTGCCCTTCATCCGTGGTGAAGGTTTCACACCGCCCAACCGGGTTGACTATAATGAAGTCAATGTCGGTGAACTGGCTGCTTTTGCCAGTGGCGCTGAAATTACCCCGGAAGTATTGGCCAAAGCCAACCTCCTTTCGAAAGCTGCCAACCCGGTTGTTATCTTGGGAAATGGCGAAGTGACCGTTCCGTTGAAGGTCCGCGTGCAGCGCATCACCAAGGGTGCCCGCGCAAAGATCGAAGCGGCGGGCGGCACCGTCGAAATTATCTAAGGAGAACTTCATGAAGCGGTCACCCTGGCGCTATCTTTGGAAGTCAGAGGATATTCGCAAGAAACTTTTAGTCACCTTCTTCTTGCTGGTGCTTTACCGGTTGGCGGCGAATATCCCTGTGCCGGGAATCAACCAGGCTGTGCTGTCGCAGCTTTCACAGGTGCAGGGTGCCGCCGGCAACCTGGTCAACCTGTTAGATCTGCTGTCGGGCGGCACGATCTCCAGCTTCTCTATTCTGGCGATGGGGGTTTATCCCTACATCACCGCTCAAATTATCCTTCAACTGCTTGTCCCCATCATCCCGGCGCTTGAGCGCCGGATGAAGGACAACCCAAGTGAGGGTAAAAAGTGGATGGAACGTTGGACAGTGATCCTGACCATTCCGATGGCTCTGCTTTCGGCCGTTGGCCAGGTGAACATCTTCGCTTCGCTGGTTCAACAGCCGGTCACCGCGGTGATCACTGGTTTCGGTGGCGCTGATATCTTACGCACCATTACGCCCCTCACAGCGATGGTTGCCGGTACGATGTTCGGTATCTGGCTTGGCCAGTTGATCTCTGAATATGGTATCCCCAACCAGGGCCTCTCGCTGATCATCTTCGCCGGCATCGTGGCGCGCATGCCCAGCCACTTTGGTTCCATCCTGGCCGATCAGTATAACTGGTGGTGGATGCTGCTGGTCATCCTGGCTATCCTGATCCTGACAATCTTCGCGATTGTCTTTGTCCAGCAGGGCCGCCGCAATGTGCCCGTGCTCTTCCCTGGCCGCCGTATCGGTAACCGCATGAGCATGCCGGTGCGCAGCAATCTGCCTTTGATGGTGAATATGGCAGGCATGATCCCTCTGATCTTTGCCCAGTCATTGCTCACTTTCCCGGCGATTGTGGCCAGTTATTTCACCGGTCCAAATAATATCGAATGGGTGCGCAACCTGGCCACCGGGATCTACCAGACCTTTGGTGGGCAGAATGCAGGCTATGCGATCATGTACTTCATCATGGTGGTGGGTTTCACCTTCTTCTATACCGATGTGCTGTTCCAACAGCAGAACTACGGTGAGAATCTTAAGAAGCAAGGTGCGCAGATCCCTGGTGTAGTGCGCGGTGCTCCTACCCAAAAATATCTAGGGAAGGTTCAGCGGCGTATCACACTGCCGGGCGCATTTTTCCTGGGGTTGGTGGCTGTGCTGCCTTACATTTTGGGAATTGTCCTGCCTGCCGGCATGCGGGCTTCTGGCTTGCTGCTGATCTCATCGGCAGGCTTGTTGATCGTGGTCGGCGTTGTGCGCGACACCTTTACCATCATCGAAACCGAGCTCAAGCTGCACGGTTACGACGAGAGTTTGATCAAGGGCTAGGAGCAAACGATGCCTACTTATATCGTTCTCCTGGGACCTCCGGGTGCCGGCAAAGGCACCCAGGCCGAAATCATCTCTGAAACGTTGGGATTGGTGCACATTTCTTCCGGGGATATCTTTCGAGAGAACCTGAAGAAACAGACTGAGCTTGGCATTCTGGCGCAGGGTTTTATGAGCCGCGGCGAACTGGTGCCAGATGACGTGACTATTGCCATGATCCGTGAACGGCTCAGCCGACCGGATTGTGTCAAAGGCGCACTGCTGGATGGTTTTCCGCGTACGCCCGCGCAAGCCAATGCGCTGGGTGAAATGCTGGAAACGCTGCAGGGCAAGGTGAACTGCGTGCCATACATCTCGGTGCCGGCTGAAGCATTGATCGAGCGCCTCAGTGGGCGATGGACCTGCCGGGCCGAAGGGCATGTATATCACGCCAGGTACAATCCGTCCAAAGTGGCCGGGGTGTGCGACAGCGACGGTTCCGAACTGTATCAGCGTGAAGATGACAAACCGGCTACGGTCGAAAACCGCATCAAGGTTTACATGGCTCAAACTTCACCCCTGATCGAATACTACCGCCAGAAGGGTTTGTTGGCTGAAGTCGACGGCAGACTGCCGATTGACCAGGTGACGACCGGCCTGATGGCTGCGATCGAGAAGGGAAAGTAGGCCATGGCCTGGGATCGTCAAATCACCATCAAAAGCACCGCCGAGCTTGAGATCATGCGCGTCGCAGGTCGGATCAACGCCGAAGCTCTGTCCGCCGCCGCAGCCATCATCCGCCCCGGGGTTTCGACGGCCGATTTGAATGCCGCCGCGGAAGACGTTCTTAAGAAATACGGGGTTTACTCTCCGTTTAAGAACTATCCCGGTCCGTATCCCTATCCTGCAAGCACGTGCGTCAGCGTCAATGACGAGCTGGTGCATGGCATTCCGGATCATAAACGGAAGTTGAAGGAAGGCGATATTGTCACCATGGATTGCGGCACAGTGTATGAAGGCTTTGTGGCCGATTCAGCCTTCACGGCTGGAGTGGGCACAACTTCACCGCTGGCGCGAAAACTGCTGGAAACGACCGAGAAATCGCTGTATGCCGGGATCGCAAAAATGATCGCGGGCAACCATGTCGGCGATATCTCCGCGGCGGTTCAGCAAACGGTTGAAAGTCGGGGTCTTTTTGTCACGCGCGAATACACCGGTCACGGCGTAGGGCGGGCGATGCACGAAGGCCCACAGGTTCCAAACTACGGTGCTCCCGGGCGCGGCATGCAGTTGCGCATGGGAATGACGATTGCTTTGGAACCAATGGTGTTGGTGGGGACCGCGATGACCCGCGTGATGCCAGATGAATGGACGGTCTGTTCTTTCGACCATTCGCTCACCTGCCATTTCGAACACAGTGTCGCGATCACCGAAGAAGGCCCTAGCATTTTGACCCTGCTGGCCGATGGCACAGCCCCCGCTCAAATTGGCGGACCTAGACAATTATACAAAGAGTCGGTATAATTGCAGTCTTTGCACATTAAACTGCAATCATGGTAAAGGAGCAAGTTATGAAAGTTACCACCTCCATAAAAAAGCGCTGCGCCAAGTGCAAGATTGTCAAGCGCTCTGGCCGGTTATATGTGATCTGCGAGAATCCAAAACATAAGCAGCGTCAAGGGTGATGAATTATGGCAAGAATTGAAGGTGTTGATCTTCCGCGAAATAAGCGGGTTGAGATAGCTCTGAGCTATCTGTTTGGGATAGGTCCGAGCCGTGCCCGGGTGATTTTGGCTGCGACCAAAGTCAACCCCGATATCCGGGTGAAAGACCTGACGGAAGGTGAAGTCAACATTATGCGTGACTTCATCTCGAAGACTTATAAAGTGGAAGGCGATCTGCGCCGTGAGGTGCAGATGAATATCAAGCGGTTGATTGAAATCGGCTGCTACCGCGGGCTGCGACATCGTCGCAACCTGCCGGCGCGTGGACAGCGCACACGTACCAACTCGCGCACACGCAAAGGTCCTAAGAAGACTGTTGCCGGTCGCGGTCGCCGCCGCGGGGCTGCGAAGAAATAACCTGCGGGTCGGTTGTTTCCAGCCGTTATTGGGGTCCCTCCTCCCCGCGGCTGACCGGCTGGAACAGCCACGACCGGGTTGTTTAGCGCCCACATTGTTAATTGAGAGGTTGATAGGAAGGAACTATGGCACAGAATGTACGCCAATCGCGACGTACCACCACCGCCACGCGCAAAGTGAAGCGCACTTTGTCCGCGGGACAGGTACATGTATTTGCATCCTTTAATAATACGATCGTCACCGTGACGGATACCCAGGGCAACGCGGTTTGCTGGGGCAGCGCCGGTTCGGCTGGCTTCAAGGGCTCGCGCAAGAGCACGCCCTTTGCCGCCCGTCTGGCTGCCGAACAGGCAATCAAAGTCGCCATGTCCATGGGCATTCAGGAAGTGGATCTGATCGTCAAAGGGCCTGGCCCGGGGCGGGAATCCGCCATCCGTGCCGTGCAGTCAATGGGCTTAAAAGTGCGCTCCATTTCTGATATCACGCCGGTTGCGCACAATGGCTGCCGGCCGCCCAAGAAGCGCCGCGTCTAAAAGGAGAGGAATTCATGGGTAAGTATATTGGTCCGGTATGTCGATTATGCCGGCGAGAAGGTGAAAAGTTATACCTTAAGGGCGCCCGCTGTTTTAGCCCCAAGTGCGCCTTCGAGCGCCGCAGCTTTGCGCCTGGTGCGCACGGTAAAGGTGGTTCGAGCCGGGGTGGCGGTGGGGAGCGCCAGTCCGATTACTCTCGTCAACTGCGTGCAAAACAGAAGGCTCGCCGTGTTTATGGCATGTTGGAACGCCAGTTCCGCCGCTATTTTACCTCGGCGAAGCAAACACGTGGCTTGGCGGGTTTGAACTTGCTGCAGATGCTCGAATGTCGCATGGATAATGTGGTGTATCGCATGGGCCTGGCTGACAGCCGCGCTCAGGCACGCCAGATTGTCAATCACGGTCATTTCACGGTCAATGGTGTCCGTAGTGATATCCCCTCGATGATCCTTCATCCGGGTGATGTGATTGCGGTGCGCGAAGGCAGCCGGAGTGAAACCTTCTTTAAAGGGATGCCGGACCTTTCTGAGGCGCGTTCTTGCGCCGTCTGGTTGGATCGAGACCTCAAGAACTATACGGGGCGGGTTCTCCGCATCCCGGAACGTTCTGAGATTGATGGAAACCTGAACGAACAGCTAATCGTCGAGTACTACTCGCGGTAAGCGCTAACCAGTCCGGTACGCGGTAAATCTGGGTGTACCGGAAAGGGGTAAAACGTGACGACCCTAAGTAACATGGTAACGCCAAAAGTCGAGCGGGAAGCTGAAGCTCGGAATTATGGCAAGTTTATTATCAGCCCCCTCGAACGAGGATACGGCGTGACGCTGGGTAATGCCCTGCGCCGCGTCCTCTATTCTTCACTGGACGGCGCCGCAATCACATCGGTGAGAGTTACCGATGTGCTGCACGAGTTCAGCGACATTCCGGGCGTGCGCGAAGATGTCATCCAGGTGATGCTGCAAATTAAGCAGTTGCGTCTGGTGCTGCATGATGTGGATACAGCCCACCTCAACCTCGAAGTGCGGGGAGACGGTGTGGTCACGGCTGCGGATATCCAGTTGCCGGGTGAGGTGGAGATTATGAATCCCGACCTTTACCTGTTCACTGTGGATGACAGCAAAACCCGCCTTGAGATCGACCTGACGGTCGAACGCGGGCGCGGTTATTCGCCTGCGAATGAACGCAGCGGTCGCCTGCCTATTGGCGAGCTGCCGGTGGATGCCATCTTTAGCCCGGTACGCCGGGTGAACTGGACGGTGTCCTCGGCGCGCGTAGGGCAGTCAACCAATTTTGACAGACTGATCCTTGAAATTTGGACGGATGGGACTGTTTCGCCGGAAAAGGCACTGGGCGATGCTTCGAAGATTTTGATCGAGCATCTGCGCTATGTGGCTGGCATCAGCGAAGAACCGTTACTGGTTGGCGTTGAGAAGGAAGTGACTGGCAGCCGGCTGACCAGCGAAGCCGCCGAAACCCCGATCGAAAATCTCGATCTTTCGGTGCGCGTTTTCAACTCGCTCAAGCGGACGGGTATCACCACTGTGGGTGATGTGCTCGAACTGTTGGAGAAGGGTGATGAAGCAGTCATGTCAATCCGCAATTTCGGCGAGAAGTCGCTCGAGGAGCTGCGGCAGAAGATGCGCGAAAAGGGCTACCTGCGCGACGAGAAAATTACGGAGTAATGGAATATGCGACACAGGGTTGCTGGATATAGACTCGGTCGAAATAAAGATTATCGTACTGGACTGCGCCGTTCTTTGATCTGCGCACTGTTCACTCACGAAAAAATCAAGACCACCCACACCAAGGCGATGGCCATCCGTGGTGATGCCGAACGGCTGATTACTCTGGCGCGCAACAGCGCCAAGGCCAGCGAGACCGATAAGGTCAGCGCTCGCCGGCTGGCTGCAGCGCGCTTGAATGATGCTGCTATAGTCAAGAAGCTGTTCGATGATATTGCGCCGCGTTTTGCTACCCGTCCCGGTGGGTATACGCGGATTTTCAAGCTGGGCCCCCGCCTGGGCGATGCCGCCCCGATGGTCCTGCTGGAGCTGGTTGAAGAATAATCTCCTTCCGGTCAGTCCGGTTTGGAATGGCACGTTACCAGGTTATCCTCGCTTACGACGGCACTGATTTTCAGGGCTTTCAGCGGCAGGCCAATTCACGGACCGTTCAGGGTGTAGTGGAGGCCGCTCTCGCCAACTTAGGTTGGCAAGGTCGGGCGATCCTCTTCGCCGGACGCACCGATAGCGGTGTGCACGGCGCGGGACAATGTATCGCTTTCGATCTGGAGTGGTTCCACTCGCCCGACGAACTGGGCCGGGCGCTTAATGCGCATTTGCCTGCTGATGTCGCAGCACGTTCGGTACAGGTGAACAGCCCCGGTTTTCATCCTCGCTTCGATGCGGGGGGGCGCACTTACCAGTATATGATTTACTGCGAACCCAACCGAGACCCTCTGCGCGACCGTTTTGCCTGGCGGGTGTGGCCGGAAGTAGATCCGGCACTCCTCCTGCAAGCGGCACGGCTCCTGCCCGGAGTTCACGACTTTGCAGCCTTTGGCAGCCCTCCGCAGGCTGGAGGCCACACGGTTCGAGAAATTTTCCAGACTGGTTGGGAGCCGCAGGCCGGGGGCCTGCTGTTCGAAGTCTCTGCGAATGCTTTTCTGTACCACATGGTGCGCCGCATGGTGTACTTGCAGGTGCAAATCGGTCAGAGACGGCTGGAGTTAGAACACCTGGCTCAGGCGGTGCATGCGGCTCAACCGCAGCCCCCTGGCCTGGCCCCGGCGCAAGGGTTGGTTCTGAAAAAAGTGCAGTACAAAAGTGATTCGGTGGATGCAGCGCGCGCTGAAGAGTGCGCGGACGAGCAATCTCCGGATCCAGAAAGAGGAACCAGAGAAATTATGCACGACGAATGGAGTGAGTAAAGTGGAAAAGACCTTCGTCCCAAAGGGTAAAATAGAATCGGGATGGACACTGGTAGATGCGACCGACCTTGGGTTGGGCCGAATGGCCACAACCATTGCGGCGTGTCTGCTAGGTAAGAACAAGCCTACCTACACCCCCGGAGCCGATACGGGTGATTTTGTGGTGGTCATCAACGCCAGCCGCTTGAAGCTTACAACCAAGCGCCTGTTCACCAAGTTCTACTACCACCATTCCGGTTATCCCGGTGGTTTGAAGACGGTGAGCCTGCGCGATCAGTTGAAGACTCATCCGGATCGCGTGATCCGTCATGCTGTGTGGGGCATGCTGCCGCACAACAAAATGGGCCGCCGCTTGATTAAGAAGCTGCGGGTCTATGGTGGGAGCGTTCATCCGCACATCGCCCAGAACCCCAAGCCGTTGGCTTAAGGAGCAGAGGAATTATGCCTGTTCAATATTTTGAAGGAATTGGCCGCCGCAAGGAAGCCACCGCGCGTGTTCGTTTGATGAGCGGTACTGGCAAGTTTACTGTCAATGATAAGCCCGTCGAAGATTACTTCCCGCGGGTTGGCGATAAAGAGGCGATTTACTCACCTTTCCTCGCCACCAGCATGGAAGCCAATACGTTTGACGTTACCGCCAAGACCAGCGGCGGCGGTGTCACCGGGCAGACCGACTCGGTTAAACTGGGTCTGGCACGCGCTTTGGTTAAAATGAATGTGGATCTCACCTCATTGCTGCGCCAGGCGGGTTTGATGACCCGCGACCCGCGCATCAAGGAACGCAAGAAGCCAGGTCTGAAGCGCGCCCGCAAGGCTCCGACCTACACCAAACGTTAATTCTATTTTTGGCGGTTTACGCTGCCTGAAGTGAAAACAAAGGATGCATTCCGTTCCAGGGAACGGAATGCATCCTTTTGCTTTAATGTGCCGCGGGTGTCCGTCAAATTTTCGGAGATTCCACCCCACCCCCGAACCTCTGATTTTTCCCCTTTACCGCTTCGGATACTGTTGGCGAATTGGTGAACACCCTCCATCCCCCGGCCCTTTCCTCCCTTTGGGAGGAAGGGGAGCAAGATTTAATGCCGTTTTTGGGGCGACTAGCCGCCCCAAAAACGGCATTAAAGGTTTCTCCCCCGCTCTGGGGCGGGGGCCGGGGGTGGGGCAAGGTAATTCGCCAACAGTATCCGCTTCGGGAAGGGGGCCAGGGGGCTGGGTCGGCGAAAAATTGATCCACACCCATGTGCGGCATGGGGGTGGAATTTGAACTGCTTCTCGGTTAAAATGGGGAGCGGATGGCTGTGAAAGGAAAACGATGGCACATGAAATTGTGATTGTAGGACTTGGCCCCGGGGCTGAGCAGCAGCTCACCCGCCAGGCCTGGGATTGGTTGAATACATGCGGCGAAGTATGGCTGCGTACCTCGCACCACCCCACCGTGGCGGGCTTCCCGGCGGGGCTCACCGTGCATGCGTTTGATGAGCTGTATGACCGCTCGGAAAAATTTGAAGAGGTATACTCGGCGATTGTGGAACGCGTGCTGGAACTGGGACGCCGGCCCCAGGGGGTGACGTATGCCGTGCCGGGGCATCCATTTGTGGCGGAGGCGACCGGGCCGGAGATCTGCCGGCGGGCGCGCGCCGAAGGCCTGGCAGTGCGTGTGATCGAGGGGTTGAGCTTTTTGGAGCCGACCTTCACTGCGTTGGGGCTGGATCCATATCCCAACCTGGCGCTGGTGGATGCCCTGGAGCTTTCGGCCACACTTATGCCACAATTTCCCTCATCGCAGCCGGTGCTGGTGGCGCAGATCTATTCGCGCCAGGTGGCAGCCAACGTCAAGCTGACCCTCAACAGCGTCTACCCGGATGAGCACCCGGTGAAACTGGTGCATGCCGCCGGGACCGATGCGCAGTTGGTGGAAGAACTGAAGCTGTTTGAAATTGACCGCAGCCGCTCGATTGGGCTGCTCACAGCGCTTTATCTGCCGCCACTGGCGCCGGATACCACCTTTGAAAATTTTCAAGAAATCATTGCGCGGCTGCGCGCCCCAGACGGCTGCCCCTGGGACCGTGAACAAACCCACCAAACCCTGCGCAAACACCTGCTGGAAGAAACATATGAAGCGCTGGAGGCGTTGGATGCGGGAGACCCGGAGGGGATGCGCGAAGAATTCGGCGACCTGCTGCTGCAGATTGTGCTGCATGCCCAGATTGCGTCTGAAGAGGGCGAATTCAGCATGGCGGAGATCATTCAGGGCATTTCTCAAAAACTCATCCGGCGCCATCCGCATGTCTTCGGCGAGGCGCAGGTCGACGGCGTGAAGGGCGTTTTAAAGAACTGGGAAAAGATTAAAGCAGCTGAGAAGAAAGATAACGGCGATCAGAAATATCGCGGCCTGTTAGACGGTGTACCAAAGGCATACCCGGCTCTGGCGCAGTCGCAAGAGGTGCAGGAGCGCGCCGCGCGGGTGGGCCTTGACAAACAGGCAGATGAAGTCTGGGCGCCGCTGCAGGCCGCGCTGGAGCGTCTGCGCGTGCCGCAAGCGGCCCAGGAACGTGGACAGGATATCGGCGAGCTGCTGTTCGCTGCCGCCGGGCTGGCGCGCTGGTATAAGGTGGATGCCGAGAGCGCCCTGCGCCAAACTCTGCTGCGCTTCCGCGGGCGGTTTGCCGGAATGGAAGCCACGGCCCGCGCGCGTGGGCAGACGCTGAACGAAATGAAACCCGCCGAAGTGGCCGCGTTGTGGGAGGAGGCGCCCCCCCAATAAAAAAATGCGAGCATCTCGGAGATTCCTTCCACGAAGAGCACCTGTGGTGTAATAATCCTTTTCTTGTCTGCTGTAACGCAGTTGTCTCCTAATTTTCTGCTCATTTTTTAGTGGGTTATTTTATGTGATCTATTCTTCTCTGTGCCTGCCGCTTCGGCCACCCGACGGAGTGCTGTGGTAAAAAAACAGAGCTGCCCAAAAGAATTTGGAGCAGCTCTGTTTTTATTGACTCGGAAAGCGAGATTTACACCGGCTCAAAGCGGGCTGTGAAATGGCGCAGCAGGGGGGGCGCATAGGTGATGCGATATCCGCGCAAATCCTGCGCGGTTTGGGCCAGCCGGGCCAGTGTGTCGGCCACATAGTCGATGTGCGCCTGAGTGTACACCCGGCGTGGAATGGCCAGACGCACCAGTTCCAGCCTCGGGTGAACCATTTTGCCGGTATCCGGGTCGGGGTAGGCAAACATCACAGAACCGATTTCAACCCCGCGGATGGCGCCGGCCAGGTAAAGCCCGGCGGCCAGGGCCTGTCCGGGATATTGGCCCTGGGGAATGTGTGGCAGCAGGCGTCCGGCATCGACATAAATGGCGTGCCCGCCGGGCGGCTCGATGATCGGAACCCCTGCATCGAGCAGGCGATTGGCCAGGTAAGCGGTCTGGCCCAGGCGATAGGCCAGGTAATTTTCATCCAGGCCCTCCCACAAGCCGGTAGCCATGGCATCCAGGTCGCGGCCTGCCAGGCCGCCGTAGGTGGGGAAGCCTTCGCGTAAAATCAACTCGTTACTGATTAACTGGTGTAACTGGGGATCGCGCACGGCCAGAAAGCCTCCGATATTAACCAGGGCGTCTTTCTTGGCGCTCATCCAGGTGCCATCGGCCAGGCTGAACATCTCGCGGGCGATTTCGAGAGGCGTATTATTCGCATAGCCGGGTTCGCGCAGCTTGATAAAGTAAGAATTTTCCGCAAAGCGGCAGCAGTCAATGAAGAAAGGAATGCCAAATTCTTTGTAGGTGGCTGCCACGGCGCGGATGTTTTCCATGGAAACCGGCTGGCCGCCGCCGGCATTGTTGGTGACGGTAATGGTGCCAAAGGGAATGTTGGCCGTGCCCACTTTTTGTATAAAGGCGCGCAGCTTTTGAATATCCATATTGCCCTTGAAAGGGTGGTGGTGGGTGGGATCAAAGGCCTCATCGATCACCAGGTTGGTGGGGCGGCCGCCGCGGGCGCGGATGTTGCCGTCCGTGGTGTCAAAGTGCATGTTCGAGGGCACATACATGCCGGGGCGCACCAGAATGTTGGTGATGATGACTTCGGCCGCGCGACCCTGGTGGGTGGGCACAAACAGCTCGAAACCGGTGATTTGATGAATGGCTTCGGCCAGGCGGTAGTAGGAACGCGCCCCGGCATACGATTCGTCGCCTTCCATAATGGCAGCCCATTGGTGGTTGCTCATGGCCCCGGTGCCAGAATCGGTCAGCAGATCGATAAACACATCTTCGGCGCGCAAAGCAAACAGGTTGTAGCCTGCGGCTTGCATGGCTGCCTGGCGCTGTTCGGGGGCAATCAGCCGTATCGGCTCAACCATCTTAATGCGGAAGGGTTCAACTGGGTACTGCGGCATAGGTCTTCTCCAAAAGTGGGTTTTGAAATATGGTGATGAAGAAAATTACAGTTGATATAAGAAAAATCAATATAGGCTTTGAAAAAATTTATATAATACTTGACATTGTATAAATTCGTGCTATGATGATCATAGTTAACTAAAAAATATCCGGATGACCCCTTATCCAACTGGCAGGTCGGACTCTGTCAGAATGACAATTTCAGGAGAAAACAGGATGGAGTCAAAACCTTTATCGATTACCGATCATACCATGATTGTGGTGAGAACCCATGCCGATCTCAACCTGCAAGGTTGGGATAAGCAGGAAATCAAGGCGCTGACCGATGATTATAATTCTCTTAATATCGAACAAGAAGGTGATCTGATCCGTGTGCAGGCTAACAGCGATCTCGATCTGACGGTGCCCGCGGGAGTTTCCGTAACGGTGGAACGCTCATCTGGCGATGTGTACGTGCGCAATTTGAGCGGCGCGCTCCAGATGATGCGCGTGGGAGGTGACCTTTCCCTGCATAACACTGGGGCGGTCAATATTCAGGCTGTGGGTGGCGATTGCCAGATGGTCACGGTGCAAGGCCCGCTGGTGATTCAGCGCGTGGGCGGTGATTTCAAAGGCTACGAACTGGGCGGCCCGGTGCGAATTGACGGCGCCGGCGGCGATATGACCCTGCAGGTTTCCGGTGGCGAAGTGCAGGCGCGCTCTGGTGGCGATCTGCTGTGCATGCTGCAATCTCAGGCTGGCCTGCCCATGCGGCTGCATGCCGGGGGTGATGTGGTCCTGGTTTTGCCAGAGAATGCCGGGGTCGCGCTTGACCTGCGCTCCAATGGGCACAATATTGCGATTGAATATGCCGGCCAATCGCTACAGATTGAAAAGCGCTTCTATCAAACCGTTTTCGGCGAGGGTGGCATACCTATCAGTGCGGATGCCAACGGTGATATTCGCATCACTTCCGATGTGAATGAGTTCGATATGGATGATCTGCTGGAAGATATGCAGAGCCACTGGCAGGATGTGGAAGAGGCGCGCGAGGAGCGCAGTGAAGAAGCGGAGCAGGCTATTACCCTGCGGGCGGAAGAACTGAGTGCACACATCAACCACCGCGTAAACGATGCCATGCGCCTGGCAGACGCGCGCATTCAGGAGGCAATGAAACGCCTGGAGCAGCGCACCCGCCGCCTGGAGCGTGGTTTCCCCGGATCTCCCGTGCCGCCAGTGCCACCCATGCCGCCGCGCCGGCCTTCGGCCGCGACCGCCGCTGCTGCTGAAAAGAAGGCAGCCGCGGATGATGAAGAGAAGCTGCTTATTTTAAAAATGCTGCAGGAAAAGAAAATTTCTGCTGAAGAAGCTGAAAAGCTGTTCGAAGCTCTAGAAGGTTAGCGTAACCGTGCGCAAGCGATTGAATTGGGAGACGAACGCATGGATATAAAGGCTAACCGCATGGATATTCTGCGCCAGGTGGAAACCGGCGAATTGACCCTGGAAGAAGCGACGCGCTGGCTGGCGGCGCTCGATAAAGTGAAAGCAAATTTGGCGGCGCAGAGCACGGTTCAACCAGGGCCGGTATTGGAAGGTCAGCCAGCCGCGCCCCGGCCGGCGGCAGAGCCGCTGCCAGGCACCGCGGCCGTGGTCCTCCCAGAATTTGGAGCGTCTGAAGAACCGGCTCCGGCACAGCCAGACCGGCCCCCGCCGCCGATCTGGCGCGGGTGGTGGTTGCTTGTGTTTATCCCCGGGCTGCTGCTGGTGTTGGCTGCGGTGAACGGGATGTATGCTGGTTATTTGACAGCCGGCCTTGGATGGGGTTTCTGGCTATCGTTTTTTCCCTTTGCCCTGGGGGTGGTGATGCTGTGGCTGGGTTGGGAAATCCATCAGGCGCGCTGGTTATATCTGCGCGTGCGTCAGCGGCCTGGCGCGCGCCCGCATGAATTGATCTTGAGTTTTCCGCTACCGATGGGTTTGCTCAGTTGGGGCCTTCGGCGCTTTGGTCGTTTTTCCGCAGCAGGGCGCGGTACGCAGGTGAGTGAACTGCTCCAGGAGCTCAACCAGCCCGTAACCCGTGATGGGGCGATTCATATCTTTGTGGGTGATCCGGGTGGAGCCCAGGTGGAAATCTGGATCGACGGCCCGCGCGGCGCGTAGCACAGCAGGATTTGCCTTTCGATCAGGTTCGGCTATTTTATCAGCCGAACCTGATCGATTTAATGAGGTTTGATATATAATGGGTGGAAATGATTCAAAAATTTGGCGTGGTGGTGTTGGTATGGGTGGGTCTGGCGCTGGTTGGCATTTCTCTTCGCCCGGTAGATTACCAGGAACTTAGTTTGCGGGTAAAAGGCATGCTTCCCGCCGCCGCCATTGAACGCGTGGTGGTTTTGCGTTTGCCACGCCAACTGTTGGCCGGCGAGCCGGTCTTAATTGAAATGACCCTGCCGGCGGTCGAGCAGGTTGCACCGGATGCTATTTTTTTGGAAGGACGCCTGGAACTCAGCGGAGTGAGCGTGGTTCCGGGCGATGTGGTGCTTGCGCCAGACCGCAGCGCGCAGCCGGTGAGCTTTCGCTGGTTGGTGACAGCCGCGCAGGAACCGCTGGTCAGCGGCACGCTGTGGTTGACCGAGATCTTCAAGGCTTCCGATGGCAGTGAAGTGCGCGTGCCTTTGCTGGCCAGACCGCTGGAACTGGAGTGGCGCACCTTGCTGGGGCTCAGCCTGCCAGATGCGCGCTGGTTGGGCGGCAGCCTGGCCTTGGCGGGGGCTGCCCTGGCACTTTATAAACGCATGTGGAGGGCAGCGCCGCCTAATAAATGGACAAAAAGTGTCCGTTGAAGGGACGCCGCTTTCAAAGTTATGATACAATAGGCTTCTCATATTATTTTCATCTGATTAGCCCCATATTCGGCCCTTAGGAGAGACTATGCAGAACGATTTGCTCTACATCGGCATTTTTATGCTGATAGCTCTCTTCATTCCGGGCATTGCCATTGTGATTGCCGGCGTGCTTGGACCGAAGAGACCCGCTCCGATTAAGAATGCTGCTTATGAATGTGGCATCGAAACGGTCGGCGAGACCTGGGTTCAATTCAAGGCGCAGTACTATATCTACGCCCTGATTTTCCTGGTCTTTGATGTGGAGACCATCTTTTTATACCCCTGGGCGATTGCTTACAACGCGGTTGGGATCTGGGCAGTGCTCGAAGCTGTCCTCTTTATTTTTATCCTGGCCGGCGGTTTAGGCTATGCCTGGCGCAAAGGCGCGCTGGAATGGCAGTAGGAGGGTTGGATGAATAGTTTTCTTACCGATCCCATTGGATTTTTGATCCTGTGGTTTTACAGCGTTTTACGCGGATGGAACCTGCCAGAAGATCTGGTGGTGCTGATTGCGTTTGTGGTGGGCGCATTCACCCTGGCCACGCTCTCGCTGCTGTTGGTGGTCTTTCTGATCTGGGTGGAACGCAAAATTGGCGGCCGCGTGCAGGATCGTTTGGGACCCAACCGGGTTGGCCCCTTTGGGTTGATCCAGCCGGTTGCCGATATGTTAAAGATCTTCACCAAAGAATTTATCACCCCGGATGGTGCGGATAAGGTAGCCTATAACCTGGGCCCCATCCTGGCGGTAGGCGCGGTGATTATGATCTGGGCAGTGGTGCCGTTTGGTATCACCCTCTACGGTTCCAACCTTAACGTGGGTATTTTGTATATTATAGCGGTGGGCGGCATTGGCACGTTGGGCATCATCATGGCCGGTTGGGGTTCCAACAACAAGTTTGCTTTGTTGGGCGCTTTCCGCGCCGTGGCGCAATTGCTCTCTTATGAAGTACCCATGGTGGTTTCGCTGCTCATTCCGGTGATGTTTGCCGGGTCGATGGGCCTGAATGAAATTGTGCGTGCCCAAACGGTGCCGTTTATTGTCCTGGCTCCGATTGCGGCACTCATTTTTTTCATCTCTTCCATCGCGGAAAATGGCCGGGCGCCGTTTGACCTGCTTGAAGCTGAATCGGAAATTGTGGCGGGTTTCAACGTAGAATATTCGGGTTTGAAATTCGGCTTCTTCTTTGTGGGCGATTTTCTGCACGCATTCACCATTGCCCTGCTATTCAGCGTTTTGTTTCTGGGCGGTTGGAACGGGCCAGGGGCCGATAGCATGCCCATTTTGGGTTTTGTGTACCTGATGATCAAGACCTCGCTGATGTATTTCCTGGGTTTGCTCATCCGCTTCACGCTGCCACGCTTCCGTATCGATCAGATGCTGGCATTGAACTGGAAACTGCTGGTGCCACTTTCGCTGGTGACGGTTTCACTGACCGCGATCGTGGATAAGCTGGCGATGAACAATATCTGGGTGAGGGTCATTGTGCTGCTGCTGGTCAATCTGATCATCTGGTTGTCGCTCCAGGAAATAATGGAGCGCGTTTACCGCAGCCGCCCGCCGCGCCGGACGGTGAACTATCCCCGGTTGAAGCCGGAAGCCGACGAGCCCGTCGTGCAGCCCGAAACGCCTGCCGCGTAGTCACGAGGTGCAATAATGCCCATGCAGATCTTTTTCTTAATCATCGCTGCGGTGACATTGATCTCTGCCGCGATGGTGGTAACGGTCCGGCGAATGATGCACGCTGCCCTGTGGCTGGTTTTAAGCCTGTTTGGGGTGGCGGTACTGTTTGCGATGCTGGAATCCAGTTTCTACGCCGTGGTTCAGGTGATTGTTTACATCGGCGCAATTGCCATTCTGGTCATCTTCGCAGTAATGCTCACCCGGCATATGATGGACGATACCGGCCGACAGATTGCCAAAAACTGGTGGGCGGCGTTGGTGGCGGTAGTGATTGCGTTTGGCGGTATGGTTGTGCTGGTGTTGAGTTGGAGCCGCTTCCAGGTGGGTCCCGGTACCGCGCCCAGCGAGCTGCTATTGCTCGATTTTGGCAAGGCTCTCACCGCACCCAACCAGTTTGCCATTCCCTTTGAAGTGTCTTCGGTGCTCTTGCTGGCGGCATTGATCGGTTCGATTTTTATCGCGGTAGAGCGCAAGGGAGGCCAGAAATGATCCCGCTATCGTGGTATGTGATCGTTGCAGTGGCGATGTTCTGTATTGGGTTGTTCGGTGCGCTGACGCGCAAGAACGCGGTGGCCATTCTGATGAGTGTGGAGCTGATGCTGAACGCAGTCAATATCAACCTGATCGCCTTCTGGCGCTACCTGTATGCCGACCCGGCCGCGGACCCCACTCGCGCGCTGGCCTTTGTGGCCATTGTCTTTGTTGCCGCCGCGGCCGAAGTCGCCGTGGGGTTGGCACTAATTATTTCCGCTTACCGGCAGCGCAACACGGTGGTGGCGGAAGAGCTAGACCTGATGAAAGGCTAGGCGGAGGTTTTATGGCGATAGAAACCCTCATTTGGTTAATCCCGCTCCCGCCCCTGCTGGCGTTTTTTGCGATTGTACTTTTCACTCGCCAGAACCGGGCCTTGAGCCATTGGGTTGCGCTGGCGGGAGCAGGTTTGGCCTGGCTGGCGAGTATGCTGATTTTCTTCCAGGTGATTGGCAGTGAAGACCTGGCCAAACACCCGCTCGCGACGGCCATCAACTGGCTGCCCACGGGCAAAACCTGGCTGCAGGTTGGCGCCGCGGTAGACCCGCTGACGGCGGTGACGCTGTTCTTTGTGGCCTGGACGGTCTTGATGATTTTCATTTATTCGATCGGTTATCACAACTACGGCCAGCCCAAGGGCGATCACGATCACGCCGGCCTACCGCCCCACGGCGCGGCGGCCAAGGAACACGGCCACCGGGTTACAGTGATGTCGGTCGAGCCGATGTATTCGCGCTTCTTTGCTTTGATCAGCCTGTTTGCGTTTGGTATGTACACCCTGGTGGTGAGCAATAACCTGCTGACGTTGTTCATCGGCTGGGAAATCATGGGCCTGTGCTCGTACCTGCTGATTGGTTTCTGGTACGCCCGGCCTTCAGCGCGCGACGCGGCGGTAAAAGCATTTCTCACCACCCGGGTGGGCGATGTGTTTATGCTGCTGGGTCTGGCGGCGCTGTATAAGATCACCGGTAGTCTGAATTACAGTGATATTTTTGGCAGCACCACGGTGCTGATGCAAAATTCTGGAATTCTTGGGATGACCTGGGCCGGGCTGATTGCGTTATTGCTCTTCATCGGCACCATGGGCAAATCGGCGCAGTTCCCGCTGCACGTCTGGCTGCCCGATGCCATGGAAGGCCCCACCCCGGTATCCGCGATGATCCATGCGGCTACCATGGTTTCGGCGGGCATTTACCTGGCGCTGCGCTTCTTTCCCCTGGCGGCCATGGGTTGGGAGCCCGGGATGCCGCTGACCGCGACCATGACCGTGATGGCGACCATCGGTTCCTTTACGGCACTCTTCGCGGCGACCATCGCGCTGGCCCAGAACGATATAAAGAAAGTCCTGGCTTATTCAACCATCAGCCAGTTGGGCTATATGATTGCAGCGCTGGGCGTGGGGGCGTATGTAGCGGCGGCTTTCCATCTGTTGACGCACGCATTCTTTAAGGCGCTGCTCTTCCTGGGCTCCGGTTCGGTGATTCACGGCATGGAACACGGTGTGCTGCATACCGGTGAACATGTGGACCCGCAGGATATGACCCAAATGGGTGGTCTGAAGAGCAAAATGCCGGTCACCTTCTGGACGTTTCTGATCGGTGGCCTGGCGCTTTCGGGCTTTCCCCTGGTCACGGCCGGTTTCTGGTCCAAGGATGAAATTCTCTCTGGCGCTTTCAACGGTGGGCAGTGGGTGGTGTTTATCACCCTGGCGGTGTCTGCGCTGTTGACGGCTTTTTATACCATGCGCCAGATCACACTCACCTTCCTGGGCGCGCCGCGCAGCAAGGCGGCCGAACATGCCACAGAGAACAAGTGGGTGATGACGCTGCCGTTGGTGGTGCTGGCGGTATTCGCGGTGTCTGCCGGTTGGGTGGGCATTCCGAAAGGTTTCCCGCTGTTGGGCGGTATTTTGCCTGACTGGTTCGCGGAATTTGTGGGTCAGATGGTGCGAACAGCCCCGGAGGGTGGCGGTGAGGGCCACGGCAGTATCGTGCCGCTGATCACGTCGCTGGTAGTGGCGCTGGGCGGCCTGTACCTGGGCTGGTTGACCTATCGAAAATTCGGCCGCGGCCAGTCTGATGCGTTGGAAAAGCCGTTGGGCGCTCTGTATGCCTGGTTGAGAAATAAGTATTACTTTGACGAACTGTATGCCATGATCTTCGTCAAACCGGCGCGCTGGGTAGCAGAGACGTTTTCGTATCAGTGGATTGACCGTAAATTGATCGACGGCTTTTTGAATGGGGTGGCGCGCATTGTCTGGTGGCTGGGCGAGCGCCTGCGCAACGGGTTCGATCTGCCGGTAATTAACGGGGCGGGCGATGTCACTGCCGAGGGCACGCGTGAGATGGGCCATTGGATGAAAGGCATGCAGACGGGACGGGTGCAGCAGTATATGGTGGTTGCCATTTCCGTTGTTGTGGTGCTGATCGCTTTCTTAATTTACAGATACTCGGGTTAACCCGGCCCAGGAGCAGACCATGGATTTCTTGATGAATCATTTGCTGACCCTGATCCTGTTCGCTCCCACTGCCCTGGCAGTGGTGCTGCTGTTGCTTCCGAAGGACCGCGTGAACTTGCTGCGCTGGTTTGCGTTTGGTGCCAGTCTGGTTCCATTTATACTCACGCTGGTTTTGTGGTGGCAGTTCAAACCCGATCAGCCCACCTTCCAGTTTCAAGAGATGGTGCCCTGGTACCCGGCGATTCAATCGTCCTATCATGTGGGAATCGATGGCATATCCCTGCCGATGGTACTGCTGACCACACTGCTGACGCCCCTGGCGCTGCTGGCCTCCTTCAGCGTGGTGGAGCGGGTAAAACCCTACCTGTTCCTTTTCCTGGTGCTGGAGACGGGCATGTTAGGCGTGTTCATGTCACTGGACCTGCTGCTGTTCTTCGTGTTTTGGGAAATCGGCCTGGTGCCGATGTACTTCCTGATCGCGCAGTGGGGCGGTGCCAACCGCAATTATGCCTCGCTCAAGTTTATCCTCTACACCATGGCGGGCTCTCTGGGGTTGTTGTTGGCCATTCAGATGATGGGCGTGGTTACCGGGACTTTTGACCTGGTCAAACTCTTCCAGATCTGGCCGGCCCAGACGCAAGGCATGATGTTTGGGCTGCCCGTTGCCACGATTAAGTCGATTGCTTTCTGGGCATTCGTGCTGGCATTTGCCATCAAAGTGCCCGTCTGGCCATTTCACACCTGGCTGCCGGATGCTCATACCGAAGCGCCGACCGCCGGTTCGATGATTTTGGCGGGTGTGCTGCTGAAATTGGGCGCGTATGGGTTCCTGCGCCTGGTGCTGCCGCTCTTCCCGCAAGAATCGGCTGCCTATGCCGGTTGGTTGGCGGCGCTGGGCGCCCTGGCCATTATCTTTGGCGCGCTTTCTGCTTACGGCCAGACAGATTTTAAGCGGTTGGTGGCTTATTCCAGCATCAACCACATGGGGTTTGTGGTGTTGGGAATCGCGGTATCGGCCAAAGCGGCCGGCACGCTGGACTCGACCATCGCTGTTAACGGCGCCGTGCTGCAGATGTTCAACCACGGTCTTTCGGCCGCCGGAATGTTCTTCCTGGTCGGTGTGATTTATGAGCGGGCGCACACCCGTGACCTTAACGCGTACGGCGGCCTGTGGGCTGTGCTTCCGAAGTACGGTACGATTTTGCTCTTCACCGCGATGGCCTCGTTGGGCCTGCCCGGCCTGGGTGGGTTTGTCTCCGAGTTCCTGGTGGTGCGGGGCGCCTGGCCGGTCTTTACCCTGGCCACCGCGCTGAGCATGATCGGGCTGTTCTTCACCGGCGCGTATATCCTCAAGGCCCTCAAGCTGGTACTGCACGGGCCTTTAAACGAACACTGGCATCATCATCCACTGCCTGAAATTTCTCTGCGAGAAACTCTGGTGATTGCGCCGCTGATGGCGCTGATGCTGGTGATCGGTATTTGGCCCGCCTGGCTGCTGGATATGATCAACAAAGCAGTTATGGCATTGAAGTTTTAAGAGGTGAGGGATATGCTGCCATTATTAAGCCTCATCATCTTCATCCCGCTGGTTGCCGGGCTGGCAATGTTTTTTATGCCGGCCGAACGCCGAGATTGGATCCGCCGGACTGCGCTGGCCGCGGCTGCCCTTGATCTTATTCTTTCGGTGATCGTCTACTTCAGTTACAACACCGCGCAAGGCGGTTACCAGTTCATCGAACGCCTGCCCTGGGTGCCGGCTTTGGGGATCTCGTACTACCTGGGGCTGGACGGTTTGAGTGCCGCGATGGTGTTGATGGCGGGAGTCGTGGTGTTCTGCGGTGTGTTGATTTCGTGGAATGTGGAAGACCGCCCGCGTGAGTTTTTCGCTTTCCTTATGTTTTTAGCCACCAGTGTGTTTGGTGTGTTTGCCGCGCTCGATCTTTTTCTGCTATTTTTCTTTTTCGAGCTGGCCGTTTTCCCCAAATACCTGATGATCGTCGTGTGGGGCTCACCCAAAACGCGCGAATACGGTGGCATGAAACTGACGCTGTATTTGTTCATTGGTTCCGTGGTGGCCTTGCTGGGCGCCCTGGCGATCTATTTTGGGGCGGGTCAGAACACCTTTGATATGTTGGCGCTCGAAAAAGCCGGTTTCGCCGCCGATTTCCAGCGCTTCTGGTTCCCCTTTGTGTTTATGGGGTTTGCCATTTTGGGCGGTATTTTCCCCTTCCATTCCTGGGCGCCCGATGGTCACGTGGCAGCCCCCACGGCTATCTCCATGCTGCTGGCGGGTGTGGAAATGAAGGTGGGCATGTTCGCGGCCCTGCGGGTCGCCATCATGCTGCTGCCGGTTGGCATGCAAGCCTGGGCACCCTGGGTGATGGTTTTGGGCACGATCAATGTACTGTATGGCGCATTCATCGCCATGATCCAGACGGACTTTAAATATGTCATTGGTTTTTCAAGCGTGTCGCACATGGGGCTGGTGATGATCGGGATGGCATCCATGTCGCGCGAAGGTTTGCTG
>Ga0105047_10002774_pt1 | contig 31034 bp, 34 predicted proteins | sample MAT04_FD_78384 | JGI IMG/M metagenome (GOLD analysis project Ga0105047, IMG submission 78384) | Freshwater microbial communities from Lake Fryxell liftoff mats and glacier meltwater in Antarctica - MAT-04 (megahit assembly) | ecosystem: Environmental > Aquatic > Freshwater > Ice > Liftoff... | reverse complement strand
TCCAATAATGCTTCAAAAAACTTCTCCCCCTTAATAAATATAATTAAATATACTACGCTAACCCTTGTAGTATTATTGATTCTTATAAGGATAAGGAATATACGAAGAAGAAGAAGAAACAAATTGAAAAGATTAATGGAGAATATACATAGACATAGAAGAAGATAACATAAAAAAGCACCAAGTATAAACTAAATTAATAGTTTATACTTGGTGCTTTTTTATACTTAACTTTCAGCTTTTAATTTACTTATCAAATTCTCTATATCCTCTGGAAGCTTTGACTGGAGTACAAGCTCCGCACCAGTTCTTGGATGTGGTACGATTAGTTTATAAGCGTGTAATGCTTGTCTAGCAATATACTGACTTTCACAAGCCCCATAAAGACTATCCCCATAAAGTGGATGACCAATATGACTAAAATGAACACGAATTTGATGTGTTCTGCCAGTTTCTAAAGTAACTTTTACCAAATCACCATTTTTAAAGGAATCAATAACTTCATAATGAGATATACTTCTTTGTCCGTTTTCGAAAACCTCACTTTTTATAGACCCTTCGTTAGGTTTTCCAATAGGCAAATCAATAGTACCTGACTTGTTTTCCATGTTACCATGTACAACCGCCATGTAACTCTTCTCAAAAGTTTTGTCTTGCATATCGATTCCTTGTGTTGCTTTTCCTTGCATTGCTCTGACTCCAGCGTCATTGCTTTGCATGTCTCTAGCTAACGCCATATGTGCGAATTGATTTTTTGCAATTATTATAAGACCGGAAGTATCCATGTCTAGTCTACTCACTAATCTAACAATACATTTCTCATTTCTTTCTTTAAAATAATATGAAACTCCATTTGCCAGAGTTCCAAAGGGAACTCCACGAGTGGGATGAACTACTATACCTGGACTCTTATTTATAACAATAAGGTCCATGTCATCATATACCACATCTAAGTCCATTTTCTCAGGTTCAATGTTTTGATGCTCATTTTTTTTCATATCAATCTCTATTTTATCATCTGAATTTATTCTATGATTCAACTTAACCACTTTATTATTTACTATTATTTTCCCACTAATCCCTGAGCTTTTTATAAATCTACTAGATAAATTCTCCGTATACTTTAAATAATCTCTTAACTTTATATCTTTGATGTTTTCTCCCACCACATAGGTTAATTTATTACTCGACACTAATTTATTAGTGAACAATCGCAATTACTTCTATTTCTACTAATGCATCCTTAGGAAGTTTTGCTACCTGAACACAAGATCTAGCCGGTGGATTTGCGCTGAAATATTGTGAATATACTTCATTCATGTCAGCAAAATCATTCATATCCTTTATAAACACTACAGTTTTTACCACCTTATCTAAGGTAGTACCTGCTTCTTCTAATATAGCTTTTACATTTTCTAAAGATTGTGCTGTTGCTTTTTTTATATCATCATTTATAAATTCCCCAGTAGCTGAATTTATTGCCAATTGTCCTGAAGTGTATAATAAGTTTCCAACCTTTACTGCTTGAGAATATGGTCCAAGAGCAGCCGGTGCTTTAATTGTGCTTATAATTTGTTTTTCCATTTTTTCTCCTCCTCATAAATATAGATAGTGTATATACTATCTATTTATAATGTTGATAGATAAAAATTATTATTTCATATACTCATGATCTTCACCTAACAAAACTATTATATCAAAATTTTCCTGTGTTGACTTTAAAAATTCAATATTGTCTATTTTAAAATCTTTTATTAAAGCATCTTTTATGTCATTATTACTATTGTACACTAAAATTTTAGATTTACTAGTAGTATCACCATTTACTGCTTCAGCCTTATTATATCCCTTTGTTTCTAGGTATTTTGCAAAATCACTAGCTAATGCTGCTTTTTTAGTGCCATTAATTACCTTTATTTTAAATTTTGACTTATCAATATACTGCACTTTATCATTATATAATTTTGAAACAACATCCTTATTTTTATCTTCATCATATACTAAAAATGATTGACCATGCAAAGTCTTTAAATCACCCTTAACGGTATCCATAGAAAATTTCTCTTTATCTATGGTCGCAAATATGTACCCATACTTAAGTATATCTTTGGCATCCATATTTGTTTCTACTGAATTTTGAATTGCTGATAAAATGCTTGGAATCTTAAGTACAATAATAGGACTTTTTAATTTTTCCATAATTTTAGTAATAAACATGTGTTGATTTTGTATTCTACCTAAATCCCCATCGGCAAAACCAGTACCATCGCTATTTTGTCTCCACCTAAAAAATTCTTCAGCTTTTTTACCATCCAAATGAACATTCGTGCCCTTTTCAAAATGAATACTTAAGTCTTGCGTTGGATCATCATAATCCATTTTCCTTGTTATATCCATATCTAAACCACCAATAGCATTAATAATGTTTCTGAAGCCTTCATAATCAATTTTACCATAGTAGTCAATTCTGATACCTAAAAGCTTTTCTACAGCATCAACTGTATAAGTTACACCACCAATAGCATGAGCAGCATTAATTTTTTTATTTTTGTTATCTATCTCAATTAGTGTATCTCTGGGTATGGAAACCAAATTGATTTTTTTGCTTTCCGCATTATAATGTGCTAATATTAGTGTATCAGTCCTTTTGGGATCATTAGCATTAGTAGCACCCGGAGTACCCACATCTACACCCATAACTAATATGTTACAAGACTTTCCAGAATTCTTTATTTTTTCAATTTGATCCTTATCTAAGTTCTCTACTGTACCTTTTTTATTTAAATCTACTGCACTATTATTAAACCTAGTTAGGTAGAAATAAAAATATCCAAAAATTAAAACAAGGGCCAATACCAAAAACGTAATGATAACAGTAAAAAATCTTTTATAATTTACTATTTTTTTCTTTTTACCCATATTCTCACCCACTTTATTTATTTATTTAATTAATAAATAATTTCTTGCTTGTACTGTATCTATATGCAACAATTGTTTTTGACTAATAACATATTTTATGGTGTTTTCAAGAGATTGTATTACTGCAGCATCTAAATCAACCATACTTAAAATTCTTAATTTATCTACGCCACTGAATTCTCTTAATGGCTCGATGTAATCTGCAATATAAATTATCTTTTCTAAAACACTCATGTTTCTTCTACCTGTAGTGTGATATCTAATGGCATTTAAGATACCCTCTTCTTGTATTCCCATTACCTCTCTGGCTATTATACTTCCCACTAGACCATGCAGAATTGAGGGGTTACGTAAATATATTTCATCGTTTTGCAATTCATGATCATTAGCCACTTTTATAAGCTGCTCATCCTTCATATTCTTACCACAATCATGAACTAATCCTGCAATTCTTGCACTCTCTATATTTTCTCCATATTTTTTTGCTAGTGCTACTGCTGTTTCACTAACACCTAAACTATGTTTTAATCTACTTTCACTTAAATTCAATTTCAAATAATGGAGCATTTCACTCTCATCCCACATTTGTACCTCCTAATAATCCGCTTGCACAGAAAATACCTACCAATAGTTTTTTTCTGTTTATATAGCTTACTATTTATATAAATTGAGCGATTGAATAATTTTCTCTACACCCTTTGGAAGAAGATAATCAATATTCCTACCAACTTTTATATTGTTCCTAATATTAGTTGAAGATATATCTATAATTGGCATAGAGATAAACTCAATTTTTTTATTAAACTTTTGTTCTAAATGGTGCTTCTGTTTTAAAACTTGCTCAACTGTAAACCCAGCCCTATTATAAACCACCAGCTTACAATTATCTAGAATTTTTTCAACATTTTTCCAACCGTCTAAATCCATTAAACTATCAAGACCAATTAAAAAATACCATTCTATATTAGGCTCTAGTTTTCTAAAGTGTTCAACAGTTTCATAGGTATAACTATTTTCACTTTTATTTATTTCGTAATCACTTATTTCAAATTTAGCTTCTGATTCTATAGCCTTTTTAACTAAATCGTATCTAATTTGAGCATTTGTAATTTTTTTATTATTTTTATGTGGTGGATTTCCTGCTGGCATAAATAGAATTTTGTCTAAATGTAAATTATATAACGCTTCATAGGCAATATGAAGGTGACCAATATGAATTGGATCAAAAGTTCCTCCAAAAATGGCTTTTTTCAATGTAACACCCTCTTTATATTGTAGTATGGCACTTGAAATAAAATATTTTCAATAGGATATTAGACCATTTTTTACATACTATTATTTATTGTAAAATGGAAAATAATAACACATTTCCCAATTTTTATAGAGGAAAAAGCATGTATAATTACATGCTTTTATGGCAATTCAATTTTAGGCTTTTTTAAAGACCTTTTGTAGAATACACATTTACTACCAATAGCTTGAATTCCCTCAGCGCTTATGGCTTTACAAATTATATCTGAGGCTTCTCTAGCAGTTAACCCACTATTATTTAAAACTTTTATTTTAATAAGCTCTCTAGATTCTAATGCATCGTCTACCTGCTTTAAAAAGTTTTCTTCTATTCCAGCTTTTCCAACCTGAAATATGGGTTGTAGTGTATTTGCAAGAGTTCTTAAATAGCTTCTTTGCTTACTTGTAATCATAATATCCTCCTAGAAACATTCTTATAAGATAATAATTTAAACCCATTATCTTTTATAATAAGAACTCAAATTCAAATTTTTGTAATCTTACTAAATCTCCGTCTTGAATTCCTTTTGCAACTAGTGCATCAAAAACTCCCTTATTTTTCAAAACTTTGTGGAAATATTTAAGAGAATCCGGATCATTTATATTAACAGCATTTAACAATCTATCAACAAAGCTTCCGTCAACAACAAAAGTTCCTTCATCATCTACTTCAATAGTGTAGGTAAATCTCTTTTCTTCTACTATGAATTTATCTTCATCATTTATTACTAGCTCCGTAACTGGAATTGTAGATAACATTCTAGCTGCTTCTTTCATAAGTGCTTCTACACCTTGACTTGTAGCTGCGGATATTTTAAATATCTTACTATTATCATATCCCATTTCATTTAATTTTTTCTTGAAGTTTTCAAAGACTTCATCATCAAATAGAATATCACTTTTATTACAAGCTATTATTTGTGGTCTATCCCATAGTTTAATACTATATTTTCTAAGTTCTTCATTTATTTTAACAAAGTCCTCTACAGCATCTCTACCTTCAATTCCTGAAATGTCAACCACATGAATAAGCATTCTGGTTCTTTCAATATGTCTTAAAAAACCTATTCCAAGACCTACTCCTTCAGCTGCCCCTTCAATTATTCCTGGTATATCAGCCATAACAAAACTATGTGCACCTTTCACGCTTACTACTCCTAAATTTGGTTTTAGTGTAGTAAAGTGATAATTAGCTATTTTAGGTCTTGCTTTAGATACTACTGAAAGCAACGTTGACTTGCCTACATTAGGAAATCCTAATAACCCAACATCAGCTAAAAGCTTAAGCTCAAGCTTAATCCATCTTTCTTCTCCTGGCATTCCAGGTTCAGCAAAATTGGGTGCCTGCCTTGTAGGTGTACAAAACTTAACATTACCTTTTCCGCCTTTTCCAGCTTTGCAAACTACATAAGTTTGACCATCATGTGCTAAATCACACATTACTTTATTTGTTTCCGCGTCTTTTACAATTGTACCCAGTGGAACTTTAACCTCTAAATTTCCTCCTGCTTTTCCGTAACACTTAGATCCAGAACCTTGTACTCCGGGTTTTGCTACGAATTTTCGTGCATATGAAAAATCTAATAAAGTTGTCATACTAGCATCAACTATTAATATTACATCTCCACCATTTCCACCATCTCCACCATCTGGTCCACCCAGTGGTATATATTTTTCTGTTCTAAACGAAACGGCTCCGTTGCCACCATTTCCTGATTTAACAAAAATCTTCGCTGTATCAATAAACATATATTTCACCTTACCTTAGCGCATTTTCTATTTTGTATTTTAATCTATTAACTAAACTCTAATTCCTTAGAATATTAATCTATAAGCTATAATATATAAATGCAAACAAATTTTTGTTTAGTGGCTTGTAGTTCCACAAATATAGTGTTAACTAAATCACTTTTTTTATTATATTCATTTACAAAATCGTGCCTTTGTTTTCTATGTTGACCTATATATTCTTCTAATCCATTCATACCTATCCTCCGAAAGAGAATTTTAAAAAAAGCACCCTTAGAGGGTGCCTTAAATTACTCAGCCATAGAAATTTCTACATCAACAGGATAAACGCTTGCTTTTTTCTTCATTTTTCCCATTCGTTCAAATTTCACAAGTCCATCAACTTTAGCGAAAAGAGTGTCATCTCCACCTATTCCAACATTAGTTCCTGGATGAATTTTTGTTCCTCTTTGTCTTACTAAAATATTACCTGCAAGAACGAATTGTCCGTCTGCACGTTTAGTCCCAAGTCTCTTAGATTCACTATCTCTACCGTTTCTTGAGCTACCTACTCCTTTTTTATGAGCAAATAACTGAAGGTTAATAACTAGCATAGTATTACACCTCCTTTGTTTCTACTTTTATATTTTTACCATCAGTAATTTCTATACTTTTGAGTCCAAGTATCATTGTTTCGAGTAAAATTTGACATCTTTCGACATCTTCTAAAGTTTGACCTTCCAAATTTAAATTAAGAAATCCATCCCTTATATCATACTTCACATTAATTTTTAAAACTTCCTCAATTCCAATTACTGTAGTTTGAGAAATTGCTGAAATAGCACAACAAATTAAAGACTCTGCATGACCTTTTATTTTAAAAGAAACTACTTTACCTGAGCTTCGAACAAATTCAACTTTAACCATAATTAAGCTTCAATCTTCTCGATTTGAATCTTTGTATATGATTGTCTATGTCCTTGTTTTTTTCTGTAATCTAACTTTCTTTTAAATTTAAAAACTATAACTTTTTTAGCTTTTCCTTGTGCTAATACTTTAGCAACAATTTTAGCTCCTTCAACTAGAGGTTTCCCAACTACTAAACCTTCTTCCTTGCCTACTGCAAGAATCTCATTAAATTCGACAGTTGTCTCAACTTCAAGGTTCAATTTTTCAACGAATAAAACGTCTCCTTCTTGAACTCTGTATTGTTTTCCACCAGTAAGTAATACTGCGTACATAAAATACACCTCCTTGATCCAGTCTCGCCATCCCAGGTACATACCTTTATGTAAATTTATTATCTCAATAAGCAAGTATGTTTATAACCTTGTGTGAGCGGTCTACAAAAGCCATTTTAACATATATCTATATGTTTGTAAAGCATATTTACCCATATATCTTATATGTTTGCAAATCTCTTATTTGATTTGCGAAAATTAGCGATTCTACTTTAAATTTTTCTAAATGAGGAATAAAATTCATATAAATACTATTTTCAAGAGCTCCTATTTGCCGTGCAAATTCTAAAACATCATCCATGATATCTTTTTTATAATTTTCGTCAATTTCAATAAATATGTTTTTTATCCCCTGTTCCACATTCATCTTAAAAACTTCATTTTTAATCAAAAACTGGATATAAGATAGTTTAACTCTACTACTCTTTCCTCCACATTGCATGCAAGGTTCCTCAATAAACTCATATATAGATTTCCCTCTTCTTCGCCTTGCAATTTGAACCAAATTAAGTTCTGTAAAGGGATAGATTATGGTTTTGTTTTTATCATCCGCAAAGCCCATTCTTAGAACATTTAATATACTTTTCCTCACTTCTAAATCTTCAATATCAATAAAATCTATTATTATAATTCCACTTAGATTTCGGAGTCTTATTTGCCTTGCAATTTCTTCTGCAGCCTCAATATTAGTGCTTTGTGCAGTTTTCCGTAATGAGTGGCCTTTTGTATTCTTTCCAGAATTAATATCAATCACATACATTGCCTCAGTTTTATCTATTACAATATTTCCTCCACATTTTAGTGGAATTCTATGATTACGAAGGCTAAGTATTTCTTTTTCTATTCCATAATAATCAAATAACATTCTACTTTCATTATGAAACTCAACTTTTACATCTATATCTTCTCGTTCTTGTGTAAATTTTTTTGTATATTTAAAATCACTTTCATCGTTTAGCACTATTTTGAAAGTGTTTTTATCTAACATATCACGTAAAGTTCTGTTTAAAGCTCCAGCATCGCTAAATAACAAAATAGGGTTTCTTGAATACTTAGCGCGGTTTATAATGCCTTTGTATATCTCATATAGCGCGCTAACTTCATCATTCAATATACTAATGTCTACATTAAAGGCATTAGTCCTAATCATTACCCCTATCTCCTCTGGTTTAATTAATTCTTTAGAAACCATATTTTCAAAATCACTATTATTTATTTTTTTAGAAAAACTTATGTCTTTATTCATATTTATAACCACAGAATATGTACCTGGAATACCGAAAGCGCTAGTAACTTTCGCTCCTTTTTTATCTATTTCTTCTTTTAGAACTTCAACTATTATTTCGTCACCTTTTTTTACTTTTGTATTATTAAACCTTTCATCAAGGTACATATAACAATCTTTATTGTGCCCAATATCTATAAAAGCACACTTAATTGCTGGAACTATATTTTTTACTACGCCCTTATATATCTCTCCTGGAATAGGTCCACTAGAATCCTCTTCTATGAAGCATTCCTTTAATTTATTATTCTCTTTTATAGCTATTCTTAGAAATTCTTCTTGTCTTTCAATATATATTTCTTTCACTTTAACCCAGCTCCTATTTTACTGATTTTTTAAAAACTCGCTAAGAGTGACTAGTTTACCGTCTTTAGTTGCATACATTTCTTCTCTCTGAATATCAACAAACGCCTCTTTATTAATAGACTGAATATTTTTTTTCATATAATCCGCTAATAAGTGAGCAGATAAATTATCGCGACTTCCACAAGCAACAAGTGTTGATATAGCAAGTATAGAGCTATCCACCTTATACTCAAATTTATATACTAAAGGTTTTATATTAATCATTTTTTCTCCACTTTTGCTTTTTTTAATAATGTTCCATTCGCTAGTAGAAGAAATTTCCTGCAATGTTTCTTTTACTTCCTCTTCCTTGGTACATTTTAATTTAATTGTATATTTTGCAGCATCAATAATTGCCATAGCTTGTGACTTCTTTTTTCCCTCAACAGGAATAACTTTTACTGCATCTAAAATTTTAATTCCTCGAGGCGAATTTTCATTCATTATATCTATAATATATTTTTCTTCTAGCTCGCAACTTAAAACTATATCCATGTATTCACCCTTAGAATGTACTCCTACAGATAAAGGCTGTGCAATGGACACTGCCATATGAGGGTTAAACCCTTTTGAATATTCTATTGGAAGTTCTGATCTTTTAATTATTTTTTGGAGGGTTCTCATTAAATCTAAGTGAGCAATAAATTTAATTTCACTATCTTTACTATACTTTATTAGATAACGCACTATGGAAACACGTCCCTTCTTTAAAATTTTCATTAATACCGCAGTTAGTACATTCTATTTTACAATTCTGTGTTAATTCAGCTTTTTTAGCTTTTTCATTTTCTAAAATTAAGTACTCCTTATTAACACCAATATCTATGAAATCCCATGGAAGTACCTCTTCATAGCTTCTCTCTCTATAAGCATAGAAATTCCCATCAACACCACATTCTTTAATAGCTTCTTGCCATATTTCGAAATTGAAATACTCAGACCAACCATCAAATTTTGCTCCCTTTTCAAAAGCTTTTATTATAACATCGCAAACTCTTCTGTCTCCTCTAGCAATAACTGCCTCTAAGTATGAAACTATAGATTCATGATAATTGTAAGTAACCGCTCTACTTGTTATAGCATACTTAACTGCTTTTATTTTTTCTACTACGTCCTCCATTGTAGCCTGTGCAGCCCATTGGAAAGGAGTGAATGGTTTTGGTACAAATATAGCTGAGCTTGCAGTAACTTTTAGCCCTCTTTTTCTTACATCTTTAGAAATTTTAAAGTATTCCCCTGCAACTTTATCTGATAATTCTGCAATTCCACGTACATCTTCCATAGTTTCATAAGGAAGTCCCACCATAAAATAAAGCTTTATAGTTGACCAACCGGAAGCAAAAACACTGCTTGCTGCTTCTAGTATTTTCTCTTCTGTTACGCCCTTATTTATAATATCTCTCATTCTCTGTGTTCCCGCTTCTGGTGCAAAAGTTAATCCAGTTTTTCTAGCCTTTTGTATTTCATTTATTAAGTCTACAGAAAAGGAATCTATCCTAATTGACGGCAAGGATACGCTGACGTGATTTTCCTTATTCTTTTCTATAAGTGTAACTATAAGGTTTTTTATATCTGAATAATCACAAATACTCAGGGAACTAAGTGATATTTCTCTATATCCTGTACTTTTCAATAATTTATCCGCTGCCTCTACAAGGGTAGCAGTAGTTTTTTCTCTTACTGGTCTATATATCATGCCCGCTTGGCAAAATCTACATCCATTGGTGCAGCCTCTAAATGTCTCTAAAATCTCTCTATCATGTACTATTTCTATATATGGAACTACCATTTTTTCTGGAAAATCAACCTCATTAAAATTTGCTACGAATCTTTTTACAACACGTTTAGGAACATCATCGTATTTAGGTTTAAATTCCTTAATAGTGTTATCCGCATTATATGACACCTCATACAATGAAGGCACATACACTCCTCTTATTTTAGATATTTCTCGTAGAAATTCTTTTTTCATGCCCTTACCTTTGTATTTTTTATAAACATCTAACACATCATTCATTATTTCTTCGCCTTCACCAAGTTCAAAGAAATCTACTATGTCATGTAATGGTTCAGGATTATAGGCACAAGGACCACCAGCCATGACTATAGGTTCATCTTCACCTCTACGAGAAGCTCTTATAGTTATACCGGACATATCTAGCATATTGAGTATATTTGTGTAGCTCATCTCATATTGAAGAGTAAACCCTAAAAAATCAAATTCATTTAATGAATCTTTACTCTCTAGTGCATATAGTGCTATATTATTTTCTCTCATTTGTTTTTCCATATCTGGCCAAGGAGCAAAAGCCCTTTCACAGTAGGTGTCCACTCTAGAATTTAACACATGATAAAGTATTCTACTTCCTAAGTGCGACATTCCTACCTCATACACATCTGGAAAACAAAAAGCAAATCTTATATCCACACTTTCTTTATCTTTATAACAACAATTAAGTTCTCCGCCTACATATCTGGCAGGCTTTTCAACTTTAAATAAAATATCATCTGAAATTTTGTTCATAGAAATCCCTCCTGGTTTTTTCTCTAAGGTAGCTAATAATTGCAGCTTATATCTACCTTAAGTTTCTTACATTATTACATTTTAACATATGAAAGTTAAATCTCAAAATGAAAAATAGCTTTAGGCCTCTCAAATAAAATAACTAGTCAATATATATCCTATTCTAGGTTATATATTGACTAGTTATTTTTTAAGAGGACTTTTAGACTGTATTTTTTATTTTCTTACACTCAATGTACTCACACAAACACACATTACCATAATCTTTTATAGCTTGAATTATTTCCTCTTCATACAAAATTTCTAGAACATTCATATTTTCATCTAATACTGTAAATATATTATACTTATTCTTATCAATCATTCCTAGAACCGATAATAAATCTTTTTTACAAAAAATAGATATACTTCTATTTTCTATGTATCCTCTTTTAATAAATCTGTACTTCTTCTTAATAATGTGACCCATAATTAAATATACTATCCTTTCCTTCTCTTTAATTGAAGAGATTAAAATAAATATAGAAATTAAACCTAAATTAAAATTGCTTTTATTTGCTGTAACACTAACAAAATATACAAACATGAAAATAGTTCCAAGGACCATACTCACTCTAACAGAAATCTCATTAGCCCTTCTGTATATAGTTTTAGTACTAAGTATATCTCTAAGCACCCTGCCTCCATCTAAAGGAAATGCTGGTATAAGATTAAATACACCTATGGATAAATTACTTTTATATAATAAGTACAAATAAGGACTATGGAATGATAGAAATAGAGCATAAAAAATAGCTGCCAATAATAAATTTAATAAGGGTCCTGATAATGAAATTATCAAATCTTGTTTAGGACTTGCTTCATCTAAATCTTTTACCTTAAGCACAGCTCCTATAGGAAGTATTTCTATATCAAAACCCGAAAAGCCTAAAATTCTGGCCGTCAAATAATGCGTTAGCTCATGGATAAATACTAGAACAAAAGCTATTATTATTTCTCCTTTAAATCCTAATATTAATAATAGAATAATATAGGGTAAAAATAACTTACTTATTCTTATCAATTAATCCCCCACAGTAATTGCTAGAATTCATAAAAACTATAACTTTTTAAAATCAATACTTTAATAATTTATTGGATTTTCATTGAAAATTTATTTTTAATTTTTTCCATAAAGTTTACTGAAATAACTTGAATATCATTTAACCTAAAGTTCTTTGCTTTCTTTATTAATATACTATAATTATATGGTTTATTTATTACTTCCTTAGAATAATTATAAGCATATTGAGTTTTAGGTGTAACCACCATTTTTAAAATAATTACAATCATAATCAATACTAAAACACCAATAAGTTCCTTTGTTAATCTTTGAATATAAAAATCCATACTTTTACTTTGTCTTTTACCTTCACTAGCAAAATTATTTGTACCCCTTTGTTTTTTTGCTAAATTATTATAATAGCTTTGATATTGCGTATTATAATTACCCATTTTCTCCCCCTCATACAATGCTTATACTATTAATATATATTTAAATTTTTCCATTTATATTACTTATTATAAAGAAAAAAAGTAAATGTTTTAAAGCACAAAAAAAACAAGCACTTCAAAATATAAGTGCTTGTTAGCTAATCTTTTTAACATTCACGCTTTTGTAAACTTTTCATCAAAACTTCCGCTGTACCTAAATTGGTAGCAAGTGGAACACAATGAACATCACATAATCTAAGGAGTGCTGAAATATCTGGCTCATGAGGTTGCACCGTAAGTGGGTCTCTGAGGAAAATTATCATATCAAGTTCACCTTGTGCAAGCTTTGCACCTATTTGCTGGTCTCCTCCAAGTGGTCCTGATAAAAATCTAAAAACGGTCAGTCCCACTTTTTCATTTATTAATCTTCCTGTTGTTCCTGTTCCATATAATTCATGCTGTTTTAACGTATCCTTGTAACGATTTGCAAAGTCAATTATATCATCCTTTTTTTTATCATGCGCTATTAGTGCTATTCTCATATATTTCCTCCTAAAAGTTTATTTTCTTTTTCCTCATGCCCACATTCAGCACAAGTCCTAGTGCCATAAAGCTTGTTAAGAGTGAACTCCCCCCATAACTCATAAATGGCAGAGTAATACCTGTAATAGGCATAAGACCCATTGTCATTCCAATGTTTTGCATTATTGAAAATAATAAATTAGATATGAATCCCACACATATTACAGTGCCTAAAACATCTTTTGAACTCTTTGCAATTTTTATTAATCGATATATAAGTATTCCAAATAAAAGTATTAATACTAATGCACCAACAAGTCCCCATTCTTCTCCTAACACCGCAAAAATAAAATCTGTATGATTTTCTGGGACTGAATTATATTGGATTCCTTTTCCAAAGCCTCTTCCCAGTATTCCTCCTGATCCTAAAGCAAGTTTTGATTGAATAAGCTGAAGTCCATATCCTAGTTCGTATTGCTCAGGATGTAGAAACGATGTAAGTCTGCCTTTCCAATAGGGTTTCATAATTGGTGAATTCCATACACCTACTATTAACAGTGCAATTGAAGTAATCCCTCCAACTATAATTTTGTGATCCAGTCCTATACAATAAAATATGCCTAGCACTATAAAAAAGCTAACCATAGTCATTCCCATATCTGGTTGAATAACTATTAATATCATTGGCACTGCTGCATAAAATATTAACTCAAATAAATTTTTAGGGTCATTAATTCTTCCATCCATATCATCTAATTTCTTAGCTAACATTATTATCATACCAATTTTAGCAAATTCTGAGGGTTGTATACCTAGACTTCCAATTTTTATCCAAGATGTTGCACCCTTTGTAGTTGAGCCCAATATAAAATCACTAAGAAATAAAAATATAACTCCTGCCCAATATATTAATGTAGCATAATTTTTAATTAGAGTATAATCAAATATCAATATTAGATACATTGTTATAAGACCTAATATCATCCACATAATTTGCAATTTCGGATAATATATTCCATAATCCTTACCAGTAGCACTAGAAATATTTAAGCATCCAAAAATAACTATACAAATTGCAAATATAACCGAGATATAATCTAATTCTCTTAAAAGCTTTCTATTAAGCTTTAGGTTTTCTAAAATCTTCATGCTTTACCCTACCTCCATTTCAAATGTAATTATATCATATTGGGAATAAAAAGCTATGCATAAGTTGTTAATTATGCATAGCTTTTTATAATTTATCTCTTGATTTTCTTGATAGGAATACTAGCAATTAGTGCTGGTGAGCTTCCTTCATATTCTTCCGTTTTTGTTAATCTAACTTCAATTTCCCCAGTTTCTATATCAGCATATTTAGAAATCACCTTTAGTATATCAGCCTTAATCAGTTCTAAAAAATCAGGTGAAAAGTCAGCTCTATCATGTATTAAAATCAGCTTTAATCTATCGCTGGCAATATCTTTCGAGAAAACCTTGCTAGAAAACATTTTAAATAAATTCATTAATGTCCCCTCCTATATTCCTTTAAATATTTTTCTTATGGAAGCAAAAAATCCTGCGCCACTACGTGATGATCCATCTAGTGAGGCGTAGGCTACTTCATCTCCCATTATCCTTCTAGCAATATTTTTAAAAGCTATACCTGCCAATGACTTCTCATCTAAAACGATAGGTTCTCCTTTGTTTGTTGATATGGTAACCTTCCTATCATCTGGAACAATTCCTATTAATTTAATTGCTAGACACTCTATAATGTCATCTACAGATAACATATCTCCATTCCTTGTCATTTCATAGTTCATCCTGTTTATTATAACCTCATGTCTGTCTATGCCCTTAGAATCTAATTTCCCTATTACCCTATCTGCATCCCTAATTGAAGTGAGCTCTGGATTAACCACTATAATAGCTCTATCAGCACCTACAATAGCATTTTCAAATCCTTGCTCTATCCCAGCAGGACAGTCTATAATAACGTAATCAAAATCATCTTTTAACTCATTTACCACGAGTAGCATATCTTTTATACTAATATCATTTTTATCTCTCGTCTGAGCTGTTGGCAATAAATATAAATTACTAAACCTTTTATCTTTTATTAAGGCTTGCTTTAATCTGCATCTTTTTTCAATAACATCTACCAATGTAAATACTACTCTATTCTCAAGGCCCATTAAAACATCAAGATTTCTAAGACCTGTATCTCCATCAATTACTACTACTTTTTTATCCATTGATGCAATAGCTGTTCCTATATTAGCTGTAGTAGTTGTTTTACCTACTCCACCCTTACCCGAAGTTATAACTATAGATTCTCCCATGTGCGTTACCTCCATCATATATATTTGTTCTCTAAATACGGTTCTACAATAATACTCCCATTTTTAATTTTTGCTACCTCGGGATACAGAGGTTTACCTCCATCCTCTGGTGATCTTGTGACAATGTCTCCAATCTGGAGTATTTGAGGTTCTAGCTTAATTGCGGCTATTATAGCTTTTTCATTACCATTAGTTCCTGCATGCACCACTCCTCTTAAAGTACCAAACACAATTATATTTCCTGCTGCATATATTTCTGCCCCTGGATTTACATCCCCAACTATAACTATATTACCAGGATAATTTATACTTTGTCCACTTCTTATGGTTTTCCTCAAAAATTTAGTTTTTCCCTCATATATGCCATTAAATACTTTTAGAGTAGAGTCATCTTGATCCTGAAAAATACAATCACTAATTAAAAATTCATCGAACAATATGTCCTTTAATTTTCTACTTTCCTTTTCATTTATGTATTTAAGCTCGGTAGTGATTTTTAAAGTGCTCCCTTTATAAAACTTTCTTCCTTGTGAAAGCTTATAAATCAGCGACTCCAACATATCATCAAAATCACTAAAATGATTCATATTTATAACTACATTTAATCCCTCTTTATTTCCTTTAATTATTATTTTGTCTGTAACCATAATTTTAACCTCCTAACTTTCCTATGGGGGTGAACCGCAATTATTAATTGTTTTTTTATATAATTGAACTTAACCTAATATTTCCACATAATATGTGCAAATTCCTGCTTAATTTCAATATTAATATATTTTTTTTATTTTTCGGTGGTTATTTTCACTACCTTAGAGTGAATTTTAATTGCTTATATGTGCCCATACATTAAATAAACTCTGACAAACAGATATGTCAGAGTTTATTTAATGTCCTCATTTTAATATAACTTAATTAGTCGTGAGAATTTCCAGTTGTATTAGCAGGTAAATTTACATTACTAGTTTTCTTCTCTGCATCATACATAAATTCATATTCTGGATCTTTTTTCAGTAATTCAGCTTTAAAGTATTGCTCGTAAACTGCTTTTGCTACTGGTGCAACATAGCCACCATGACCTCCATCAAAAACAACCGCACAAACAGCTATTTTAGGTTTGTCATAAGGAGCAAATCCTATATAGTATCCATAGGAAGTTCTTCCTAGAGCAGTTTGAGTAATATCATTAACAGTAGCTGAGCCTGTCTTTCCTCCATTTGGGATTGGAAATTTTTTAAAAACATCATATGCTGTACCCTTAGGATCACTAGTAACTTCGAGCATTCCTTCTTTAATTATGTTGGTTGTTTTAGTACTTACATTAGTTTTTTCTAATACTACAGGCTTAGTTTCTTTAATTATTTTTCCATCCGGATTTAAAAACTTATCAACCAAATGCAACTCATATCTATTTCCACCATTCACCATGGTAGATACATAATTTGCTATCTGTAGTGGTGTAAAAGCATTAAATCCTTGGCCTATAGCTGCATAGTACGCATTAGCAGCCGAATTAATTTCAACATTAGCATCAGCTATTTCAGAATATATAGTTACAGCTATAGCATTAACATCTGTATCATTATAATTGTTACTTTTTAATACTGTAGAATCTTTAATAAGTTTATTAATAGAACTCTGCATACTTTTTATAAATGGATCATAGGGAGTTTTCTTGTCTTTTTTCATTTCCGCTTTAACTGCATTTAGAAATTCAACTTTGCTTTCATTTGATTTTTTAATTTCATCTATTTGTTTGCTACTACCAATTTCCTCTTGTGATTCAAGATTGAATGGTTTTTTTCCATTTTGCAACCTTCCTACCAGATTACTTCTATGAATATTGGCTAATATTTCTTTGCTGGATTGATAATTATATACTTGACCAAAGTTTTCAGGTATCTCTATACCTGTTGCCGGTTTTTTATTAGTATTGGGCTCTATACCAAGCCCAAACTTCCATGCATATTTTGCAAGTAAGTCTAATCCATTTTTATTTTCTCCACCCTTTGCATAAAGTTTATCAGCTACATCATAAAAGTAATAATTACAAGATTCTCTCATTGCCTTTTGAATATTTACCCAGCCGTGAGAACCATGATGCTCATTATATATCCAGCATGCAGCAGTAACGGTTGAATAGCGAGTATTGTACGGGCCATTATCATATACTTGACTATCCTTGTTTATAACACCTTCTTCTAGCCCTGCAGTAGCTGTCACTGGTTTAAAGGTAGAACCCGGAGGTATTAGAGATTTAGTTGCATAATTGAAAGTTGCTTTAGGAAAAATATCATTATTATCCTTCCTAACTGTAGTATTCCCTTTTATCTTTTTATCTAGCGGAAACATATAATCAAGTAGTATCTTTTCTCTTTCACTTTTAGTTTTTTCCGCCATATCTTTATCAGTCAGAATACCTTTAATATTTGCCAAGCCCCGTTTTTGTATATACTCTAATCCCATTTTCGCTATGTTAGGATTTATATACAAATCATTCATTTTTGTAGTTAATCCTCCAGCTCCTGCAAATAAATTAGGATCGTATCCAGGTCTACTTGCCAGGGCTAATACCTTACCCGTATTAACATCCAATACCACCACTGCACCTCTGTTTGCATTAGTTGTATTTACACTTTGGCCAGGGTTATTCCCTTGTTTTTGTAAATCAACCATTACTGCATCTAAAGACTTTTCTGCAGCGTATTGCATATTTTTATCTATATTAAGCTTTATTGTTTGCCCAGGAAAGGTTTCAATTTCACCTAATGTCTTAACTTTACGTCCTTGTTTATTGACTTCAATACTTTCCTGTCCCTTAGTTCCTCTCAAAACATCTTCAAATGCTGCTTCAATTCCGGAAGTACCTATGGAATCCGAACTTACATCATAGCCTTGTTCCTCCTGCTTATCTTTATCCCAAGGATTTATCTTAGAAATATAGCCTAAGAAAGCTGAACCTAAATCCTTATTAGCATAGACTCGAATTGGTTGAGTTGTAACACTAACGCCAGGAATTTCAGGTTGTATTTGCTCAAAAATCCCTGCGGCATCTTCTGTTAAATTATTAGCAATAGTTACAGGCTTATATCCAGAAAAACTTTGCATCTTTAAAGTGTCTTTAACTAACATATATCGTCTTAACATTTCTTTATTTTTAGAATCCTTAATTTTGTCCATTCCATATTGTTTAATTAATCCGTTAAAAACCTCAACCGGGGTAATCTTCAGAAGGTTTTCATCAACTTTTTTAAGTTGCTCAGGAGTTAAGTCATCTTTCTTTTTATCTTTGTAAAGATTTTTAATAACTATCTCTTCAAAACCTCTATCTTTTTTAAATCTGAGCTCTACCCAATCCTGTGTCGTTTTATCTAGAGTCTTAAACCCAAAACTATACTGTGTATTTTTTTTATCAGGACTAGTTTTTACTTTAAGTAAAAAGTCATCTACTTGAATACCCTTGTTAGCATCAAGAATTTTAAATACCTTATCCATAGTTGAAAAAAAGCTGTCTTCACTTTCTTTTGTATCCGTAAATGTTAATATATAGCTTTGCTTACTTTCAGCCAATTTCTTACCATTTCTATCAATTATATCCCCTCTTGGAGCTACTGTTGATATTATCTTATGATTTTGTTGATTTGCCGTTTCCTTATATAACTCACCATTAATCACCTGAATATTTATAAGTCTCCAGATAATAACAAAAAAAATCACAAACATAATTGCTAACAAAACATTAAATCTAGAAAACTTATCATGGTTTTTGTTTTGCTTATTCACCATTTCACCAACCTTTTAAAATTTCCATTCTTTTTTCATGTATTCTTTTTGAGAAAGTTTATATGTAAATTTATACATAAATATAGAAACTATTAAATTATATATTCCAATATAAAATACTGCTTCCATATTTGTATATTGTTTTATCAAAAACAATATACAAAATACTATTAAACCTTTTCCTATACTTAGCAAAAACGATGATATTATTGGCAGAAATGACTTTTCAATAAATATACTTTTACCTATTTGAGAAGCTACAAGACACATTAGCATATTGGTTAGCATGTTTATTCCAAAGCAATTCATGAAAAACACATCTTGCAATGCGCCTGTAAAAACTCCAATTATCACTGCTTCTTTTGGAGAATTAACAATAGAATAACATAATGCAAATGTAAATATTAGACTTGGGTATGCACCATTTATTTTAAGTAAAGGCATTAATGTATTATCTAGTATTAGAAATAGAATACATAAAAATACTACCGTTAATATTCTCTTCATAATACAACTCCTAATATTTTATTTCATCAGATTCTCCATTTTCTTTTGGCACCACAATATAAACCTCTTCAATTTTCGAAAAATCGACATATGGCTCTATAATAGCACTTTTCATTACTTTACCTTTATCCTCTTGAACACTTAGAACTTTTCCTATTCTAATTTCAGCTGGATAAATGCCACCAAGGCCAGACGTAACTATTACATCACCCTTTTTCACCTTTGAATCTAAAGAAAGACGTTGTATTTCTGCAAGCATTTTATTCTTTTCATCTTTATAGCCTTTTACCATACCATTATTATCTCTTGTGCTTTGAACTAGACCTGCAACTGCAATGTTTTCATTAGATAAGGATTGAACTATAGCCCAATTACTACCCACAGATGTAACTTGCCCTACGAGCCCTTCTCCAGTCATAGCTATCATTCTTTTTTTTATACCTTTATCTTTACCCTTATTTATTATAAAACCATCTGAAAAACTATTTCCACTTAATCCTTTTACGTCAGCACCAATGTAATTGTATTTATCTCTTTGCTTTGAAAATTTAAACATACTTCTTAATCTTTCATTTTCTTTTATTGAAGTATCATATTTCAGTGCTTTTGTTTGGAACTCACTATTAGCTTTTCGAAGTTCTTCATTTTCTTTTTTTACATCTGAAAAATTTGTTATAAATTTAAAAGAATTTCTTATTTTGCAAAACCCATCATAAAATATACCTTGCACTCCATTTATAGTTATCCCCACACCATTCTCTGCAAATGACATTTTTTCTCTATTAGCACTATACCCTATTAAAGATAAAAATGTAACTGACAATATTATAATAACTACTGCCAGTTTATTCTTTGAAAATCTCATCTATCTTCTTTTGCTCATAACGTCTATATTAACGAGAGCTTTACCTGCTCCTACAGCCACACAGTCAAGTGGGTTTTCAGCTATGTGTACTGGCATATGAGTTTCACGATTTATAAGTGTATCTATTCCTTTTAATAGCGCGCCGCCCCCAGTTAACATAATTCCTTTTTCCATTATATCTGATGCAAGCTCTGGCGGGGTTTTCTCAAGTGTTGTAATTATCGCCTCAATTATTGCTTGTATTGGCTCACTTAGCGCTTCTCTTACTTCTTTTTGCGTTATTTCTATAACTTTTGGAAGCCCCGATATTAAATCTCTTCCTACTATCGGCATGCTCATTTCATCATCCTCTAATATGTACGCTGAACCAAGTTGAATTTTAATGTTTTCCGCAGTTCTCTCGCCTATCATAAGACTGTACTGCTTCTTAACAAAAGCTATTATTGACTGGTCTAACTTGTCGCCAGCCACTCTTAGAGACTTGCTTGTTACAATTCCACCTAATGAAATTATTGCTACCTCTGTAGTTCCGCCGCCAATGTCCACAACCATGCTTCCAGTTGGTTCATTTACAGGAAGGCCTGCTCCAATAGCTGATGCCATTGGTTCTTCCATTAAGTATGCCTCTCTTGCTCCTGCTCTTTTAGTTGCTTCCTCTATTGCTCTCTTTTCAACTTCAGTTACGCCAGACGGAAATCCAACTACAATTCTTGGACTTGTAAAGCCTTTCGAACTAACTTTATTTATAAAATGTCTAAGCATTTTTTCAGTGATATCAAAGTCTGCAATTACACCATCCTGCATAGGTCTAATGGCAACAATGTTACCTGGCGTCCTACCTATCATTTGTTTAGCTTCTTCACCAACCGCTAAAACCTTATTAGTATTTATGTTTATAGCTACAACAGAAGGCTCTCTTAGTACAATTCCTTTCCCCTTCAAGTAAATTAATGTATTTGCTGTTCCTAAATCTATCCCCATGTCACGAGACGTTCCAAATATTCCCATTATAATTTCTCCTTTCGTATCTAAAGCATTCCTTTTTCTTTTAAGCTAGTATAAGTTCCATTACCAATAATTATATGATCAAGCACTTCTATTCCTAGTAATTTACCACATTCCTTAAGTCTTGTAGTAATGCTTATGTCTTCCTTACTGGGAGTTGGATCTCCTGAAGGATGATTGTGACAAATAACCACGGAAGCACTACATTTTTTAATTGCTTCATAAAAAACTTCTCTTGGATGAACTATTGAAGAATTTAAATTACCAATTGAGATATCTTTTATGCTTATAATAACATTCTTTGTATTTAACATAACTAGTTTAAGATATTCTTTTTTTAAATATCTCATTTCCTCCATAAGATACTGCGCAACATCTTTGGGGGATGTAATTTTATACTCTTCTCCGGATTTAAAACTTCTAAATCTTTTTGAAATTTCTGTAAGTGCTAAAAGTTGTGTTGCTTTAGCATTTCCAATACCTTTTAAACTCATAAATTCTTCTGCGCTTGAATTTAAGAGTCCATTCAGCCCTCCACACTCAGAAATTATTCTACCACAAAGACTTATAATATTTTCGTTTCTCGATCCTATTCTAAGTATTATAGCTAATAATTCATTATTGGATAGTGTTTCAGCACCGTATCTTAATAATTTTTCTCTTGGTCTTTCATTTTGAGGCAAATCCAAAATTTTATAAGTCATACCCATAAACAACTCCTTTATAGATTGACCCCCATCTCCCTTAACATATAGTATAATTTATTCACCGGTAACCCCACAACACTATAATAGCAACCCTTTATTTCTTCAACAAATAAAGATGCTGCTCCTTGTATTCCATAAGCTCCAGCTTTATCAAGAGGCTCTCCTGTTTCAATATACTTATTTATTTCTTCATCGGACAGCTTTGAAAATTTCACTTCTGTACAAACATATTCTGTCGAAATCTTTTGAGTTTCTGTGTTTATAATTGCAATACCTGTATACACTTCATGTGTGTTGTCACTTAAATCACTAAGCATTTGAAAAGCTTCCTTGCTATCTTTAGGTTTACCAAGCACTTTACCTTTAAAACAAACAATAGTATCACACCCTATTATAGCCGCTGGCTTTTTCACACTGCTACATATATCCATAGCCTTTCCTCTTGCTAAGTTCATAACATATTCACCACAATTCCCGGTAAACGGTATATTGCTTTCTTCGAAATCACTTACCCTTATCTTAAAATTACTAGTTATTTTTTTTAAAAGTTCTGCTCTCCGTAAAGAGGCAGAAGCTAAAATAATATCCACTACATCACTCCTAATATTTTCTATATAATATTATTGCCAAAACAATGCCTATAATAGACATAATATTAATATTAAAATTTATACCGAAAGTTATTGCTAATACTTTTAAATCTATAAGCATAGGATTACTCATACCTATGGTGTATGTACTCTTTAAAAATTTCAGTACACCTACGTTATTTCCTAATAATTCACCTATAAAAGTTCCAGAAATAGCTCCTATCAGTATAAAAAAAATAAAATACGAATTCCTTTTTTCTGTACTTTTCAAATTATGCCCCCCACTTTACTTATATATCTTATACATTTTAACATTTAATAAATTCATTAACAAGTGCATAAATTATTATTCAAGAAAAGTTTATAATTGTAATCCTTACAGCACATTCTTTAACTACTTGAAGTTACACTAAAAAAAATACAAATAGATTAAAATAATCTATTTGTATTTATATCTTAAATTATATTTTACATCATTTTTAGTAAAATTGATTACAAATTGTTGACAAAATAAAATATGAATTTATAGGGTTGATGCTTTCTTTATAAATTTATATATATATATATATCCTTCTTCTGCTTTTTCCTTTTTTAATTCTGCAGGAAATGCCGTTAAATATGTTTTTATTTCAGTCATGCTTGCATAACTTTTATTTTTTTCCTCTGCCCCTTTTAACGCTAGCAACCATTTTTTCAATTCCACAGTTTCAATATGTTTAGTATTCTTTTCCGAAAGTTTATTTAATATTTCAATATCTGCACTTATCATTTCATTAAGTTGTGAGCTGGTTAAATCCTTGCCAACTAATTGAAAATTGATTTTAACAAATTCTATTTTATCTCCTTGAAGTTGTTTAATAATACTATTGATGCTCTCTTTAGGATAAATGCCAAACATAACTCTAAACGATTTATTCTCCTCAATAATGAAAGGTGTACCATAATTCATCAAACTATTTTTTAAAACCAAAGCGTTTTCCTTGTTACTAAATTTGCCACATTGTAACACTACATAATCTTTATTATTGGTTGTGGAAATTACTTTACTAACATCTACACTTTCTTTATTCTTTTGGCTATCTGTTTTAGTAGTGTTATCAACTACAGCTTTATTTGCATTGTTTTTAGGTAATAGTTTGGAAAAAATTGTGCCTAGTGTAATTGCCGCTATTATAATTAAGGTAATAACAAACATAAAATTATTTTTCTTTTTAGCTGGTTTATAATTATATCTAGTATATCTCACTTTAACATCCCCCAACTTATTACATCTTCATTTAAAATATTATTAATTAAAAACTGTTTTTAGACTAAAAACAGTAAATATTTTTTATATTTCTATAATAAAAAAATCCGACAATGAAGGCCGGATTAATTATATCTAATAAAATATCTTTCTTACACTGATATGCATCTACTATTAGATTTTATTTATACTGAATGCTTTTTTCAAAATCAACATATCCTTATCTTCGCTATCTATCTCTAAAAAATTACTTGTTACTCTACATATCTCAAAGCTATTGTTTTTCCATAATTTCAACAAGGCGTGATTCTTCGCCGAAACAAAAGTATAGAAATTACGTATCCCATAATTTTTATATAAATGTTTTAAAAATTCATTAATAATTCTAGTGGCTAATTCCGCATCATATAATCCAAATTCTATTAAATAGCACATGATCCACACTTCATTTGGATTCTTAAATTCTATCCTACCTTTAATAATACCTATAAGTTCACTACCAGATAACACTTTAAGAAAGTACTCTCCCTCACTTACATAATATTCTAAATATCTTTGATAAAATTCCTTAGCACCATAATTATGACCAACATCTATATTAAAATCTTTCTGACTATTAATCCAATTTTCAATTTTAGTGATATCTTCTTTTTCTACACTCAGGATGCTAACATCATCAAACACAATATCTATATTAAACATATTTACACCTCTTGAATAATTAAATTCTACGTTACTTTTAAATTTCCTTTACAATAATTAAATTCTACGTTACTTTTAAATTTCCTTCTATAAAAAAAGTATATATTTGTACAAATTTCTTGTTGTCTGCCTGATAGTTCCTAAAAAATAATATGACCCTATAAATTTTTATAGGATCATGTTATATAATAATAAATAATTTCTACTACTTACCCAATAAGACTTATGTTAAATGCTGACTATTTCTTATTCCTCACTGTACATAAGTGTTAATCTAACAATTCTTCTAACTATATCCCTCGCTTCTGCATAAGGCATACCACATCTAGTCAAACGCCTAAATATTGCAGGATTATACCTTTCAATCCGTCTTACAATGGAATCAACATTATTATATTTGGGATTAAATTTATTGGGATTGTTAATTCCATCTTTATAAAGCTCTTTATCTCCATAATTATCTGGTTGCCTTGAAACTTCATCCTCATCCTCATAATCTTTCATAGATGCATCATCATACATCCCCATTGGATTAAAACCATTCATGGGCATACCTTCGTTAAATTGAATCATTCCCATCCATGGGTTCATTCCCATATTGGGATCTACATCCTGCATATATTCCATTGGCATTCCTATATTAGGCCTCATATCCATCTGCTCATATCCATACATCATAGGTTCGAAGGGGATCATTTCATATTCGTCTATATCATCAATGTTTCTGTCCTCTATACTCATCATTTTCCTCCCTATTCCCATATTACTAATACATTAACAATTTATGCTAGAGGCAGAGTTTTGATACTAACTTTATTAATTTTTTCATATTTCTTTTATAAATTCATTCAAAACAGATTTTCAGTTTTCACTTCAATTTTTATTTTTTCCATCATTAACCTCTCTTTCAAAAAAGAAAAATACGTCTACTGGAATAAACTCCCAATAGACGTGTTCGTGTTTTTGGCACTATTCATACAAATAAAAAAGTACCAACGCCTTCAAAGCGTTGATACTCCTGTGTTTAAATTGGTGCGAAAGACGGGACTTGAACCCGTACGGTCTCCCACACGTCCCTTAAACGTGCGCGTCTGCCATTCCGCCACTCTCGCAAATTATTTAATATAAGGATAAAATCTTATAGCCATATACAACTTATGACTACAAGATACATTATATATTAGCTTAGTATAAATTGTCAATAATTTTATCTGTTTTCACCTATTTTTCCACTTATTTATATAGAGAAAAATAACTACTTAGCAAATTATTTTTCTCCAGTTGTCTTAAATCTATCACCATATAATTTAAAATAGATATTATAATTTGTCTTTACTTTTTTTACATATTTATCTGTTTCTTCAAAAGGAATTTCATTTAATTTTTTTCCATCATTAGAGTATTTTTTATCTTTAAGCCATTTCTGGACATTTCCGCGACCACCGTTATAAGCCGCTAGCATCAATTCTATGTCTCCATTAAATTCAGTATTTAAATTGTTAAGATACCAACAACCCATAGCAATATTAATTTCATTATCCTCTAATTTTTCTAAGGTATAGTTTTTTAAATCCATATTTTTAGCAATCCACAGTGCTGTATCTGGCATTATCTGCATAAGTCCATAGGCACCTCTGTGAGAAACAGCTTTTCCATCAAAATTACTTTCTGTTTTAATTACAGCTGCAACCAAACATGGATCCACCTTATATCTTTGCGAATATTTAACTATATTTGCTTCATATTTCAATGGGTAAAACTGTTTAAAAATATTTTTAATATTTAAGACTATAACAAACAAAAAAATTATAGATAGGATTTTTATAACCGTTTTAAACTTCATCTCTTAACATTCAACCTTTCTAATTGATTAATAACCAAATCTAGTTGTGACCTTGTATTTTCAATACTTCCTTCATTATCAATAATAAAGTCTGCGAACTTCTTCTTTTCATCCATTGGCATTTGAGCTCTTATTCTGTCCATTATTTCGTCTATTTCTAAATCATCACGAAGCATAGTCCTTTGTATTTGAGCATCACTATTTACCCATACCAATATAGTTACATCCATACTAGTATGTAGATTGTTTTCTATTAAAGTAGGGGCATCCACAAAACATAACTTACAATTATTTTTTTCATAAATTTTTATTCTGTGAAGTATTTCTCTTATTACAAAAGGCATAATTATACTTTCTAGTTTTCTTCTCCGAGTATCACTCTTAAATATATAGTTGCCAAACTCTTTCCTGTTAAGTTCACCTTCTTCATCAAAAAACTCGAACCCAAATTCACTTTTAATTGTAATTAGCACCTCAGGATTTATTTTAAGAACCTCTCGAGCTACAATATCTGCATCAATAATACTATAACACTTATCTCTTAGCATATTAGTTACAGTACTCTTGCCACTACCAATACCACCCGTTATACCTACCTTTAACATCTTCTTCTCCACCCCCATCTTTTACTTTCTAATGTTTAAAGTTATGGGTGTAACTCTCAAGTTTCAACCCTAAGCTCTCACTCACTTTGCCTCATACCAAGTTTCCCCAATACTTATTTCTACTTCTAACGGAACTAACAGCTTAATAACATTTTCCATCTGCTCTTTAACTAAAGTCTCCACTTGCTTAGCTTCATCCTTATATACATTTAATATTAATTCATCGTGTACTTGAAGTATTAATGTGCTCCTTAATCCCTCTTCCTTTAATTTATCAAATACGTTTAGCATAGCCAGTTTAATAATATCTGCTGCACTTCCCTGTATAGGTGTATTCATAGCAAGTCGTCTGCCAAAGGACTGCACAATTTTATTTGAAGAATTTATTTCAGGGATAGCTCTTCTTCTATTGTAAATTGTAGTAACGCTATTATCTCTTTCAGCTTCAACTACTATATCCTCCATGTATTTTTTAACTTTCGGATATCTATCAAAATAGGTATCTATATAAATTTTAGCTTCTTTTCTAGATATATTTATATCCTTTGCTAAGCTAAATTCGCCAATACCATATACTATACCAAAATTTACCGCTTTCGCATTACTTCTCATAAGTTTTGTAACTTCTCCTATAGGTACATTAAATACCTCCGAAGCAGTTTTTGTATGAATATCACTATGGTTAATGAAAGCTTCAATTAAGTTTTCATCTCCAGATATGTGAGCAAGCACTCTAAGTTCTATCTGTGAATAATCCGCAGATAAAATAACACACTGGTCATTGTGTGGTATAAATACTCGTCTTATGGCTCTTCCCATTTCATTTTTTATGGGAATATTTTGCAAATTTGGCTCCGTACTTGATAGTCTTCCTGTTGTTGTAACCGTCTGAGTAAAATTAGAATGTATTCTACAATCTGTATCAATAACTGCTTTCAAACCTTCTATATAAGTAGAAAAAATCTTTGTTAGCCCTCTATATCTCGTAACTTCAGTTATAATAGGATGCTTATCTACTAGTGCCTCTAAAACCTCAGCATTAGTTGAATATCCTGTTTTTGTTTTCTTTATAACAGGCAAATCTAATTTTTCAAATAATATCTTTCCTAATTGCTTTGGAGATTTTATATTGAATTTTTCTCCAGCTAATTCATAAATAGTCGTTTCCATTTCATCTATTTCTATTGCGAATTTTTCACCTATTTCTGTGAGTTTATCCTTGTCTATTGTAAATCCTTCAGCCTCCATATATGAAATTGCTTTTGTTAATGGTTGCTCCATCTCATATAAAAGTTGTTCCATTTTGTACTCTTCAATCTTCTTCTCTAATATCTCATAAAGATTTTTTAGTAATGCTACTTTATTAATCTCTCTCTCCTGACCCTCACCTGTAATACTAATTCTAAGAGATGAATCAATAAGAGTTTCCAAGCTATATTCACTTTGAGCTGAATTTATTAAATAAGCAGCAAGTTCTGTATCAAATTTTACTGTTTGTAACATAATCCCCACTTTATTAAGAGCAGTATACGCGTTTTTCACAGAATGGCTTACCTTTTTAATAGCATTATTTTCAAGCATAGGTTTTAAATAGCTTATAGTTTTTTCCTCATCTTCATTAAATAAGTCATCGAACTTAATGCAATAATTTTTTTCCTTATAACTGAGATATATGTTTTCTACACTAATTTTAGAAAATACATTGGCATTTGCAATATCAAAAATTATATAAATGGTATCTTTAATTTCTAAAATAAGTTCCTTAAGTGCTGGTAGCTTATCTATTAATGTAAAGTCAGCAGAAAATATTTCTTCAATTGAATCCTGATCATCTGGTATTTTACTTATTAGTGATTTAAATTGTAACTTGTAGAATAAATCTTTTACTGCACGCACATCATATTTTTCTTTTGATTTAATTGAGTCTAAATCCATTTCCATAGGCACATTTGTAATAATGGTAGCTAATTTTTTGCTGAATATAGCCTGTTCACTATAAGTTATCAAATTTTCTACAAGCTTTTTACCACTAATCTTTTCAATATTCATAAGAACATTTTCTATACTCTTATATTCTTTAATAAGTTTATAAGCAGTTTTTTCACCAACTCCTGGCACACCTGGAATATTATCCGAGGCGTCACCCATTAACCCCTTTACATCTATAAATTCAGTAGGCGTTACTCCTAAATCCTCTATTATACGATTTCTATCATATATTTCTTTTTCTGACATTCCCTTTTTATTTATTACAATTTTAACATTATCTGTAGCAAGCTGAAGTGCATCTCTGTCTCCTGTTACTATAAAAACTTCTAGTCCCTCTTTTTCTGCAAATACAGATAGTGTTCCTATTAAATCATCTGCTTCAAAGCCATCTAGTTCATATATGTCTATAGCCATTTTGTCTAAAAGTTCCCTAACTATAGAAAACTGACCAATAAGTTCATCAGGCATTTTCTTTCTACCTGCCTTATAGTCTTTATATTCTTCATGGCGGAAAGTAGGCGTCTTTCTATCAAAGGTTGTAACAATATAATCTGGCTTAAACTCCTCTTTCATCTTTAATAGCATACCTGTAAACCCATAAACTGCATTAGTATATATTCCATCTGAATTTGTTAATGCTGGTAATGCATAAAAAGCTCTGTACATAAGACTATGACCATCTAAAATCAATAACCTTTCTTTAGACATTGTAAATTCCTTCTTTCTACTCTGTTTATAGTTTTATATTCGTAAAGTTAGGCGTAAAACCACTATACCACCAGATTTTTAAAATCCATTAAAATGGATAACTTAACTTTTTAAAATATACTTAAATCTAACTTCTTAGACAATTCTTCTAAAACCTTTATACCACCAATACTATTACCTTTTACATCTAAAGAAGGTCCAACTACACCAATTCCCATTCTTCGAGGAACAGCTGCCATTATGCCTCCACCTACCCCACTTTTTGCAGGTATTCCTGTATGTACTGCAAAATCACCTGAACCATCATACATGCCACAAGTAGCCATCACAGTTTTAACTATTCTAGTAGCTTCTTTAGATAGTACTCTTTCATTATTATTAGAAATTATCACACCCGAATTAGCAAGCATGGCTCCTATTCTTGCTATATCCCTACAATTGACTTTCAATGAACATTGTTTGAAATACACCTCTATAATATCTTCCACATTGCCCTTTATAGCGCCAGTACTCTTCATAAAATAAGCTAATGATCTATTTCTATCCCCTGTTGCTTTTTCAGAGACATAAACACCCTCGTCAATATTAATATCAGGATTACCTGTAATTTTTCTTGTGAAATTTAATATCCTATCAAATTTTTCCTCTGCAGTATCTCCACAAATCAATGATACTGTTGCAATAGCTCCAGAATTTATCATTGGATTTATGGGTTTATGTTTATCATTATTTTCTAGATCTTTGATAGAATTAAAGGCAGCTTCTGTGGGCTCCATTCCTATTTTAGAAAACACATACTCTACTCCATTATCAATTATGGCCAGCATAAGTGTGAT
>Ga0105047_10002773_pt1 | contig 31042 bp, 22 predicted proteins | sample MAT04_FD_78384 | JGI IMG/M metagenome (GOLD analysis project Ga0105047, IMG submission 78384) | Freshwater microbial communities from Lake Fryxell liftoff mats and glacier meltwater in Antarctica - MAT-04 (megahit assembly) | ecosystem: Environmental > Aquatic > Freshwater > Ice > Liftoff... | reverse complement strand
CCGGCTGGGGTCGTACCATACAAACCTATGTTTTCGGGAAGGATAATTTCCGATATTTGTGGATTAATTTTGTTTGACATCCTTGTATAGTATGACTCCTCCGGAGTCCTTATCTCTGGCTGGCAATATTACAAACATAATATGATCCCTCTGGGATCAATAGCAGTATCGACGATACAACAGACTTCAGAGAAGTCTCACTTTGTTTGAATAAATATCTTTTTGCCAAACCCGACCCCGGCTGGGGTCGTACAATATCACCCATAAACATTCCCCTTTGGTAAAATTATCATTGATCACAAATCAACTTTATTTTGAATCAGAATCATGCTGAATTAATGCATTCTTATATATATTTGTTTTTACTTTAAACATAAAGATTTGATCATCATCATATTGTTTTTTTTATAAAATAATTATTGCTTAGGCATACTCGATATTATTTTATTGTTTAGCTTTGCGCTTTATTAAGTGCTATCAAAGGATAGTGCTGTTGTTTTATCATGACGAATAAGAAATAAGAAAACTACACCGGGGCAGATTACCATCCCTACTTTGTAAAGACGAAATCACAAAATCAGGTAATCCATCCGTTTCTGTTTCTTATGTATTATATAATATAAATAAAGACGAAATCACCCTTATTGTATTATATCTGCATGGCGTCGGCTAAGGTTTAAAAAATAATATGCACACAAGACCCTATTATTCTTGTGGGTATATCATCGTCATACCCTGTTATGGCTAATTTATTATTTTTTAAATAACATTTATTTTTTTAACCAAAACTCAATCTCATGAAAAGATTTTTATTTTTATGCAAGGGGATTATGTTGTTTGCACTGATATCGTTTGGTTTTCAGTCCGCAAATGCACAATGTCTTCCTCCCGTTACTATTCCGGCTTCAGGAGTAGGGCAGAGTAGTGCCATTTTGGCGTGGGGCTCAGTTAATGCGCCCAATGTTTCAGATCACTGTTTTGTTCTTACAGTTGGAGGAACAGGAATGACTTTAGAAGCCAGCGGTTGTCCTCAGGGTGGACAAGCATTAATCACTGCGACACTTTGCGCAGTTGGAAATGCAAACGGTCCGCTTACTTCAAGCAATGCTGCAGTTACAGCACTGCGTGTAGCTAATGGTATTGCTGCCACTGTAACAGGTTTACCTGCGGGTACTACCCTTACATGGTACGTATCTGAAACCTGTGATGGTATCGCGCCACCAAACAATGTATCTACTTGTGCTGCAGGTGCGCCTTTCACGACCAGGGATGCACAGTTCACGGTAACATCTACTTCTGTAGCACCATCGTGCCCTTTCATCAGTCCGGGTTATGTTCCTAACGGATCATTTACAGTGACGGTTACTAATGGTACTACTTGTGCAGGTACGTATACGGTGAATGCTATTCCTGTAGTTGGCTCAGGTCCTGCTGGAAGTACACCGCCACCTACTTCTGTAACCACTTACATCGGATTTCCACAAGGTGGATTTTTATTTGCCAATGCAGGTGCAGGTAGCTACACCGTGACTGTTACTGTTTCAGGATGTGTGCCTCCTACTAACCCTGTGGTGATTGTTGTTGTTGTACCAAATGGTACAGATACAGCAGCACCTACATTTTACGTGACAGACGTATTGGGCAATATCCTTGCGGATAATGATCCAAATACTGCTGCAGGCGTAACAAGAAACTTCGGAAACGTTGCCGTTCCTGAAGGAGAATGTGGTCGTCAAGATGAGTATTATGTGTATGGTGACGACGTATGTGATGGATTTATCGTTGCAGCCAATGCAGTGTCAGCTACTGCTACGACTGTTCCGAATACCATTATCCCAGGTACGCAGGTAAGTACTACTCCGGATGGATTCGGATTTAACTTGGTAGATGTACATTGGAGTACAGGTACTAGTACGGTCAACATTCAGGGTCGTGATGCATCAGGCAATGTTGCCAATGGTGCTGCAGGACTTCAGTTGATCATGACTGTTCCTGACAATGTAGATCCTGTAGTTACTATTCTTGGTAACTCTCAGTTTACTATTCCAGTATGTGCGACATCTGTGACTGGCATACTTACTTTCAAAGTCGATGATCTTTGTGATCAGAATGCAGTAAACTTCAACAATCTGACGGTAAGCTTCGGTGGAGCTACTGGTGTTATTAACTACACTGGTACCAATTACAGAGAATATTTTGTAACTTTCCCTGCTGCAGGTACCTACCTAGTGAGTGCTTTTTATACAGATGCATTTGGAAATACGGGATTTATCGATCAGATCATTAATGTGCAATTGTCAGCTGTAAATCAGCCTCCTACTATAATTGCTGATGATATGAATATTACTATTCTTCCTTGTGCTTCACAGACCGGTACTATTCTATATGGATTTACTGTAACGGATGACTGTGCACCTATCAATACTGGTGCTGTAACACTTCAAGTTGCTGGTTTAACCTTTGGTGGACCGGGTGGAATACCTTATTTCTTTATTGATCCAGTGGGACCAAATGCTGTTTTCTTTGAAGTTGCTATTAATGTTACAGGTCTTCCGATTGGAACTGTGGGATCATTTGCGTTTTTCCCATTAATAACTTATCAGGGAACCACAGCAAATCCATCTTGGGTTTTCTTAAACGGACCTCAACAACCTGCTGATATCGTAATGCCATCAGTAAATGTGACGATACCTCAGTGTCAGACTTCAGTAGTTACTACATTTTCTATTCACATCTTTGATGATTGTGATAATCCTATAGTACCTGCAAGAGCTACGTTCACTTTGGGAGGTGTTGCTATTACACCTTCATTTACTAATGCTGCTGCCGGTTATTTTGAATTTACAAGAGTCTTAACTGCGGCACAAAATGGTGCTTTGCTTACAGCTAGATATCAGGATGCTCAGGGAGCAGTCAGAAATGCTGATGCAATAATACAGGTAAATGCTCAGCCGGATTTATTCAAGCCGGTGATAGTACATCCTTCACAGCCTATTATCATTGCACTTGATCCATGTGGTCCAAACACGACCACTGTAACTTTTCAGGCTTCTGCACATGACAATTGTGGTGTGACTGCATGGACAGTACAGATCAATGGTGTAAATGTACCTGTGGTAGGAAATACTTATACTACTGGTCCTTTGACTCCTGGTACTTATACAGTGACATTGACTGCTACTGATGCAGCAGGTAATGTTACTATAGAAACATTCCAGATTATCATTACTAAAGCTCCTGCTCCTGCGACAAGTCTTGCCTGTGTAGGTCAGATCAATGTAAGCATGGATGGTACGCCTAACTCTTGTAGAGTAGCTATTACTCCTGAGATGGTATTGAATGGTAACTGGGGATGTCTTACTCCTGCTGACTTTACAGTAGTAGTTTTGGACGGAAACCAAGCTAATGGTAACATTGCAGACGGTAAAGGTTTGTACGATTATCGAGTAACTAAAAATGGAGCTCAAGTAGCTGGATTCAATTCACCTTGTTGGGGTAAAGTATTAGTGGAAGACAAATTGGCTCCAACCATTACTTGTGTTAACCAACAGATCTTCTGTTATCAAGTGGGTGCATTTATTGCGCAGACCAATCAGAACGTACAGTTCAGACCAGTTGCAGTAGACAATTGTGGACCGCTTCCTTCCTCAGCATATGTATTCTCTACACACAAATTCTTAGATGATTGTTCAGATGAAGGATTTATCCTAAGAAAGTGGGTAGTAACAGACATGAGCGGAAATACGGCTGCATGTGAGCAAATAATCAGAGTAATTACAGACATTCCTTGGTTCTGCCCTGATCCATTGGTATTGTTGTCTTGCAAAGACCTTACTACTCCTGCCGCTATTGCTGCAACACCAGGATTGGGTATAAGAGCTGCATATCCTTACTTCAGAGTAGGAGCAATAGCTACCAATATAAATGGTGTTTGTAACTATTATACAACATACAGCGACATCGAAATAGATGCTTGTGGTCCTCATTGCCATGGCAATAAAAAAGTGATCAGAACATGGACTATCCTTGACTGGTGTGAAGGTACTGTATCTGAGTGTACTCAGGTGATCAAAGCAGTAGATACAGAAGCACCAACTTTCTTTGTTAAAGATACTATCGTAAGTACACGTCCTTGGGATTGTACAGCTGATATCGTATTGCCTCCGGTATGGGAGCTACATGACAATTGTGATATAGCACCTACTTACACTGTTAAATCTGCTACACCTGGTATTACTGTGGTGAAAGTAGGTAATCAGTGGAGAGCATTTGGTATTCCATGTGGAGAGTATGAATTCAAATATACAGCAGTGGACTGTTGTGGTAATGAATCTGATTTCCATATCATCACTGTAACGGTGAAGGACAAAACTCCGCCAACTCCTGTAGCTAAGCAGAATATCGTAATCGGTCTTACACCGGGATTCAACGTTGGATTTGATACAATCCCTGATGCACAGGCTAAGTTATTCGTTGGAAGTGTGGATAATGGTTCACATGACAATTGTAGCCCTGTGTTCTTAGAAATAAGAAGACCATCTACTGGTCCTTCTACAGCACCAATAGCTCCACCATCATGTGGAAATTGGGGTCTTGGTACTCCTGCACACAACAACAATGGTACTTTCAGAAATCTTCCTGGATTAAACAATCCTGTATCTCCTATGTATAATGCAAATGATACAGACGGTGGTCAGTTTGTTAAATTCTGTTGTGATGACCTTAATGATACAGATGCTAATGGCGTTGCTTTTGGTATCCATCAGGTAATCATGAGAGTATGGGATGATGGTAACAAAAATGGTATCATCGGAGACGCTGGTGACAACTGGAATGAAACATGGGCAGATGTAAGAGTAGAATGTAAAGTACCACCGGTAATTTTATGTCCTGCTGATGCAACTATCTTCTGTGACTGGGCAATTGACACCAATCCTCAGACTGGAACACCTGGACAAGCATTATCAACTGCTATTCCGGTAGCTGGTAAAGACTTCTTTAAAACAGGTTTACCTGAAGCATATGGAGCATGTACTAATCCTGCGATATCTTTCTGGGATAGATTGGAATTGAATCAGTGTAAGCAAGGATGGATAAGACGAACTTTCATTATTCGTGAGAAAGGTAACACAAGAACTTGTGTGCAGAATATCAGAGTAAATGAAAGTGTATTGGACAGAGCTTGGGTTGTTATTCCTAAAAATCCAGATTTGATAGAAAAAATCACATCATGTGATGGTCCTACTGCAGCACAGATAGCTCAATTTGAGCCTAGCTGGGTAGCTGGTCCATGTGATGTCATCGGAGTGAGCAACAAAGTATGGTTGTTTGACTTTGAAGACGGAGTATGTAAGAAGTGGAAAGTAGAATACAAATTGGTCAACTGGTGTGATAATGAGGAGAGAGGACCATACTTCAAATACTTTATACGTGAGGATACTAAAGCGCCTGTTATTGAGTGTAGAGATACCATGTATGCACAAGGTGCTGACTGTAAGTTAAGAGGACTTAGCTTCAGTAAGACTGCGAATGATGAAGGTGGTTGTATAAACACTGGTTGGATTAAGTGGGAAGTGTACATCGACCTTTGGGCGGATGGAACAAATGACTACTTATTCAGTTCATTTGAATTACCTGGAACAAATGCGGTAAGAATAATCAACGGTCTTCCGATAAGAGTAATCTATGTTGCTCCTACAGCAAATGGTGCAAAAGTAACTGTGAAGTTACCTGACACTGAGATCATTGAAGGTAAAATGTCTAATCATAAGATCGTATGGAAAGTGACTGACGGATGTCACAACTTTGCATCATGTCATGAAAACTTCATGGTTGTAGATAAGAAACCACCTACCCCTTACTGCGTTTCTTTGAGTACTGCATTGATGGAAGTTCCTGCAGGAAGTCCAACAGGTTCTTTACCAATGGTAGAATTATGGGCTAGAGACTTTGACAAAGGATCATTTGACGGTGACGTTAACTGGCCTTGTACGCCACAGGAAGACTTATTGTTTACTTTTGAAAACTGGTATCCACAAGTTAATGATACTATCATAAGTAATCAATTGGTAAATATCGATGTTGAGCATTACTTCGAGTTGACAGCAACTGGTAGAAAAGCTTACTTGATTACTAACAATACTGCAAAAGGAAGATACCTGAATGGTGAACTTCAAAGATGGTTACCTGCAGCTAAGAGTTCTGCTAAAGTGTGGACAAGTGCTTCACTTAATGGTACTGCTTCAAATACTGTAGACGTAAGAATGACTGTATGGGATAAGAAATTCAACCGTGACTTCTGTTGGGTTGCGCTTCACCTCGTATGTAATGGTAACGGTTGCCCTATAGTAGGTGGTGCAAGAATTGCAGGTAATGTAAAAACAGCAGCTAATCAAACTGTAAACAATGTTGCAGTGACGATCGATGCTAACATTACTGAATATCCTAAGACTGTAACTACTCCGTCTAATGGTACATTTGAAATGAATGTTATAGCTGATTTGGATTATGAAGTTACTGCAAGCAAAGGTGGTGATTACATCAATGGTGTAAGTACGCTTGACCTTGTATTGATTCAGAGACATATTTTAGCCATTCAAAAATTGGATAGCCCTTACAAATTGATAGCAGCAGATGCTAACAATGATGGCAAGATCACTGCATCAGACTTAACTGATCTGAGAAAGTTGATCCTTGGTATCACCAATGAGCTTCCTAAAAATGAAAGCTGGAGATTCCCTGTGACTACGCAGACAATGGATGTGAACAATCCGTTCCCATTTGTTGAAAGTATCCTTATCAATGACATCAGCGGACCAGTTAACAACCAAGACTTCGTTGCAGTTAAGATAGGTGATGTAAACGGTAACGTAAATACAAACGTGGCTAACCCTGCGGTTGAAGCTAGAAGCAACAATACTGTTGTAATGGTTGTTGCTGACCAATCAGTAGCTGCTGGTGAAGTGGTAGAAATACCTGTAACTTCATCTAACTTCAGTGATGTAGCTGGTTATCAGTTTACCATGAACCTTAAAGGTGCAAGCTTTATAGGTGTTAATGCAGGTACATTGGATGTAAATGCAGGTAACATTGGAGTTATCGCAAATGATGTAGTTACTATGAGTTACTCATCAAATGAAGCTGTAAGTGCAAATGAAAGTGATGTATTGTTCACACTTGTTGTTAAGGCTGACAAAGCTGTAAACGTAAGTGAAATGATTTCATTGAATTCATCAGTAACTGCAGCAGAATCATATACAAGTGACTTGACAGTTGGAAAAGTAAGCTTGGACGTAAGAACAGCACCGGTAGCAAATATCGAATTGTTCCAAAACGAGCCTAACCCATTCAGAGGTCAGACTTCAGTTAGCTTTGTGATGCCAACATCTGCAAAAGCAACTATCAGTGTATATGACGTTACTGGTAAGTTAGTGACAGTAAGAAACGTTGATGCACCTAAAGGCTTAAACAGTGAAATATTCACTAGAGAGCAGTTAGGAGCAACTGGTGTTCTTTACTATACATTAGAAAGCGGTGATTTCACAGCTACTAAGAAAATGATCATCGTCGAGTAATCGAATGAATGATATAACTCGGAACTGAGTTAGCGATAAATCGGTTTTTGGGATGGCCTCTCTTCAAGTAATTGAAGGGGGGCTTTTTTATTATGGGTATTTTTATTATTTTTGGACTGTTAATAATATGATATGAAACACGATGCTTTTATTGTATCTGGCTTTAGGACGGCTATAGGAAATATTAGGGGCGCTTTGTCTTCTATTCGTACAGATGATTTAGCTGCTGTCCCTATAAATGCGTTGATAGATTTCCATCAGGATCTGGCACCTGAATTAATAGATGAAGTAATTTTGGGCTGTGCCAATCAGGCAGGGGAAGACAATAGGAATGTAGCCAGGATGGCTTTACTGTTGGCAGGTTTACCTTACACGGTACCGGGAGAAACAGTCAACAGGCTATGTGCATCAGGTATGTCTGCGGTCATACACGCGCAAAGAGCTATCTTATGTCATGATGCTGAACTTGTGATTGCCGGTGGTATTGAGCATATGACAAGGGCGCCTTGGGTGATGTCTAAATCAAGTGCCGCATTTGGAAATGATGCTTCGTTATTTGATACCAGTTTTGGTTGGAGATTCGTAAATCCGGTGATAAAGCAGATGTATGGTACAGAAGCCATGGGGGAGACTGCTGAAAATCTTGCCATTTTGTACGATATTTCCAGAGAAGATCAGGACTTATTTGCCTTTACATCTCAACAGAAGGCATTTGCTGCCAGGAGTAGCGGTAGATTTGCCAAAGAAATTGTACCTGTGGCCATTCAAAGACATAAACAACAGGCATTGATATTTGATCAGGATGAATTTTTAAAACCGGACACCAGTATAGAAAGACTGAGTACATTAAAGCCAGCATTTAGAAAAGAGGGGAGTGTTACGGCAGGCAATTCTTCCGGACTAAATGATGGGGCAGCCGCAATTTTAGTATCGTCTTATTCAGGACTGATGCGAAGTAACTTAAAACCATTGGCGCGGATAGTAAGTTCAGCTGTAATAGGTGTTGAGCCACGAATAATGGGTATCGGACCTGTAGAAGCTTCTAAAAAGGCACTGGCAAAAGCGGGCCTGAAGCTTAGCGATATTGATTTGATCGAGATAAATGAGGCCTTTGCTGTACAGGTGCTGGCTTGTTTGCGACTTTTGCATGTGGACGACAATGATCCCAGGGTTAATCCAAATGGAGGGGGAATAGCATTAGGTCACCCATTAGGTATGTCTGGGACCAGGATTTTGCTTTCAGCGGCATTAGAGCTGCAGTTGCAAAGAAAGAAGTATGCATTAGTAACCATGTGTATTGGTGTTGGTCAAGGTTATGCTGTGGTGCTAGAAACCTGTGATTAATTATGAATATTTTTCAAGTTATTCTCTCGATTTTTAATGAGATGCAGATATGTTTTACGTTTCATTTATTTTTTAGGCACTACTTTGTTAACTTACCGTTTCTTTAGATATCAAATCTCAAATTTGCCTACTTTGATTTGTAATTTTAATTTATAGGGAGGGACGTATTCTGAAATCTTTGTAAAACAGTATGCTAAATCACGTTTATAAGGGGCGTAGACCAATGATCTTTGGATTTCAGGGCTACACCCATTGAGAATCTGGTGTTAATTTTTATTACAAAGATGTCAGAGCTACGCTCCTTTTTGGTGGATTTTTAAACTTAAGAAAGTAGAAATATTTTTTTGAAATATTTAATATATTTAATATAGTCCAATCATCTCTAAACCTTAGGTGTTTTATTTTTATTATAATAATATTATTATTTTTCAATTAATTTTGTGCAAAAGTGCTAGTTAGAAAAAGAAAAACCTTTAATAAAAATATGTATATTTCAATCCTTAAATTTATATTATGACTGAATTTCGACCTTTTTTATTGATAATATTGATGACTATACTTAGCCATTCAGCTGGGGCTCAAAAACTACTGCAATTGGAAATATTGAGGGAAATAGAGGCGATAAAGTTTGGCGAGGGAAGTATAATTACTTTTAAGACCAAAGATTATCCAAAGGAATGGCAAACCAAAACGATTGAAACCATTATACCGGTAGATGATATATTGGTTTTTGATGATGGCATGATTGCTTTGAAAGATATCACTCATTTAAGGATGAGCAATACTACTGCCCGAGCTTTTGGTCGGCTGTTTTCAGGATTTGGGGCAGGATGGCTATTATTTGGTGGTGTAGCACAGATTGCCGGCGATTATGAGTTTACATGGGGAACTTTTGCTATCGGTGCAGTGGCCGTAGGTCTTGGGTGGATACTAAATAAGTTTGTATCAAAAAGAACTTATAAAATGGGAAAGAATGCCAACTTAAGAATAATTGACATTAGTTTTCCTATGGCGCCTAATCCTAGGGTGCAATCGAATGGCGGATATCCGTAGTATCATATGATGGCTAATCCGGATTATAAAGCGTTTCATCATAATCTAAGGATTGTTTTACAAATTTCTTTAAATATAATCCAGAAGCCAGGCCAAAAATAAAACCACCAATATGTGCCCACCATGCAACTCCGTCACCCACGGTAGTAGCAGGGCCTAGGGTGCCGATACCAGAAAATAGCTGTTGGATAAACCATAATCCTAAAAAAAGTATGGCAGGAACATAAAATGATCTGAACAGAATCAGTACCAAAACTTTTATCTGTGATTTTGGAAACATAAGAAGATAAGCACCCATAACAGCTGATATGGCTCCACTGGCTCCTAATGAAGGTATCACCGCAGATGAAATATGCATACCATCTGCACATGGATTGAGATCTGAACAAGGCATACATGATATCTGGCTAATCTCCAAACTTAGCGTACTGAAGTAGATATGCGTAAAACTTGCCATAAAACCACCTGCCAGGTAGAAGATGAGAAATTTTGTACTACCTATTTTTGATTCAATGTTATCCGCAAAAACCCAGAGGAACAGCATGTTTCCGATCAAATGCATCCAACTACCATGCATAAATATACTAGAGAGTAAGGTATAGTAGCCTTCCCCTTTTATAATATCTATTGGAATGGTTGAAAATTTACAAATTAAATTCCCCGGAGTGGACATCTGAAGTAAGAAAACAAGAATATTAATACCAATAAATAAGTAGCTAATGATGGGTCTGTGGCCTCCCTGTACTTGAGTATCACCAATGGGAAAAAACATATGGAATGATTTTAAAGCGTTTTATACCCTGCTGCCAGCAGTATTCAGATATATATGCGCAAGAATTTTTTTGTCTTCTGATGTTAACTCCTGATTTCTTCTGCTTAATACGATTTCTGCCGTCTCTAATGCTTTGTTGATTTTGTGGCTTGTAAATCCGGCTGCGCCTCCCCATGAATATGAAGGAATGAAAGTACGGGGGAATCCACCACCAAAAATATTGGACGCTACGCCTATTACTGTACCGGTATTGAGCATGGTATTAATGCCTGTTTTCGAATGATCTCCCATAATGAGACCACAAAATTGTAAGCCCGTATCTTCAAAGCTCTCATGAACATAGGACCAGATTTTAACAGGTAGATAATTGTTTTTAAGATTGGATGTATTGGTGTCTGCGCCGATATTACACCACTCTCCAATGACACTATTTCCCATATATCCATCATGGCTCTTATTAGAATTAGCCAAAAATACAGTATTATTAATTTCCCCACCAAGTCTACAAAAAGGACCTGCTGTAGTTGGTCCATAAATTTTAGCGCCCATTTTTATTACAGCACCTTCGCAAGCAGCAAAACCACCTCTTATCATACAACCTTCCATGAGGAGTGCATTTTTTCCGATATACACAGGGCCATTATGGGTATTTATTATACAGCATTCCATCTTTGCTCCTTCTTCAAGAAATACAGGGTATTTCCCATAGATAGTATTGGTGTCAGAAATATCTGATGAGACACGATCTTTTGTAATTAATTGAAAATCACTAAGTATTTCCTGGCCGTTCAAAGCAAAAATATGGTATGGCCTAATAATTCTGCTAAACTGGATTCCAGCTTCTCTGGTAAGATCAATACCTTTAAGATTCTTAAGCGCATCGTTTCCATCTGAGAGTGACTCAAATTGTTCGTCGCTAAGTCTAGCTGCCACCAGCTCATTATCTAGAAGTATAGCTTCATTCAGTTTGAGTTGTTTAATGTAGTTTACCAATTGTTTATCCGGCAAAAACGTACTGTTGATCAGAATGTTATCTTTTTCAATATGAATGGGATATTTTTCGGCCAAATAATCCTGGGTGATAAAACTCCCTTTGCCGTCCAGAAATAATTCCCACTTCTCTCTGATGGTCAGTATACCCACTCGCAGCTCACAAATAGGCCTAGTAAATGTAAGCGGTAACATGTCAAACCAATGGTCATCACCAAAAAGGATAATATTATCAGGAAAGGTTGTTTGCATAGACATAGTAAAGTTAAGAATCTCTAATGATATAAACGTTTGATTTTGTAAAATGTCACAAATTTATAACGAAAAAAGCCCTTATTTTTGGTAAGGGCTTTTGTAAATTATTTCTGGAAGTATTACTTATTGGTAAATTTAGCAAATTTCTTATTGAATTTGTCAATTCTTCCAGCAGTATCCACAAATTTTAATTTACCTGTAAAGAAAGGATGCGAATATGCGGAAATCTCCATTTTAACAAGCGGATATTCTTTACCGTCACTAAATATCACCGTCTCTCTAGACTTTGTGCATGATTGGGTAAGAAACATCTCATCATTTGAAATGTCTTTAAAAACAACCATTCTATAATCTTTTGGATGGATTTCTTTTTTCATTTTACGATCTTTTATCTTTTTTGAAATCTAACTTTAAATTTATCCCTTTTTCAAAAGGAATGCAAAAGTAAGAATAAATTGTTGATCACAAAAATTATTGGACAAAATATTCTTAATCTTTAAAAAAAATAAGGGGAATATCAGTACTTTATGTATTTAATGCCCCACACACGCTGATTACCTGTCCTGACACGTAGGTTGACATGTCTGAACCAAGAAATATACATGCATTAGCGACATCGTCTCCCGCACCTAATCTTTTTAATGGTATACTGTTTATGAACGCTTTCTTTTGATCATCTGTAAGTACATGCGTCATGTCAGTTTCAATAAATCCAGGAGCTACAGCATTGCATCTAATATTCCTTGAACCCACTTCTTTGGCAATGGACTTAGAAAAACCAATGATGCCTGCTTTTGAAGCCGCATAGTTGGCCTGACCTGCGTTACCAAAAACACCAACTACCGAGCTCATATTGATGATTGAGCCGGATTTTTGTTTCATCATAGGTTTCAGCACGTGTTTAGTGAGATTAAATACTGATTTAAGATTAACATCCATGACGAGATCCCACTGTTCTTCTGTCATCCTCAGCATAAGTGTATCTTTGGTGATTCCGGCATTATTGATTAGAATATCAATAGTCCCAAATGTACCTAAAACATCATTTATCAGTGTTTCTGCCTGAGCGTAATTTGAAGCGTCTGATTTATAAGCCACTACTTTTACACCATATTTTTCAGCATCATGTACTACAGACATGGCTTTTTCTTCTGATGAAACATATGTAAATGCAATATCGGCACCTTCCTGTGCATATTTCAGTACAATAGATTCTCCGATTCCCCTTGATCCTCCGGTGATTAAGGCGACTTTACCAGTTAATAGTCCCATGTGATCCATTTATTTTAGCGCAAAAATATTCTTATCCTGATACAACAGTGTTATTTAATGATTTTTTTTATTAAATTTTTCACAAATCATAGGATTGTAAATGCAACATTATTGCATAATTGATGTTTATGTAGTATATTTGCATTTCCATAAAGGTTAATAATTTTTTGATATGAAATCATTGTTTAGCATTAACGCAGATACTGCAGGATTTTTTACTTCTATGCTTTGCGCTATTCATTGCTCCGCTGTGCCAGTCCTAATTTCATTGGGATTACTTGGTTCAGGTACATGGTTGCACAATCATATGATTGACTGGGTAGTCATTGGATTTGGAATTGTCATTGCTTCATATTCTCTATTTGGTGATTTTGTAAGGAAACACAGGAATATATTGCCATTGAGTATGGCTTTAACGGGTTTCTTATTTTTATTGATCGGAATGGTTGAGCACCATGGCTGGATGTTATTATTCAGTGTGGCAGGTGGATTGCTGGTAGCTTCGGCACATTTGATAAACCATCGCATAGGCAGAATTTGCCTTGCAAAAAATAGCTAAATTTCTCCATGATTTCTTTTCTTGATACTTCTCAAGTATGATCGATTTTGACTGAAAAACATTTATTTTCCGTGATACTTCAGCTATTTTTTCAACAATAGCGCTGCTAATCGTTCAAAAACTAGCTTCGTCTGACAAAAAATGCCTTTATTTTTCAATCTAAAAGCATATACCTGAGTAGTTACCTTTTCTTTTTTGATTCTTTTGTTCTTATTTTCCTACCCTTTGCTTTTTATTTAAAATGTAAGCAGGTATTTTTATATATTTACAACTTCAAATAATAGGAAAGTTGAAAACGAATATGGACGAAAAGATAGTCATTATTGGTGCCGGACTTTGTGGTGCTTTGCTAGCATTGAGGCTGGCACAAAAAGGATATTCCGTCAATGTTTATGAAAGGCGCCCGGACATGCGGAAAGAAACTATTTCAGCTGGTAGGTCCATAAATCTTGCATTGTCAGACAGAGGGTTGAAGGGTTTGGAACTTGTCGGAATAAAAGACGAAGTTGATGCGCTTGTTATACCTATGCACGGACGTATGATACACCCACTTTCGGGGGAATCTACCTTTGTAAATTACAGCGGCAGACAGGGAGAATGGATCAATTCTATATCAAGAGGTGGATTGAATATGTTGCTGCTGGATAAAGCTGAGGAAACAGGTAAAATAAAACTAGTTTTCAATGTAGAATGTAGGGAAGTAAATTTTGACAGTGGTGAAATAGTTTTGCAGGATATCATAAATGAAAAGGTCCAAACGGTAAAAGGAGATATGATATTTGGTACAGATGGGGCAAATTCTGCCATAAGAAATGCTATGCTTCATGGTTCCGCAAAATACAGATTTGATTTTTCTCAACATTATCTGTCCACAGGTTATAAGGAATTGGAAATACCGTCAGATATAAAAGGCGGTTTCAGACTGGAAAAAAATGCATTGCATATATGGCCTCGACAGGGCTTTATGATGATAGCGCTCCCTAATCTGGACGGAAGTTTTACTGTGACATTGTTTATGCCTTTTGATGGTAAAAATGGTTTTTCACAACTTACTACAGAAAATGAAATTATATCATTTTTTTCGCATCATTTTCCGTCTGCTTTGTCTCATATGCCCGATATAGTGGAAGATTTCAAATCCAATCCTACGAGTTCACTTGGCACGATAAAATGTTTTCCCTGGCAAATTGATGGTAAATTTTTGTTGATGGGTGATGCGGCACATGCTGTTGTTCCGTTTTATGGACAAGGTATGAATGCGTCATTTGAAGATGTAGTGATACTCGATGAGTTGATGGATAGATATAATGGTGATTGGAAACAGATATTGCCTCAATATCAGGATATACGTAAAAAAGATACAGATGCCATTGCTGATCTGGCAGTCGAAAATGAGTATGAGATGCGAGATGCTACAGCAGATCCTATATTTTTACTCAAGCGGAAAATAGAGTTGCATCTGGAGCAGAATAATCCCGATTATTTCAGCAAATACAGTATGGTGACATTCAGAGAAGACCTGCCTTACAGGGTTGCTATGGACAAAGGACGGAAACAGGATGCGATTTTGATGGATTATGCCGGAAAACTGGAAAATATTGACGAAGTGGATTATCCTTTCCTGATGGACAAACTAAAAAAGATTTAAAATAGTAATATCTTTGTTGCTCAATCAAAATGATACAAAATGCCGGTAGCAAGACCATTTAATCTTCAGAAGTGGATAGATGAAAATCGACACGAACTCAAACCGCCCGTAGGTAACAGAAATCTGTATAAAGATGCCGGAGATTATATAGTGATGATAGTGGCAGGTCCTAATGCACGCAAGGATTACCATTACAATGAAACAGAAGAACTTTTTTATCAGCTTGAAGGAGATATTGTGGTCAGAATTCAGGAAGATGGGCAAGCAGTGGACATACCGATCAGACAAGGGGAGATGTTTTTACTTCCGGCTAGAGTACCGCATTCTCCTATTCGGTCAGCGGGATCAATAGGCTTGGTGATTGAGCTAAAGCGCACTGGTAAAGAACGTGACGGACTGATATGGTTTTGTGACCATTGTAATAATAAACTGCACGAATCATACTTTCAGCTCGATAATATTGAGAAGGATTTTATTCCGCGATTCAGGCACTACTATAATTCAGAGGAGTTAAGAAAGTGTACTGTTTGTGGTCAGGTAATGGAGACAGATGCACGATTTGTGGATTAAAATGATACCATGACAAAAAGTATATTTTTTGCTTCTGATTTTCACCTGGGAGTAGATGCGCTTATTTCATCAGCAGAAAGAGAAAAAAAAATAGTAAGGTGGCTGGATGAAATTTCTGACCGTACAGCAGAGTTGTACCTTGTCGGTGATGTCTTTGATCATTGGTTTGAATATAGAAAGGTAGTACCGAAAGGTTTTGTCAGACTATTTGGAAAATTGGCAGAGATGAGAGATGCAGGAATTCTGATATTTTTTTTTACGGGCAATCACGATATGTGGATGTTTCGATACTTTGAAGAAGAATTTGGGATACCCATCTATCGTCAACCCATATCAAAAACTATTTTGGGTAAAACATTTTTTATCGGTCATGGTGATGGACTCGGACCTGGAGACCAGGGATATAAACTGATCAAAAGCATTTTTAATAATAAAGCCTGCCAATGGGCTTTCAGCATGATTCATCCGAACATTGGACTCTCTGCGATGAAGTATTTTAGTGCCAAAAGCAGACAATACACCGGCGATGAAGATCCTTTTGTAAACCCAGAAAGAGAATGGCTGGTTCAGTTTTCGGAGAACCATAGTCAAAAATCCAATATCGATTTTTATATATTTGGCCACCGACATTTACCGATTGATTTTAGACTTTCCAATGATAAAAGCAGATATCTCAACTTGGGAGAATGGATGTTTGCATGCTCCTATGGCGAATGGGATGGGCACACATTCGAAATAAAGTTTTATGAGTCTGAGCTGAATAAGCTTTATGGCATGTAGTTTGGTTGTATAATAAGAAATAATAAGTGTGTTATGAAAATAATGTCATTTTCTTCTCTTTATATGATTGTTTTGATGGCAATTTTAGTTTCATCCTGTGCATCTAAAAAAAATATACCAAATGTCACCCCAACAGATGTACCCATGTATGATATTGCTGTTCAGCCAATGTTTGCAGAAGTTGATAATTTGGGTCGAATATACATAGTAGATGATAAAAACAGAATCATCAATTACAAACCTGACTTAACGGAGCAATATCGTTTTGCTAATGCGAAAAGCGGTCAGGTATCCACACTGGATGTCACAAATCCCCTAAAAGTGGTGGCGTTTTATGATGACTTTAATCAGGTAAAAATTCTGGATAATACTTTGTCAATTATCAATGAATTGAGTCTGGCTGACAAATATGCAGATATTTCTGCATGCGGTGTGACCAATGACGGACATCTATGGATTTTTGATCCGGTGCAGTTTAAATTGATTAAAATAAATGATGCCGGTGTCAATGTTATGGAGTCCAGCAATGTAAATGATTTTGGTATGACGGATGTAAAAATTACAGACATACGCGAGAAAGGAAATTTTGTAATTTTATGCGACAGAACTAAAGGATTTTACATTTTTGATAATTTGGGGCAATACCTTTATTTTTTTGAATCAAAGGATATAAAATCATTTCAATTTGATGGACGAAACATATATTACTATACATCAACAGGACTGAAAAGTTACTCTGTCAAATTTAAAGAAAGACTTATCTTGGGAGTCCCGATAGATGTCAATAAATCTGGGCTAAAATATGTTCTTTATAATGCGGGAGATTTTATAGAAGTAAATCAGAGTGGTCTAAATGTAATAAAAATTCCTAAAAAGAAATAAGTTATCTGGCAATACAAGAATTGCTCTTGGAATATCAAACTATATGAAACCTTTATTGTTTGAAAATAGAATACGATCAGAATGGAATTAAATATATCCGAATTATTGCAAAAAGCGCTCCGTCTTGAATTTTTAACAGCGGAAGAGGGTTTGTTTTTATTTGAAAATGCCCCTACATCAGAATTGATTTATACTGGTAATGCCATCAGACAATACCATGTGCCGGGAAATACAGTAACCTGGATCATAGACCGTAATTCCAATACCACCAATGTTTGTATAGCCAATTGTAAATTTTGTAATTTTTACAGAAGACCTGGTCATGATCAATCATATATAACCTCTATTGAAGAGTATAAACAAAAAATAGAAGAAACCTTCGCTTTGGGCGGAGAACAACTATTGCTCCAAGGTGGTCATCATCCGGAATTAGGACTGGATTATTACGTCAATCTATTCAAAGAATTAAAAAGCCTCTATCCCAATCTTAAACTGCACGCCCTTGGGCCACCAGAGATAGCACATATCACAAAACTCGAACAAACCACACATACAGAAGTATTGCAAGCGCTTAAAGATGCTGGTCTTGATTCTCTGCCGGGTGCAGGTGCAGAAATTTTGGATGACAGGGTGAGAAGATTGATATCTAAAGGGAAGTGCGGTGGACAGGAATGGTTGGATGTGATGCGTGCGGCCCATAAGTTGAATATTACCACCTCAGCTACCATGATGTTTGGACATATAGAGACAAATCTGGAACGCATGGAGCATTTTGCAGCCTTGCGTCAGGTGCAGAGTGAGAAGCCCGTACATACAAAAGGATTTTTAGCTTTCATCCCATGGCCATTTATGGATGAAGATACCATCCTCAAAAAAATAAAACGCGCCCGTAATCAATGCACGGGAGATGAATACATCCGAATGATTGCCATGAGTCGTATTATGTTGCCCAATGTGATCAATATTCAAGCGTCATGGCTTACCGTAGGAAAAAAGACCGCTCAGATTTGTCTTCATGCAGGAGCCAATGATTTTGGTAGTATCATGATCGAAGAAAATGTGGTTTCAGCAGCTGGAGCGGCTTTTCGTTTTACCGCAGATGGTATTCAAAAAGCAATCAGGGAAGCTGGTTTTGTTCCGCAATTGCGCAATCAACAGTATGGATTCCGAGATGTACCTACAAATATGCTGCAACAGCAATTGAATAGAGAAAAAATGCTGGTGGATTAATATTCCATCAAACGTAACAATTTCTCCATAAGTCTCTTCTTTGGCATAAAAATTTCACTCTCCAAAGTGCTTGTAAATGGTATTGGGGTGTCCAGTCCAGCCACACGTATCACAGGAGCATCCAGAAACTCGAAAAGATGTTCAGAAATATATGCTGATATTTCTCCAGCTAAACCACCGATCATGGTGTCTTCATGGAGTATCAATACCCTGCCGGTTTTTTTGACAGCTGTATTGATAGCATCATAATCCAATGGCAATAAAGTCCGGAGATCTAGAATTTCTATACTCAATCCTGTATTCAAAGCTACTTCTTTTGCCCAGTGTACACCCATACCATAGGTAATAATGGTGCAATCAAACCCTTGTAAAGTGACGACTGCTTTTCCGATTTCAACTGTAAAATAATCATCTGGAATCTCTTCAGAAATCAACCGGTAAAGTCCTTTATGTTCAAAATACATGATGGGATTTGGGTCTTCAAATGACGCCAGAAGTAGCCCTTTGGCATCATAGGGATTGGAAGGATATACTACTTTCAGACCAGGTGTATGTGTGAACCATGCTTCATTGCTCTGACTGTGAAATGGTCCTGCAGCCATACCTCCGCCAGCAGGCATTCTTATTACTATATCTGCATTTGTGGCCCATCTGTAATGCTGTTTGGCGAGGTTATTTATGATTTGATTGAACCCGCAGGTAACAAAATCGGCAAATTGCATTTCTACCATAGATTTGTAGCCTTCCAGACTTAGGCCTAGACCAATGCCGATGATGGCACTTTCACATAAAGGGGTATTGCGAACCCGGTCCTTCCCATATTTTTCAACCAGTCCCTGAGTGATCTTGAAAACGCCACCATATTCCGCAATATCCTGACCCATCAATATCAGATTGGGGTGTTTGTCCATGGCTTGATCCATACCTGCTGCAATAGCATCAATAAATCTTTTTTCAGTTTTATTATCTGATGTTGGGTATGCGACCACCTGACTGTATGGAGCATAAACATCATTGATTTCATTAAATTCTGATGATTGGATCTTGGCTTCCGCATTTGCTGCGGAGTAAGTCTGATCTATTTCAGCTTTGATTTCAGCTTTAAAAGATGTTATTTGTATTTCATTTAGTAATCCTTTTTCTATAAGAAAGGCTTCAAAATTGCGGATCGGATCTTTTATGGCCCACATATCCATGAGGTCTTTTGGTACATATTTCGTGCCGGATGCTTCCTCATGTCCACGCATACGAAATGTCAAACATTCTACCAACCAAGGCTCAGGATTTATGCGTATTTCTTCAGCTATTTTTTTGATCGTGTGGTATACTTCCAGAATATTATTACCGTCAATAATGACAGACTTCATGCCATATCCTACGGCCCTGTCAGATAGATGGTCGCACACATACTGTTCGTCGGTAGGTGTCGACAGACCATAACCATTATTTTCAATGACAAAAATCACAGGCAGTTTCCAAACTGCTGCAACATTTAAGGCTTCATGAAATTCTCCCTGACTGGTTCCTCCTTCGCCAGTGAATGCCAGCGCCACTTTGGGTTTATTGGAAAGTGTATTGGCAAGACCTACACCAGTTGCATAGGACAATTGTGGTCCGAGATGTGAAATCATGCCTACAATGCCGTATTCCGGTGCGCCAAAGTGAAAGGATCTGTCTCTGCCTTTGGTAAATCCATTGGCTTTTCCTTGCCACTGGGAAAAAAGACGTTCCAGTGGCATCTTTCTGGAAGTGAATACTCCCAGATTGCGGTGCATGGTAAATATCTTTTCATCTTCATCAAGTGCTTCGGTACAGCCTACTGAAATGGCTTCCTGACCTATTCCTGAAAACCATTTGCTTACTTTTCCCTGACGGAGTAGAATAAGCATTTTTTCTTCAATCAGTCTGGGTTTAAGGAGACTGGTGTATAGATGGATAAGCTTTTCTTTTGTAAAATCATATCCTTCGTAGCAAATGGTAGAAGCATGTGAGTTGTTCATCTGGCATTGATATTGTCACTTCCATATACAAAAAGTGATCATTTAAAATTATAAAAAATGGTAGAAATAAATTTTTGGAGTATGGTATCAGTGATAAAGATACACACCCATAATATAATGCATTAATCTACTTCTCCTTTTCCTTCCCTCACCATTTCAATTTCTTCACCGGTGCAATTCAATACTGTAGATTCTGTATTATCACCTACACCACCATCGATCAATATATCTACTTTATGCTGAAAAGTTTGTTCTATTTCATCAGGATCTGTAAAATATTTCTGGATGCCCTCTTCTGTGTTGAGGGAGGTAGATATCAGCGGAGCCTCCAGGAATTCATGTAAACCAACCAATATTTCATTTTCAGGTATTCTTACTCCAATTTCTTCTTTATTGTTTTTAAAAAACTTCTGAACATAATTATTCGATTTCAGTATGAAAGTATATGGGCCCGGTAAGTACCGCTTCATAGCTTTAAACACATTATTATCTATTGGTGTAGTATATTGCGAAATTACGCTGATATTTGGGCAAATAAGAGACATTTTTGCTTGTTTTTCTTTTTTATCCAATATTCTGCATATTCTTTCTATACCGGCTCTGTTTGTCATCAAGCAACCTAAAGCATATATAGTATCCGTTGGGAATATGACTATTTCTCCTTTATTAATACGTTCAGCCACTTCTTTTAGGTCGCGCTTGTTGGGGTTTTTGTCGTGAAAAAAAATTCTCTGCATGCTACATCACAATTTAATGATTATTTAATAAATAGGAAATCTATAAGTTTTTTATCAATATGTGTTAAGAGTAAATATTTTTTTCGGACAAAAGGTTGCTCTGAACAAAAAATAAATGTTCAGAAATGCTACGAAAGGATTAAAATTTTAAAAAATGCCATTTTTTTGTTTTGAGATATAGTAGTGACATTATAGTAATACCTCCCCAGTAAAAAATTTCTGCTGCCCACGCCCAATTTAGACCAAAATACCAGTGTTTTATCATTAAATAACTGTATATGATGTAGAATACCGTGAAAATGGTCTGTATTCTTAAAGCAGTTTGCGTATGTCCAGTACCTATGAGACCATTGATAAAAATCCCACCAATACCAAAAATCATAAGAATAGCAAAAAGCATAAGCATATATGGCTTTGAAAGCAAGATAAGTGTCATGTCTTCCTTCCCAAACAATGGATATAAAAAGAATTCAGGAAATAGTAAAACAGGAAGTGAAATGAGCATGGTAGACAATAGGTTTAGTTTTACAGTTTTAATAATCAAAGGGAAAACTGCCTGTCTTTTTTTATTGCCGATAAAGTTACTTACCATAGTATTAATACCCGCGGAGTAGCCCCAGCAGGGGATGGATAGAATTAAATATACCGTCCGAAGCAAATTTGATATTTCCAATTCACGACTACCTACATTCTCAATGAAACTAAAAAACAGAAACCAAGAGCCAATACCAAGAATGGATTGAAATACAATAGGAGTAGAAATGTTGTACATATTTCTGAAATCCTTCATTACGAGACTATGAATACTTAATAATTCGTATTTTCTGTTGCTTTTATCCCAGATCATATATCCTATAAAAACGATAAATGCAACCACCTCTGCTAGGGTACTTGCAAGCGCGGCTCCCGCAATTCCCATTGGCTCAAAACCGAACTTTCCGAATACCAAAACATAATTTAAAAAGAGATTTACAATAATCAAAACGATGGTATCGTAAATAATAAATCTGGTATTGGCAATGCCTGTATAAAACGCGATTAGGGATACCCCAAGATAGCTGAAAAATACTCCCCAGCTTCTTGGTTGAATATAATCTACACACTTTTCTAGTATTTCAGGATTTTTAATAAATAGCTGAAAAAAGTCCCTGCTCATGAACTGCAGGAATAAAAATAATAGTACAGATAGCACCAATTCAAAAATAAAAAGTGCCTGAAAGTCGGTTCCTGCACCTTTGTAATTATGCTCACCGTTTCTTCTCGCAATGATGATCTGACCGCCTCTGGAAAAACCATAACCGATACTGGCTATGATTAAATAAAATACACCTACCAATCCGGCCGCAGCAAAATCTATGCTGCTGTAATGATAGAGAAAAACATTATCACTTAGTACAATAATATTTTGAGCGGCACTCCCCAACATTATTGGTACTGACAGAGATAGTATCTGTTTATATGATGTACTTAGCTTCATTGGAGCGCAAAATATCTTTTTTTTTTCTCTTTTCGTATAAAATTATAAAATTTATGAATTTTTTAAAATACTTTTGATTTTAAGTTTTCTTCATATATAAATATTATACAGTACATGCAAAAAATTCTTTTTTATTTGGTGATGGTAAGTATTACCTTTGCCATTTATTCCTGTAAAAATAAGGATACAGGATCACTTTCAGACATCGTTTATAAAGAAAGTATGCTCATGAATAAATCAGATATTATGCCACCGGTTGCAGAAAAAATGCCAAAACAAATGGTAACACACGGTGATACGACCGTGGATAATTATTTCTGGATGAGGCTGTCTGATGAGCAAAAAAATGCCAAGAAGCCAGATGCACAGACACAAAGAGTACTGGACTATCTGAATGCAGAAAATGATTATCGGGAGAAAATGATGTTACACACAGATAGTTTTCAGAACAGGCTTTTTGAAGAGATCAAAGGGCGTATCAAGCAGACTGATATGTCTGTACCATACAAAGAAAACGGATATTTTTATATCACCAGATATGAAGAAGGGAAAGAGTATCCTATTCATTCCCGCAAAAAAGACAATCTGGAAGCTGCTGAAGAGATTATGCTACATGTCAATGAACTGGCTGATGGCTATGAATACTTTGCCATTGGAGGCAGATCAGTCAGCCCCGACAATAAAATACTTGCCTATGGGGAAGACACGGTTAGTCGTCGTCAATATACAGTAAGATTTAAGGATCTTGGTACCGGTAAGAATATGGATGATATTATCCCAAATACTACAGGAGGTATAGTTTGGGCCAATGATAACAAAACTGTCTTTTACACTAAAAATGATGCAGCGCTCAGATCGTATCAGATATACAGACATACATTGGGTACTCCTGTTAAATCAGACAAATTAGTTTTTCATGAAAAAGATGAAACTTTCAATACGTTCATATATAAATCCAAATCTAAGAAATACCTGATATTAGGGTCCTCAGCTACTTTGTCCCAAGAATATCAGGTACTGGAAGCGGATAATCCTACAGGCAGTTTTCGTATGTTTCAGCCCAGGGAAAGAAAGTTGGAGTTTGACATAAGCCATTATGGTGATAAGTGGTATATAAGAACCAATAAGGATGATGCTCAGAATTTTAAAATAATGATATCGCCGGAGACAGCAACTACTAAAGAAAACTGGACAGACCTGATGCCATATGATAAGAATATTTTTATCGAAGGTATTGATCTCTTTAAAGACCATATGGTGATTTCAGAGCGTAAGGATGGAATAACTCAGCTCCGTATCAGACCGTGGGATGGTAAAAATGAACATTACATTGCGTTTGGAGAAGCATCTTATGCTACCGGTACAGGTATAAATCCAGAATTTGAAACGGATTTGCTGAGACTTGACTATACATCACTTACTACGCCGAACACTACATATGATTACAATGTAAAAACAAAAAAGCTTGAACTTCTAAAACAACAGGAAGTCATTGGTAATTTTAATGCAGCTGACTATGTTTCCGAAAGACAAATGGTCAAAGCTAAAGATGGTACGTTGGTTCCACTTTCTATTGTATATAAAAAAGGATATAAAAAGGATGGTACGCGACCTTTGTTATTGTATGCTTATGGTTCCTACGGATATTCGATGGATCCGTATTTTTCTTCTGCCAGACTAAGTCTGCTGAACAGAGGATTTGGTTTTGCCATAGCGCACATTCGTGGAGGTCAGGAGATGGGAAGACAATGGTATGAGGATGGTAAGTTACTGAAAAAGAAAAATACATTTACAGACTTTATTGACTGTGGGGACTATCTGGTCAAAGAAGGTTATGTAGCCAAGGATAAATTATTTGCAGAAGGCGGGAGTGCTGGTGGTTTACTGATGGGAGCCGTGATGAATATGAAACCTGAACTTTGGAGAGGTATTATTGCCGGAGTACCGTTTGTAGATGTAATAAATACCATGCTGGATGAAAGTATTCCATTGACCACCGGTGAATTTGATGAATGGGGTAATCCCAAAAACAAGGAGTATTATGACTATATGAAATCATACTCACCCTATGATAATGTAGAAGCCAAAACATATCCTGCTACACTTGTGACTACTGGGTACTGGGACTCTCAGGTGCAATACTGGGAGCCTGCAAAATGGGTGGCCAAACTTCGTGAAATGAAAACGGATAAAAATCCATTGCTGGTGTATTGTAACATGGATACCGGACATGGTGGAGCTTCAGGAAGATTCAGAGCATTAAGAGAAACAGCTATGGAGTATGCTTTTTTACTTGATCTGGCAGGTTTAGGCGAAGAATAATATACGGTTTATCTGCCTGTTCTAAATAATTACAATGTAGTATTTAGGACAGGCAGTTTTTTAATTATTTTTCCTTTACAAATATATAACCTCCTTTGACTGCACCCCAGACCTGTTTGTCGTCCTTATCCCATCCTCGATCCCAACTTATCATCTTGTCCTTGTATATGGTAACTTCAGACGTTGCATAGGTTGCGCCTCTTAATGTGCTCAGACACTCTTTAAATGGTGTAGAACCTGAAAAATTACCATCAGTGTCTTTATGTAAATAGATACTGCACCCTTGTCTGTCTATCAAAATATCTTTTGTGAGTTTTGACAAAATAGTTTCATTACTCCATGCACCAACAAAATCTTTGGTGCCTTGAATTTCATACACTTTACTGACAATGGTCTCCACATCCTGCATAAAAAGGTGGTACACTCGTTGACGATATGGTTTGTCGGGTGCAGATGCCATTGCTTGTTCAACATAAAACCAGTAGCCATCTTTGTTGTTTTTCCAGATAGGAGTCATATGCAATGAAATGTTAAAAACAGCGCTATCTGCTTTGGATTGTTCGAGACTACTAAAGCTACCGAACATGATTTTAGAAAGGTTTTTAAGGTCTTTGCTATTGATAGGTTGATTTTGGCTTTTAACCCAAAATGTTGAAAAGATAAAAACACTGGTTAAGATGGTGTATTTCATTTTTTGTATTTATGATTTTTATAAAACTCTAAAAAAGTCTTTTTATTTTACATGATCTGCGTTTAATTTTACTTTTTCACTTAAAAGCACCCGCCAGGTGATCAGAAAGCTAATACTCATTAAAATACCGCCCAGGAAAAAAGCAGCACCAGGAAAAACAAATGGTGCTCTTTCTGTGGTAAAAAAATAGAAAACACTAGTCATCATGATTGGACCAATTATCGTTGTAACACTCATCAGACTCGTAAGTCCACCTTGTAGTTCTCCTTGTTGATTGGGTTCCACTTTTCCGACCATATAAGACTGTAGATTAGGCATAGCTATACCGCCAAAACAATATGGAAAGAGAAAAGCAAACAACATCCATGTAGAACTTGCAAAAGCAAAAAGAAACATGCCAATAGAATATAGTGCAAATCCAATCACAATACTGCGTTCCAAGCCAAAAAAATATGCGGCTTTTTGTGCTAATCCGGCTTGTACTATAGCTACTAGGACACCCACCAAGGCCAGAGAATATCCAACCATCGCCTCTGTCCATTGGAAACGGTACATGGTAAAATAGTTCCAAGTGCTTTGTACTGCGTGCGATCCAATGTATAGAAAGACACAAGCCAACAAGACATATCTAAGTTGTTTGTATTTTGATATTTGCTTGAGTGCTCCCCAGGGATTGGCCCTTTTGAAATCAAATTTCCGACGGTTTTCAAGCGCTAATGACTCAGGTAGGATAAAATATCCATATATGAAATTAGCAAAACTTAAGGCTGCTGCTGCATAAAAAGGTAATTTAACATTGTATTGACCCAATATACCACCTAAAAAAGGACCTATGATAAAACCTAACCCAAATGCAGCACCTATTATTCCAAAATTTTTTGATCTCGTCTCAGGTGTGCTGATATCTGCTATATAAGCAGCTGCTGTGGTAAAACTTGCTTCGGTAATTCCTGCTATAATGCGACCTACAAAAAACCACCAAAAGTCAGGGGCAAAAGCAAGGATCAGGTAATCAATACTAAATCCCAATAGAGACATTAATAGAACTGGCCTTCTGCCATACTGATCGCTTAAGTTACCAATGACTGGTGAAAAAATAAATTGCGCAACTGCGAAAGCAAAAAGCAAATATCCGCCATATTTGCTGGCTTCATTGATGCTAATATTATTCATTTGAGCCAGCAGTTTTGGGAGTACAGGAATGATGATACCAAAACCTATGACATCAATCAGAAGGGTTATAAAAATAAAGCCAATAGCCGCTTCTTTATTACGAATTTACATGTTTATTATAAGTAGCGAAGGTAGAATTTAAATCAATTTTCTTGGCAATAATGACCTGTATTTTAGATAAAATCACACAAAACTGTATCTTTGGATTTTATTTCAGATTATGCTTAATAATAAACAAATCGCTGGGAAATTTGATCTTTTGGCAAAACTCATGGAGCTCCACGATGAAAATCCTTTCAAAATTCGTTCTTATGCCAATGCTTACCTGAGTCTGAGAAAACTGGAAGGCAATCTGTCTGAAATGCCTAAAACAGAGCTCGCTTCCATCAATGGTGTAGGAACAACCATTGCTGACAAAATAGAAGAAATTGTTGCCACCGGCGAAATGGTGGCATTAAAAAAATACATGGATATCACACCATCTGGCATCAGGGAGTTGCTTTCCATCCGTGGACTTGGACCAAAAAAGGTGAAGCAGATCTGGAAGGAAATGGAAATAGAAACAGTGGGAGAATTGCTTTATGCCTGCAATGAAAACAGGTTGGTCAATTATAAGGGTTTTGGTCTGAAAGTGCAGGAAGAAATCAAACAGAAGATAGAGTATTTTATGGATTCTATGGGCAAATTTTTGTATGCTCATATTCATCTGATTGCTGATGAACTTGTAGAAAATTTAAAAATAAATTTTCCGATGTACCATGTTTCATTGTGTGGAGATGTTAGAAGGTGTATGCCGGAAGTGTGTGGCATTGAAATCATCACAGATATACCTACTGACTCCATAAATACAGATTCATTGGCAATTATTTGTGAAAATGAAAAGTATTATTATAAAGGATTTCCAGTATTTTTATATCACACAACGGCATCAGAATTTGCTGGAGAATTATTCAAAAGGTCATGTAGTGCTTCTTTTTTAGCTGACTTTAGTGAAATTCATTTGAATGCCGTCAATGAAAATGAAATATTTAAAGCTAAGGGAGTTAATTTCATTCCACCGGAATGCAGAGAGTTTTATGATGTCCTGAAGAATTACTTAGAAAGTATGCCTTCCCTTATTCAAATCCAAGATATTAAAGGAATTGTACACAACCATTCTACATATAGTGATGGTTTGCATTCGCTATCAGTGATGGCCCAATATGTATGTGACTCAGGGTATGAATATTTTGTCATTTCAGACCATAGCAAGTCAGCAGGATATGCAGGAGGATTATCCGAAGAAAAAGTATATACGCAGTGGCGTGAAATTGATGAACTGAATAAAAAATATGGTGAATCTTTCAGAATTTTTAAAAGTATAGAAAGTGACATACTTTCAGATGGATCTCTTGACTATAGGGATGAGATTTTAGGTCAATTTGATCTTGTGATTGCATCTGTACATTCAGTATTACATATGGATGAAGATCGCGCCACATCGCGATTAATAAAAGCAATAGAAAATCCATTCACAAGAATATTGGGTCACCCCACGGGCAGATTGTTGCTTGCAAGACCCGGATATCCTATGAATTTTAAAAAAGTGATCGATGCCTGTGCTGCAAATAATGTGGTAATGGAATTGAATGCCAATCCACAGAGACTGGATATTGACTGGAGTTGGATTCCATACTGTTTGGAAAAGGGCGTCATGATATCTATTAATCCAGATGCCCATTCAAAAGAATCTATTCATTATATCAAGTACGGAACCATCGTTGCCAGAAAGGGGGGACTCACCAAAGAGATGTGTTTGAATACTAAATCCTTATCAGAAATTATTACTTGGATGAATGGATAAAACAACTACTTGTTAAAGCTTATTGTTTTGTGTTAATTACTTGTTAATCGGTAATAGGTTTAAAACGAAAGTCTTGTATATTAGATTATTATCCATAATTTTGTAACATATTTAATCATTTAACAATCATTTAAAAAATCAAGAATGAAAAGATTTAATTTATTTGCTGTTCTTACCTTAGTTACTGTTTTTGCTTTTACATCATGTAAGGAAAAGCCAGCTGATGATGCAAACGCAGCACCTATGACCGATTCTACAGCTGTAGCTGCTACTCCTATGACTGATCCTGCTGCTGCTATGACTGATCCTGCTGCTGCTACCCCAGTACCTACAGGGCCACTCACTAATATTAAATTTGACCAGGACACTTATGACTGGGGAAAAGTAATGGATGGGGATAAAGTAACACACGTTTTCAAATTCAAAAATACTGGTAGTGAGCCATTGATCATCAGCAATGCAAAAGGAAGCTGTGGATGTACTGTACCAGAGTGGCCAAAGGATGCCATCGCTCCTGGTAAGTCAGGAGAGATCAAAGTTGTATTTGACTCAAAAGGAAAAGGTGCTGTTGGCGGTAAAGAAGATTCAAAGAGAGTTACTGTAACTGCTAATACTGACCCGGTTGATACTTACCTTACGATCAAAGGAAAAGTAGATAAAAAAGAAGATGCTGCTGGAAAATAATTTTTTCTGAGTAAAATTAAATACAAGGCCGTTCTACTAAAGGACGGCCTTTTTTGTATCCCTAATAAATGTCTTATGAAAAATTACCTAAGCCTTATCAAATTTAGCCACACGATTTTTGCCATGCCATTTGCCATGGTTGGTTTCACTATAGGCACAAAACAAATCAATCAGGGTTTGGATATTAATGTATTGATATTAGTAGTGTTATGTATGGTATTTGCCAGAAGTGCTGCTATGGCTTTCAACAGGTGGCTTGATAGGGATATTGATGCATCAAATCCCAGGACTGTCATCAGAGAGATACCGGCTGGAGTAATACCATCTAATTCCGCTTTTTGGTTTGTAATGATCAATTGTATATTATTTATTATATGTACCTGGTTTATTAATGTGATCTGCTTCTTGTTGAGTCCGATAGCATTATTTGTTGTTCTCGGGTACTCATACACCAAAAGATTTACAGCTTTATGTCATTTGGTACTTGGTCTTGGGCTGGCTTTAGCGCCTGTGGGAGCTTACATTGCAGTTACCGGATCATTTGATATTATACCAGTTTTACTTGGAGTATCGGTTCTTTTCTGGGTAGCAGGTTTTGATATTATTTATGCTTTACAAGATGATGATTTTGATAAAACTTATGATCTGAATTCAATTCCCGTTGCATTGGGTCGGACCAAAGCCATGAGACTTTCTGAGTTGTTTCATTTCTTATCAGCAATCTTGCTTATTTATTCAATATTTTTAGTTTTCTCAAAGTTTGAAATCAGTTATTTATCTATATTGGCAGTGTTCGCTTTTTTAAGTTTGTTGATATATCAGCATTTAATCATTACGCCCAATGATTTATCCAGGGTCAATGTATCTTTTTTTACTACCAATGGTGTGGCAAGTGTGATATTCGGTAGTTTATTTATTCTCGATCTTTTGATTTAATCTATTTTTCTACCTACTTAGGTATCATCAATTTTGACTGAAAAACATTCATTTTTCGTGATACTTCAGCTATTTTTTTAATAGTAGCGCTGATGTTCTTTAAAAAATTAGCTTAGCTGACAAGAAATGCCTTTATTTTTCAATCTAAAAGCATATGCCTGAGTAGTTGCATATTTTTAAATTTTCATAGAATCTATAAGTTTGTTCACGGCATTGGCCCTGTGGCTTATCTTGTTTTTTATATTCTCAT
>Ga0105047_10002770_pt1 | contig 31051 bp, 26 predicted proteins | sample MAT04_FD_78384 | JGI IMG/M metagenome (GOLD analysis project Ga0105047, IMG submission 78384) | Freshwater microbial communities from Lake Fryxell liftoff mats and glacier meltwater in Antarctica - MAT-04 (megahit assembly) | ecosystem: Environmental > Aquatic > Freshwater > Ice > Liftoff... | reverse complement strand
TTGGCAAAGGCCGGGGGGTTTCACACCCCCCGGGACCCCCCGTGGGATATTTGTACAAAAGTGAAAGGGTGGCGAGCTTTTGCGTTTCGTGTTTGACAAATGTTTACTCTGTCTGCATGACGCATGCGAAAGCCTGAGGGGAGTCCGGTCGTGCCGAAAGAGATACTCGTTGACCCTGACGTGATGCTTCGAGCCGGAAGCGTGAGTTTCCGGCCGATTCCCGTACATGCCTATGCCACGGAGTTTGCAACCGAACGGGGCGCGCGGGGGGATGCTGCACTTTGCGAGGTGTTGCGCCACATGCTGGTCGTGCGCGAGTTCGAAAGCATGCTTGCGGCCTTCAAGGCGACGGGCGCCTACCGGGACATCGCGCTGAATTACAAGGGGCCTGCGCATCTGTCGATCGGTCAGGAGGCGGCGGCGGTGGGGGCGGCGCTGGCGCTGGAGCCTGCGGATCACATCTTCGGTTCGCACCGCAGCCACGGCGAATTCATTGCCAAAGGGCTGTCGGCGATTGCCAGGTTGCCTGAGGCGGCGCTGGCCGATCTGATGGGGGCACATGAGGGCGGCCGGTTGCGCGACAGCGTGGCGAGCGCTGTGGGGGGGCGCGGCAAGGGGCAGGCCGAGAATTTCCTGCTGTTGGGCCTCCTTGCGGAAATCCTGATGAAATCCAACGGGTTCAATGGTGGGATGGGGGGCAGCATGCATGCCTTCTTTACCCCGTTTGGTGCCTACCCCAACAATGCCATCGTCGGCGCGTCGGCCGGGATTGCGACCGGAGCGGCGCTCAGGCGCAAGCTTGCCGGGGACGGCGGGATATGCGTGGCCAATGCGGGCGATGGTGCCACCGGCTGTGGGCCGGTGTGGGAGGCGATGAATTTCGCCGCCATGGGGCAGTATGACAGTCTTTGGGACGACGCGCACAAGGGCGGGCTACCGGTCCTGTTCTTTTTCACCAACAACTTCTATGCCATGGGCGGCCAGACCCGGGGGGAGACGATGGGCTGGGACCGGCTGAGCCGGATCGGGTCTGCCATCAACCCCGCACAGATGCATGCCGAGACGGTGGATGGCACCAACCCGCTGGCGGTAGCCGATGCTGTGGCGAGGAAGCGTGCGCTGCTCTTGCAGGGGCAGGGACCTGCGCTTCTGGATGTGGAATGCTATCGCGTCTCGGGCCATTCCACGACGGATGCGAATGTCTACCGCAGTCGCGAGGAGATCAAGTTGTGGGCGGCGCATGACGCGATCGGGAAATACGCCGCGCAATTGATCGCCCATGGCGTGATGACCGAGACTGCGGTGGCCGAAATGCGCGTGGCGGTGGGCGAGCAGATCGCGGCGGTCACGCGGGCGGCGGTGGACAATGCCATTTCCCCCCCAGTGGATGTAGCCGCGGACCCGACGCTGATCGGCAGGCGGATGTTTTCCGACCGGGTGATCCCGGTGCCGGCCACGCCCGCCCCTCTGCTGGCAGAACCCGGAACGTCGGCGGCGCTGCGCGGGCTTGGGCGCAAGGCGCGGTTCGGGCGGGATGAGGCGGGGGCGGCGCTGGCTCCCCTGCGCGCGGTCACCCTGCGCGACGGGCTGACCGAGGCGATCCTGCACCACATGATGCAGGACGAACGCCTGATCGCCTATGGCGAGGAATGCCGCGAATGGGGCGGCGCGTTCGGGGTTTACCGCGGCCTTGCGGACATCCTGCCCTATCACCGCCTGTTCAACGCCCCCATCTCGGAGGCCGCGATCGTGGCCACCGCCGTGGGCTACGCGATGGCCGGGGGGCGCGCGCTGGTCGAGCTGATGTATGGTGATTTCATTGGTCGGGCGGGGGATGAGATCTTCAACCAGATGGCCAAATGGCATTCGATGTCAAAGGGCTACATCGCGTTGCCCATGGTGCTGCGCACCTCGGTCGGGTCCAAATACGGCGCCCAGCATTCGCAGGACTGGACATCGCTGACCGCGCATATCCCGGGGCTTAAGGTGGTTTATCCGGCCACGCCCTACGACGCAAAGGGGCTGATGGCGCAGGCGCTCTCGTCGGACGACCCGGTGGTGTTCTTTGAAAGCCAGCGGCTTTATGATCAGGTGGAGGTGTTCCGCGCGGGCGGCGTGCCGCAGGAATATTACCGCATCCCCCTTGGCCAGCCCGACATCAAGCGGGGTGGCTCCGACCTTACGATCCTGACCATCGGCCCCTCGCTTTACCCGGCGCTTGCGGCGGCGGCGGAGCTTTCGGATCAGCACGGCCTGGAGGCCGAGGTGATTGACGCGCGCACGCTTGTGCCCTTCGATTATGACCTCGTGCTGGCGTCGGTGAAACGGACGGGGCATCTACTTGTGGTCTCCGAAGCCTCGGAGCGGGGCAGTTTTGCGATGACGGTGTCGGCCAATGTCACCCGCTTTGGCTTCTCCGACCTGAAGGCCGCGCCGAGGGTGCTCGGCTCGCCGAACTGGATCGTGCCGGGGGCCGAAATGGAGAAGACGTATTTCCCGCAGGCCGAAGATATCCTAGACGTCGTGCTGATCGAGTTCTTTGGCCGCCAGACGAACCGCAGGGGTGTGCGCACCTGGGACGACCTTTGCCTCGCGCGCCTCGCGCTGTGACCAAACCAACGGAGCCTGATCATGACCCCCATCCTCGTGCCGCAGCTTGGCAATGAAATCCTGGAAGCCGAAGTGACTGAATGGTTGGTGGCCGAAGGGGCAGAGGTCGCGGCGGGCGATGAACTGGTGACGATCACCACGACCAAGATGGCCATCGACATCGAGGCGCCGGTGTCGGGCCGGCTGATCCGCATCGCGATCCCGGAGGGGGAGCTGGCCAAAGTGGGCGCCACCTTGGGGGAAATTGGCTGATGCAGGCGGTGCTGCACCGGGTCGGCGGGGCACTTGGTCCGCAGGTGGTGTTCCTGCACGGCTTTGGCGCAGACCGGCTCTCGTGGCTAGGCGTGGCACCCCCACTGCAGGATCTGGCCGAGGTGTTCGCCGTCGATCTTCCGGGCCATGGCGATGCGGGCGATGATGTGGGGCAGGGCACGGCCGCAGAGCTTGCGATGGCGGTCGAAAGTGCGGTCGCCGGGCTCGCGGGGCCATTGCTACTGGTCGGACATTCTCTGGGCGGGCTGGTTGCACTGCATCTGGCGGCGCGCGACCCCGGGCGGTTCCGAATCCTCGCGCTGGTGGCGCCCGCTGGCATGGGTGGAGTGGTGGATGCGGGGTTTTTGCGCGCCTTCCCCCGGCTTGGCAGCCAGCAAGACGCGCTGGCCCTGCTTTTGCAGATGGTGGTGAAACCGCGCCACATTGCCCCGGGTATGGCGGCCCATGTGCTGGCCTCGCTGGCGCGCCCCTCCCGCCGCACAGGGCTCGCCCGGATCGCCGATGCGCTCATCGCCGCCCCGCCACTCTCGGCCACGGCCGCAGGCAACGCCCGCATCGTATGGGGCGCCGAGGACCGCATTCTGCCGCCGCCTGCGGGCCTGAATGTCCGGCTTCTGCCGGGGGTGGGGCATTTGCCGCAGGTCGAGGCCGCCTCTGCCGTGCAGCGCGCGCTGCGCGAGGCACTGGTTGCGGTTACAGTGCCCCGAGCCTGAGGAGTTCGCGCGCGGCTGCCTCGTCCGTCACCAGCACATGGCAACCCATCCGGCGGATGGTCGAGCGGATGGCCCCGGCCTTGGCCAGCCCACCCGAGGCGAGCACGATCTGGCGCGCCTTTGCCACGGCGTCGATGCCAACCGACATCATCCGGTCATGCAGCGGATGCACAACGCTTGCCCCGTCTGCGGTCAGGAAATGGCACAGCGTCTCGCAGGTGGCGCCCGCCGCGATCAACCCGGCCTGATCCTCCACTGAAAGGAAATAGCGCGACAGCGTGGTGTCGCCCGGTGCGACCACGCCGCAACTGATCACCGCGATATCCATTGCCCCTGCGTGACGGATCAATTGGTCCAGCCCGCATTTCTCGATCAGGCGGCGTTTGGTGTCCGGGCTGTCAACGACCAGGGGGGCAAGAAGCAAAAGGCATTCTGCATCCAGCATCCCGGCCATGCGCCAAGCGAGTTCCGCGGGATTGATGGTGCGGTTTTCCGGGGCACCGCCCAGAAGTGACAGCACCCGCACGCCTTTCAGGTTGTTCGGGCGAAAGGTGGCAAGCGCCCCCGAAAGCGTGCTGCCCCAGCCAAGACCGATGACCTGCCCATCGCTGATCGCCCGCGACAGATACTGGCCAAGGCCCGCGCCGACGGCAGCCGCCGCCTCGGCAGCGGTCCGGCTTTCGGGCACCACGATGGCGGTTTGCAATCCAAACGCGCGTTCCACTGCCTGGCCCAGTTCCAGTGCCGTGCCTGCACCAGCGTTGATCCAGATCTGCACCTCGCCGCGCCTGCGGGCCTCGTCCAGAAGCTTGATCACGGTAGAACGGCTGATGCCGAGGCGTTCGGATATCTCCTGTTGCGTCTGGCCCTCATGGTAGTAGAACCAGGCCGCCCGCAGCCGCAGATCTGCCGATTGCAGCATGGAGCCGCCCTTGGCCTGAGGGGGCGTCGCCGGTGGAATGTCCTTGGCGGGCATGCTTCAACCCCCTTCAAGCCAACGGTCCACCTCGGCCCGGGTAGGCGGATGGCAACCGGCTGCGGTGCAGTTGATCGAGGCGGCAACGACCGCGCGCTGCAGGATCTGGCGCAACGCCTCTTGCGACAATCCGGCAAGGGCGTCCGGTGCGCTCGCCCCCCGGCGGCAAAGGTCGGCAAGGAGGGTCCCCATCAATGTGTCGCCCGCCCCTACCGTATCCACTAATGTGATCTGTGGCGCGGGCAGAGCCACGGTCCCGTTCGGCCCGAAAGCCTGCGCCCCGGATGCCCCGTCCGTTACAACCACCAGCCCCGCGCCACGCGCAATCTGCAGGCTCGCGAACTCCGCTGCGGCCATCCCTGGCCGCAGCACTACCAGATCCTCGGTGCTCAGCTTGATCAGCCCGGCGCGCGCGAACAGCCGCTCCATCCGGCCGGTCCAGTCAGGGCCGTCCTTGACCATCCCGGCCCGTACGTTCGGATCGAAGGCCAAAAGCGCACCCTCCGCCACGGCCAGCGCTTCGGCGGCGATGTTCTCGGCCCCCGGCCGGTCGATCAGCGAGATTGACCCGACGGACAGGATATCTCCGCGACGCAGCGCCGCTGCCCGCGGCTCAGGCTCCACCAGAGCGGTCGAGGTGAGGTTGTTGAAAAACGCATAGCGCGGATGTCCGCCTTCGAGGGTGACGAAGGCCAGGGTCGATGGCGCATTGCTGCGCGGCGCCCCCCGGGTATCGACGCCGCTGCGCTGGAGGTCGGACACCAGCATGTCGCCAAAGAAATCCGACGATATGCCCCCCACAAAGGCCACCTGCGCACCGGCAAGCGCCGCAGCTTTGGCCGCATTGAGCGGCGACCCCCCCGGTTGTGGCAGGTAGGCCATCCTGCCGTCGATCTCACAAGGGACGAAATCGACCAAGGCTTCGCCCAGTACCCAGATCATGGGAGCGGCAGACCCTGACATCATTTGGCGCGACACCCGTGCATGGATCGAGTGATTGCACAGAACCTGCTGCGCGGCAACTGGCCTGCGATACGTCGGACGCGCAGCCGGACGGGCGTGCGAATCGCCCCAAGGTTGCGCAAGCTTTCCGATGAACGAAACGCAGATCCGGGTGCCTCAAAAACATGCGTCCGCGGATATTCGGGCGACCCCAAGGCCAAAACTTGCCGGAAAAGCATTTTGTTCGTGCTTTTGGGGGGAACTGGTGGGCGTGACGACTTGAAATTCTGCGGATTTCAGATGAGTTAATCAACCTTAGGTAGAATTACCGGAGCCAGCCCATGAGAAATATCCTGGACCCCCCCTTCGGACGGCGTGCCGAAGAGACCGCGTCAGTCCTGCCGCTTTCCGTCCTGATCGCAAGGCCGCAGGAACGACATCCAGTCGGAGGAATTTCAAAGCGCCTTCTCGATGCCATCCTTTCCTTCTTTGCCCTTCTGGCCCTTTTACCGGTGATGTTGGGCATCGCCCTGCTGATCCGCTCCAATGGGCAGGGACCGGTTTTTTTCGGACATAACCGGATCGGCCATGGCGGGCGCAGCTATCGGTGCTGGAAGTTCCGCACCATGGTCCCAGACAGCGCGGCGGTTCTGGTCCGGCATCTGGCGCACAATCCCCTTGCCAGGGAGGAATGGGAGGCGACAGCCAAACTGCGCGACGATCCGCGCGTGACCCCGTTGGGGAGCGTCCTTCGCCGCACCAGTCTTGACGAGTTGCCACAGCTTTTCAACGTGCTGGTTGGAGAGATGAGCCTTGTCGGCCCGCGTCCGGTCGTTGCGGCAGAACTCGTACGCTATGGCGAGGCTGCCGCTGATTACCTGTCTGCGCGGCCCGGGCTGACCGGCCTGTGGCAGATCAGCGGGCGCAGCGATACGGGCTATGCGCAGCGCGTGGCGCTCGACAGTGCCTATGTGCGGGGCTGGAGCCTGCCGGAAGACATCCGGATCATGCTGCGCACGGTGCCGGTGGTGTTGAAAACCGGCGGCGCCTACTGAGGGACCAGCCATGACCGCAGCGCATATCGGCAGGGGCTGGGACAGGGCCGGATACGGCCGCCGCTCTTCCCATGGCCTTGGGATCAGTGAGGGAGGGAGAGGGGCCCTGCCGTCGGCCCGTCCGATTGCGCCCACCTTGGGCAGGGTCACCGCGACCTTGCCCGGGTATTGCAGGCGTCGCTCTGCCTGTGCGCCTGTGCGGTTCGCGCTGCCCGTAAAGCGGCGTCGCGCGGCTCTTGCCCCGTCATCCTTTCGAAGGTTTCCCCAGCGGCGCCCGACACAGCCGCCCTGCACCGAATTCTCGGTCCATAGCCTCGCCCCTCTTCGCCCGAGGCTCTTGATCTCATGCGGTCTGTCAGCGTTGGAGGTTCGATGACCAGTCCCCCTGCGATTTCCGTTTCCGGGGCGGATGCGCCTTTCCGCCCGCATCAGCGGGCAGGTCGGTCGCGTCTGGCGCTTGCGGGGGTGGGCTGGTCCATTCTGAACACGCTGCTTGGGGCAGGCCTTTCGGCGCTGGTCTTTGCCTTGGCCTCGCGCGTGTTGTCGCCGGATGACTTCGGCCTCGTTGCGCTGGCCACAGCCATTGTGATGTTCCTCAGTTGCCTGACCCCGGTGGCCTTTGCCGAGGCGCTGGTGCAGGCGCGCGATCTCGGGCCCCGGCATCTGGATACCGTGTTCTGGGCCGCCCTTGGGGCGGCTGGCATCCTTTATGCAGCGCTTTTTCTGGCCGCCCCGCAGCTTGCCGTCTGGTTCGGCGCGCCCGATCTCGCGCCGCTTCTGTATTTCGTCGGTCTGCGCCTGCTGATTGACGCCATGGCCGCCGTTCCCGGCGCGATCGTGCTGCGCGCGATGAACTTTCGGGCCCTCGCGCAGCGGACAGCAATTGCCAATGCGGCGGGCGGGCTTGCCTGCCTTGGCATGGTCTGGGCGGGGTACGGCCTCTGGGCTCTGGCTGCAACGCAGGTCGTGACCGCCCTCTTCGCGCTTATGGCGCTGGTTCCTGCAGCCCGCTGGCGCCCCGGCTTGCATGTCAGCGGCGAGGCGTGGCGCGACTTGAAATCCTTCGGGATGTTTTCTGCGGGCACGCGCTTTCTGGCCGAGATGCGGCTGGACCAGATGCTGATCGGCTTTCTGGCCGGTCCTGCGGCGCTTGGCCTCTACTACTTCGCCCGGCGCCTGTTCCAGATCCTGGGCGACCTCACGGCAGGGGCGTTCAATCCGGTCTCGACTGTGCTGCTCGCGTCGTTTCAGGACGAGCCGGAAAAGCGGCGCGAGGCGTTCCTGATCACCTGCCATGCGTCGGCCCTGCTTGCCGTTCCGGTCTTTGCCGGGGTGATGGCCGTGGCGGGCACGGCGGTGCCTTTCGTTTTCGGCGGGCATTGGGCCGGGGCGATCCCGGCTCTGCAGGCGTTTTCGGTCATTGGCATGATGGCAAGCCTTGGGGTGGTGCAGGCCGCACTGATCCGCGCGGCGGGCCGGGCTGACTGGTGGTTCGGCTATCAGGCCGTCTCGCAGCTCAGCGCGCTGCCACTGATCTGGGGGCTTATGACCTGGGGCCTTGACGCCGTGATGTGGGCGCTGACACTGCGGGTGCTGCTCTTGTGGCCGTTCTCTGTAAGCATGACGCTGCGCCTGATCGATCTGTCGCTGCTGGACTACATCCGGGCGGTGGCGGCCCCCTTTTCGGCGGCAGCCCTGATGGCGGGCGTGATCGTCAACCTCTCCCCGCTGCTTGAGGGCGCGCCCCCTGCCTTGCGGCTCGGCCTTGAAATCGGAATCGGGGCCGCCGTCTACCTTGCCGCAGTCATCCCGTTTTCCTGGGACCGCCTCAGCCGACTGCGGTCGATCCTTCGCAACAGAAAGGCCACGCCATGAAGCTCACCTATTTCCAGGGCATTCCGCCAAATTTCGGCGACGAGGTGAATGCGATGATGTGGCAGCACCTGCTGCCTGCAGGCTTTCTGGACGAGGATGATACGACCCTTTTCCTCGGTGTGGGCTCGATCCTTTGGGATTTCCTGCCAAAGGCGCCGCGCAAGATCGTGGCAGGGTCGGGCTATGGCGGCTATACTGCGCCGCCCGATGTGCATGACGGCTCGTGGGAGGTGCTGTGGCTGCGCGGCCCCCGCACGGCAGACCATCTGCGCCTGCCGCGCGCGCAGGCCATCACCGATGCCGCGGTGCTTTTGCGCGCAATCCCGCTGCCTGTGCCTGCGGTGGTGCCGGGGGACGGGGTCTGCTTCATGCCGCATGTCGACAGCATGGCGCGTGGCGACTGGCCGCGCGTCTGCGCCATGGCCGGGATCACCTTCCTTGACCCGCGCGCGCCGGTCGACGGCACGCTCGCGCTGATCCGCGGCGCGCGGCTGGTGATCACCGAAGCGATGCACGGCGCCATCATCGCCGATGCGCTGCGCAGGCCCTGGGTCGGCGTGCTGCCCACCCATACCGCCCACCGCGCAAAGTGGGACGACTGGGCGCTGTCGCTCGACATCGCGCTTGCGCCCGTGCGGCTTGGGCCGTCGAACCTGCGCGAAGGCTGGACGCGGCTTACCGGGCTTTATGCCACGGGCCAGCGCTCTCGCCTGGTGATGGACGGCCCGCTTGCGTTCCCCGCGAATTACGCCGTGGCCGAGCGCACCGCGCGGCAACTGCAACGCCTCGCCAGCGGCGCCACCGCCCAGCTCAGCAGCGATGCGGCGATTGAACGGGCCACGGAACGCTGCCTTGATGCGCTGGACCTCTTTGTGACCCGGACCGGACCCCGGACCGGACCCCGGATGAGGCAAGACGAGCTGATGGAGGCGTCCTGATCCCGAACCCTGTCGGCAAACCAGACGCGTCCGGCATGGTCATCACTGCATGACTATCGCAGGGTGACCGTCGGCTTCGGGACCAGTCCGCGACACCGGCACGGCGCGGGTGGCGCCCCGGACCTTAGCCCGCTGCGCCGAGGCTCCCGCTTCTGCGCCTCGGGCCCGCAACCCGAAGACCAGCGCTGCCACGGCAAACACGGTATTTACGTCGAACTGGAAATAGACCGGTACCTCAACGGCGCTGATCAACGTCAGCCGCAGCATCAGCATGGCCAGAAATACCGTCTCGACGCGTGGATCGCGCACGGCCCAGACAAGGCACAGCCCCAGCGCCCCAAAGAACGCGGCCAGCTGCAAAGTCACGCCGATGACGCCGATCTCGACCATGTTGGAAAGATAAAGATTGTGGAAGTGGAAGCCGCGGCGCGAGGCGATGTCGAAATCAGCCCACAGCTGCTCGGCCACCGGATGTCCCTGCACCCAGAACGCCTGATACCCCTGACCAAGCAGGGGCGCCGATGCAATCTGGCGCCATGCCTCTTTCCACAGATCGGTACGGCCGGTCAGCGTCACGTCCTTGCCCGTGCCCTGCAGCACCAGCGCCATGAGTTGGGATCGTTCAGCCAGAATAACGGTCAAGAGCAGAAGTGTCACGGCCCCGCACAGCACCGCCGCCGCGCGTTTCTGCCGCCTCGACAGGCGGCGAAAGAGATAGATCCCGCAGCCGAGCCCCCCCACCACCAGCGTGGCAAGCGAGGCTCCCGCCGACTGGCCAAGCCCGAGGAGGGCCGTCCCCCCGACCAGCGCCGCAGCACCAAGCACCCGCCCGGCCGGCGTCTGCCCGCGGTCCAGTGCCAGTGCAAGGCCCGCCAGAACCAGCACCGACATCGCAGTAGCAAACGAGTTCTTGCTGCCGAAAACGCCAATCCAGCCACCCCCATCCGCCCGCACCGCGCCAAGGGCCACAGAGGCAAGCGCCGCCGCCGCATAGGCCCCCAGCACCACGCGAAAGAACGACAGCGGCGACAAACGGCACGCCATCGCGATCACGACCATGAAGGTGGCGCCCAGTTGCAGGCTGTAGCGCAGGGTCAGCGCCGGTTCGGCCGACCACAGCACCGAGAACGCGCACCAGGCGGGAATGATGTAGAGTAAGCGGTAGGCCCTGATCTCGGCCACCAGCGCCCAAGGCTTGCGCAGCACGAGACAAAGCCCGAAAGCAAGGAACCCCATGGCACCCAGACCGCCAAGCTGCGGCACAAAGACAAGGCAGATGACCGCAGCGGCGGCAAGTGTCACGCTCGGCGCCAGTGTCAGCACCATGCCGTGCGGGCCCTTCATGGTGAGGGCGCCTGGCACAGGACCGAGGCTGCAAAGGCGCAAGGCTCACCCAAGGCGGTGAAGGCAACCCAGTCCACCTCCATCACCCGCGGGCCATCGGGCGGATCGAACGGCCCCATCCAGTCGGTCAGCGTCTCCGACCCCCAATGGCTCAGATACAGCCGCTGCGGCATTTCTGGCAGCCCCTCGCCCGAGGCTTCATGGACCAGCACGCCGTCGATGTACCAGCCGATCCAGCCGGGGCGCGAGGTAAAGGCATAGTCGTGGAACGCATCGTCCGCAGGCGGGGTGACGGGAAGTGTTGCGCCGTTTGCAGGCTTGCCGTCGACAAAGGTGTTGAATGCGGCCTCCCCCGGCGCACGGGTCAGGATTTCCACGTCAATCTCATGGTGCGGGCGGCGATGGACCGGACCGGTATACGTGAAGAGCGCCGCGTTCCGCCCCGATCCCGCCTGCACCCTGATCCGCGCCTCGAACGTGCCATGGCCATAGTCCGCGCGCGACTGCACTTCTGCACAAAGCCAGGCCGGACCCCCCGCTCCCCCCGGCTGAAACGCCAGTTGCAGCACGCCTTCCTTCTCCGAAACCGCCCGTGCGGACCAGGTGCAATTCTGATGTGCCCCATTCGTCCAGCCATCCGACACCAGCCACCGTGTCCGCAAGAGCCAGTCCAGATCGTCGTAGAAGCTCGGGCCGGGCGCGCGCTCCTGCGCCTTTGCAGTTTCTGGCAAGGCCATCGCAAGAATTGCGGCGATCAGCCAGATGGAACGAAAATGCTGCATCGGCGTTCTTTCTCGGTATGGCTCCGCCCTTCGGGGTGCATGTGCGGTTTTTCTGGCGGTTGGGCGATTGCCAATCCGCTGTTCTTCTGCAACCATACAACCTGAAGTAGAGCAGTGGCAAGGGGAGCCTATCCATGACCGCCTTTCGTTCCGCAGAAAACTGCGCACTTACGGGCAACAAGCCGCTCGTATCGATCGTCATGGCCAATCATTGCGGCGCGGCGTGGCTGTCCCAGACCATAGCATCCATACAAGCGCAGACCCATCGCAAGTGGGAGCTGTTGGTCTGCGACGACGCCTCCACCGACGACAGCGTTGCCATCGTGGCCGCCGCCGCAGCGCGTGATCCTCGCATCCGGCTGCTGTGCGCGGATCGCAACACCGGGCCATCAGGCGCGCGGAACCGCGGGATTGATGCCGCGCAGGGGGACTGGGTCGCCATAGTCGACTCTGACGACCTGATGCACCCGCGCCGGATCGAGGCGCTGGTCCGGGCGGCCGAAGACTATGCCGTAGACCTTGTGGCCGACGACATGATCTTCTTTGGCGAGACGCCCGATGTGGCGGGTAGAACGCTTTTGCAATCGTTGCAGCTCACAGCGCCGATCCTTGTCGATCCAGACGTATTGCTTGCCTCTGAAGACCCCGAAACGCAACTGCCGTCATTTGGCTATCTCAAGCCGATGATCCGCCGAGCACGCATCGGGGCTATGCGCTATGATCCAACGCTCACGATCGGCGAAGATTTCGATTTTCTGCTGCGCATTCTGCTGCAGCAGCAGTGGCTGTTGATCCTGCCCGAGGGGTTCTACCTTTATCGTCGTCACGCGCGGTCGCTGTCGCACCGTCAGTCGGGTGCAGCGATTTCCGCGCTGCTTGCTGCCCAGTCCCGGCTGAGCGACGGGTTGGAGTTGAAACAATCCCGCGCCCTTTCCACGCGGCTTTTGCGGCGGCGTCAGTCGCTTGAGGCTTGTGCGCGATTTGAAGCCCTGGTGCTGGCAATCAAGAACCGGAAACCACAGGCCGCCCTGCGACAAATTGCGGTCGATCCCACGCTTTGCCTGCGCCTTCTGCGCAGTCTGGCAGAGCGGCTGCAGCGCCGCTGGGCCCGTACGGCTGCCCCCAGGGAAAAGCCACCCCTTACGCTGGTGTTGGCAGAGGCAGGGGCGCACATCGCCCCGGCGGCTACGCCAACAAAGGATGTGCTGCGCCTCAATGTGCCGCCGCCACGCGATCTTTCCGCCAGCCACGCCCGCCCACCTGCCGCGCTGTCGGCACAAATGTCGCTTCTGGCTGCGCGTTACCGGCTTACGGTGCTTGCGGTCGGCGCGTCCGGGGCTGAGGCTTCAGGATACCTGCCCGATTGGGTTGAGGTCCACAAGCTGCCGCTTGAAGGTACACGCGGCTCAAGGACCGAGACCGCAGACCAGCCCGTAACCAAACTTAGACCGGCAGCAGTTCCAGCGGTGGCAATCTAAACCACGGGTGCGGCCTTGGCCGCAGCCTCTGGAAACATCTCGGCCAGCCCGTCCCTGCTGGCACGCGAAATCCCGCGTTCGGTGATCAGACCGGTGACCAGCCGCGCGGGGGTCACATCAAAGGCAGGGTTCGCCGCAGGGCTCGGCTCGGGCGAGATGCGCAGGCGGGCGCGGGTTCCGTCAGACAGCTTGCCCTGAACATAGTTTACCTCGTCACCCGATCGCTCCTCGATGTGGATCTCGCGCAAGCCATCCGAAATCCGCCAGTCGATGGTGGGCGAGGGCAGGGCCACATAGAACGGCACGCCGCAGTCGCGCGCCGCCAGCGCCTTGAGGTAGGTGCCGATCTTGTTGCACACATCCCCCGTGGCGGTTGTGCGGTCAGTGCCCACGATCACCATGTCCACCTCGCCGTGCTGCATCAGGTGGCCGCCCGCGTTGTCGACGATCAGGTGATGCGGGATGCCGTGGCTTGCCATCTCCCACGCGGTCAGATGGGCGCCCTGATTGCGGGGGCGGGTTTCGTCCACCCAGACATGGACCGCAATCCCGAGTGCGGCCGCCTGATAGATCGGTGCCGTGGCGGTGCCCCAATCCACCGTGGCAAGCCAGCCTGCGTTGCAATGGGTCAGAATGTTGACCGGCCCGGATTTGCGCGCGGCAATCGCTTCGATTACGGCAAGGCCGTGTCGGCCTATGCTGCGGTTGATCTCCACGTCCTCGTCAGCGATCTCGGTCGCGCGGGCATAGGCTTCGGCTGCGCGGGCTGAGGCCGGCAGGGGCGCCAGCACGCCGCGCATTTCTTCCAGCGCCCATCGCAGGTTCACGGCGGTGGGGCGGGCTTCGATCAGCCGGTCGTACGCCTCGGCCAGACCCGCATCGGACGCATCCTGCCCCATGTGCAGCGCCACGCCATAAGCCGCCGTTGCCCCGATCAGCGGGGCGCCGCGCACCCACATGTCGCGGATGGCGGTTGCGGCCTCGGTCAGGGTGCGCAGGTCCGCGACCACGAAGTCATGCGGCAGGCGCGTCTGGTCGATGATCTGCACCGTTCGCCCGTCAGGCGCGAGCCAGATCGACCGGTAATGGGTATCGCCGACTTTCATGGGTGCTCCTCACGGTCGATGGTCCGCGCCAGATCACAGATCCGCGACGGGTTCAGAAGGGTTGCGCGCATCACGGCAAGGTGGCGCCCCATGGCCAGCGCCCGCGTCTCCGCCCGGGCGCGGGCAGAGGGCGGTTCTATCGACTCCATCTCCAGCACATGGGCGAGGCCGATGATGCGGCGGTGCATCTCCACCCCGGCAAAGCCCCAGCAATCCTGCCAAATGCCGTGCAGCACCGTATCCAGCGCCTGTTCGGAGCCAAGTCGGTCGCCCTGATCCTCGAACAGGCGGCGGTCATACAGGATGCCCGTCCGCTCGCTGTGCCACAGCCGTGAAAATTCGGCAGCAAAAGTGCCCCATGTGTCGGGGATCAGCGACAACAGCCAGTCACGATAAGTGTCGCGTGCGCCGGAGGCCGGTTCCAGCCCGGACTGGGCAAAGAAACCCAGAAGGAAATTCGCAAGCAGCATCCCGATATCGAAGCCGAAAGGGCCGGTGATGGCGAACTCTGGGTCGATCACTTGCGTATCTTCTGCCGTCACCATGATGGAGCCGGAGTGGAGGTCGCCATGCACCAGCGTCTCGGCCTTGGCGACAAACGCATGCTTCATTTCTTGCGCCGCCACCTTCAGGTCACGGTCGGCGACAAGACGGGCGATGGCGGCCGCGAGCCCAGGAGTGTGGCGGTTCAGCGGTGCGTTGAAATAAGGTTCGGAAAACACGAGGTTTTCGGTGATGTCGGCCAGCGCCGCGTTGGCTGCAAACAGCGCCATGTCAGCCTTGGCCTTTGCGGGCGGCAGCGACAGGTTCGAGCCGCGAAACAGACTGCGGGCCAGAAACTGCCCCATGTCGCGCGCAAGGTTTGGATGCACCACCCCTGCGACGATCGATTTGCGCAGGATCACGTGGGGCGACAGATACTGCATCACCACCAGCGCCTGGTCCTCGTCGAAGTGGTGGACCTCGGGCACCCGCCCCGGATCGCGCGCGGCATGGCGCATCAGCGCATGGTACTCAAAGAACGACCGGTTCAGCGGCAGCGGCCAGCCTTCACCCACTACCCGCAGGAAGGGCAGGGCCTGCTTTACGATCAGTGTCGCGCGGGGCGACGAGACGACAAAAACCAGGTTCAGGTTGCCATCCCCCACCTCTTTTACGGTCCAGGTGGTGGTATCGGTTCCCAGCCTTTCGGCCACGGCGGGCACGCCACCAAGGCGGCGGGGCAGGGTTTCGGGCGTCAGGGGGGCATAGGCGGGGGGGATATGCATCGTGGTCTTGGTCCTAGGCGATGACGAGGAGGGCACGCGCGAGGCCTTCGTCCGCGATCAGGCGGTTCACGATCCCTGATCGCAGCACCGCCCGCGTGGCGCGCGTCTTTTCAGCGCCAGCGGCCAGTAGGGTCACGTCGGCCCGACGCAGATCCTCCAGCCCGATAGAGGGCGTGCGGCGGTTGAGGTCGGTATCGGCAAGGCTGCCGTCGTCGCGAAAGAATTTGCCCGTGCTGTCGGCCACCGCACCAAGTGCCGCAAAGGACGCCGTTTCGGCATCGGTGAGGATGCCCGACGTGGACAAGAGCGCCCCGGCCGAGCAGTCGCCAAGGCCGATGATGCAATAGGGGGCGGCCCGCGCGGCGGCGAGGGTTTCACGGACCAGCCGTTGCTTCAGGACCATGCGGCAGTCCTCTTCGCTGTCGGTCAGAAAGGGGGCGGGCAGGAACATCGCGGTACCACCCGTCAGCGCGGCAAGCCGTGTGCAGACATCAAAGGGGCTGGTCACGGCCGCCCGCGCCGTGGCGCCCATCAGCGACACGAAGCACAACTGCGGGTTGCGCAAGCCCGTCACGCTTTGCGCCATGGCGGCCATGGTCCGTCCCCAGCCCACGCCAATGGACATCGCCCCCTCCCGCCCAATGCGGGCAAGAAACCGCGCGGCAACGATGCCGACGGCCTGTCGCGCATAGGCGTCGTCCAACGGCCGGGGCATTGGCGCCACTTGCGCCTCGATCAGCCCAAATGTCTGCGCCACCTGGTCGGCGAGATCAAGCGTTCCGGTCGTCTCATGCTCCAGCGTCACGCGCACGAGGCCCGTCTCGCGTGCCTCGGCCAGAAGCCGCAGCACCTTGAAGCGCGAGATGCCGAGGCTGCGGCTGACCTCCTCTTGGCTCATCCGGCCCACATGGTAAAGCCAGGCGGCATGCAAAAGATCGTCCGTGTCGCGGGAGGCTTGGGTCATGGCATCGGCATCATGAGGGCACGGAACCTGGCGGGGAGTTTCGGCGATTAAACGCTTGACCGGGGCCCGCGTCAACGCATATCACAAATGTGCGCAACTTGCACAATACTATGACTGCAGGGTCGCAATTGCAGCATATATCCATGGTTACTCTGGGACGGGCAAGCGTCATGGTCTATGTGATCGGCATCGACGGCGGGACAGAGAGCCTTCGGGCGCACGTCTTTGACCTGACAGGGCGGGCGCGCGGGGTGGGCAAGGGCGCCTACTCCACCACCTTTCCGGAGCCGGGCCGGGCCGAGCAGGTGCCCGAGGATTGGTGGCATGCCTGTGGCGTTGCGGTGCGCGAGGCCGTGGCGGCGGCGGGTATCCCGCCCGATCTGATCACAGCAATCACGGCCGATACCACCTCCTGTACCGTAGTTGCGCTGGACGGCGAGGGGCGGTCGCTTCGCCCGGCGCTGCTGTGGATGGATGTGCGCGCACACCGCGAGGCGGAAGAGGTTGCCCGCTGCGGCGATCCGGCGTTGCGGCTGAACGGGGCGGGGCAGGGGCCTGTCTCCCCCGAATGGATGATCCCCAAGGCGCTGTGGATGGCGCAGAACCAGCCTGATCTTTTCGCAGAGGCGAGGATGATCGGCGAGTATCAGGATTACCTGAACCTTGCGCTGACCGGGGAATGGTGCGCGTCGCTGAACAACATAACGATGCGGTGGCATTACCAGACCGAACATGGCGGCTGGCCTTTGGGGATGCTCGACAGGCTGGGCCTTGCGGCACTGGCCCGCAAATGGCCTGCGCGGATCGTGGCACCCGGAAAGCCCATAGGCGGGTTGACGGCAGCGGCTGCGGCGCATCTGGGGCTCAATCCCGGAACGCCCGTGGTGCAGGGGGGGGCGGACGCCTTCATCGGGATGATCGGGCTCGGGGTGACGCAGCCGGGCGAGCTTGCGCTGATCACCGGGTCCTCGCACCTGCAACTCGGGGTGGCGAGCCGGTCGGTTCATGCGCCGGGGGTATGGGGCACCTACATGGATTGCGTCTACCCCGGCAGGCCAATCATCGAAGGCGGCCAGACCTCGACCGGGTCTGTCGTCGCCTGGTTCAAACGCCACTTTGCCGAGCACCTCGACTTTGACCGTCTGAACGCCGAGGCTGAGGCGATTGCGCCTGGGGCGGAAGGGTTGCTGGCGGTGGATCATTTCCAGGGCAACCGCACGCCCCATACCGATGCGCTGGCGCGCGGGGCGATCACCGGCCTTACGCTGAAGCACACGCCGGCACACGTCTACCGCGCGCTGGTGGAAAGCGTTTGCTTTGGCACGCGGCTGATCGTGGAGACGTTCGGCGAGGCGTTTCAGGCCCGGCGGATCGTTGTGGCAGGCGGGGCCACACGCTCGCCCTTCTGGCTGCAGGTCCATGCCGACACGCTGGGCCTGCCTCTGGAGCTGACCGAGGAGACCGAAGCCTGCGCGCTCGGCTCAGCCATCCTCGCCGCGACCGGGGCGGGGCATTTCGGCAGCATAGATGACGCCTGCGCCGCGATGGTGCGCGTCGCGCGCGTGGTCACCCCCGACCCTGATCGGCACGCCGCCTATGCGCCGGTTTATGTGCGCTACCTTGCCGCCTACGGCGCGCTGAAGCTGTTGAGAGAGACCGCGTGAACCAGACCCTGCCTGATATCGCCCCCTTGTCCAATACTGCCCCCCAGTCACGCTACCGCATGATGCGGCGGATCCGTTCGTTCGAGGAACGGGTGGGTGAGCTGTTCCTGAAGGGCGAGAGTGCAGGGTCGATGCTGCACCTTTCGATCGGCGAAGAGGCGGTGGTGGGCGTCACCGATGCGATGACCGAGGGGGATACCTTCACCACGCATCACCGCGGCCACGGCGTTTTTCTGGGGCGCGGCGCCGACCCTGCGCGGATGATGGCCGAGATTGCGGGCAAGGAGGCGGGCTATTGCCGGGGCAAGGGTGGCTCCATGCATATCGCCGACCGGACCCTCGGGCATCTGGGCGCCAATGCCATCGTGGGGGGCGGCATTCCGCATGTGGTGGGCGCGGGGCTGACTTATCGCAACCGCGGCACCGGGCAGGTCTCTGTGGCGTTCTATGGCGACGGGGCGATGCAGCAGGGGATCTTGTATGAGGCGATGAACATGGCGGCGCTCTGGCGTCTGCCGGTGATCTTTTGCTGCATAAACAACCAGTATGGCATGGGTACGCGGATCGACCGCGCCGTGGGCAAGCTTGCGTTTGGGGAACGGGCGGAGGCCTTCGGCCTTGCCGCACGATCCGCCGATGGTCGTGACGTGGAGGCCGCGCACGAGGCCGCCGACGAACTGATCCGGGGTGCACGCGCCGGGCAGCCGGGGTTCCTCGAGATCGTGAGCTACCGTTTCTATGGCCACGCCCGGATGGACAAGAGCCCCTACCGCACCCCCGAGGAGGAGGAAGCGGGCCGCCTGACCGACCCCGTAGCCACGGCACGCGACCGGCTGACAGCGATGGGGCTCGCTGACGAGCCAGCACTTGCCGCCATCGACGCCGAGGCTGCGGCCGAGATGGACAAAGCGCTCGCCTTTGCCATCGCCGCCCCGGCGCCTGACCTCAGCTCGATGTTTCAGGATGTGTATGCCCCCGGCACTCCGGCCCCCCGACCGCAACGGGACCGGATTGCGGCCATCCTGTCGGAAGGCGCCCGCGCATGACGGCTGTGCAGACCACGTACCGTGAGGCGATCCGGCTAGCATTGCTGGATGCGATGGCCGAGGACGGCGACGTGATCCTGATCGGCGAGGAAGTCGGGGTGTATGGCGGCGCCTATGGTGTGACGAAGGGGTTGATCGAGCTTTACGGCGCGCATCGGGTAATCGACTCCCCGATCTCGGAGGCTGGGATCGTGGGCGTGGCGGTCGGCGCCGCGATGACCGGCCTGCGCCCCGTGGTAGAGCTGATGTATGTGGATTTCGCCGGTCTGGTGATGGACCAGCTTGCCAATCAGGCCGCGAAAAGCCGCTACATGTTCGGCGGCCAGATCGGCGTGCCAATGGTCTTGCGTACGCAAGGCGGGACCGGGCGGTCCGCTGCCGCCCAGCACAGCCAGAGCCTGGAGGCCTGGATGCTGCACGTTCCCGGCCTGCGGCTGGTGATGCCCGCCACGGTGAACGACGCCTATCATCTCTTGCGGGAGGCGCTGCGCCAGCCCGATCCTGTCGTGTTCATCGAGCACAAGGGGCTTTACACGATGAAGGGCGTGCTGGATGTGACCACGCCCGACGGCCCCTGGGGCGCGCCGGTCCTGCGGCGGGCGGGCGCGGATCTGACATTCGTCACCTATTCCCGCATGCTGCACGAATGCCTTGCCGCCGCCGAGACGCTCGCCGCGCAAGGGATCGAGGCCGAGGTCATCGACCTGCGATGCCTCAACCCGATGGACGATGCCGCGGTCATGGCGTCGGTCCGTCAGACCGGGCGGGCGATTGTGGTGACCGAAGCTGCGGTCACAGGCTCGGTTGCGTCCGAACTTGCCGCGCGGATCGGCGAGGCCTGCTTTGACTGGCTGGAGGAGCCTGTCCTGCGCATCGGCGGTGAGGATATCCCGATCCCCGTCTCGCCCGCACTGGAACGCGGCTCGATCCCTTCTGCCGCCCTCATTGCCGAGGCGGGGCGCTGGCTGGTATCGCGCAAGGCCCCCGCATGGGCCTGACAACCCTGACCCTCCCCCGCCTTGGCGAGACGATGGAGGAGGCGCGCGTCACCCTCTGGCTCGTGGCGCCTGGCGCGGCGTTCAAGCGTGGCGATATTCTTCTGGAGGTGGAGACGGACAAGACAGTGGTCGAAGTACCTGCCCTCACCTCGGGCACACTGCTGCGGCACCTGGTTGCGGCGGGGGAAATGGTGCAGCTGAACCAGCCGGTTGCCGAGGTGGAGGTCGCGGATGAGGTCGTGGCTGCTAAAGCAGTGGCTGCCCAAGCCGAATCCCCCGAACTCGAGATCCCGACACCCGTTTCCCCTTCCGTCCCCGCAGTGCCGGTGACGACGACGGCCGCCGCGCCCGACCTGACGGCAGGCGCGCGCCTGGCCGCGAGCCCCCGGGCAAGGGCCATGGCGCGCGGGGCGGGAGTATTTCTTTCCCAGATCGTTGGCACCGGCCGCGGTGGGCGGATCACGGGCGAAGATGTGGCGCGCCTTGCGTTGGGTGCGGCAAATGATGCAGGTCAGGTTGCGACAGCCTTTGGCGCCTTGGCGCGACGGATTGTCCGGCCCCAGGGGACGGCAGGAACGGCTGCAGGAACCCCGGTCGTCCTGATCCACGGCCTCTTCGACGATGGGCGCGGTTGGCGCGACCTTCCGGACAAACTCGCCCGCGCAGGGCACCCGGTGATTGTGCCCGACCTTCCGGGCCATGGCGAAAGCGAGGCACAGGTCGGCACGCTGGCAGAGGCGGAGACGGCGCTGATGGCGTGCCTTCCGCCCGCTGGTCTCTTGCGGCTGGCCGGGCATTCTTTGGGTGCCGTACTGGCCGTGCGGCTGGCGCTGCGGCTTGGCCCGCGGGTCGAAGGGGTGGTGATCTGCGCGCCTGCAGGCCTTGGCCCGCGGATTGCGCAAAGCTTTTTCGATGCCATGATGGCAGTCGAGACGCCAGAAGCCCTTGCCGCCGCATTCCAGATGCTGGGGGCCGCGCCAGTGTCGCAAAGTCTGCTGGCAGCGGAGCTTGTCCGGCTGCGGTCGCGCCGCACGACCATGGGGCGGCTTTGCAGCGCGGTCGCGAACGGGGGCAGCCAGCGGGTCGATATCCGCGAGGATGTGGCGCGTCTGGCCTGCCCGGTCGCGGCGATCTTTGGACTTGATGACCGCATTCTGGACTGGACGGATTGCGCGGCGCTGCCTGCCGCAGCCGCCATTCATCTGGTCGCCGGGGCGGGGCATCTGCCGCATCTCGCGGACCCTGCGCTGTTCTTGCAGCTTCTGGGTGTGCAGGAAAAGCGGGCCGCGCTCAACTTCGGGCCCCTTGGCGCACGAGGAGGGGGCTGACCATCGCGCCATGGCGCAGGCGGCGCCTTTCGCAGAGCAAAAACGGGCATCGCGGCGCCGGGATTTTCCGGCGGGCCCTTTTCGCTTTGCGATTGCCGCGTAAATGCGTCCCAAATCTCTGATATTGAATGCGAAAAATCTTCGCGACGACGTAGAATAATGCTGGAAAACTGGCCCGGGGCCGGTATAGTTTTGCAAGAATTGCGACGTGACCCCGGACAACCGGGGCAACTCAAACTCGGAGGAGAATGATAATGCGTAAGAACGGAATGAAACTTGCGGCGGTGCTTCTTGCAACCGGCTCGTCGCTGGCTTTGGCCACGCCTACCCTTGCCGAAGGCACCAAGATCGCCACGGTCGTCAAGATCGCGGGCATTCAGTGGTTCAACCGGATGGAAGAAGGCGTGAAGAAATACGCCGCTGACACCGGCAGTGACGCCTTCCAGGTGGGCCCGGCCCAGGCCGACCCGCAGCAGCAGGTTGCCCTGATCGAAGACATGATCGCACAGGGCGTGCAGGCGTTGGCCGTTGTGCCGATGTCGCCCGAAGCGCTGGAGCCTGTGCTCAAGCGCGCGCAGGATGCAGGCATCGTGGTCATCACACATGAAGCCGCGAGCCAGCAGAACACCAGCTACGACCTCGAAGCCTTCAAGAACGAAGATTTCGGCGCCAACCTGATGGAACAGATGGCCACCTGCATGGGCGGCGAGGGCGAATATGCCGTGTTCGTGGGTTCTCTCACCAGCCAGACGCACAACCAGTGGGTTGACGGCGCCATTGCCTACCAGAAGGAAAAGTATCCGAAGATGTCTTTGGTTGGCGACAAGAACGAAACCTTCGACGACCAGCAGAAGGCCTATGAAAAGGCGCAGGAAGTGCTGCGTGCCTTCCCGAACGTCAAGGGTCTGCAGGGGTCGGCCTCCACGGACGTGGCTGGCATCGGCCTGGCCATCGAAGAGCGTGGACTGGCAGACGCCACCTGCGTGTTCGGCACCTCGCTGCCCTCGATCGCCGGGCAGTATCTTGAATCCGGCGCCGTGGATGGCATCGGCTTCTGGGACCCGTCGGTTGCGGGCTATGCGATGAACAAGCTGGCGCAGCTGGTGATTGATGGCGGCACGGTTGCGGATGGCGACGACCTTGGCCTGCCGGGTTATGAGAAGATCAAGCTCGATGGCAAGGTCATCTACGGCCAGGCTTGGGTGAACGTGAACAAGGCCAACATGGCCGACTATCCGTTCTGATGCGACAGTCGGGGGGTGGGCGGTTGAGCCCGCCCCCCGGCCTTCCTGCCGCCCCAAGAAAGACCGGACATGGCGCCTGAGGCCCACCTCCCCATGATCGCCATTGAGGGCGTGACCAAGGCCTATGCGGGCATCACAGCGCTGGCCGATGTGGGCTTTTCCATCGCTGCGGGCGAAGCGGTTTGTCTCGCTGGCGAAAATGGCAGCGGTAAATCCACGCTGATCAAGATCCTTGCCGGCGTTGAGCAACCGAATGCGGGGACAATCCGATTTTCCGGCGAGCCTGCGGGCACGCTGAATCCCCGCCGGTCGGCCGCTGCGGGGATCATGGTGATATTTCAGGACTTCTCTCTCTTTCCCAACCTCTCGGTGGCCGAGAACATCGGTTTTTCCGCAGAACTCGCGACCGAGCGGCGGCTGGTGAACCGGGGACGGGTGCGCAAGCTGGCGGCCGAGATGCTGAAGCGACTTGGGGTCGAGATCGATCTTGACGTGCTGGTCGAAACGCTGCCGGTCGCGCACAAGCAACTGGTGGCGATCTGCCGCGCGCTGGCCTGCGACGCCCGGCTGATCATCATGGATGAGCCGACGACCGCGCTGACCGAACGCGAGGTGCGCATTCTTCTGGGCATCATCCGCAGGCTGAAGGCCGATGGCGTGGCAGTGCTGTTTGTCAGCCACAAGCTGGCCGAGGTACTGGAGGTCTGCGAGAAGGTCGTCGTTCTGCGCAATGGCCGCAAGGTGGCCGAGGGGCCCGCGACCGAGTTCGACGCGGCCTCCCTGACCCATCACATGACCGGCCGCGATGTGGCCGAGGAACCGCCGCCGCCGGTAGACCCTGCGGCCCCGGTGCTGATGCAGGTGCGCAGCCTGGCCAAGGCCGGGTCTTTTGACGCGGTGAGTTTCGATCTGCGCGCGGGCGAGGTGCTGGGGATATCAGGTCTTCTAGGCTCGGGGCGCACGGCGCTGGCCAAGGCGCTCTTTGGCCTTGCGGCCCCGGATCAGGGATCGGTCACTGTGGCGAGCAAGGCCGTAGCGCTTGGCGATCCACTGGCCGCTGCGGCCTGCGGTATCGCTTATGTCCCTGAGGACCGGCTGACCGAGGGGCTGTTTCTCACGCAGTCGATCCTGCGCAATGTGGGCATCGGCCGATTGGAGGCGCATTGCCGCGGCGGGATGCTGGACCTTGCGGGCCTCTGGGGCGAGGCGACCGACTGGCTGCGAAAGCTGACGGTCAAGACCGCGTCGGTCGAGGCGCCGGTGCGGTCCCTGTCAGGGGGCAACCAGCAGCGGGTGGTACTGGCGCGCTGGCTTGCCACCGCCCCGCGCGTGCTGGTGTTGAACGGGCCGAGCGTGGGGGTGGACGTGGGCTCGAAATCTGACATTCACGGCATCATCCGCGATTTGTCGCAGACCGGCCTCGGGGTGATCGTGATCTCTGACGACCTGCCGGAGTTGCTGGCCACCTGCCACCGCATTCTGGTGATGAAGGCCGGACGGATCACCGACGAGATTGCAGGCGCCGACATTACCGCCGAAGACCTGGCCCACAGGCTCGCCTCATGAGACCCGACTTTTCCCGAAACGAGACGCTGGTGGCGCTGGTCATCCTCGGTTTTTGCACCCTTGCAACGGTGGCCGACCCGTCGTTCCTGTCCCTCGCCACCCTGACCGACCTTTTGCGTGGCGGCATCGTCCTTGGCATCTTTGCGGTGGCCGCGCTACTGGTGCTGATCTCGGGCGGGCTCGATGTAAGCTTTACTGCCGTTGCGGCTTTCACCATGTATACCACGGCGCTGATGCTGAACTCGTGGGCGCCGGGGGTGCCGTGGTATGCGGCCTTTGCGGTGGGCATGTGCGTGGGGGGGCTTCTGGGCCTGATCAACGGCATCTTCATCGCGGGGTTCGGGCTGCCCACGCTGATCGTGACGCTGGGGACGCTGTCGGTTTTTCGCGGCTTCATGCTGACCTTCATCGGGCAAAAGCAGATCACCACCCTGCCAAGCGGCATGCGCGAGTTTGGCCGCGCGATGATGGTGCGGGGCACCAATGCCGACGGGTCGTTCTATTCGCTGCCGTGGGCCTTTGCAGCACTGGTGCTGGCGGTGGTGGTCACCTGGGCAATCCTGCACCGCACGATGCTGGGGCGGGCGATCTTTGCCATCGGCGGCTCACTTGAATCCGCGCGGCGGATCGGGGTGAATGTGCGCGGGACGCAGTATTTCGTCTATATCTACGTCGGCGTGTTGGCGGGCCTTGCGGGGGTGATCCATGCGTCGCTCGCGCGGGTGGCGAACCCCTTCGATCTTGTGGGGCTGGAGCTTTCGGTGATCGCCGCCGTCGTCCTTGGCGGCGCGCGACTGGCGGGGGGGTATGGCACGCTGACCGGCACGCTTCTGGGAGTGGCCCTGATCGTGCTGGTGCGCAACAGCCTTGTGGTGATCGGCATACCCTCGACCTGGCAATCGGTGGCCATCGGCATTCTGATCCTGATCGGCACGGGTCTTCCGGCCTGGCAGGCCCGGCGCGCCGCCGCGCGCGCAGCATGACGGGCGAGGGAGGGCGGGCATGAGCAATTCGAAGGCAGCAGACGTGATGGCCAGCCCCGAGGGGCGGCTTGCGGTCATTGCGGTGGTGATCTTTGTCGCCATGTCGATCCTGTCGCCCGACAAGTTCCTGTCGGTGCAGAACATGACCTCGATGGCCTTCCAGTTTCCGGAGTTTGCCATCCTGGCACTTGCGATGACGCTGACCATGCTGACCGGAGGGATCGACCTTTCGGTGGTGGGCATCGCCAACCTGACCGCGATTATCGCGGCCACGATCCTTACCCGGTTCGTCGGGGCGGATGCGGGGGTGGGCATGGTCGCACTGTCGATGCTCGCCTCGCTTGCGGTGGGAATGCTGGCCGGGTTGCTGAACGGCATCCTGATTGCGGTGCTCGGGCTGCCCGCGATCCTTGCGACGCTTGGATCGGGGCTGATCTTTACCGGCATTGCCGTCGCCCTGACCGGCGGGTCGGCGGTGATGGGCTTCCCCGAGGCGTCGGCCTGGCTTGGCAACGCGTCCGTTCTGGGCATCCCGGTGCCGCTGATCCTGTTTGCGGTACTGGCCCTTGCGCTGTCGGTCGTGCTGCAGCGCACAGGGTTTGGGCTCAAGGTGCAGATGTTCGGGGCAAACCCGCTGGCCGCGCGTTTTGCGGCAGTGGATGTGACGGGCCTGCTGATCCGCGTCTACATCGCATCGGGCGCACTCGCCGCGATCACCGGCATGGTGGTGATGAGCCGGGCAAACTCTGCCAAGGCTGACTACGGGTCAAGCTACCTCTTGCTGGCCGTGCTGATCGCGGTTCTGGGGGGCGTGAACCCCTATGGCGGCTATGGCCGGGTGATCGGCGTGGTGCTGGCCGTGCTGTCCATGCAGTTCCTGTCCAGCGGGCTCAACATGGTCGGCGTGTCGAACTTTGCCCGCGAGCTTATCTGGGGCATCTTGCTGATTTTCGTGATGATCGTGAATACCCGCAGCTGGCGGCGCCCGAGGGCCCCTTCGGTTGCGAAACCCTGAGGGCGCGGCCCTTGTGATACCGGAGACAAAGCCATGAAGAAGATCCTCAACAACCCGGTCGATTACGTCGATGAGATGCTGGATGGCCTGGTGGCGGCACACCCCGAGTTCTATCGCCTGTATGGCGAGAGCCACCGCGTCGTGGCGCGGGCCAAGGCACCGGCAAAGCCCAAGGTCGGCATCGTGACCGGCGGCGGGTCGGGCCATTTGCCGGTGTTCACGGGCTATGTCGGCACCGGGCTTCTGGATGCCTGCGCGATCGGCGACGTCTTTGCCAGCCCTTCGGCAGAGCAGATGGCAGATGCGATCCGGTCGGCCAGTACCGGCATGGGGGTGCTGCGGCTTTACGGAAACTACGGCGGCGACGTGATGAACTTCGACATGGCCGGCGATCTGGTGGAGTTTGAGGACATTGCCTGCACCACGGTGGTGCTGGCCGATGACGTGGCCTCGGCCGCGCCTGCGGAGGCTGTGAAGCGGCGGGGCGTGGCGGGGATGGTCTATGCCTTCAAGGTGGCGGGGGCTTCGGCCGAGGCGGGGCTTGACCTTGTCGCCGTGACCCGGGTGGCGCAAAAGGCGGCGGATGCCTGCCGGTCCATCGGGGCCGCGCTGTCGTCCTGTACCGTGCCGCAGGCAGGCAAGCCCACGTTTCATATCGCCGAGGACGAGATGGAAATGGGCATGGGCATCCATGGCGAGCCGGGCGTCTGGCGCGACAAGCTGCGCCGCGCGGATGCGATCGCGGGAGAGATGATGGACCGGCTGTTCGCCGACATGCCGCTGTCTGCCGGGGACCGCGTGTCGATCATGGTCAACAGCCTCGGCGCCACCCCGCCCGAAGAGCTTTACATCGTCTACCGCATCGTCAAGGCACGGATTGAAGGCGCCGGCGCCACAATCGTGATGCCGCTGGTGGGTCGCTATGCAACCTCGATGGAGATGGCGGGGATATCCTTCACGATGATGAAGCTGGACGGGGAGCTTGAAGGCTTTCTGACAGCGCCCTGCGACTGCGCCTTCTGGAGGGTGGGATGAGCCTTGACCGCACGGCGCTGCTGCGTGCCATCTCGCGGCTCGCGGCGGCGATGGAGCGGGATTTCGAGATGCTGAACGCAGCCGACGGCGCGCTTGGCGACGGCGATCTGGGTGTGACCATGACGCGGGGCATGCGGCTGGTGGCCGAGACGGCGCAGGAGTTGCCCGAAGATCTGGGCTTGGCGCTGTTGTCCTGCGCGCAGAGCTTTACCAAGTCGTCAGGGTCGTCCTACGGCACGCTGATGGCCACCGGCCTCATGGCCATGGCCAAGGCATTGCGGGGGCGCATGACGGTGGAGCCGGGCGAGATCTCGGGCCTCGTGGCGCTGGCGCGGGATGCGATGATCGCGCGCGGCAAGGCGGAGGTCGGGGGCAAGACTGTCCTCGACAGTCTGGAGGCGGTGGTGCAGGCGACGGCGGGCGGGGTCGGGATCGATGACCTTGCTGCGGCGGCGGTGGCTGCGGTGGGGGCCGCACTGGACGCGATTCGCGACAAGCCCGCAACCGTCGGACGCGCAAGGATTTTTGCCGAGAAAAGCCGGGGCATGGATGATCCGGGGATGCTCGCGATGGCGGGGATCGTGCGGGCCGTGGCCGGGTAGGGAGTGCCCCGCCCGGGCCGGGGCGGGGGGTTTCACACCCCCCGCACCCCCCGTGGGATATTTCTACAAGGTGAAGGTGCAAGAGTCGCTTAGCCGGCGATGTGGTCGCGGTGAAGCGCCCAGTCGGCGGGGCTGAAGCGCGCGCTCGCAAAGTTCTGCTGGTGCCAGTAGGGGTAGATCAGGGGCGGCAGGCTGACGGCATTGAGGCGCGCGAGGTCTTCTGTCGCGAGGCGAAGGGAGACCGCCCCGAAGTTGTCCTTGAACTGCGCCTCGGTCCGTCCGCCGACGACGAGGGTGGAGATCGCGGGCCGACCGAGCAGCCAGGCGAGTGCCACCTGCGCGGGCGAGGCGCTGTGGGCACTGGCGATGTCGATCAGCACTTCGACGATGTCCCAGAGCCGCTCGCTGTCGCGGATCGGTGGTTCGGTCCAGCCGTGGGCCTGGCGTGAACCGGCAGCGACCGGCGCCGCGCGGCGGTGTTTGCCGGTGAGCAGGCCTGCGGCAAGCGGGCTCCAGACCATGACACCAAGCCCCTGATCTACCGAAAGGGGCAGGAGTTCGTACTCCGCCTCGCGTGCCTCCAGCGTGTAATGGATCTGCTGGGTGACGAAGCGTTCGCGGTGGGCGCGGTCGGCCACGGCCAGCGATTTCATCACCTGCCAGCCCGAGTAGTTGGAGCAGCCGATGTAGCGGATCTTGCCATCCTGGATCAGCCGGTCCAGCGCCTGCATCTTTTCCTCGACGGGGGTCAGGCCATCCCATTCATGCAGGAAGTAGATGTCGATATGGTCGCGGCGCAGGCGGCGCAGGCTGTTTTCGCATTCGCGGATCAGGTGGTGGCGCGACACCCCCTCATCATTGGGGCCGCGCCCCACCGGCATGCGCACTTTGGAGGTGATGAGCGCTTCGGGGCCGCGGCCTTGCAGCACCTCGCCGAGGATCTCTTCCGACAGGCCCGAGGAATACATGTTGGCGGTGTCAAAGAGGTTGACGCCCGCATCGAGGCAGAGATCCACGAAGCGGCGCGCTTCGGGGACGCCTTGCGCCCCGACCATGCCGAAAGGGCCTTTGCCACCAAAGGTGAAGGTGCCCATGGTGAGGGCCGAGACCCGGAGGCCCGAGCGGCCAAGTGTGCGGTATTCCATGGCGGTTCTCCGTTGTGCCAGCGTTGGCGTGATCGTAGCGCGGCCGCGAGAAAGGCCAAGCAGGAAGTGGCCGGCTGGGACTTGCGGCGAGGTTTGCGAGGCGGGAAGATGGCAGCGGAAAGACCGGGGCGCAGACAGACCGGGGCGCAGACAGACCGGGGCGCAGACAGACCGGGGCGCAGAAAAACCGGAGGGGCGGGAATGCACGGCGGGCATGAGGGGCAGCGGCTGGTGGCGGGGGTGGCCGAGGGGCCGGTGCTGGCCACGGCGGAGGGGTTGAGCTTCTGGGGCGGCGTCGCGCCGGAATCGGGCCTGGTGATCGACGTGCACCACCCGCTTCACGGGCGGTCGCTGAGCGGGGCGGTGCTGGTGATGCCGACGAGCCGGGGGTCCTGTACCGGGTCCGGGGTGCTGCTCGATCTCATCCTGAACGGGCAGGGTCCTGCCGCGCTGATCTTTCGCGAGGCGGAGGATGTGCTGACCCTTGGCGCGCTGGTTGCAGCGGAGCTCTTTGGGCGCAGCCTGCCGGTGCTGCGGCTTTCGTCTGCGGCCTTTGCGCGGGCGCAGGGGGCCCGGCGGGTGGATATCGGGGCGCAGGGGGTCGCCCTGGACGGCGTCCCCCTTGCCATGGCGCCGAATGCCGCGGCGGAGCCTGCGCTGTCATCTGCCGACCGCGCGATGTTGACGGGTGCCTCGGGTGAGGCCGCGGCTGTCGCCATGCGCATCCTGTGTGCCATGGCCGCGCAGCAGGGCGCGCGGGCGCTGACCGACATCGTCCGCGCGCATGTCGACGGGTGCATCTATGCCAGCCGCGCCCACCTGACCTTTGCCGAGGCGATGGCCGAGCGGGGCGCGCGGGTGCGGGTGCCGACCACGACCAACGCCATCTCGGTCGACCGGCAGAATTGGCGCGCGCAAGGCGTGCCGGAGGCGTTCGGCGGTCCCGCGCAGCGGCTGGCTGATGCCTATGTGCGCATGGGGGCCGCGTCGAGTTTCACCTGCGCGCCCTATCTGCTTGAGAGCCCGCCCCGTGCGGGAGAGGCGCTGGCCTGGTCGGAATCCAACGCAGTGATCTATGCCAATACCGTTCTGGGCGCGCGCACGGCCAAGCTGCCGGATTTCCTTGACCTGTGCTGTGCCATCAGCGGACGGGTCCCGCTTGCGGGGGTCTATGAAGAACCCGCGCGGCGGCCACGTCGGGTGATCCGGGTGGCCGTGCCAGACGGGATCGACGATGTGTTCTGGCCGCTGTTGGGGTATGTGGCGGGGCAGGCGGCACCGGACCGGATCCCCCTGCTGACCGGGTTGGAGGGGCAGCACCCCTCGGCGGATGACCTCAAGGCGATGTGCGCGGCCTTTGGCACCACCTCGGGTGCCCCGATGCTGCATCTGGCGGGGATCACGCCGGAGGCCGGGGGCGAACTGGGTGAAGGTGCGGATGAGATGACGCTGACGGCGACGGATTTCGTCCGGGCGTGGGAGGGGCTCGCGGCCGGGCCGGAGGCGGTGGATCTGGTGGCCATCGGCAGCCCGCATGCCTCTGGCGACGAGTGTCGGTCGCTGGCGGCGGGGTTCGCCGGGCGGCGGCGGCATTCCGGCACGCGGGTTATCGTGACGGTGGGGCGCGATGTGCTGGCGGGTTTGCGTGCAGATGGCACGACTGCAGCGCTGCAGACGTCGGGGGTGCAGATTGTGCCCGACCTGTGCTGGTGCTCGATCTCAGAGCCGGTGTTCCCGCCCGAGGCGCGGGTCGTGCTGACGAACTCGGGCAAATACGCGCATTACGGGCCGGGCCTGAGCGGGCGGGTGGTGCGGTTGGGCAGCCTCGGTGATTGCGTGGATGCGGCGGTGACGGGCCAGTTGGCGGTCCGGCTGCCGCGCTGGCTTTGCCGTTGAACGGGTAAACCGAGGCGCGTTCCGTTCCGCGAAAATCGGATTAATTTCCAAGGCTTTACCTGCGCAGATCGCTCCATCCGGCCTCATACCAACGGCCTCAAGGATTGACCGTTCTTGCATATTCCCGCGAAGCGATAGAGCAGATAGCTTTGGGGTCGTTTGCAAAGAAGTTCCAAGCCTGACAGCACGCCTCGACGATTTCTTC